>Ga0105241_10001772_pt1 | contig 16386 bp, 12 predicted proteins | sample KBSC64metaG_FD_80422 | JGI IMG/M metagenome (GOLD analysis project Ga0105241, IMG submission 80422) | Corn rhizosphere microbial communities from Kellogg Biological Station, Michigan, USA - KBS C6-4 metaG | ecosystem: Host-associated > Plants > Roots > Rhizosphere > Soil | place: Michigan, USA... | reverse complement strand
TTAGTGAAGAAGAACACGGGATTCGCATTCACGGCCGCGCGATGCTCCTCCCTGCTCCGGCGGTGCGCTGGAGCGCGCGGACATCGATGCGTGCACACGTTTCGTCCGTGGTGGCAGACTTGCGATGGCACGTGCATCATCGTCAGCAACAAGCACCGCTCATTCGCGTCGCGCTACACCCCTCCGATCTCGGCCACGATACGACGTACCGTTCGGTCGTCCGCGAGCTCGCGCGCTGGACCGAAGCGCGCACGACGTGGCGCTACGCTCAACTGTGATTCGATGACAATTTCCGCTGAAGGACTCCGCCTCGCCCTCTTCACCGATACGTTCGCACCACAAATGAATGGCGTCTCTCGTACGCTCGAACGCTTGGCGACGACGGTGCGAGACCGTGGCGGAGTCGTCAAGACGTTCACGACGACCGACCCTGAGGCAACGCCGGATCCATCGATCGAGCGATATGCGAGTGTCCCGTTCTGGGGATATCCGCAGCTTCGGCTCGCGGCACCGAGCGCGAGCGACGTGAGCCGACAGCTGGCGACGTTTCTTCCGACGTTGATTCACGCGGCGACGCCATTCGGGGTAGGACTCGCGGGGCGTAGCGCGGCGCGGTTGTTCGGCGTGCCGCTCGTCACGTCGTATCATACGAGCTTCAGTGCCTACGCCAAATATTATCACCTGGGCGCGCTCAGTGCGCCGGGGTGGTCGTATCTTCGATGGTTTCACAATAGTGGACGACGGACGTATGTCCCGTCACACGCGATTGGAAATGAGCTCGAGCGACAAGGGTTCGAGCGCCTCGCGGTGTGGAGTCGCGGTGTCGATCCGGCGCGATTCTCACCGGCGTTTCGATCGCGCGCACAACGTGCCGCCGCCGGCGCCGACGATGATACCGTCGTCATTGGATATGTGGGACGGTTGGCGCTCGAGAAAGGGGTCGACGTCCTGCTCGACGCGATCCCTAGCGTCATTCAGCGCGCCACGCGCCCCGTTCGGTTCGTCATCGTCGGTGATGGACCACACGAACAGGCATGTCGTGCACGCACACTCCCCTGCACCACCCTTCTCGGACGCCGCACCGGCCGCGAGTTGAGTGAGGTATACGCGTCTATGGACGTGTTCGTCTTCCCCTCGGAAACGGATACCTTCGGCAACGTCTTGCTCGAGGCTGCCGCGTCTCGTCTCGCGATCGTTGCCGCGGACGTTGGGCCGACGCGAGAGCTCCTCGGGGATGATTCGGGACAGCTCGTCTCGCCCGCCAACGCGACCGCGTTGACGGATGCGCTCCTCACACTCGTCCATGACGACGACGCACGTCTCGCGCTCGCCAATCACGCGCTGGCGTTGGCGCGACGTCGCTCGTGGGATGCGGTGTTTGATGCGCTCGTGAGCGACTATCAGACCGTGGTTGACGATGCCCATTGCGAGCGGCTCGCGACGTCACGCTCCAGCGAGCCTCGTTCGAACACCCCCAATTACGATGCGATGGCGTACGCCGAAACAGCCGGCGCCAGTGCCTCCACGAACGGCCGCCCTGCGTAACTTTCTGGAATCGCAACGCCAAGGGCGTAGAGGATCGTCGCCGGAACATCGACTAAATGCGCGGTCGAGGGAAGTGCACCACGACGAAGCGCGCCACTCGAGAGGACGATGGGGATAGTGCGATCCAACGGATGGTCGCTCTCGTGATTGGTCAACTCGACACCCCCGCCACCGTGGTCGGCAAGGGCGATGAGCAGGGTCGATGGGTCAGACGCCACGCCCGTGAGCGTCGCGAGGAGGCCCAGCGACGCGTCCATCTTTTTTGCTGCGTCGGCATATTCGGCCGACATCCACCCATATTGGTGCCCCGCCTGATCCGCGTCGCCCCAGTGTAAAACGAACAGTCCGCGCGACATGGTCCGGAACGCCTCGCGTGCCTCGACCAATACCATCGGCGCGCTTTTTCCTTTGAACGACGCCCGTGTCACCCCCAACCGGCGTGCGATGGCGTTTCCCAAAGGACGCATGAGGAGTGGAAGCTCCCGAATGTACGTGAAGGTCGGAATTCCCGCATCTGCCAACACTTTCGGCACCGGAAGCAACCGCTCGGCGCCCGAGGGAATGTGAAACCGATCGCTTCGAACGCCGTGTGCCTCGGGATGCACGCCCGTGAAGAGCGACGTCATCGCCGCCGCGGTCACACTCGGCGACACGGTGGTGCCGAGCATGGTGGATGGACCGTTCGCGCAGAGGGCACGAAGATGGTGCAAGCCACACCGTTCGATGGCGTCGGGACGGAGGCCGTCGAGCACCACGACGATGACCCGCGAAAAAGGGACGGTTAGTGGGGCGACAGGGCTGGCGAGAGCATCACAGATGGTCATCGTTCCTCCAAAATGAGAGCGAACTATCGACACCCCTATATTCGCCGGGCGCCGTCGCAATCGTATAGTCAGGGTGTCTCGATCGCGTAACGTCGGCATGCGCCAATCGGTCGTTTCTCGCCGCCGGCATTACCGGATCGTGACGTTGACGTAGACGATTCGTGATGCCCTCGTGGCATCTTGGTGCGCATGTCACGACCGAGGCGCGTGCTCTTTTGCAGCGATACGTATCCGCCCCAAGTCAACGGGGTATCGGTTGTCACCGAAATCTCGGTTCGCGGGCTCGCTGCGCGCGGATGGGAGTGCGCGGTCATCGCCCCGAAATATCCCGCGGATCTCAGTAATCCGTTCTCACGCGAGGGCGTTCCGAACGGCGAAGTCGTTCTTTCGCTCCCCAGCATGGCGATGCCGACGTACCCGGACATCAGGCTCGCGGTCCCCGACATGTCGCGCGTCGATCGGGCAGTGGAACGATTCAAGCCCGATCTGATCCACGCGGAAACAGAATTTGTCATCGGCAGGCTCGGGCAGCGAGCCGCGCTGCGCACGGGAACTCCGCTCGTGACATCATATCATACGGACTTCAGCAAGTACGTCCGTGCCTATGGCATTCCGATGTTACAATCAGCGGTGTCGTCGTACATCGGGCGATTTCATCGCCGAGCACGGCGGACCTACACGCCATCGAGTCCGGCGCGAAATGATTTACACGCGTTGGGAGTTCGCGACGTGGAAGTGTGGGGGCGCGGCGTCAACGTGCAGGCATTCGATCCGTCGCGCCGTGACCTACAGCTCCGCCACTCACTCGGTGTCGGCCCGGACGAGATGCTCTTCGTTCACGTCGGACGGCTCGCTCGCGAGAAAAATATCGATCTCATTCTCGATGCCTTTCGCATCGCTCGCGGCATGATCGGCGCTCGTATTCATCTCGTCATCGCGGGAGCCGGCCCCTGCGAGTCCGAGTTGCGAGCCGCGGCTCCTTCCGGGACGACATTCCTCGGGCACCTCGATCGAAGCACGGCCCTCCCTGCTCTTTACGCGAGTGGCGACGCCTTTCTCTTTTCGTCGTTGACGGAGACGCTAGGCTTGGTCGTGTTGGAAGCGATGGCGAGCGGGACACCGGTGATCGCAACGCCGGCCGGCGGAGTCGCCGATCATTTGCGGCACGAAACGAACGGCCTCGTCTATCCCGCGAATGATGCGCGTGCGATGGCCGAAGCGATGCTCCGTCTTACGACGGATGATATGCTCCGGCATCGTCTCGGAAAAGGGGCGTTGGAGACGGCGCAGTGGTTGACGTGGGAAGCCGAATTGGATCGGCTGGATCGGAGCTACCGAGACGTCATTGACAGCTCCGATCGTCGTGCCGTGTAGCGAAGCCGTTTAACGAATCCGGAAACCCAATTTGGTCTGGCGGCCGATCACGCCGTCCAATGCACTCATATCGGCACGATATTGATTGCCCATGTTCTGCATCTCCATCACCGTTTCGACATGGCTCGTGAGCCGGCGGGACGCGGTCATGTCCGCTTGGATGTACCGGGAGCGGAGCCCAACTTGTGACAATGCGTTGTTGCCGTTCCACCGGGCCGCATATTGCTGCAGACGAAGCCCGTACGACAGGAGCTGGAGAAAGAGCTCGTTTTGATAGCTGGCGTATTGTCCGATCCCGGTGAACGTCACCGTTGCGGTCGTTCCACCGCGCGCGTACGTCGTTCCGAGCGCCCACGTATGTTCAGGCAGGAACAGAAACGTTGCCCCTGGTTGATATTGAGGATAATCCGTCGCGGAGAACCGAGATTTATACTTCGACGTGACACCGAGCGTGCGGCTCCTCGTCCACGAATACGTCCCTTTGGTCGTCAGTGGGCCGGTCGTGAGCGTCCCTTGTAATTCCCACCCTTGATTGCGAATGCTCGCGACGTTCGCGTTCTGCGTCTGGATCGCGTATGCATACCCGTTCGCGTCTTCGCTCGAGCACCAGCTCGGATAATGATACGGAATGATCACGGCGCACGTATACCCATAGATGAGCGGATTCGGCGCGAGCGACCGCACACTATCGGCGCCCGGCACGTTCAGAATGAGATTGTCGACCGTCTGATTATAGCGTGTGACGACAACCGAGGCACGATTGCCAAGATAGAGCTCGATTCCTCCTTCCCCGCCTTGCTGAAACTCAGGACCGAGATCGGGATTGGCGAGTTGCTGGTTGTACGTACCGTAGACCGCCGCCAGCTCGGGAGAGCCATTCGGCTGCGCCAGCTTCTGTGGAGTCGACGGTGGACGGGTCGACCGCCCGTAGCTGGCGCGGAACTTGGTCGTCACCGGTCCGAGATCACGCGTGTACGCAAGACCATAGCGCGGCGCATAATTGGGAAGTGCCGCAACACCATACGCGGGATTCCACTCGGCACGAAGGCCGTACGTCAAGAAGAGTTGATCGATGACGCCGAGCTGCGCTTGGACGAATGCCCCCGTATTATGCTCTGGGGTGCGCGTCTCACTCGTATTCACATTGAACGTCCCCGTCAGCGCAGACGTGACACCAAACAGAGAATTCGTGAGCGTCTGGCGCCCCTCGGCGCCGAGCGTGACCGTGAGTTGCGCCAGCGCGGAGAGCGGAACCCGTGCCGTGGTCGTACCGCGCAACGAACGCCGGCTCGCGCGAGTGTCATTGTATACGAGGACAGTATCGTAAGGCTTAGCGAATCCGGGGACTGTCGGTCGCCCTTCGACGTCGGAGATGTCCCGCCCAACGGCGAGCTCATTCGACCACCACGCTGTCGGCGCATAGCCAAGGGTAAGGCCGAGCGTTTGCCCGTCGAGTATCGTGGTCAGCAAGGAGCTCCCGCCATACGCGCCATCGGTCACCGTCTCGTGCCCGTTTTGATAATTTGCGATTTCGCCCGGTGAATAGTAATTCCCGTGCGAGCGATTTTCCGTCACCGTCTGGCGCAACGACATGTCGATTGTCACGGCTCCCACGCGCGTCGGCAATGAGAGACGAGTTCCTCCGAATCCGCTCAGCACCGACGTCTGCTTGCTCGGGGTCCACGCTCCGATGTAATTCCAGGACGTTCCAATGTTGTAAGAAATTTTTCCCTCGACGCCGGAGAGCTGTCCACTCACATCGTGTTGCGGCGTCAGACTATTGCTGAAGTTGTTCTGGACGAACCCACTCAATAGCGAGAGCGCGAGACGAGGCGTAGACGACGTCCCACGTTTCGTGAAAATCTGCATGACGCCGTTCAGCGCGTTACTTCCATAAATCGTGCTCGCCTGCGGGCCAGTGAGAATCTCGATCCGCTCGATACTCTTCGGATCGATCTGGCTCAAATATTGGGCATCCGCTAGTTCGACACCATCAACGTACGTTTTGATCGGATTCGTGAAATTCGTGAACCCCGTACCGGCGACGTACGAATCTAGATATGTCGCACCACGCGAGAACATCGTCACGCCATCGACCGGCGATGCCGATCCTTGATTCGCCGCGAACAACCCGGGAACGTCTCCGTGAAACAGCTGATCGATGCGCGTGATTCCGCGCTGTTCAATGTCCTTGGCGGTGATGACCGTGATGGCGCTTGGCACCGCTTTCAGCTCAGTCGCCACGACTGTTCCGGTAACGACGACCTGCTCGAGCGCCGCCGTGCTCTGCGTCATCGTGACCTCGACCGTCGCGACACTGTCATTCATCACAGCGACGGATTTCTCGCCCTTTCGGTACCCCAGCATACGGACGTTGACGACGTGCGCCCCCGCGTGAATGCCTGGGAACCGGAATGCCCCGATTCTGTCCGTGATGACGCCACGCGTTGTCTTGTCGATCGTCACCATTGCTCCGGCGATTGGAAGCCGTGTCGACGCGTCGATGACGCGCCCCGTAATGGCGCCGTCCGCGGTCTCGGCCGCATCATCCGCCTTCAATGCGATGACATCGTTCGTGACACGCAGAGCATGCACTCGAGTACCAGTCAATGCTTCCGCAAACGCGCGCTCCGCAGAGACGTCTCGCAGCGACAAAGTCACCGTGGCCCCTTCCGGCAGGATCGATCGCTCATACACGAGCCGGACACCCGCCTGGCGCGCGATCGTTTGCAAGACGAGGTCGATCGGCGCACGATCGACGCTGACTGTGATCGACGATGCTGGGTTTACCTCACCCGGCGCTGCTGCGACGGCAGTCTGTGCCGCGGCGTGCGATGAAGGGAGCATCGCGATCATGCCGGCGACGAACGCCGCGGCACGTACGAAGTTACCGGCCATAGTGTTTCTCCTGGGTCGATGAGGGACGGCGGGGTGTTGGCGCCGGCGTCGTATGCCCTGGGACGACGCGATACGTCCCATCCTGGCGGGTATAATGGGCATCGAGCGCGAACGCGATCAGATCGAGCACCTGCGATATGCTTTGTGTACTGGTGGAGATTTCGAGGACGAGCGCGCGTTTGCCGAGCGCGGCATCATCCACCCGAATGTCGGCGTCATACGCGCGACCGAGGTCGGCCACGATGTCGCGAAGAGGGACACCACGAAACACGAGCGTCCCAGTCGTCCACGTGGTATACTCACGGGCCGCCACGCCTGGTGTCACAGATGTCTCCGAGTCACTGACGACGATCAACGTGTTCGGAGATGCGACGACGGCCGGCGTCGTATCCCTCCCCACCGGCGTCCGCTGCACCGCAGTGCGCCCTTCTTCCACCATGACTTGGCTCCGAGCCTCATCATGATACTGCCGGACCACGAACCTGGTCCCCAAGACGCGCACTGTCGCATTCCGCGTGCGAACGATGAAGGGGCGGGAGGGACGCCCCGTGACGGCGAAATACGCCTCGCCGTCCACCTCGATCCCCGACGCACTCGCCGTGGCGGTGGTCGAAGGGGCGAGGATCATCGTCGCACCATCGGGAAGGTGCACCGTGCGTCGTTGTCCCGGCAACGCGCGATAGTGCTGCGCTACATGCGAAGTGCCAGATGATCCGAGCAGCCATCCACTACGTGTGCCGAGGATTACTGTAGTGACGACCGCGGCACTCGCAATGATTCCCCACACCATACGACGCATCCACTGCGGGCGGCGAGTGGGCAATTGATGGAATCGTCCATGATGCTGCGGCCCTACATTCTGGAGCGCGGTGTCGAGCGTCCGCCACGCGGCATGAACCGCAGCTTCGTCAGGCGCCGGATGTCCGTCCAGAGCCCGCTCGAACGAAGCAACCGACGAGGGACCCAGCGTGGTCTCCATCGCAGATCGCGTCTCACGGCGCCACTCGCGATCGTCGGCGTCGTGGGCCGGGATCGCCGCGTCGAACGGTGACGCGGCCTCTCCGTGGGAATCGGGGTGCATACCCCTATGTTGCGCGACGCGTCGTTCGCGCAACCAGGGTCGCGAATTTTTTTGAAACGAGTTCTGCGCGGCCGCTTACCGGAGCTCGCTAGAGAGCTCGTCTCGCAGATGCGACCACGCCTTCGCCAACAATTTGCGGACCGCCTGTGGCGATACCCCGAGCACTTCCGCGATCTCCGGGCTCGTCATCTCGTCACGCCACCAGAGCGCCAATACCGTTCGTTGCCGCTCCGGAAGCGTCTGCACCGCATGCGAGATCAGACGCGCCCGCTCTGCGACGTCCGTTTGCGCGTCGGCGGCGAGTGGAGCAGCGCCAAGACCGAGGAGCGTCCCCGCGGCCACCGATTCCGCTTCGACACGTGCGACGACAGCCGCGTGCCGCCGAAGATGGAGGATCCGTCGCTGCACGGCGCCGAACAAATATGCTTTGATGGAAACACGAATGGACCACGTCGCCCGCGACGTCCACAAGGCGATGAACACGTCCTGGACGACATCGTTGGCGACGTCATCCGATGCACATCGCCGGCGCGCGTAGACCCACAGCCTCCCGTAATACGCGCGAAACAGCCGGTCGAATGCCTCTCGATCGCCCTGCTGAATCGCGCGGACGATGATGGCATCCGTATGCACCCGCGCCGCGGACGAGTGTGATGCACCCTCCCCCGCCGCGGGTGGCCCGAACCAATAGGTGAGTAGCGACGCAGTCATGGAGGACGTGAAGTCGCTCCCAACCTACATATGGATCCGCGACTGCGCAATCAATTGCTCTTCGGGACGCCGAGGGCGAGCGTCTTATTTCATCAGTGCATTGCCGCGCACACGCCGCCGCCGCCGTGTCGCCTCGAGTCTGGGGGCGTGCGCCATCAGCAAATCGCTGCGCGAGATGATCCCCACCACATGCTCCGGATCATCCCGTCGCACGACCGGAAGACGCCCGACATGCGCATGCACCATTTGATCGGCGGCATCCCGCACAGTCGAATCCTCGAAGACAACGACCGGCGCCCGGGTAATTACCGAGCGAACCGTCGACGACGCATCCCGTGTCACATCCAGAATCTCCCGCCGCGTCACGACACCGATCAAAAGGCCATCGAAATCAATGACCGGGAACCCCTGATGCAGCGTCCCCGTCATCCCTGAATCGATCCATTTTCGAACGACCGCCAAGGTCTCGTCCGCCTTCAACGTGACGACAGTCCGCGTCGCCACATCGTCGACACGAATGAGCGACAAGTGATCCGCCGCGTATTCCGCGCGAATCCTCGTCCCGCGTCGCGCCAACTTCTCGGTCATGATCGAATTCCGGCTCAACAGCAACGAGACGAGATATGCCGCGGAACATCCGCCGAGCAGCGGCAACAATCCCATCGGCTGCCGCGTCGTTTCGAACGCGAACACAATCGACGTCAACAACGCGTGCGAGGCCCCCGCGAACATCGCCGCCATTCCAACGAGCCCGGCGACACGCACGTCGATGCCGAGCGACGGCGCCGCTCCAGCGACGAGCGCGCCGACCCACGCGCCCAATCCACCACCAATCGTGAACAACGGCGCGAGCGTTCCACCCGACGTTCCGCTCCCGAGATACACCGCCCACGACACGAACTTCAAAATCACGAGCACCAACAACGCACGCCCGACGATCGTTCCCGTCAACGCGCCGATGATGTTGGTGTATCCCACGCCAAGCGTGCGCGGCTCGATGAGCCCGACGAGTCCGACGACGACCGCGCCGATCGCGGGCCACCACATCCAATGGATGTGCCACTTGTGTCCGAAGACTTCGAACATGTCCTCGATCCAATACGAGATACGAATAATTCCCGCCGAGATCGCTCCGATTGCCGCGCCGAGTAGCGTGTACCAGACGAGCGCACTTCCCGTCGGCGGCGTCAATCCCGGCAGCGCAAAGACTGGTGCCGTTCCATCGAACGCCGCGCGAACCGACGCCGCAACGACGGCCGCCAATGCCACGGGAATCAACGAGCGCGGCCGGTATTCGAAGAGCAACAATTCGACCGCGAGCAACACCGCACTCACCGGCGAGCCGAAGGTTGCCGTCATACCGGCGGCGGCGCCCGCCGCGAGCAACGTTTTTCGTTCGTCCGATGTAATGCGCAGGAACTGTCCCGCCAACGACCCCAACGCCCCGCCCGTCGCGATGATCGGCCCTTCGGCGCCAAACGGACCACCCGTCCCGATGGCAATCGCGGCCGACAATGGTTTGAGAATGAGCACGCGCGCCGAGATCCGGCTTTCGTTGAAGAGGACACGCTCCATCACTTCGGGGATGCCGTGACCACGAATCGCGGCGGAGCCATAGCGCGCCATGACCCCGACGATCAACGCACCGATGACGGGAATCGCGACGAGCACCACCGGGCTGTGCGGACTCCCCGCGGGTGAAACGAACGCAATCGACGGACGCGAGAAGAAGGCGATATTCGTGACGAAGCCGATCAAATGCGTCAAGACTTGCGCGGCGAGCGCGGCACCAGCCGCGATGGCGACCGCGAGTCCCGCGATCCACACCGTGCGTCGATCGACCGGTTCGTAGACCGGTGGCACATGCCGCGTCGTCTTTTTGGAATCACGCATGGGAGGCCTCGCCACCTTTGCGTGCGGGAACGGAAGCGCCCTCTTCGAAAAACATCGTCGCCGGCACGTCGGCGAATCCCGCGGCGACGAGCCACGCATCGAGCCCATCGGCGAGCGCGGTACGCAACGACGGATCGAGCGCCGCCAATCCATCCACCAACCGCTCCTGCGCGACCGGCTCCGTGGTGTCGGCAAGACGCTCCCCGTCCGCCGTCAACGTCAAGGTGACTTGCCGCGCGTCCGTTGGCGCGGGAGCACGTGCGACCAAATGGCGATCAACGAGCTTGCCGACGACTTCCGAAACGGTGCTTTGACGCGACAAGGTGCGCGTCGCGAGCTCACCAATCGAGATGCCGGGCGCTCGCCCAATTTGGCGCAGCACGAACCGCTGCGCGCCACTCAACGTGCCGTCCACCGCGCCACTCCGCGCCGACGTCGTCAATACCCGCACCACCCGGCGCAGCCCATCCATGACCCGGATCGTGGTAGAGTCGGTGATCGAGCCAAGCGCGCCACTGACACTCGTGCCAGCTTCGCCAAAATTGTTCATGTTGAATTATATCGGTACCGATATAATTCAACAACAGCGACCGTTTGTGGGTCGCCGGACGAAGCTTACTCCGCCCCGCCTTCTCCGTCCCCGTCGTCTGCGGCCGAGGGGGTGGGATCGTGGAACAGGAAGCCGGCTGGGTCCTGCGCGAGCCCCATATGGCCCACCAACATTTCGAGCATCCCCGCCAATGCCTGTTGCTGGTCAGGATCGAAGGCGAGGAGCCCCTGCACCAGAAGGGGCGTCGGAGGTTCGGGGACGCTCCGGAGCAATTCTTTTCCCCGCTCGGTGACCCGAATCATGGAGCGACGCCGGTCGTTCGGGTCGGCGCGCCGCTCGATCAAGTCGCGCGACTCCAGCGGCTTGATCACATCCCGCACCGACGTCCGGTCTGTCATGGTACGCTCCGCCAGCTCCTGCAGCGAACAATGGTCTTCATTCGCGAGGATGGTGAGCACGAAGAGCTGTGCGGCGGTGATTCCGGTCAGCTGGACGACCTGCTGGTGCGTCAGCCGAAGCCAGCGAATGATCCGCCGTAGCGCCTGGATCGATCGCTCGACGGCCGGTGGCGCTGGGTGAGGAGCCAGCCCGGGGGGCGGCTCCTTGGCGGGGGGACGAGAAATTGGCTCGGGCATAGTCCCCTAAAGTGTAACGAATAAGCCAGGGCCTGACATGACAACCGGACAGCAGCCGTCCACTGTCAGGCGAACGAGCGGAGCGCCGTCCCCAGCCGAGCTAGTCCCTCGGCCAGCACGCCGCCGTCGACGGCGTATCCGACGCGGATGTAGCCGGGGGCGCCAAAGAATTCCCCGGGGACGATCGCGGTGTCGAATTCCGCGATGAGCCGGTCGCTCAGCGCCATCGAATCGACCGCCCCGACTGACACAAAGGCCGTGGCACCAGCGTCTGGCTCGCACCACGTCACGCCGGGCGTCTGTTCGACCCACCCCTTCAACACCGGACGATTGCGTGCGAGAAGCTCGCGCAGCGGCGTCACGATCTGCTCGGCGTTCTGCAGCGCCGTGAACGCGAGCCGCTCACTCATGTGCGATGGCGTGACCCCGGCGAGCAATCCGCCGGCGTGAATCCGGCGCACCAAGTCTGGTGTCGCGACGATCCACCCGATGTGTAACGCACTCAACCCGAACGCTTTGGTCAAGCTCGACGTCGTGATCAGCCGTGGCGACAACGAAGCAGCCGCTGGTGCCCCTTCCGGACGCAGCGGATCGTCGCGCAACCACTCCAGATACACCTCGTCGACCAGCACGTGAATGTCATGCACCTCGGCGAGCGTCGCCAACGCGTGGAGCGTTTCCACGGTCACGCGCGTGCACGCGGGATTGTACAGGTTGCTGACGATGATGAGCCGAGTGGCCGGGGTGATCGCGGCGGCGATGGCGGCGAGGTCGACGGCGTAGCGCTGTTCCGGCAACCGATCGACGAACGACACCGACGCCCCCAATGATCGGGGAACGTATTGGAGCGGATCGTACGTCGGTCGTTCCACGATGACGTGATCGCCCGGTTGGAGCAGCGTCGCCATCACCAAATAGTTCGCGCCGGTGGTCCCAGGCGCCAATGCGATCGATTCGCGGGAAACATGGTACCGTTCGGCCAAGGCGTCGAGCAAGGGCGGCCATCCGGACGGCTGGTTGACGAGCGCTGGCGCGAATCCCGGGAGTCCAAGGCGCTCCGGCGGACAGGCCGGTACGTCGCTCAGTGCCAAATTGTACGCGACGTGGGGGCGTCCGACGGCCCAGTTGAGGTACGGACTCTCGAAGAATGTAAACGTTTCCATAGACGCACCAACGGTATCAGGTCGCCATCATTTTCGCCATTCCCGTCCTCGGGACCGGCCCCCGAACGACAAACGGGCTGCTCGTATGAGCAGCCCGTTCGCGCATTCATTGGAGTGAGGGGAATTTACCGCCGCCGTCTCCGTCGGACCAGCGGAACCATCCCGAAGACGCCGGTCCCCATGAGAAGGAGACTACTCGGTTCCGGAACCGTGGAGATGATTTGTCCCGTCAGCGACACCGTCCCCCCATTGATCAACGCGACGTCGTTCACGCTGTAGGTGAACGAACCACCTGGGTACGTGAACATCTGCGGCGCGCCGCTGAACACGACGGTCGCTCCGCCGTGGCCGTCGCTGGTAATCGCCCCGTGCAACACCGCGTCGAACGTCGCCATGGTATTGGTTGGCGACGTGAACGTCGTTTGTAAGACGAAATTCACGGGACTCGTTTGGAAATTGTAATTCCCATTGGCGAGAGAAAACGAGCCCAGGTTGTTGAAGTTGCTCCCGCCACTTCCTCCGCCCGGGAGATCGCCGAGCCCGAGGTAACCGGCGGCCGTCGTGGCGTCGAACGTCGAGCCCGTGTAACTCAACCCCGATCCATCGAAGACCGTCGTCGTGGATGATCCACTCGGTGTACATGCCGGTCCCACCGTGTAGAAACAGGCAATGTTCGATCCGACGAATTGGACGCTTTGTGCGCCGGCCGTCGTCCACGCGACAGCCGACGCGACGCCCAACGCTCCAACGAGCAGCCGTGACGTCGCGCCGAACCTTCTTCCAGTGTCGTGCATGTCTTCCCTCCCTGCCACAAAAAGGTCCTTCCCACGGTCGCCCGATCGTGGGTAACGTGCCGTTCAGTTGTCACACGGTTCGGCGGCGTTCTCTCGAACACATGGTGCGGCATATCGCATGCCCATCGGGACAATGGATGCGACTATTTCGGCATTGTCGTTGTCGGAGAGACTGAACCGGCCGATGCGGAAGCGGCCGTCGCCAACGGACGTTGGGAGCTCCCAGTATCCGTACCGGTACCAGTCCCTGTGGTGGCACACGCGGCAATCCGCTCACGGTGCGGGCGTAGGAATCCCGAGTGCCGCTGGTGCGGGGAGCGGCGTCATCGTGCGGCCGTAATTGATGAGTGCATTGAGGCGCTCCTCACGCTCGCTCCACAATGCGATCGCACGATCGTATCGAACGAGGACGTTGTGCAGCCAATACGGGCGGTTCTCGCGACGCCATGCATCTTCATACGCATCACGGAGGAGCGCATACGCTTCCCGCAGATCACCGGCACGTCCTCCGGCATCACCCAATGCGCCATCGCGCAGTCCGGCACTATCGGTCGGCGCTGTTGCCGCTCGCGTATAGGCATTCGCCAATTCGTCGGCGGCTTGGAAGTGCATCGCGATGAGATCCATGCGGCGTGCGCCCAAGTCGAGCGCCGCAATCGCATCCGGGGATCGCAGTGTGGCTGTCGCATTCGCTTGGCGCACCAACACGACCGCGGATTCCGCATGAACGCGGAGCGCGTTGATGAGCGGACGAATCTTGACCGCGATTTGTTGCCCTTTCGGGCTCCACGGATCGATCCAGAAGAGCTCGTCGTTCGCATCGAACAGCCCCGCTTTCGTCAACATGGCGTGCGCCGCCATCAAATGCTGCTCCGCGGCGTCGATTTTCCCCGTGGTGTCTCCAAAGAATGTTCGACCGTACCGTTGCTGAAAATCGGCGATCGAGCTCTCTCCCAACTGCCAACTCGCCGCGGCGCCGAAAACGATCCCCTGCCACGTTTGATTGAACAACGCTTCCCCATCGTCGTCCCACGTCGTGTTCAACGCGCCGACGGCGCCGAGCTTTTGCCCGTCGCGAATCATGTGCTGGATGTTGACCAGCGAGCGCGCATAGTTGGGATAGACTCGCGACCAGTTGGCGACGCCCGGAGCAACCCACGTTTCGAAGCCCGCATCACGGAACGGCTTGATGCTCTTCTCGAACGACGGTAAGGCCTGATATCCCCAGACGACGGGAATGAGATCTTTCGGGAGTGAGGGAATCCGTTGCGGCGATTGTTCCGCGATATCGCTCCAGAACAACATCCGCTTTCCCGTCCCGCGCACGATGCTGTCGAGCTTGGCGATGAAATCCATGTAGATGGCGCCAACCCCTTCCGTGCGTGCACGCGCCAAACTCTGGCCACGTCCCAACTCGAACGTCTCATCGGCACCGAGGTGAAGGAACGGCGACGGAAAGATCGTATTCAACTCACCCACGAGATCGGTCACGAGCGCCAACGCCCCCGGCTGCCCCGGCGCGAGCACGTCACCATGTGGCGTCTCGGCGAGCGGTGAATAAATGTCGTATTTGAGAATCTGATGGAGATGCCCGAACGCTTCTTGTTCAGGGATCACCGTGATGTGATACGCCCGTGCATACGCGACGAGTGCGCGCGCTTCGTCCGGTGTCATCGCGCCCCCCGGTTGCGCGAAGAGCGGGTGCTTGCGAGAAACGAGCGTGTGCTCGAAATACGGCGAATAGACGTTGAGCTTGTACGCCGCGAACTGGCGAATCTGTGCTTTCTGGAATTCGAGCGTCGGCAGCGGGCCGCGCGACAGATCGTCGTGCACCCCACGGTATCGCATCGCCGGCCAATCGCGAATCCGCGCGCCATTCAACCGAGCAGAACCGCCGTCGCCATCGATCAATTGCCCAAGCGTTTGCGCACCATAGAAAATTCCCGCGTCGGTCGCGGCGATGATTTGGACTTGTCCCGGTGATGTCGACAAGACATACCCTTCGTCGCGCATCGCGGAGTCGAACGTGGTGCCAAGCGCGCGGAGCGCGGCACGCCCTTCAGCGGTTCCAGCACGGAGAAATTGTACCCGAAGCGCACCGCCACGCCTGGCTGTCCCGGCTACGATATGACGCGTGTGACATTCGGCGACGATCGTTTGCACCGCCATCGAGTCGTTTCGGTTCGCCGATTCGATCACGACCCCGTGCCGCAACGACTGCGGATCGCGCACCGCGAGCTCACGCGGTTGCGGAATCAACGCATACGAGGAGGGCGCTGCGGCAGACGTGGCGTGTTGCGCGACCACATTCAGCGGGATCGACACGACGAGCGCGACAACGAGCTCGACGATGCGCGTCAGGATTCGTGAGCGAGAGTGCATGGCGGGCGGTGGGTGAAAGTCCAAGGGACGACCGCCCATAATATAGAGATTTTCTGGGAGCCCGCCGTATGAAAGACAGGCTACGACTGCCGCGTTTTCCCGCGTTAGTGCGACGCGGCTTTCGTCGAGCCGCGAAGCTGCCCGGGCATCTCCGCCGCAACATAGGCGTATGCCGCCATGAGTGCCACGCAGCGCGCCATGTCGGCCGGATCGAGCTTGTCGGGTGTATCGGCGTCGCTGTGGTGATACCAGAAATATCGCGTCGGATCGACGTCGGGCTCGAGCGCGGGAACGCCGCGCTCCACCATCGGCGACACATCCGCCGCGGATTCACCGGTCGTCACCGACGTTGCGTCGAGCGCGGCGACGAGCGACGCGATCTGATGCATCATCGGGAGCGACGCCGAATCGCCCGTGAACCGCATGCCGCGCGGCCGAAAGACTCCGTCGTCCGATTCGATGGCGAGCACGTGTTTGCCAAGAACGTCAGCGTGCGCGTCGCGATAGCCGCGGCCGCCGCGCAGCCCGTTCTCTTC
>Ga0105241_10001764_pt1 | contig 16413 bp, 9 predicted proteins | sample KBSC64metaG_FD_80422 | JGI IMG/M metagenome (GOLD analysis project Ga0105241, IMG submission 80422) | Corn rhizosphere microbial communities from Kellogg Biological Station, Michigan, USA - KBS C6-4 metaG | ecosystem: Host-associated > Plants > Roots > Rhizosphere > Soil | place: Michigan, USA... | reverse complement strand
GCGGGCGCCCCGGGCGAGCCGGTGGTGGCCCCGGCCGATGGAGTGGTGACGCTGGCGGCCGATCACCCTTTCACGCTGGAGGGCAATCTGCTGATGATCGACCATGGCCATGGATTGAACAGCGCCTTCCTGCACCTCTCGCGGATCGATGTGATTCCCGGCCAGCATGTGGTCCAGGGACAGCGCATCGGCGCGATCGGCGCCACCGGCAGGGCAACCGGACCCCATCTGCATTGGGCCATGAAGTGGAATGACGCCCGGATCGACCCGCTTCTGCTCGCCGGTCCAATGCCGCCGCAGTGAAGCAATATTTCACGGAACTATAATTTTATTCGTTCGTTTGCCAGCGCCGAAAATGCAAAATTTTCCCCGAAAACTCGGACCTGTAACAATGTTGTTAAACAGCCGTTCAATGTGAGTTTTTCGGGTTTGTGGCATAATTGCTACAGTTCAGATCAAATGCGATTTTTGCCCTTCTCCCCTGCTTTACACTCAGAAAACGTCTGCGCAGAGTAATCCGCAGCACGCGTGAAGAGGGTTTTGCTGTCGGGCTCTTCGCCCTCTTCACGCGTCCAAAACAGCACGCGGGCCAATCCGCGAGCCTCCAGAGCAAGGGACTGGATAGTGAAGACCAACTCGAATAACGCGTGGCTGCGCGGAAGCGCGGCGCTGCAGGCGCTTGCATTGGCAGGCGCTGGTTTTGCCGCTTTCGCCACACCCGCCTTCGCCCAGGAAGCGGCGCAGGGCGCGGCGCCTGAAGATAACGGCGACGTGATCGTCGTTACCGGCTCCATCATCCGCCGCACCGATGCCGAAACCCCGTCGCCGGTCACCACCGTCTCGGTCGAAAATCTCGACAAGCGCGGCATCAGCACGGTTCAGGAAGGTCTGCAGCGTCTGGCCGCCAATAACGGTCCGGCGCTGACCAACAGCTTCTCGGCCAATGGCGCATTCGCGGCCGGTGCTTCCGCCGTGTCGCTGCGCGGCCTGTCGACCAACTCGACGCTGGTCCTGTTCGACGGCATGCGCGCTGCCTATTACCCGCTGTCGGATGACGGTACGCGCAACTTCGTCGACCTCAACACCATCCCCGACGATATCGTCGACCATATCGAAGTGCTGCGCGACGGCGCCTCGTCCAGCTATGGCGCGGACGCGATCGCGGGCGTGGTCAACGTCATCACCAAGAAGAATTTCAAGGGCGTTGCCGGCCGCGTGGAAAGCGGCATCTCCAGCCGCGGCGACGGGCAGCAATATCGCCTGTCGCTGACCGCCGGCACCGGCGATCTGGAGGACAATGGCTATAACGCCTATGTCAGTGGCTTCTATTATAATAGCAAGCAGCTGAAGAACAGCCAGCGCGGCTATCCCTATAACAGCGACGACTATCGCGGCGTCTGCCATGACGGCAATTGCGGTCCTAACAATGTCATCGATGGCCTGGACGGCGAAGGTAATTATCCGGGTTTCAGTCCGGTCGTCACCAACACCGGTAGCAACTTCTTCGTTCGTCCGGCAAATTCGCTGACCGGCACTCAAAATGGTCGCTACCAGATCCTCAATCCGCTGGTCGGGTGCAATGCCCGCAGCACGCCTTATTCGCTGACCCCGGCGGAACTCGCTGCGACGGATGAGGACGGCAATCTGATCAATGGTGCCGCGCCGACCACCGTCTGCCAGGAAGACCTGACCAAGAATTACGGCGTCATCAATCCGGATATTCAACGCTACGGCTTCTCGGCCCGCTTCACCGCCCGGGTCGGCGATTCGAGCGAAGCCTATGCCCAGTTCAACTTCCTGCAGACTGATGTCAGCTATGACGGCCTGCCCACGACCATTCGTGCGAATGCGCCGGCACCCTTCTATTTCCCGCGCTACAGCAGCTCGGGCAATGTGGCTTATTATGGCGGCAACACCATCCTGCAACTGCCGGTCTATGTCTGCCCGCGCGGCACGACCGTGGCCTGCACCGCCGCCAACGGCACGTTGAACCCCAACAACCCCTTCGCGGCATCGGGTCAGAACGCCGCGATCATCGGTCGCATTTCCAATTCGATCGAGCATGACGAATCGCGCACCCGCGCCTATCGCGGCGCGATCGGCATCAAGGGACCGATCAACGACAAGTGGAACTATCAGGTCGACGCGACCGCGATGCACATGGACCTGCGCCGCAAGTCGGACGGCTATGTCTATATCCAGCATCTGTTGGACGTGATCGCCGACGGCAGCTACAACTTCGTCAATCCGAACGCCAACAGCCAGGCAACCCTGGATTATCTGATGCCGACGGCGATCGCTACGTCGACCTCCGACATGGTGCAGGCGCAGGCGAATGTCAGCGGCGACCTGCTCGATCTGCCCGGTGGTCCGCTGCAGCTCGGCTTCGGCGTGTCGTTCCGCTACGAAGCGGTCGATTCGCCCTCGATCAATTCGGATATCAACGGTGGTACGGAGCGCTATTATCGCCTGAACGGCTTTGCCGTGAAGGGCAATCGCCGCGTCTATTCGGCCTATGCCGAATTGAACGCGCCGATCATCGACCAGGTCGAAATCAATGCGTCGGGCCGTTATGACCGCTATTCCGGCGGTATCGACAATTTCTCGCCGAAGATCGGCGTGAAGGTGAAGCCGATCAGGCAGGTGCTGTTGCGCGGTACCTATTCGAAGGGCTTCCGCATCCCCAGCTTCGGTGAGGCGAATGCGACCTTCCCGACGACCGGTTATGTGGGCAATGGCGCGACGCTGTTCAACGACACCTATCTGGCTCAATATGGCTGTACGGTCGCGACCTTCAGCAGCTGTCCGCAATATATCCGCAGCGGCACCTATGGTGCGACGTCGCTGGCCAATCCCAATCTGAAGCCGGAAAAGTCGCGCAGCTTCACCGCCGGCATCCTGGTCGAGCCGATGCGGGGCCTGTCCTTCACCGTCGACTATTACAACATCAAGAAGACGGGCGCGATCACCACGGCGGACAATACGCCTGCACTGCAGGCCTATTATGCCGGTCTGCCAATCCCGGCGGGCTTCAACGTGATCGAGGACGTGCCCATCGCCCCGGGCGATCCGCGTCAGCCGCGCGTGGCCTTCGTCCAGTCCGGCTTCATCAACGCCGACACGATCAAGTCGGAAGGCCTGGACTTCGGCGCCAATCTCGACCTGCCGATCAGCGACGGCATCCGCTGGAACAGCTCGCTGGAGGCCAGCTACATCATCCGTCTGGAAACCAAGTTCCCCGACGGTTCGGTGCAGCGCTATGATGGCACGCTGGGCAACTTCAACCTGACCGCCGGTTCGGGCACGCCCAAGTGGCGCGGCACCTGGACCAACACGTTGGACTTCGGCAAATTCGCGCTCAGCGGCACCACCAACTTCTTCGGCGGGTACGACCTGTCGGCGATGGACCAGGGTGACGGCTACAAGGATTGCGGCCAGAATCCGGACCGCTTCGTGCCCTGCCGCGTGAAGAACTACATCACCTTCGACCTCAATGCGCAGGTCAAGGTGACGGATCAGTTCACCTTCTATGCCAACATGCTGAATGTGTTCGACAAGATGCCTCCGATCGATCCGGTCACCTATGGCGCCCATGCCTATAACCCGGTCCAGGGTGGCGAGGGTATCCTTGGTCGCTACTTCCGCGTCGGCGCGAAGTTCAACTACTGATCTTCACGGGTCCGAAAGGGTATAAGGAAAGGGCGCTTCCATCAGGAAGCGCCCTTTCTGTTTGTCTCATCCGGTCCTGATTGAAACGCTCAACCAATCCCCAGCCTCAACCCCCCATCGCCTTCATCGACCTTCACCGTCGCCCCGTCAGGCACCTCGCCGCGCAGGATCAGGTCGGCCAGCGGGTCCTGCAAATAGCGCTGCACCGCCCGCTTCAGCGGCCTTGCGCCATAGACCGGGTCATAGCCGACCCGCCCCAGCCACGCCCGCGCGCCGTCGGTCAGGTCCAGCGTCACCTTGCGGTCCTTCAGCAGCTTGCCGATCCGCGCCACCTGGATGTCGACGATCGGCGCCATATGGCTCGCGCCCAGGCGGTGGAACAGGATCACCTCGTCCAGCCGGTTCAGGAATTCCGGCCGGAAATGGGCGCGGACGATGTCCATCACCTGATCCTCGACCTTCTCCACCGGCTCGTCATCGGCCAGCGAAGCGATGAACTGGCTGCCCAGGTTCGACGTCAGCACGATGATCGTGTTGGTGAAGTCCACCGTGCGGCCCTGCCCATCGGTCAGGCGGCCGTCGTCCAGCACCTGCAGCAGCACGTTGAACACGTCGCCATGCGCCTTCTCCACCTCGTCGAACAGCACGACCTGATAGGGGCGGCGGCGGACGGCTTCGGTCAGCACGCCGCCTTCCTCATAGCCGACATAGCCCGGAGGCGCACCGATCAGCCGGGCGACCGAATGCTTCTCCATGAACTCGCTCATGTCGATGCGCACCATCGCGCTGTCGTCGTCGAACAGGAAGCCGGCAAGTGCCTTGGTCAACTCGGTCTTGCCGACGCCCGTCGGCCCCAGGAACAGGAACGATCCCAGCGGCCGGTTCGGGTCCTGCAATCCGGCCCGGGATCGGCGCACGGCGGTCGCCACGGCCTTCACCGCATCGGCCTGCCCGATGACGCGCTTGCCCAGTTCCGCTTCCATGGCGAGCAGCTTCTCCCGCTCGCCCTCCAGCATGCGGTCGACGGGGATGCCGGTCCAGCGGCTGACGACAGAGGCGATGTCCTCGCTCGTCACCTCCTCGCGCAGCATCGCGCCCTGGGTGACGTTCTGGGCCTCCTCCAGCTTGCGTTCCAGGTCGGGGATGCGGCCGTAAGCCAGTTCCCCCGCCTTTGCCAGATCACCGGCCCGCTGCGCCTGGTCCAGCTCGACGCGGGCGGCATCCAACTGTTCCTTCAGCTTGCTCTCGCCCGCGATCTTGTCCTTCTCCGCCTGCCAGCGCTGCGTCAGTTCGGCCGACTGCTGCTCCAGATTGGCCAGGTCTTCCTCCAGCGCCGCCAGACGGTCCTGCGACGCCTTGTCCGTCTCCTTCTTCAGCGCCTCCCGCTCGATCTTGAGCTGGATGATCCGCCGGTCGAGCGTCTCGATCTCCTCCGGCTTGGATTCCACCTCCATGCGCAGGCGGCTGGCGGCCTCGTCCATCAGGTCGATGGCCTTGTCCGGCAGGAAACGGTCGGTGATGTAACGATTGCCGAGCGTCGCCGCCGACACGATCGCGCCGTCGGTGATCCGCACGCCATGGTGCAGCTCATATTTCTCCTTGAGGCCGCGCAGGATGGAGATGGTATCCTCCACCGTCGGCTCGCCCACGAAGACGGGCTGGAAGCGCCGCTGGAGCGCGGGGTCCTTCTCGACATATTTGCGATATTCGTCGAGCGTCGTCGCGCCGATGCAATGGAGTTCGCCGCGCGCAAGGGCAGGCTTCAGCAGATTGCCCGCATCCATCGCCCCCTCGGACTTGCCCGCGCCGATCAGCGTGTGCATCTCGTCGATGAACAGGACGATCTGGCCCTCCGCGCCCTTCACCTCGTCGAGAACGCCCTTCAGCCTTTCCTCGAACTCGCCGCGATATTTGGCGCCCGCGATCAGGCTGCCCATGTCGAGCGCCATCAGCGTCCGGTCCTTCAGCGTATCGGGCACGTCGCCATTGGCGATGCGCAGCGCCAGCCCTTCGGCGATGGCGGTCTTGCCGACGCCGGGATCGCCGATCAGGACGGGATTGTTCTTGGTGCGGCGGGCCAGGATCTGGATCGTCCGCCGGATTTCCTCGTCGCGGCCGATCACGGGGTCGAGCTTGCCCTCGCGCGCCGCCTCGGTCAGGTCGCGGGCGAATTTCTTGAGCGCGTCATAGCGATCCTCCGCCCCCGCCGTGTCGGCGGTCCGTCCGCCGCGCAGATTGTTGATCGCGGCGTTCAGGCCTTCCGCCTTCACGCCTGCCGCGCTCAGCGCCTTGCCCGCCGCCGTGGTGGTGGCCAGGGTGAGGGCCAGCAACAGCCGCTCGACCGTGACGAAGCTGTCGCCCGCCTTGGCCGCGACCTGTTCCGCGCTGTCCAGCACGCGCACGGCGTCGTTGTCGAGGCCGGGTGTCTGCTGCGCCCCGCTGCCGGAAACGGCAGGAACCTTGGCCAGCGCCGCATCGGTTTCGCGCAACGCCACGCCCGCATCGCCGCCCGCCGCCTTGATCAGGCCGGACGCCATGCCCTGCTGGTCCTCCAGCAATGCCTTCAGCAAATGCTCCGGGCTGATGCGCTGATGGCTCATCCGGATCGCGACGGTCTGCGCCGACTGGAGAAAGCCCTTGGCGCGGTCAGTGAATTTTTCGAGGTTCATACTATCCCCTTCGTGAAGCTGCTCACGATGTAATGTTGCATAAAAGCAACACAAGAGGCGCTACGCAAATATCCTTATGCGCTATCAATTCACCGGATCGTTCATGGTTTCGTCGCCTTGGGCGCATCCGGCGCAAATGCATCTCCAAAGAAATCCCCCTTGTACCAGCGCGGCGCCTGCGGCTCGTCCGCGATCTCCCGCGCAATGGCATAGTTCACCCTGGCGAACTTCGCGGCCGCATCCCAGTTGAAGGGCAGGCTCATCTGATCGGAAAGCTGGTGATAGTCGGTCTTGAGGAAATGTTCGAACGCCTCCCTTCCCGGACCCGCAAAGCCGGTCATCAGGAACAGCGCCGGCACCCCTTCCTGGACGAAGCGATAATGGTCGGACCGGGTGAACAGCCCCTCGGCCGGCAACGGATCGGGCGAAAGCGAGATGCCCTGCGCCCTGGCCGCCTTCTCTGCGATTGGCCCAAGGGTCGAATGATCGGCGCCAAAGGCGATCACGTCATGGAAATCATAGGTCAGGATCGGCATGTCGAGATTGACCACCCCGACCAGCCTGCCGCCTGCCGGCAGGACAGGGTTCTTCGCCAGATATTGCGACCCCAGCAGCCCGTCTTCCTCCGCGGTGACGGCCGCGAAAAGAACGGACCGCTTGGGGCGCTCCCCACTCTCCGCGAACGCCCTTGCCACGGCAAGCAGGGTGGCGATGCCCGAGGCATTGTCCATCGCGCCGTTATAGACCTTGTCCGGTCCCTTGCCGTTCTCCTCCATCCCCAGATGATCGAGATGCGCCATCAGCAGCACATATTCATGCGAAAGCGCCGGGTCGGCGCCGGGCAGGACCGCCAGCACGTTGCGGCTGGGTGCCGTTTCGACGATGCTGGTGCGGTCGATCCGGACCGTGGGTCGCAGCGCGAATCCCCTGGGCCGGGCACCCTTCCTTTCCGCCTGCGCGCGGATCGCGGCGAGGCTCTTGCCCGATCCTGCGAGCAGTGCGTCGGCGGCTGCGCCGGTCACCGTCGCGGTGCCCCGGATGGCAGGCGTGCGGACATAGGGCTGGCCGTTCCTGGCGATCCAGCTTACCGAAGGGTGCTGCGCCCGGTCGCGTATCTTTTCCCACGGCGTGCGGCCCAGATAGCTGGCGGTGGGTATGGTGATAAGGCCGACGGCGCCTGCCTGCTGCGCGGCCAGGGACTTTTCGGCGGCGAGATGCGCGCCGATCTCGCTCGGCATGCCGGCCGGGGCGCCGGACAGCGCAACCGCGAATTTGCCCTTGAGGTCGAGGCCAGCATAATCGTCTATCTTCTCGCGATCGGATTTCAGGCCATAGCCGACGAACACGGCCTGCGCCTCCATGCTCTGCCGCGGTTCGCGTCCAAATGCGCCGATGGCGATATCCTCGCCATTGGCGAAGCGCCTGTTGCCGATGCTGATCGAGGGCGCGGACACCTTGTCGAGCCGTGCCACGGCGAGCGTCACGGGCTGATACCAGCTATCGGGAATGACCTGCCGCAGGCCCAATGCCTCGAACCGGGCGGCGACATAACGGGCGGCGATGTCATAACCGCGCGTGCCCGCGTCGCGCCCCTCCAGCAGGTCGTCCGCCAGGAAACCGATATCGGCGCGAATGGCGTCCGCACCGATGGCAGGCGCGGTTTCAGCGGAGGAGGGGTAGGGCGTGGCGAGGACAAGGCCGAGGGCGGACACGAAGGCGAGGGAATGACGGCGCATCGGGTGCGAAGACCTCTTCTTATGGTTGGAGGCAAAGCCTATCGCGCCCATCCCGCCTGTCCAGCGGAAAGCGTATTGCGCGGCTAAAGCGCCCCGCTATGCTGCCGGCCAATCCACTGACCATCATGAGGCGCTCATGACCTTCTCCCCCTTTTCCCGCCGGATAATGTTGATGATCGGCCTGTCCTCGCTCGCGCTTGTTCCCACGATGCCGGCGGCGGCCGCTCCGGTGGCGCCGTCGGCCAGCGCGCCCGCGCCGCTCTCCAGCCTGGTGGCGGCGGTGAACATTCCCTATGAGCAATTCACGTTGAAGAACGGGCTGCGCGTCATCGTCCACACCGACCGCAAGGCGCCCGTGGTCGGCGTATCGATCTGGTATCATGTGGGATCGCGCTTCGAACCGGCAGGCAAGACGGGCTTCGCCCATCTGTTCGAACATCTGATGTTCTATGGCTCGGAAAATGCCGACGGACCCTTTTTCGGGCGGCTGGAGGATATCGGCGCGACCGACTGGAACGGCACGACCTGGTTCGACCGCACCAATTATTTCGAGACGGTGCCGACCGGGGCGCTCGACCGGGCGCTGTTCCTCGAATCCGACCGCATGGGCCATTTGCTCGGCGCCGTGACACAGGCCAAGCTCGATACCCAGCGGGGCGTCGTGCAGAATGAAAAGCGGATGGGCGAGAATGAGCCCTATGGGCTGGTCGAATATGCGCAGCTCGCAGCCATGCTGCCGGAAGGGCACCCCTATCGCCATTCGACCATCGGTTCGATGGCGGACCTGAACGCCGCCAGCCTGGGCGACGTGCAGACATGGTTCAAGACCCATTATGGCCCGAACAACGCCGTGCTGGTGCTGGCGGGCGACATCGACGTGCCCACGGCCAGGGCGAAGGTCGAAAAATGGTTCGGCAACATCCCCGCCGGCCCCGCGCCCAAGGATGTAGATGCGACCGTGCCCACGCTCGACAAGGATGTCGAGAAGGTGATGCATGACAATGTCGCCGCCACCCGGCTCTACCGCAACTGGATCGTGCCTGGGGTGAATTCGGACGACCTGGTCCCGCTGAACCTTGCAATGGCGGTGTTCGGCGGCCTCAATTCCTCCCGCCTCGACAATATACTGGTGCGTGACGAGAAGGTCGCGGTGGGCGTGAAGGCGAACATCCAGCCCTTCGAGAAGCTCTCCATCGCGGAGATCACCGTGGACGTGAAGCCGGGACAGGACCCGGTGGCGGTCGGCAAGCGGCTCGACCAGCTTCTGGCCGACTATCTTGCCAAGGGTCCGACGGCGGACGAGGTGCAGCGCGCCGCGACGCAGCAGCTTTCGGGCACCATCGGCGGGCTGGAAAAGGTCGGCGGCTTCAGCGGCAAGGCGGTGACCCTGGCCGAAGGCGCCGTCTATTCGAACGATCCGGGCAAATATAAGAAGGATCTGGCCGCCTATGCCGCGGCGACGCCCCAGTCGGTCAGCGACGCCGCGCGCAAATGGCTGGGAAGGCCGGTCTTCCGGCTGACCGTGGCGCCGGGCGAGCGGTCGGCGGAGGACAATGCGCTGGCCGGCAACGCCACCCATCATCCGGCCTATTTCCGCGATCCCAAGAAGCCCGCGCCGGTCGCGGCGACCCCGCCCCCGCCGACCAGGATCGCGGAGCCGGGAATCGAGCCGGTCAAGGACCTGGAGTTTCCGGCGGTCGAACATGCGACCTTGAAGAACGGCATCCCGGTGGTGTTCGCGCGCCGGGCGACGGTGCCGGTGGTGCGGGTGTCCGTGTCCTTCGACGCGGGCAACGCCGCCGACGACAAGGCGAAACTGGGCACGGCGGGCCTCACCACGGCGCTGTTGGACGAGGGCACGACAACACGCAGTTCGATCCAGATCGCCGAGGAGCAGGAACGGCTGGGCGCGTCGATCAGCGCCGGCAACGGCATGGATGCGACCAATGTCGGCCTCTATGCGCTGAAGCCGAATCTGGACGCCTCGCTCGGCCTGCTGGCGGACGTGATCCGCAACCCGGCCTTCGCGCCGGCGGAGGTCGAACGCCTGCGCGGCCAGGTGCTGACCCGGATCGCGGCGGAAAAGACCGAACCCATGCCGATCGCGCAGCGCCTGCTGCCGCCCTTGCTCTATGGACAGGCGCACCCCTATGGCATTCCCTTCACCGGCTCCGGCACGGAAAGCGGGGTGAAGGCGGTGACGCGGCCCGATCTGGTCGCCTTCCATGACAAATGGCTTCGGCCGGACAATGCGACGATCTTCGTGACGGGCGACACGACGCTGGCCGACGTGATGCCGCTGCTGGAAAAGCGCTTCGGCGACTGGAAGGCACCCAGGGTTGCAAAGGGGACGAAGCTGTTCCGCATGGACCGCATGATGCGGCCTTCGCGGATCATCCTGGTCGACAAGCCGCAAAGCCCCCAGTCGATGATCCTTGCCGGGCAGCTGACCAACAAGGCGGGCACCGACAATCCGGTGACGTTGCTGACCGCCAATGAAGTGCTGGGCGGCAGCTCGACATCCCGCCTGATCATGGACCTGCGCGAGACCAAGGGCTGGGCCTATTATGCGGGCAGCGCACTGCCGGGCGTCAAGGAGACGATCCCGCTGCTGGTCTATGCCCCGGTGCAGACCGACAAGACCGGCGAGTCCATCGTCGCCGCGCGGAAGGATATCGGAGATTTCCTGACCGCCAAGGGAACGACCGAGGCGGAACGCAACCAGACGATCAACAGCCAGATCCTGTCCTTGCCGGGCAGTTTCGAAACCTCGTCCGATCTGCTGGGGGCGATGATGCGGAACCGGATGCTCGGGCGGCCGGATGATTATTATGAGACGCTTCCGGGCGTCTACCGCGCCATGACGGCGGCGGACATGGACAAGGCAGCACGGGAGGCGATCAATCCCGACCGGCTGATCTGGGTCGTGGTGGGCGACGCGAAACTGGTGAAGCCACAGCTTGACGTGGTCGGACTTCCGGTCGAAATGGGCACATTGGCAGATTGACGATTACGTAAAGGAGAAGTGCTATGGCAGCAGTGGACGGCGCCTATGATTGCGTGGCGAAGACGCCGATGGGCGACCAGAACGGCGTGCTGACCGTCATCAGCTCGGGCGACGGCTTTCACGGTACCTTCGCCGGCATGATGGGCTCGCTCGACGTGGCAGAAGGCAAGGTCGAGGGCAACAAGCTGAGCTGGAAGATGAACATGACGCTGCCCATGCCGATGACGCTGGAATGCGAGGCGGAAGTGAGCGGCGACAGCATCACCGGCACCATGCAGCTTGGCGCCTTCGGCACGGCGGGCTTTTCGGGCACGCGTCGGGCCTGAAGGATCGGCAGGCTGAGGTTGGAAGGCTGGGAAAGGGGCTGGGCACGCGACTTCCCAGCCCCATTTTCTTGGCCCGAAAATACTCCCGATTGCGCTGGGCGGAACTGAAACCCTTGACGCAAGAGATTAGTTAGCTATCTAAATAAAATGTCCCGATCGGAGTTGAAGCGCGCGCTGGCGCATAAAATGCCGCAGGTGGCCCGGCAATGGCGGCAATTGGCCGATCTGGCGCTGGCCGAATTCGGCGTTTCCAACAGCGCGGCCTGGTGCCTCATCTATCTCGACCGGCTCGGCGCCGATGCGCGGCAGGCCGATCTCGCCGAGGAACTGGGGATCACCCAGCCTTCGCTGGTGCGGACCCTGGACCAGTTGCAGGCGGCGGGACTTGTCGAGCGCGTGCCGAATCCCGATGATCGCCGTTCCAACCGAATCGCCTTCACGCCGGAAGGCCGGGAACTGATCGGCCGGATAGAGGCGCGGCTGGAGGATTTGCGGCGCGAATTGCTGGAGGGTGTGCCGGACGCCGCCATCGAGATCATCGTCAACCTGCTGAACCTGCTGGAGCGGCGCATGGCCGAGCGGCGGGGTCAGTCGTAACGGGGACGACCCGCCATGAATGATCCGACATGCGAGCGCTGACATGAACGCCTTTGGCGAGCGCGTCGGCTGGCCCGCGGCTCTGTTTTCCCTCAAATGCTTCGCGGCGGCGATGCTGGCGCTCTATGTCGCGCTCAGCATCGGGCTGGAACGTCCCTATTGGGCATTCCTGACCAGCTATATCGTCGCGCAACCGCTGGCCGGTGCGGTGATTTCCAAGGCGGTGTTCCGCATCATCGGCACGCTGACCGGGGCGATCTTCTCCGTTGCCGTCGTGCCGCCTCTGGTCAATGCGCCGGAATTGCTGTCGCTCGCCATGGCGCTGTGGCTGGCCTTGTGCGTTTTCGTCTCGCTGCTCGACCGCACGCCGCGATCCTATATGTTCGTGCTGGCGGGCTATAGCGCCTGCCTCATCGTCTTTCCCGACGTCGACACGCCGCAGACAATCTTCACCGTGGCGACGCTGCGGGTGCAGGAAATCACCCTTGGCATCCTGTGCGGCACCCTGGTCCACGGTGTTGTCTTCCCCGGCTCAATAACCGATCTGCTGCTCGCGCGCGCGGCGGCCATGCTGCGCGATGCGGAACGTTGGTCGCATGACGCCATCGCGCTGGAGCCGGTGGAAGGGCTGGCGCAGGAACGCCGCCGCCTGGCGCAGGACATCACCGAACTGCACCAGATGTCGGTGCATCTGCCCTTCGACATAAGCCGCCTCGCGCCGCGTGTGCGAACGGTGCGCGCCATGCAGGACCAGCTCTCGCTGCTGCTGCCGCTGGGCGCGGCGGTGGAGGATCGCCTGGCCATGTTGAAGGCGGCCAGTGGCGGCGTCGTGCCGCGGCAGGTCGAAACATTGGTAGCGGATGTCCGGGCCTGGATCGTCAACCCCGGCGAAGACCTCGCCGTCCGCAATGCAGCGGCGGACGCGCTGATCGCCCGATGTTCCGCGCTGGAACCGGCGGCGCGGGCGGAGATGGGCTGGGCGGACATGATGCGCCTCAGCCTTTTTGCCCGCCTCGCCGCACTGATTGCCGCGCATCGCGACTGCCGCGACCTCTATGACCAGATGGTGACCCACAGGCGGGAGGCGGTCAGCGCCCGCGTCGGCGAATTGCTGGAGGGGCGGCGCAACCGGGAACTGCACAGGGACTATGGCGGCGCGGCGCGCGGCGCATTCGCGGCCTTCGTCACCGTGGCTCTGGGCTGCGCGCTCTGGATCGGCAGCGGATGGAAGGACGGCGGCAGCGCGGTCATGCTGGCGGGCGTGTTCCTTTCGCTCTTTGCGGGGTCGGACAATCCGCTGGCGCCGCTAAAGGGTTTCATGATCGGCACCATCGCCGCTTCGCTGCTGGGCGCGGTCTATGGCTATGCCATCATGCCGCGCCTTGACGGCTTTGCCATGCTGGCCGCCGCCTATGCGCCGATGCTGCTGCTTCTGGGCACCATGATGGCCTCGCCGCGCTGGATGGGCATCGCCTTGCCGACGCTGCTGGGACTGGGCAGTCCGGTGCTGTTGTCCGATCGGTATGTCGGCGCCTTCGCGAGCTACGCCAATGGCACCGTGGCCCAGCTGGTCGGCATTTGGTACGCGATCATCATGGCCGGGCTGCTGCAGTCGGCGGGGGTGGAGCGGGCGATCCGGCGCACGGTGCGCGCAGGGTGGAACGACATCGCCAATCGCGCCACGCTGATGACGCCGCCCGCCCTGCGCGGCTGGATCAACCGCATGCTGGATCGCATCGCGCTGCTGGCGCCCCGGCTGGCCGCCGTCCGGTCCGACAGCGGGCAGCCGCTCTACGACGCGCTGCGCGACCTGCGGACCGGCGTTGCCATCGGCGAATTGCGGCAGTTGCGGCTCGACCTGCCCGTCGATGAAGCCGCGCCGCTCGCCGATGTGCTGACGGGCGTCGGCGCCCATTATCGCGGGCTGGACCCGGATGCGCCGGAACCGGCCCGTCCGGCGCTGCTGACCGATATCGACGGCGCGATCAGTCATCTGTCCGATAATCCCGACGCCGCGATCCGGCGGGAGGGTATCCTTGCGCTGGTCAGCCTGCGCCGCAATCTTTTCCCCGACAGTCAGGGCTATCGGAAACCCTCGCCGATCGGACAACCGGCATGACCGGAGAAATCGCCCTGGGGGGCGTCTATGTGCCGACCCTTTTATTGCTGGCGCTGGCGGCGCTGATCCTGAGCTGGGGCGTAACCCGGTTGATCGGCGCCTTCGGCCTCTATCGTTTCCTCGCTTATCGCGCGGCGGTCGACCTCAGCATCTTCGTGCTGATGCTGGGGACGCTCGCCATCCTCGTTCCCGCCCTTGGAATCCGTCTATGAACCGCTTTGCCGCCACGCTGACCCGCAGCGCTGCCACCATCGTCCTCGTCATCGCAGCCGTGCTCGTCGCGCTGTGGATGTGGAATCATTATGAGCGCAGCCCCTGGACGCGCGACGGGCGGGTGCGGGCCGACGTCGTGCGGGTGACGCCCGACATTGGCGGGCTCGTCACTGCCGTCGCGGTGCATGACAATCAGGCGGTGAAGGCGGGCGACCTGCTGTTCGTGATCGACCGGCCCCGCTACGCGCTGGCGGTGGAGCAGGCCGAAGCGCAGATCGCCAGCGCCAGGGCGACGCTCGGCCAGGCCCGGCGGGAGGCGGCCCGCGACGTGGCGCTGGGCGATCTGGTGGCGAAGGAAGCGCATGAGCAGAATGTCGCCCGCGTCGCGACGGCGGAGGCGGCGCTGGCCGAAGCGATGAGCGCGCGGGATGCCGCCGCCCTCAACCTCCGGCGGACACGGGTGGTCGCGTCGGTCAATGGGGTGGTCACGAACCTCGACCTTCATCCGGGTGATTTCGTGGCGGCGGGGCAGCAGGCCATGGCGCTGGTCGACCGCGACAGCCTGCGCGTGGAGGGCTATTTCGAGGAAACCAAGCTGCCCCTGGTCTGCATCGGTGCGCCCGTGACGGTGCGCCTGATGGGGGAGGCGCAGGATCTGCACGGCCGGGTCGACAGCATCGCCTATGGCATCAATGACAGCAGCCGATCGGATTCGGGCAATCTGCTGCCGACGGTCGAGCCGACCTTCTCCTGGGTGCGGCTGGCCCAGCGCATCCCGGTGCGGGTGAAGCTGACGCAGGTGCCCCCGGAGGTAAAGCTCATCGCCGGGCGTACAGCCACCGTGACGATCGAACCGGCGCGCAAGGATGCGAAGGCCGAGGGGTGCCGTCATGCGTGAGATGCGGGCCAGTGGCGCCTTTTCTTCCTCCGGCCGAAGGCGCGGAGCAAGGATGGGGGTGCCTGTCCTCGCCCTTGCACTGGTCGCCTGCGCCACGGCGGGTCCGGACTATCGTCCATCCGAAAATTCGGCGGCAACCGCTCCCGCCGCGCAGGGCGCCTTCCTGTCGGCGCAGGATGCCCGCTTCAGCAACGCCGATCTGCCCGATCATTGGTGGCGGCTCTATGCCGACCCCCGGCTGGACGCGCTGGTGGAACAGGCCCTTGTCGCCAATCGCGACCTGCGCGTCGCCGACGCCAACCTGACCGCTGCGGAGGCTGTCCTGCGCGAGGCGGAGGCCGCACGCACCATCGGCACGACGGTCAGCGGGGGCGCGACGCTTTCGCGGCCTTCGGGCACGGCAGAAAGCCTGCCGGGCGTGGTCGGCTATGATCTGGGCCTTGCCGCCTCCTATCCGCTCGACCTCAACGGCCGGATCAGGCGCGCGATAGAGGCGAGCGCCGCCGATCTGGAAACGGTCGCGGCGGCGCGCGACTATGTGCGGGTCATCGTGGCGGCGGCAACGGCGCGCGCTTATGCGCAGGTGTGCGCCGCCAATTATTCGCTGGCCGTCAACCGGCGCGTCGTGGCGCTGCAGCGGGAAACGCTGGGCGCCACGCAGCGGCTGTTCAGGGGAGGGCGGGGCACGGCCTTCGACGTCAGCCGGGCGCAGGCGGCGGTCGACGCACGCGAGGCAAGCCTGCCCGCCTTCGACGCGCAGCGGCAGGGTGGATTGTATCTGCTGGCAACCTTGCTGGGCCGGCCGCCGGCCGATTATCCGAAGGATGTGGAAAGCTGCGCGACCCTGCCGGTGCTGGATGCGGCCCTGCCGGTGGGCGATGGCGCTGCGCTGATCCGGCGACGGCCGGACATCCGGCAGGCGGAACGCGGCATCGCCGCCGACACGGCCCGCGTCGGGGTGGCGACCGCCGATCTCTACCCGCAGATCAGCATTGGTGGATCGCTGGGCCTGTCGGGACCGCTCAGAAGCGCGGGTTCAGGGACCAGTTTCGGCATGAGCCTGGGACCGCTGTTAAGCTGGAGCTTTCCCAACCGTCCCGTCGTCAGGGCGCGGATCGCGCAGGCCGATGCGCAGGTCCAGGCCGATCTGGCGCGCTTCGACGGAACGGTGCTGGAGGC
>Ga0105241_10001759_pt1 | contig 16429 bp, 14 predicted proteins | sample KBSC64metaG_FD_80422 | JGI IMG/M metagenome (GOLD analysis project Ga0105241, IMG submission 80422) | Corn rhizosphere microbial communities from Kellogg Biological Station, Michigan, USA - KBS C6-4 metaG | ecosystem: Host-associated > Plants > Roots > Rhizosphere > Soil | place: Michigan, USA... | reverse complement strand
GCCGGCCATCAGCAGGCCCAGCTCCTCGTTCGAGGTGTCCGGCGGCACGATCCCCACGATCTTTCCGCGGTACATCACCGCGATCCGGTCGGACAGCGCGGTGATCTCGTCCAGCTCGGTGGACACGATCAGCACGGCCTTGCCGGCGTCGCGCTGCTCGACGATCCGCTTGTGGATGAACTCCATCGCGCCGACGTCGACGCCGCGCGTGGGCTGCGAGGCGATCAGCAGGCTGGGGTCTCGCTGCAACGCCCGCGCGACGACGACCTTCTGCTGGTTGCCGCCGGACAGCGCGCCGGCCGGGGTCCGCTCGGACTCGGCGCGGATGTCGAACTCGGCCAGCCGCTCGGCGCCGTTCTTCTCGATCGCGTCCAGGTCCAGCCGGAAGGTGTTGCCGAAGGGCTTGCGGTCGTACTGGTCCAGCACCAGGTTCTCGGCGATGGAGAAGTCCGGGACCAGGCCGTCGTGCTGCCGGTCCTCCGGGACGTGCCCGAGGCCCTGGTGCAGCACCGCGCGCGGCGAGGCGCCGACCAGCTGCTTGCCGAACAGCTCGGCCGAGCCGGACGCGGCCCGCAGGCCCGTGATCGCCTCGACGAGCTCGGTCTGGCCGTTGCCCTGGACGCCGGCGACGCCGAGGATCTCCCCGGCGTGCAGCTCGAAGGAGACGCCGTCGACGGCGAGGAAGCCGCGGTCGTCCATGACGTTCAGGTCCCGCACGCTCAGCGCGACCTCGCCGGCCTCGCGCGGCTCCTTGTCCACGACCAGCCGCACGTCGCGGCCGACCATCAGCGAGGCCAGCTCGCGCGCCGTGGCCGTGGGTTCGGCACTGCCGACCACCGCGCCGCGGCGGATGACGGTGATCCGGTCGGCGATCGCCCGGACCTCGTTCAGCTTGTGGGTGATGAACACGACCGACTTGCCGGCCGCCTTCAGCCCCCGCATGACCGTGAACAGCTCCTCGGTCTCCTGCGGGGTGAGCACCGCGGTGGGCTCGTCGAGGATCAGCACCTCGGCGTCGCGCATCAGGGCCTTGACGATCTCGACCCGCTGCTGCACGCCCACCGGCAGGTCCTCGACCAGCGCGTCGGGGTCCACCGGCAGCCCGTAGCGCGCCGAGACCTCCTTGACGCCGGCCCTGGCCCGGCGGCGGTCCAGCCAGCCCAGCGGGCCGCCGCGCGCCTCCTCGGCGCCGAGCATCAGGTTCTCGGCGACGGTGAACACCGGGACCAGCATGAAGTGCTGGTGCACCATGCCGATCCCGGCCTTGATCGCGTCACCGGGCGACGTGAACTCGCGCGTCGTCCCATCCACCACGATCTCCCCGGAATCCGGGGAGAGCAGACCGTAGAGGATGTTCATCAGGGTCGACTTCCCGGCCCCGTTCTCGCCCAACAGGCAGTGGATCTCACCGGGTTCGACGGTCAGGTCGATGGCGGAGTTCGCCGCCACCGACCCGAACGTCTTGGTGATGCCACGGAGTTCCAGTCGCATCGCTCGTCGCTTCTCGAAAAGGGTGTTACTTCAGGGGTGTCACTTCGGCTGGGACGGCGAGGTGATCTTGATCGTGCCGCTGGTGATCTGGCCCTTCAGCGCCGTGATCTCCGACTGCAGGTCCGAGGGGATCGAGGAGCTCAGCTGCTTGCCGTAGACCAGGTCGGTGCCGCCGTTGGACAGGTCCAGGACGTCCTGCGTTCCGCCCTTGAAGTTGCCGCCGGCGGAGTCCTCGACGACCTTCTTCACCGCGGTCTCGATGCCCTTGGTCACCGAGCCCAGGAAGACCGAGCAGTCCTCGTTGTCGGACACGCAGCCGTCGCTGTCGACCCAGATCACCTTGACCTTGCCGCTGCTGGCCTTGGCCGAGGCGGTGGCACCGCGGCCGGCGCCGCCGGCGACCGGGAAGACGATGTCGGCACCCTGGTTGATGAACCCGTCGGTGATCGACTTGCCCTTGTTGGTGTCGGTGAAGGAGTTCGAGAAGGTGCCGCTGCCGGGGTTGGTCTCGTCCCAGCCCAGGACCTTGACGCTCTTGCTCTTGGCCTTGTTGTAGTACTGGACGCCTTCCCAGAAGCCGTCCATGTAGATGGTCACCGGCGGGATGTTCAGGCCGCCCCAGGTGGCCACGACGCCGGACTTGGAGCTCGCGGCGGCCAGGTAGCCGGCCAGGAACCCGCCCTGCGCGGTGTTGAACTGCATGCCGTGGACGTTCGGCACCGGCTTGTTGGTCTTGCTGTCCGCCGAGCTGTTGTCGACGATCGCGAAGTCCTGGCCGGTCTTGGCCGCGGCCTGGCTGTCGGTGGCGTCGGCCATCAGGCCGCCGACGGTGACGATCAGCTTGCAGTTCTGGCCCTCGAGCTGCGTGATGTTCGGCACGTAGTCGTTCTCGGTGGTCGACTGCAGGTACTTGACGGTCGCCTTGCCGTCCTTCTGCGCGTCCTGCATGCCGGCCCAGGCCGAGGCGTTGAAGGAGCGGTCGTCGATGCCGCCGGTGTCGGTGACCATGCACGCCAGGAAGCTGGCGTTCGAGGCGGACCCGCCGGACGACGAGGACGAGGACGACGACGCGGAGGTCGACGAACTTGACGAACTCGACGAGCTCGACGAAGCGGTCGACTTCGAGCCGCAGCCCGCGGCGGCCAGGGCCACCACGGCCGCGGTGGCGGCGATCCTGGTCATGTTGGTGGTGCGCACGGCTCCCCCTCCAGATCTGTTCGATAAGACAGCCACGATGTGGACGACGGTAGACAGCGTAAGCAGGCGCGTACCTGTGGTCAGTCAGTTCAGCGGTTGCGGGGCCACATCGCAATACACCTGTGATCCCGGAACGGGCGATCGTTTTCGGCAACATCGCACGACGCCGCCGGACGTTTACGGGGCGCACGCACCAAGGAGCGGCGAAGAGGGGCAAAGTAGGAGAAAAGGGATGAACCCCAGGCCGGTACCGGGTTCCAGACGCTGATCAGCGGGCTGCTCGGCGATCGACACGCGTTGAGGTCGCGGAGAGCCCGGCGACGTTTTCCGTTCGGCGGCGGTTCACCGGCCGCCGCCGGGGTGCCGCCGAGGGCCTCGCCCCGGCAGCTGCCGACAGCCGTGAGCCGTCAGCCGTCAGCCGACAGCCGTCAGCTGATCCAGTCGCACAGCGCGGCGGTCGCGAGCATCCGCACTCCCGCGGCGATCGCGCCCTCGTCGGCCAGGAACGTCCCCTGATGCAGATCGCGCACGGCCTTGTCGCCCGGCGTGCGCACGCCCAGCCGGGCCATCGCGCCCGGCACCCGCTGCAGGTACCAGGCGAAGTCCTCGCCGCCGAGCGACTGCGGGGTGCTGACCACGGCCTCGGCGCCGAGCGCGCGGCTGGCGGCGGTGCGCAGCAGAGCCACCGACTCGGCCTCGTTCACCACCGGCGGCACGCCCTGCACGTAGTCCAGGGTGTGCTTGACGCCGAACTTGGCGGCGATCGCGTCGATGAGCTCGGCCACCACGTCCGGGGCCTGGTTCCAGGCGTCCTGGTCCAGGGTCCGGATGGTGCCCCGGGCCGAGCCGGTCCCCGGGATCGCGTTCGGCGCGCTGCCGGCCGCGATCTGGCCCCAGACCAGGGACAGCCCGGCCCGGGGGTCGATGCGCCGGGACAGCGCGGCCGGGACCTCGGCGACGATCGAGGCCAGCGCGTAGACCAGGTCGGCGGTCAGATGCGGCCGGGAGGTGTGGCCGCCGGGGCCGTCCAGGGTCAGCGCGACCATGTCGCAGGCCGCGGTCAGCGCGCCGGTGCGCAGGCCCACCTGGCCGACGTCGAGCTTCGGGTCGCAGTGCACCGACAGGATCTTGCTGACCCCGTAGAGCGCGCCCTCGGCGACCATGTCCAGGGCGCCGCCGGGCATGACCTCCTCGGCGGGCTGGAAGATCAGCCGCACCGGCCGGGTCAGCCGGCCCGCGCGCGCCATCTCGGCCAGGGCCAGCCCGGCGCCCAGGACCACCGTGGTGTGCAGGTCGTGGCCGCAGGCGTGCATGACGCCGGGCACCCGGGAGCGGAACTCGAGCTCGTTGGCCTCCTCGACCGGCAGCGCGTCGATGTCGGCCCGGAAAGCCAGAAACGGCAGCTTCTCGCTGCCGGCCGGGACGATGTCGCAGACCAGACCGGTCCCGACGCCGCGCACCCGCGGCGCGAGCCCGGCCCGCTCCAGCCGGGCGGCGATGGCCGCGGTGGTGCGGAACTCGGCGCGGCTCAGCTCCGGATTGGCATGGAGGTCCCGCCGGAAGAGGACCAGCTCGGGCACGAAGTGCCCGGCTACGTCGAGGACGTCCACGACGTGCGCGTGCTGGTCTGTTGCCGGGGCCGAGTCGCTCGCGACCGGCGCTTCGTGAGCCAGGTCCATTGGCCAAGGGTAGGCCCAGGGGGTGGGGCTGTGGGGGCGGTCGGTCAAATGATGCGCTGATCGGGTGAAGAAGATCGCGACTTTCTGACCCGATAGGAGGATTGCGCCATGGCCCACATGGGTAGGAAGGCGTTTCGCCGACCTGGTCATGTCAGGGTGACGGATTGTGAAGACCCGCAGGCCCGCCCGGCTCCCGAACCCCAGGCTCCCCCTGCCCGGAGCGCGCCGGGCGGTCCAGGCCTACGCCTCGGCCCCCAGCGCCCCGGCCGGCGGCACGATGGAGTTCCGCGTCTCGGTGCCCAGCGGCGCGGCGTGCTCGGTCGCGGTGCGGCGCGTCGGCACGGCCGTGCCGACGCCGGCGGTGCGGTTCGTCGGGGAGGACCAGGACGGGGCGGAGGTCACGTGGGTGCGGGTGGTCGCGGCCGGCGGCGGCCGGCCGGTTTCCGGTGACGGCGGGTACGGTCCCACGGACGGCGGTGGTGTGACCGATTCCCGACAAGACATTGGCGCGGCGGACGGCGGATCCGGCGGCGTGCGCCCTGCGGGCCGCGATCCCCTCGGCGGCCGCGGCGACGCTCCGGCCGACGGCATCGGGATCCCGCTCACGTGGTGCGACTGGGAGCCCTCGCTCCTGCTCGACATCCCCGAGTCCTGGCCGCCCGGGCTCTACGTCGCGCGGTTCAACGTCGAGGCTCCGCTGCTGTCCGTCGTCGCGCTGCGCGGCCGCAGCGCCTATGTGCCGTTCGTCGTGCGCGGGCCGCTCGCCGCCGGCTTCCCGACGCTCGTGATCCTGCCGTTCGCCGCGTACACCGCCGCGAATCCGTGGCCGGTCTCCGACGTCCGGCGGGCCCGCGCGCTCTCGCTCGACCGGCCGTTCGCGGGCAACGGCCTGCCCTCCGGGTTCGCCGCCGACGCGGCCTTCGTCGAGCCGCTGACCGCCACCGACTTCGCCACGAGTCTCGACGTGCACGCCGGGCTCATCGACCCGGCCGCGTATCGCAAGGTCCTGTTTCGGGCGGATCTGTGGTCGCCGCAGATGCGGGCCGCGATGGCCCGGGCCTCCCTGTCCGGCACCGATGTCGGCGGTCTGGAGGGCGTGCCGCCTCCGAGCGTCGACTTCGCGCCCGGGCCCGACGGCCGGGACAACAGGATCCTGCTCCGCTACTGAGCCGCCGGGTGTCAGCCCAGCATGCGGCTCAGCAGATTCGCGGTCGCCCGCTGGACGCGCGAGTCGGCGATCCCGTGTGCGGACAAGCCTTTCGCCCAGTGGAACGTGCCGCCGTCGAAGACCAGCCCGCCGGCCGGCGTCCGGTGCAGCACCGTGTGCTGGACCCGCGCCTGCCCCTGTCCGGTGTACGGCGAGGCGGCCAGGATCTCGACTCCGTCAGGGCTCTCGATCCACGGCTGCACCTGGTCGCATTCGCCCCACAGCAGCTCGGGAATCGGCTCGCCGTTGCGGACTCCGGTGCCCTCCCAGAACCAGTGGCCCGCGTTGTCCACGACGAGCGGTGCGGTGCCTTGCAGCGTCGATACGTACTGCGCGCCGAGGACCGCCTGCTCCGGGCGCCCCGTCTGGCGCCACTGCGCGGTGCGCTCGTTCGGCGAGGCCGCGCCGGGGTCGGGACGGTTCTTGTAGCAGACGACCGTCCGTCCGCCGTCTTCCAGCCGGATGCGCCAATACACGTTGTTCGCGGCGAGGAAGGCGACATGCGCGCCGTTGGCGAGCGCCTTGTCGAGCGCGTCGCGCATCTGCGCCGACCAGTACTCGTCGTGGCCGGGGAAGATCAGGGCTTTGTGACGCGTCGGATCGACGGTGCCGTCGTGCAGGTCCGCGGTGTCGGCGTACCCGACGCTCTTGCCGTGCGCCTCGGCCCAGATCTCGACCCACTTGGCGAACGCCGTGTCCAGATCGAAGTTCGCCGGCAGGCCGGTGACGTGGTACGGCCGGTCGAAGCTGACCTTCGTCGCGGCCTTGCCCTCGGTGTAGATCTTGCCGTCTTCCCAGGCGTAGTACAGGCTCGCGCCGGTCTTCTTGTCCTTGGGGTACTCGTTGTACGCCTGGTAGGTCGGGAACGGCAGCGCCACGAGGATGTCGTGGTCCCCGGCGTCGTCGCGCACCACGAACGGCACGCAGGTCTGGAGGCCGTCCTCGGTGCGGAGCTTGGCGACGTGGATGCCGCTCCGCCAGTCGGCCGGGACGTCGAGGTGCCAGCTCGGGGTCCACGCGCAGGTGACGGTGCGCGTGGCGAGGTCCAGCGACGACCACTCCTGTGTCACGCCGCCGAGCGCCTCGGTCTTCAGGACGCTGACATCCTCGGCACCGACGCGGAACACCTCGATCGTGTACGGCTGCGGCGGGTTCACGGAGACCATGAAGTCGATGCCCGCGCTGCGGTTCACGCTGTTCGCTGAGGCGTAGACCCGGACGCGCCCCTCGACGTCGCTGCTGGCGCAGGTGCCGCCGGACTTCGGCGACCAGACCGGCTCCCCGGCCGCGGCGACGTTCTCGGCGGGGGCCACGTCGCGCGAGGGCGGCACGGGGTGCCCGGGATCGTACGGCTTGGCCCGGAACATGCCGGTGACCTCGCGCTTCGCCTTCGCCGCGACACGCCGGCCGTACTTGCCGATCCCCATGTTCACACCCATTGACGCCGCCGATCGGAAGGCTCCGCACTGATCTGCCACCATGGTAGTGCGGTCTCAGGTCAGTCGAGTTGGCCTGAGACCGCACCGCGTGGCTGTCGGTGGGCACCTGCTGTCAGTGGGCGACCGGCGCCCGCGTACTCATGTCGAGATGTGCCACAACGTGGCCGGCGGCGTCGTAGCCGGTGACACCCATGGACTCCTCGTCCTGGAACGTCAGCGGAGGCACGAAGACCACGTAGTAGCCGTCGCCCTCGCCCGGGACGGCGTAGATCGGCTGCCGGGTGGTGCTCTTGGACCCGATGATGACCGCCACCGAGGTGATCTTCGAGCTGTCGACGCGTCCGATGAAGTACGACACCGGCAGGTCCTTGGTGGGGGTCCCGCTTCGCGAAGCTTGCATCATCGGGCTGGTGACGCGCTCCACGTCGCCGTCGGCCGCGGGGTTGCAGCCGCCGCCGGCACTGAAGTCCGGGAGCGTCCCGGGCGGGCGGTCGCCCCACTGCAAGCCGGTGAAGTCGCATGCCTGCGTCCCGGCACGGCCGCGCTGGGACATCGGGAGGTGGTTGTCGGGCCCCGGGCTGGGGGCGACGTAAAGGCTGGCGACGAACAGGTCGCGGACCAGGCGCCAGTGCTGGCCGCCGATGGTGCCGCTGGCGACGACGGTGTAGGCGTCGTCGGGGTTGGGCTTGGCGTAGAGGACGCCCACGCCCTGCGGGGGGAGGGTGACGGTGGGGCTGGGGATCAGGGCGGCAGGGGGGATCGTCGTCCTGGGCACGGTGGCCGGGGCGGTCGGTACGGCCGGGCCTTTGCCGTGGTTCGCGCCTCCCGCCTCTCCCGGCCCGAGTTTGCCGTTCCCCCCGGTCCCGCCGGCGAAGATCGCCACCGCGGCGACCGGCAGCACGGCGAGCGCCGCCACCCCCGACACCGTGGTGAGGCGCCGCTTGGTGCGCAAGGTGTCACCGGCCTTCATCACCGCGCCGACCGGCGTCGCTCCGATCTCCAGGTCGGCGACCTCGGCGCCGAAGGCGTTGTGCAGAGCCTGGTTCAGGTCGTCGTGCTCTGACTCGTCACTCATTCCGGTTCCCTTCTTCCGGATTCCGCCACGATGGAGCCGCGATCGACGTCGACGAGCACGGCGCTGGTCCGCAACCGGGCCAGCGCCTTCGAGGCCTGACTCTTGACGGTCCCGACCGAGCACCCCAGCACTGCGGCGACCTCCCGCTCGGAGAGGTCCTCCCAGTACCGCAGGACCACGACCGCCCGCTGCCGCGCCGGCAGCTCGGCCAACGCCGCCATCAGCGCGGACCGCTCAGCGATCGGCTCGTGCGGCAGATGCATACGGCCATCGGCAGGCGCAGCCACCAGATGCTCGGCCACCCGCCGTTTCCGGAACCGCCCGGCGTTGGCGTTGACCAACACCCGCCGCACATACGCGTCGACGTCGTCAGCCCGCCGCACCCGCCGCCACGACGCGTAGACGCGCGTCAGAGCCGTCTGCGCCAGATCCTCCGCCAGAAACCGGTCCCCCGTCAGCAGAAAAGCAGTCCGCACGAGCACCGGCCACCGCGCCGCCATGTACGCCTGGAACTCGGCATCAGCCTCGGCATCGGCATCACTCGCGCCCCCGCCGCCCCTGTCCCGCATCCCGACGTCCCCCACAACAGCACCGGAACCAGCCCCGGCAACCGCCTCCGCAGCCGCTCTTCGTCGCATCACGACCCCCTTCCGCCCTACCTAGAGCACGAGGCGGGCGCTGGGGGTTGCCCGAACGGGTGTCGCCACGCCAGCGAAGCGGCTTTGCCGAAGCCATGCGAGACGCCTTCTGCCGACTGGTGCTCGGCATCGACAGAAGGCTGTTCCTGGCCCAGGTCCAAGGCGCCGTGGTCATCGACGGCGCGGGGGACGGTTCGTGCGACGTCTACATTCGCCACTTCCGGGACCTCGACCTCAGCGGGCAGCAGCTGTTTGCAGCTCCTTTCTTCCAACCGTCCTCCGGCAGCCAGTGGATCCAGATCGCGGACGTCGTCGCCTTCAGCGCATTCCATGCCGTGGCCAAGCGGCCTGATCGAGAATTCTGTTGGACCTGGTACGAGGACTACATCGATCCCGCAGGGCCTCGCGAGGTCTAAGACACCTGCCGCACAAGAACAAGGGCCCCGGTCAATGACCGAGGCCCTCATCAAGCTGGATAGGCACCCCGACAACGGGGGGCCCTCACCGCAGTCCCAACTTTTGCAGAGCGAAGCACGGAACCGCATCGATTGACCCTTTATCACCCATTTGCCACCCCCAAGAGTGACTAAAAAGCATCCGCCGGCACATAAGTCCCCCAAACCTCCCGCAGCGCGTGGCTCACCTCGCCACCCGTGGCCCGGGCGGCCAGCGCCTCGCGCATCGGGTACAGCACGTTCTCCGTCTCCGTTTCGGCGGCGCGCTTCATCGCGTCGAGGGCCTTCGCCACGGCGGGGTTGTCGCGTTCGCGGCGGAGCTTCACCAGGCGTTCGGCCTGCTGGGCCTCGATGGCGGGGTCGACGCGGAGTGGCTCGTAGGGCTCCTCGACGTCGATCGTGTACTTGTTCACGCCGACCACGGTGCGCTTGCCGCTGTCGATCTCCTGCGTGATCTGGTACGCCGAGCGCTCGATCTCCTGCTTCTGGAAGCCCGCCTCGATGCCCGCCACCGCTCCGCCGAAGTCCTCGACGCGGGCCATCAGTTCCAGGGCGGCGGTCTCGACCTCGTCGGTCAGTGCCTCGATCGCGTAGGAGCCCGCGAGGGGGTCCACGGTCTTCGTCACGTCCGACTCGTACGCGATGACCTGCTGCGTGCGCAGCGCCAGCCGTGCCGCCTTCTCCGTCGGCAGCGCGATGGCCTCGTCGAAGGAGTTCGTGTGCAGCGACTGCGTGCCGCCGAGGACGGCACCGAGCCCCTGCAGGGCCACGCGCACCAGGTTGACCTCCGGCTGCTGCGCGGTCAGCTGGACGCCGGCGGTCTGCGTGTGGAAGCGGAGCATCTGCGACTTGGGGTTCTTCGCGCCGAACTCGTCGCGCATCACCCGTGCCCAGATGCGGCGGGCCGCGCGGAACTTCGCGATCTCCTCGAGCAGGGTCGTGCGGGCCACGAAGAAGAACGACAGCCGGGGGGCGAAGTCGTCGACGTCGAGTCCGGAGGCCACCGCCGCGCGGACGTACTCGATCCCGTTCGCCAGGGTGAAGGCGATCTCCTGCGCGGGCGTCGCCCCGGCCTCGGCCATGTGGTAGCCGCTGATGGAGATCGTGTTCCACTTCGGCACCTCGCGGTGGCAGTACTGGAAGACGTTCGACACCAGGCGCAGCGACGGCTTCGGCGGGAAGATGTACGTCCCGCGCGCGATGTACTCCTTCAGGATGTCGTTCTGGATGGTGCCGGTCAGCTTGCCCGAGGGCACCCCCTGCTCCTCGCCGACCAGCTGGTACATCAGCAGCAGCACCGAGCCGGGGGCGTTGATCGTCATCGACGTCGACACCTCGCCGAGCGGGATGCCGTCGAACAGCACGCGCATGTCCTCGACCGAGTCGATGGCGACGCCGACCTTGCCCACCTCGCCGGCCGCGATCGGCTCGTCGGAGTCGTAGCCCATCTGGGTCGGCAGGTCGAAGGCCACCGACAGGCCCATGGTGCCGGCGTTGATCAGCTGGTGGTAGCGCCGGTTGGACTCCGCGGCGGTGCCGAAGCCGGCGTACTGCCGCATCGTCCACGGCTTGCCGGTGTACATCGTCGGGTACACACCGCGGGTGAACGGGAAGGTCCCCGGCTCGCCGAGCTTGGCGGAGGGATCCCAGCCGGTCTGGGCGGACGGGCCGTACACGGGCTCGATCGGCAGGCCGGACTCGCTAAGCGATGACACCTTCGGGCTCCTTATAACGCTTCGGGCTCGCGGCGAGGGTACGCGGCCTCCTGCCCGCAGGGTATTCGGTCCCCTTTAGGGGCACCATTGGACTGGCTTGAGGCGTGCGTCACCCGCCGACCTCCATGCCACCAGTCCGTCGCCAAGCGCGGAACCCCTATCCGCCCCCTAACCTCTAACTGTGTGCGGGAGCGTCGCTGTGTGCGGGAGCCTCAGTGTCTGCGAGAGCCTCAGACGTACCGCACCGGCAGCGCCTTGATCCCGTTGATCCACCCCGACCGCAGCCGCCGCACGTCCCCGTCCGGCACCAGCCCCGGCGTCAGGTCCGCCAGCGCCTCGAACATCAGGTTGATCTCCATCTTCGCCAGGTTGGCGCCGAGGCAGTAGTGCGGCCCGCCGCCGCCGAACCCGAGGTGCGGATTCGGGTCGCGGGAGATGTCGAACGTGTGCGGGTCCGAGATCACGCTCTCGTCGTAGTTCGCGGACGAGTAGAGCATCACCACCCGCTGCCCGGCCTTGACCTCGACGTCGCCGACCATGGTGTCGGCCGCGGCGGTCCGCTGGAAGGAGATGATGGGCGTGGCCCAGCGGACGATCTCGTCCGCGGCGGTCTTGGGCCGCTCCTTCTTATAGAGCTCCCACTGCGCGGGATTGTCGAAGAAGGCCTGCATCCCGTGCGTGATGGCGTTGCGCGTGGTCTCGTTGCCGGCCACCACCAGCATCATCACGAAGAAGCCGAACTCGTCGTCGTTCAGCTTGCCGAAGCCGTCGCCGCGGTCGGCCTGGATGAGCTTGGTGACGATGTCGTCCTCGGGGTGCTCCCGGCGCTTCGCGGCCAGCTCCATCGCGTACATCAGCAGCTCGATGGAGGCGTTCTTGCCGTCCTCCTCGCTGACGTTCAGATCCGGGTCGTCGTAGCCGGTCATCGTGTTCGACCACTCGAACAGCTTCCAGCGGTCCTCCTGCGGCACCCCGATCAGGTCGGCGATCGCCTGCAGCGGCAGCTCGCTGGCCAGGTCGGTCACGAAGTTCCCGCTCCCCCGCTCCGCGGCCTCGGCGACGATCCGCCGCGTGCGCTCCTTCAGCACCGACTCCAGCGCGTTGATCGAGCGCGGGGTGAAACCGCGCTGGACGATGTTCCGCATCTTGGTGTGGTCCGGGGCGTCGGCGTTCAGCATGATGACCTTCTGCATGTCGAGGTCTTCGCGCGTCACGCGGGGCCCGAAGCGCACCAGGGCGGTGTTCGGCGAGGAGGCGAACAGCTCCGGATGCGTGGAGACGTACTTGACGTCGGCGTGGCGCGAGGCGACCCAGTACCCGTCGTCGCCGAACGGCTGCTGTGAGTCGGGCGTGGCGCACCACCACAGCCGCGAGGTCCGCCGGAGCTCGGCGAACTCCTCGAACGGCATCCGCTCCTCGTACAGGTCCGGATCGGTGAAGTCCCGGTCGACCGGGATCTCGGGCTTGGTCGTGACGGACATGCGGGCGCCTCCCAGGCCGAGGATTCTGACGGGTTGTCAGCTACCGGTCGAAGGGCACGGTAATAACGTGTTCTAGTTTTCGCAATAGCCATCCGACCTGCACCCGTTACCACCGCGAGACCACCCCACGCGGGACGTATTCAAGCCAACGAATCCGTTGGCAAATCTTCGGGCCCGCGCGAATGCCGAGTTCACAGCACCGCAGGGTGCGAAAACCGGTGGATGCGGGGGCGGGCCGACAGCACCCGTTCAGCCCCGGAGCCCTGAGGGGTTGGTCACACTCGGCTTGCAGGTCCCTTTTGTCCATTTGATGATCGTTAGCATGACCGCTGGCACCGAAGCCTGGTCGCATGGCAGGACCGTCGCGGGAGGTAGCGGTAGCCGTCTCGTCAGCTACTTCGTTTGAGAGGCTGGGCATGGCAAGCGGAGCTCAGGGCGCCAAGGGCACCCTCTACCGCGGCCGGGAAGGCATGTGGAGCTGGGTCGCGCAACGCGTCACCGGCGTCCTGGTGTTCTTCTTCCTGTTCGCACACGTGCTCGACACGGCCCTGGTCCGCGTCAGTCCGCACACGTACAACCAGGTCATCGGCACCTACAAGAACCCGGTGGTGAACCTCCTCGAGGTCGGCCTGGTCGGCGCCGTCATGTTCCACGCCTTCAACGGCCTGCGGATCATCGCCATCGACTTCTGGAGCAAGGGGCCGAAGTACCAGCGCCAGCTCCTGTGGGCCGTCGTCGGTCTGTGGGCGGTGCTCATGCTCGGCTTCCTGGAGCCGATGATGCAGCACACCTTCCACGAGTGGTTCGGGTGGTGAGCACTTCATGAGCACTCACGTCTCTCTGGAGCCGCCGCGCACGGGAAACCCCGGCCGCTCCCAGCGCATGCGCACCCGCAAGGGCCCGGGCAAGGTCACCCGCGGCAACTTCGAGCTCTACTCCTGGCTGTTCATGCGGGCCTCCGGGGTTCTGCTGGTCTTCCTGGTCCTGGGCCACCTGTTCATCATGATGGTCACCGACGGCGGCGTGGAGAAGATCGGCTTCGCCTTCGTGGCCGGCCGCTGGGCCTCCCCGTGGTGGCAGTTCTGGGACCTGCTGCAGCTGTGGCTGGCGATGATCCACGGCACCAACGGCATGCGCACGGTCATCAACGACTACGCCGACAAGGACCGCACCCGCGCGATCCTCAAGGGCCTGCTGTACACGGCCGCCGTGCTGACGATCTTCCTCGGCACCCTGGTCATCTTCACGTTCGACCCGAACATCAAGGGCTAGGGCAAGCGCATGGCACCCCAGATCCACACGTACGACACCATCATCGTCGGCGCCGGCGGCGCGGGCATGCGCGCGGCCCTGGAGGCCTCCAAGCGCAGCCGCACCGCCGTGCTGACGAAGCTGTACCCCACCCGCTCCCACACCGGCGCGGCGCAGGGCGGCATGTGCGCCGCACTGGCCAACGTCGAGGACGACAACTGGGAGTGGCACACCTATGACACCGTGAAGGGCGGCGACTACCTGGTCGACCAGGACGCCGCCGAGATCATGTGCAAGGAGGCGATCGACGCCGTCCTGGACCTGGAGAAGATGGGCCTGCCCTTCTCCCGGACCCCCGAGGGCAAGATCGACCAGCGGCGCTTCGGCGGCCACACCAAGGACCACGGCAAGGCCCCGGTGCACCGGTCCTGCTACGCCGCGGACCGCACCGGCCACATGATCCTGCAGACGCTGTACCAGAACTGCGTGAAGCAGGAAGTCGAGTTCTACAACGAGTTCTACGTCCTGGACCTGCTGCTGCACGAGGACTCGGACGGCACCAAGTACGCCGCCGGCGTCGTCGCGCTGGAGCTGGCCACCGGCGAGATCCACATCTTCCGCGGCAAGGCCGTCATCCTGGCCACCGGCGGCTTCGGCAAGGTCTTCAAGACCACCTCGAACGCGCACACCCTGACCGGCGACGGCATGGGCATCGTGTGGCGCCGCGGGCTGCCGCTGGAGGACATGGAGTTCTACCAGTTCCACCCGACGGGTCTGGCGGGCCTGGGCATCCTGCTCACCGAGGGCGCCCGCGGCGAGGGCGGCATCCTGCGCAACGCCGACGGCGAGCGCTTCATGGAGCGCTACGCCCCGACCATCAAGGACCTGGCGCCCCGCGACATCGTCGCGCGGTCCATGGTCCTCGAGGTTCGCGACGGCCGCGGCGCCGGTCCCAACAAGGACTACGTCTACCTGGACCTGACGCACCTGCCGGCCGAGCAGATCGAGGAGAAGCTGCCGGACATCACCGAGTTCGCCCGCACCTACCTCGGCGTCGAGCCGACCACGGAGCTGGTCCCGGTGTACCCGACCGCGCACTACGCGATGGGCGGCGTGCCGACCAACGTCTCCGGCGAGGTCCTGGCCGACAACGACACGGTCGTCAAGGGCATGTACGCGGCCGGCGAGGTGGCGTGCGTGTCGGTCCACGGCTCCAACCGCCTGGGCACCAACTCGCTGCTGGACATCAACGTCTTCGGCCGCCGCGCCGGCATCAACGCCGCGGAGTACGCGGTCGGCGCCGAGCTCAAGCCGCTGCCGGCCGAGCCGGAGCAGGCCGTGGTGTCGATGGTCGAGGGCCTGCGCAACTCCACGGGCCACGAGCGCGTCGCGCAGATCCGCCAGGAGCTGCAGACCACGATGGACCAGAACGCCGGCGTGTACCGCAACGACGAGACGCTGGCCCAGGCCGAGAAGGACGTCAAGGAGCTGCAGCGCCGGTACCGCGACGTCGCGGTCCAGGACAAGGGCAAGCGGTTCAACACCGACCTGCTGGAGGCCGTCGAGCTGGGCTTCCTGCTCGACCTGGCCGAGATCCTGGTCCTCGGCGCCCGCAACCGGACCGAGTCCCGCGGCGCCCAGGCCCGCGAGGACTACCCGACGCGGGACGACGTGAACTGGCAGAAGCACACGATGGCCTACCGGGAGAAGGACGGCGAGGGTGGTTACAAGATCCGCCTGGACTACAAGCCCGTCATCGTGACCCGCTACCAGCCGACGGAGCGTAAGTACTGATGAGCACCGCCGTACAAGAGCACGTTGAGACCTCCGCGTCCGGCCAGGCCGGCGTGCCGCTGATGACCATCACGGTCCGCATCCGGCGCTACAACCCGGAAGTGGACGCCGCCCCGCACTGGGTGGACTACCAGGTCACCGCGGACCCGACGGCCCGCATCCTGGACTCGCTGCACAAGATCAAGTGGGAGCAGGACGGTTCGCTGACCTTCCGCCGCTCCTGCGCGCACGGCGTGTGCGGCTCGGACGCGATGCGGATCAACGGCAAGAACCGGCTGGCGTGCAAGGCCCTCGTGAAGGACCTGAACCCGGGCAAGCCGATCACCGTCGAGCCGATCCAGGGCCTGCCGGTACTCAAGGACCTCGTGGTCGACATGGAGCCGTTCTTCCAGGCCTACCGCGACGTCAAGCCGTTCCTGATCGCGCACGGCAACGAGCCCACGCGCGAGCGGATCCAGTCGCAGAAGGACCGCGACCGCTTCGACGACACCACCAAGTGCATCCTGTGCGCGGCGTGCACCACGTCGTGCCCGGTGTTCTGGGCCGACGGGCAGTACTTCGGCCCGGCGGCGATCGTCAACGCGCACCGGTTCATCTTCGACTCCCGCGACGACGGGGCGAACGAACGCCTGGAGATCCTGAACGACCGCGAGGGCGTGTGGCGCTGCCGGACCACGTTCAACTGCACCGAGGCGTGCCCGCGCGGGATCCAGATCACGCAGGCCATCGCCGAGGTGAAGCGGGCGCTGATCACTCGCAGGGTCATCTGACATATAGGTGACCTGATATGTGAACGATGTGCGGGGAAGACCCGCCGGAGAGTGATTCCGGCGGGTCTTCCCCTTTTGCGCACCCGATTCGGGGGACGCTGGACTTCCCGCCGGCCGATCCCGCGGCCGGCGGTCCCCGAACGAAGGGATCGATGATGCGCCGTCTCACAGCCGTCACCGTCACCGCACTCCTGTCCGCCGCCGCGCTCGCCGCCGGGGCCGACGCCGCCCAGGCCT
>Ga0105241_10001758_pt1 | contig 16437 bp, 9 predicted proteins | sample KBSC64metaG_FD_80422 | JGI IMG/M metagenome (GOLD analysis project Ga0105241, IMG submission 80422) | Corn rhizosphere microbial communities from Kellogg Biological Station, Michigan, USA - KBS C6-4 metaG | ecosystem: Host-associated > Plants > Roots > Rhizosphere > Soil | place: Michigan, USA... | reverse complement strand
TATCACATTGCGGCGGAACAACATGTTTTTCGCCCGGTGGAACTTGGCGCCTGCGGCCTCCCAGCCGCGTTCGGCATCCGCCCAGCCGCACCATTCGATCAAATTGTCTTCCACCAGCGTATTGGAGGTTCCCATCCCACCGATACCCTCGATGCCGCAGTAACGGAAGCTGTTGCGGCGCAGGATCTGCGAGGCGCCGGGATTGGACGCACCGGCGCTGTTGCCGTCGCTGCCGATGTCGATTCCCCCGCCATTGGCCCATTCGAATATGTTGTCTTCCAGTATCCAGTGATCGCCGCCCGCCAGCGAGACCATGCCAAATTGCGGAAAGGGATAGGGATTGCCGGCATGTTGGAAGGTGATCCCCTTCACCCGGATATAGCTGATGCCACTGCGCACCGGTATGAAGGTATGTTGCCGGGTCGTAACCTCGATCAGGTGATCGGCCGGCGTCCCCGAAGCGAGACGGACATGGATCGCGGTTCCGGAATCATCCACCGAGAAGCGCGCATCCGGCGATCCACCGATTTCCTGCATGATCGGTCCGCCGCGCCGGCGCGGAGGCATGCCAAGCAACGGCACCGGCGGTTTTGTGAAATCCGGGATCGGTGGCAGTTTGGCCATTGCCAGCTCGCGAAGCTGTTCCATCGGCTCCAGAGGCTTGCCGTCGACAAAAGCCAATCCGCGACGCCGAAGATACGGGCCCATGTCGACAATCCGTGTATCCAGCCAACCCCAGCTTCCCATGATGCTGGGCAGCGCGAAGGGGTTGTAACCATCCGGAAACAGCGTGTTCGGCAGTTCATGGCGCCAGGCAGTGATGCCGGTACCGGGGGCCGCATTGAAGCGTTCGGCCACCGTGATCTGCTGCCAGCCGTCCTTCAGAACTTCGGAGCCCTTGACGGTAACCTTTGCCCCAGGCGCCGCTTCGTAGCTGATCATCTGGGTGGGCCCCGTGCCGCCGCGCGCCGGGCGGACGCATTCGCGGTAGGTGCCGGCGGCGATGACGACGCGTTCTCCCGGTTGGAGCAGCTGCGCGGCTTTGTTGATTGTTCTGAAGGGCTTCGCCCTGTCGCCGGGACCGCTGTCGTCGGCATTGGGTGCGGTGTTATCGACATAATAGGTCTTGGAGAATGCTAGCGGCTGCTCCCAGCTGACAAACTCAGTGCCATCCGGCAACCGGGAGTCGGTTGAAGCAGCGGACTGTGCACCGACCGCCTGCCCCCAAAGGCTACCGTCCAGGCTCAGCATCCCTCCAACCGCCGCAGCACTTTCCATAAACCGCCGGCGATCGACGGACCGCTCGGGTTTCACGGAATGTTGCTCCGCCGCGGGAAATTGCTCATGTTCCGATTTCATAATCCACCGACTCCTCGCCCCAATCGTCGCGATGAGTGGGGCATTTTTGTACCAAGGCGAGCGAGACGTTATTGCATCGATGCCGTCTGATCTAGAGGTGGCGGGAATGATTTGGATAGTTTGCAAAATCGGAAAGCAATTATGACCACCAATCTAGCAGCAATAATTATGACGACGCTGGCGCTTGCGACGGCCGCGTTCAGCCCGGCTTTCGCGGCCTCGTCCGCCGATCAATGGGCGTCTTACGGCCATGATGCGAGCAACATGCGCTACTCTCCTCTGCGCCAGATCAATCCTGGAAATGTTGATCGGCTTACGCCTGCTTGGACTTTCCATATGCGGCCGGCCAGCCTCGATGTTGCGGCGGCGAACCCTCAAACGGATGGCCAGGAGCGCGGCAGAATCGGCCGAGGCAGATATATCGGTTCAGAAATGACACCCCTGGTGGTGGAGGGACTGATGTTCCTCGCCACACCTTACCGCCGGATCACCGCCATAAACGCGACGACGGGAAGGCAAGTGTGGGCTTACGACCTGCCCGGCTCGGATGCGCCAGCTACTCGAGGCCTGGCCTATTGGCCGGGCTAAAAAGGCGCTAAATCCCGCATCGTCGTGAGCAGCAGAAGCGGCTTCTTGATTGCGCTGGATGTGCGCACTGGCGAGCCCGTGGAAAGTTTCGGCGATAAGGGGCGGATCAATCTGAAGACCGCTGAAGTGTTGAATGGATTTCCGAACGCCTTTGTTGGCTTTTCCTCACCGGTCCTGATCGTAGGAGACGTCATCGTCGCCGGTAGCCGGGTCCAGGAAGCCCCAACACTTGGGGCGGCCGGCGACGTGCGAGGATTTGACATACGGTCGGGGAAGCTGCTGTGGACATTTCATACTGTTCCGCGGCCAGGGGAAACAGGGCATGAAACCTGGGAGGGCGACAGTTGGAAAGGCCGTTCCGGTGTCAATGTGTGGACGGTGATGGCCGCCGACGTTCGACGCGGCATCGTCTATCTGCCGATTGCCGCTCCCAGCTTTGACCGCTGGGGCGGCGATCGCAAAGGGCAAAACCTGTTCAGCGATTCCATTGTCGCGCTGGATGTCAAAACCGGGAAGTATCTGTGGCATTTCCAGACGGTTCATCACGATATCTGGGATCTCGACCTGCCCAGCGCAACGCTGATCGACGTGAAGAAGAACGGAAAAGCAGTCCCCGGCATCGCGGTCATGAACAAAACTTCCATTCTGTTCATGCTGAATCGCATCACCGGTGAACCGCTATTCGAGACAAAGGAAGTCGCGGTGCCCACCGACACCGATATACCCGGCGAGCAGCCATGGTCGACCCAACCCGTCTCGGTTACACCGCCTTTGGCTAAGGTCAGTTATGACGATGGCGATGTCGCGGATGTAACACCGGAATTGAAAGCCTATTGCCAGGCGCTGATTTCGGAAAAGCATGTCGTCGCTTCCAAGCTGTTTCAGCCTCTGCGCACGGATTCAGCGGTTGCCAGTTTTCCCGGCAGCTTGGGCGGTATTGACTGGGGCGGGGCGGCGTTCGATCCCGCGCGCGGGCTGCTGGTGGCGAACACCAACAATCTTGCGGCTTTACCGACGATGATCGCGCGGCCGGATGGCAGCTATGGCATGAAAGATGGATATCTCTATTTCTGGAACCCGAAGACACGGCAGCCTTGCAATGCGCCGCCCTGGGGTCAGTTCAGCGCGGTGGACGTCAATACCGGCAAAATAAAGTGGCAGGTGCCGCTCGGTGTCAGCGACGAGCTGCCGTCTGACCGGCGCGACACCGGCCGCGTGAATTTGGGCAACCCCATGCTTTCCGCCGGCGGATTGGCATTCATTGGCGCGACCGATGACAGCCGCTTCCGGGCGTTTGACACGTCAACTGGCAAATTGCTCTGGGAAGCAAAGCTTCCCGCCACGGCTTCCACCGGTCCGGTAAGCTACCGCGGCAAAGACGGGCGCCAATATATCGCGGTCGTCGCCACCGGCGGCAACAATGCGGGTGTACCTGCCACTGCCGACGATGTGATCGCTTTCGCTTTGCCAAAAGGGGCGCGTTAAAACCTAACCGACAGGCACGACATCGAAAGCGATAGTGGTGCGTGCCGCCTTGTCATGAAAGGGCACAGTGCCGTGCCACATATAGGAGGGAAACAATACCAGCCTGCCAGGCACCGGCTGAATGGTGCGGCGGACCGGCTGCTTCAGCACGGCATCGAAGGCCGGTTCGCCGAACTTGAGCCAGCCTTGCTTTGCGGTTTCGTCCTTCACGGCGTCCGGCACCGCCACATAATAGCACGAACTGATCCAGCCATCAGGATGAAAATGATTGACGTGAAAGCCGTTATCTTGGAGTCGCGACGACCACGATCCCGAATAGCGAAAATCTTTTTTGCGCTGCGACAGCAAAGGGTGGGTCATATCCTCGTCCAGTTCCGCGATATAACGCGCCACCGCCTCGTCGATCCGCTTTTTCAACAGCGTTACCAGGGGAAGACCGGCGGGAAATAAGTGGTGCGGGGTCTGCGTGCCGCCGCGCAAACTCTGCTCGATGAATTCACGCGTCTTGGGGTGCAGGCGGTCCAGCGAGGCATTCAGCTCGGCGTTGAAACTTGCCATGTCCGAATAACCTTGCGGCGGCTCGAGGTCAAAAATCCGCACCAGGGAATCGTAGCGATTGATCGCCTCGTCCCGCCCGTCCTCCATCATGCGAGAGGCAATGCTCAACATCGCCAGGCAGGATGAACCATTTGGGCCATTTGCCAGTCCCCGCTCGCAAAGGGACGCGGCTTTCTGCGGATCGCCACTCAGAAGAGCGGGCTCGGCGGCAATCGCGAGCAACTTTGCTTCATCACCGTGACGCGCCAGAACCGCCTCGAATGCCTCCAGCGCTTCGGTGTGGCGGCCCATCACCGTCAGCACCTGGGCGACGCCGATGGCGGCCAGCCGGTCGTTGGGATCGCGCGCCTGCAACCCGGCATATAGGGCATGCGCCTCCGCATGGCGCTTCTCTCTGGCAAGGAGATAGGCCTTTCCCAGCAGGAGTTCGCGGCTCGCCGGTCCGCGATCATAGGATTTGAGGAATTGCTCGCTGCGGCCCAGCTGGTAAAGCAGTGCGTTATAGTCGAGATGCAGCCCGGGATCGGCAGGCGTTCGCGCGAGCTCCTTGTCCAGGATCGCGAGCGCTTCGTCAAAACGTGCCAGATTTTGCAGCGTTTCGGCCCGGTGGCGCTCTAAGCCAGGCAGACCCGCATCCAAAGCTTCGGCGCTTTCAAGCGCCGCAAGTGCTTCACCATCCTTGCGCTGGCGGCGCAGCGCTTGCCCCAATTGTAAATACAATTGCGCTTTGAGACGCGGCTGCGCCGCTATGGCCAGCCCCTTGCGCGCCGCAACTTCGCCCTCTGCGGGACGCCCGGCGTCCACCAGGATCGCCGCCAGAGCTAGTAAGGTGTGAGCCAGTTCGGAATGGGCATGGGCCGGCGTTAACTTCAGCACCTGGCGAATGCTTTGTTCCGCCTCGTCCAACCTTCCCGTTCGGTGTAATAGCGCGCCCAACTCGAAAAGCGCCGGCGCGAAATCCCGCTTGTGCTGCAAAGCGGCTCGCAGCGCCGTCTCAGCCTCTTCGTTCTTGCCAAGCCGGGACAAGGTCATTCCCAGGTTGAAGGCAAATATCGGCTCGCGGGGTGCCGCTTTCGTCGCCTGATGGAAGAGGCCGGCTGCTTCTTCGAGGCGGCCTTGGTTCATTCGCAGGGTGCCCGCGATGTTCAGCAGATCGGGGTTGGCCGCCATCTGGCCGCGGAAAAAGGGCGCCAAAGCGATCTCCGCCCCCATCAGATCGCCCCTCTGCAAGGCATTGGTGGCCGTCGCCAAAACATGCTGAATGGCCGCCGAAGGCGTGGGCATGGTCATTTTTTCATTCTACAACAGCAGGCATTCGTTTCCAGTGGTACCTTCTGTGCTATCGGGCCAATAGGTGTGGCCGGCGGAATCTGCAGTTTGCGTCACAGATTGAAGGGGTGAGAAATGAAACGCCGGCAGTTTCTGGGCGGTACCGCCGCAACGATTGCTTCTTTAACCGTCAACGGGGAAGCCGGTGGGCAGGCCCGGCGCAAACCCAATTTCATAATAATCCTCTGCGATGACTTAGGTTGGGGCGATATTGAACCGGAAGGGGGAACGGCCATCCACACGCCGAATATCAATCGGATGGCGGCGGAAGGGAATGTTCTGACGGATTATTACGCGCCGCAGAATATCTGCACGCCATCGCGCGCGGGTTTACTGACTGGGCGTTACGCGATCCGCACCGGCCTGGCCTATAGCGTGATTTTGCCGAATGACGAGCGCCGGCTGCCCCTTTCCGAGGTAACGATTCCCACCGCACTCAAACCGGCGGGCTATGTCAGCGCGCTATTTGGAAAATGGCATTTGGGCCACACCGGCCCCACCTGGCAGCCGACCCGCCATGGGTTCGACCAATTCTTTGGTCTGCAGTACAGCCACGACATGACGCCTTTGTCGCTATACACCGACAACGGGCCTGATCGGGAGCCTACGCGAGAGGACGCCATTGAAGATAAACTGCAGCAGCGTTTTTATGCGGCGGCTGAAAAATTCATCACCGAACATGCGGACCGGCCATTCTTCGTCGAATTGGCGCTGAGCGCGCCGCATTTGCCGAATTATCCGGATGCGAAGTTTCGCGACAAAACCATGCAGGGCGCGTATGCCGACACGGTGGTGGAAATCGACGCGATCGTCGGGCGTCTGATGGATCATCTGAAGGCTCTGGGAATCGAGCGCGACACGTTGGTGATTTTTACCTCCGACAACGGCCCCTGGTATGAAGGCTCGACGGGTGGTCTGCGCGACCGCAAAGGCGGCGCGGCCTATGACGGCGGGTACCGCGTGCCTTGCATTGCCCGCCAGCCTGGTATCGTCAAAGCCGGGCAACGCACCCATTCCATCGCAATGGGAATTGATTTCCTGCCGACTTTCTGCGCCATCGCGGGCATACCAAACCCGCAAGGCGTTGAATTGGACGGCCGGGATATTTCGGCGGTCCTGACCCGAGGCGCCGCTTCGCCGCACGACCAGTTGCTGCTGTTCAATGACGAAGAAGTCGTGGCGGTCCGTACCCAACGCTGGAAATATTCAACCCGCTCCCACTATCATGGCGCGTTGGCTTCGACGGAAGACAGGGGCTATCCGCAGCTGTTCGATGTCAGCAAGGATATTTCCGAGAGCTACAGCCTTGCCAAAGTCCACCCCGAGGCGCTCGCGGACATGCAGGCGCGGATGAATGCCGCCCGCGCCCAATTCGGGCCGATGAAAGCCAAGCAGCCGCCCAAAATATTTCGCGACCGATTGCAGCAATTGCTCAAGGAACAGTTGGGGCAGGATTGAGCAAAGCAAGCAGAGGCTATCCGCGCATTGGCGCGTTGCGGAAGGCATCGGCGATAGCCTGGCGCAACGGCTTGGGCTGGTAGTTGGGATCATAGGGGCAGCCTCGTTTCAGCATGCCGTCGGCGCGGCGGGTGCGGGACTGCAGCCAGGAATGATGATCCAACATGCCCCAACACATCACATGGTCGAGTCCTGGATAACGCAACATCATGTCCAGGTAGCGCCGGGCGAGATCGGCGATAATGCGATCACGCGCCGGAATGTCCGCGGGAGTGCCCACCTCGCTGACATCGAATTCGGTAATTTGCAGGCGGGGATAGAGCGCGGTGGCGGCATCCATAAAGCTCTTCCAGTCGGCTTCCTCCCGCGCGTCAAAAGTCATAGTGCCTTTGACGCCGCCGATCTCGCCCGCCCCAATATGGCTTTGCACCCCCAGAACATCGACGGGCACTTTGCGGCTGTGCATGCGATCCAGCAATCTAAGCACGCCCTCGCGATGCCTGGCGCTGTTGTCGCCCCAGGTCATGAAATCGTTGTAGACCAGCTGAGCGTGTGGCGTCGCCCGGCGCGCGGCATCAAACACGATGTCCATGCAGTCGTCGCCCAAATGCTTGCTGAACACCATGTCGCGCATTTTGCCGGTGGCAGGGTCAATCGCCTCATTGACCACATCCCAGGTGAAGATGCGATTCCCATAGCGCCTGCAAACAGTGTTGACATGCTCGCGCAACAGCCGCTCGGCCTCGGTACTCGGGCGGGCGCCGAAGTCGTAATTGTTCAGCCAGTCGGAATTGCGGTCGGGGCGCAACCACAGAAGATTATGGCCGCGAATCTTCATGCCGTTCCGTTCAGCCCAGTCCGCCAGCCCGTCGGCGCCATGAAAATCAAACTGCTTGGGACCGGGATGCACAGCCGTCCATTTCAGCTCATTTTCCGGCACAAGGATGTTGCATTCGTGCAGCTGGATTTCCCGCGCGCCCAGATCGCTGAAAGCGGAACCCGGCTGGTCCACCCCACCAATGGCGTTGCCGAAGCCGGTAAGGCCCTTTGCCCTGGCAAGGCCGGCGAGCGATTGCGGATCGGACCCGCCTACCGTCGCCCGGGCAACGGTGCCGGCCGCGGCAAGTGCCGCACCCGCCACAGCAACCGCCATGCAACTCCGCCGCGTGATCTGTTCCATTCCTGGCTCCCGCATATTGCCGCAATAGGCTCAACTGTCATTCCGCGCCAACCTACTACCGGAAACCTCGGTTTAACAGTTGATCGAGGTATCGGAGCGCGATGCGCATACTCTTTGGCGAAGCTCAGCTTCCTCGTTAGAATGACACGGGCCTGTTGGGGAACGACGCAGTGGCAGAACAAGATGACGCAATGATACTGACCTTCCGCTGCCCGGCGGAGCTGGAGGGCCTGATACCGCCGCCGGTGCCCGCGGCGCAGGGTCTGCCGGACTGGCTGAAGGCCATGCCCGCGCAAGCCTTCAACGCGTTGGTCCAGCAGGAAACACCCACGGTCAAGCGCTGCCCGCCCTTCATCGATGCGATGACGTCGGGATTTTTGCTGCCGCTGATCTGCGACCTCAGGGTCGAGAATGGTGAATTCATCTGGGAAAATGACCTGCCGCCGGGCGGCGCGGTCAGTTTCGTGCGTTCGCCCATCGGATTTCATGATTCCGGCCAAGTGACCGGCACGCCGCTGTTCGATGACGGCCGCCTGCTGATCAAATTCCACAATCTTTGGACCATCGAAGCGCCGGAAGGCTACGCCTTGTTCTTCACCCATCCGGTCAACCGCTTCGACTTGCCCTTCACCACCTTGTCTGGACTGGTAGATAGCGATCGCTATCACGACAACTGGATTCATTTTCCGGCGCACTGGCACGACATGAATTTCAGCGGCGTGCTTGCGCGCGGCACGCCGGTGGCGCAATGCATTCCCGTAAAGCGGGAGAAATGGCTGGCGCGGACCGCGGCCTTCACCAGCGAAGATACAAGGCGCGCCTGCGAACAGATGACCGAAGTGGCCGCAGACCAAGGCGTGTACCGGCGGCGATTCCGCGCCTAATTCAGACCTTGCGCAGGAATTCCATGGCCGCGCTCAGACGTAGAAAAAATCGGCCATGCGAGGCCAGGGCCAGCGCAGCAATGGCGTGGCCGGCCAGCTGGGGCGCGGCGCGCACCGCCGCGCGAAGGTCCGCTTCCCCGGCGGCACGCTCTCCCATTTCCAGGTGGCAGGTGCCGAGATTCTTTCTTGCCGCGGCATCGCCCGGATTGGCCGCCAGCATCGACTGATAGGTATCAGCTGCGGCGGCATAGTCACCGTCGAGATATAGCACCTGTCCCAATGTCATCAGCAGAGACGGATGCCGCGGCATGGCGGCCAGAGCCTGTGACAGCACCGCGCGCGCCGCAACCCGGTCATTGGTCTTCATATGCTGAAGCGCAAGCTCGTTCTGCAGTTCCCATGCGTTGGGAAAAATCGCGAGTCCCTGTTGGAGCGCAACGATGGCATCGGCATATGCGCCGGTCTCGGCGGTATAGCGGGCATACATTATGAACGACGGCAGAAAGGCGGGCCGCCGCGCCATGGTCCGGCGCAATTGTGCCAGCGCCTCGTCGCGCCGGCCGGTCGCGACCAGCGCGTCGGCAAACTGGGTTTCCACCGCCGAATCGTTGCCACGCCGGGCCGCCTGCTCCAGCACAGGGATCGCTTCTGCGGCGCGGTTCTGCAGCATCATCGCCCGGCCCAGAATGCCGGCGGCCGCGGGATGAGTGGGCTCAAGCTTGAGTACGCCCGCCGCGATCCGCTCGGCCTCATCGGGACGTTGCCTCTGCAAGGCAAGGATCGCGGTACGCAAGGCCTGTTCGGCATTGCCGGGTGGAGCATCGAAGGGAGGCGATCTTCCGGTCATCTTCTGTCCGTTCGTTGTACTCGGAATAAGCGGGCCATAAAATCTAATTTAAAAGCAAATCTCGTTTCATTATCCCGTTTTGGAGGGCGCTGAGAGAGCGCGGATCAAGAACGCCCGCCGCACATCCAGGGCGCTAGCGCACAATTTCACTTTCGGCAATCTGGGTACGGTCCTCTGGCTGCTCAATCCATCCGCCGCCCAACGCTTCATACAGATGAACGGCGGCTTGGCGGTTGGCCAAGGTGACCTGAACCAGCTGGTCCTGTGCCGAAAACAGAGTCTGCTGGGCCTGCAGAACGGTGAGCAGATCTGCAGCGCCTTGACGATATTGCAATTGGGAAATCTCAAATGCCTCCTGCGCGGCCACGATCAGACTCCGCAGGTGAGTTTGAGCTTTGCTTGTATTGGCGACTTGGGTAAGCGCGAATTCCACATCGGCATAAGCGTTGAGCGCCGCACTCTGGTAAGCAGCCACAAATTCCTGCTGGGTCGCCTCTGCCAGGTCCTTTTGACCTGCCAATTTGCCCCCATCGAAAATTGTCTGCAGCAGCTGCAAGCCATAACCATAGCCGAAATTGGAACCTTGCAAGAGTGTACCCAGAGCGGTGGAAACAAAGCCTCCGGATCCCGTGAGGGAGACTTGGGGGAGGAAAGCGGCGCGCGCAGCATCCACATTGGCATGCGCGCTAGCGAGATTGGCCTCGGCCTGTGCGATGTCGGGTCTGCGCAAAAGCAACTCCGACGGAATGCCCGCCGCGACAACCGGCGATAGCACATTTTCCAAGTCGGACGGTGCGATCTCAAATCCTTCTGGCGGCCGGCCTAGCAACACTGCCAGGGAATAGAGAGCTTGCTTTTCCAGCGTCTCAAGCGCGGGAAGCTGAGCCTGAACGGATTCGATCTGCGCTTGCTCCCGAGCCAGGTCGAGGTGAGAGAGTGACCCCGCTTTCACGCGAAGTTGAATGACCTGAAGAATGGCGTTGATTGCCGCGATATTCTCATTGGCAATCGCAATACGGCGACGGATTGCCAGGACGTTTAGATACTGACTGGCGACATTCGCGGTGACCGTCAGGGCCACCGACTGCCGGGCGAAGCGCGCGGCCTTTAGCTGTTCGTTCGCGGCGCGTAAATTGTCCCGCGCCAAGCCCCAGAAGTCCAACTCATAGCTGGCGTTGAAGGTTAGGCCGAATGCCTTTCCGCTGCGGAACTGCTGGCAGCTTTGCCCGCTGCAGCCGCCGCGCTGGGCGTCGCCCTGGGCGCCGATCTGCGGGAAAAGCGCCGAACGCTGGATGGTCGATTGCGCTTCCGCCTGCATGACCCGAGCCGCGGCGATGGCGACGTCGCGGTTGCCGTCCTGTGCCTGCTGCACCAGTGCCGCCATCTGTGCATCGCCGAAGGCCTGCCACCAGGTCGGTTCGGGCCAGACTTGGGCATCGCTGGCGATAGGCCCGGTGAAAGTCCTGAGCACCAGCTGCGGAGAAAGCGCCTTGGGCACCGGCGTGGTGCAACCAGCAAGGAGTAAGGCCAAAAGCGGTATGGCGGCTTTCTTATTCATAGCGCAGCGCATGGATGGGATTGGCGCGGGCGACGCGCAGGGCATGGACGAAGACGGTCGCCCAGGCGATAGCCAAGGCCGCCCCGCCCGCACCCAGGAAGTAAAGCGGGCTGAGTGCGATGCGATAGGCGAACCCTTGCAGCCAGTCGTGCAGGTAATACCAGGCAAGTGGCCAGGCGATGACGTTGGCGACCAGAACCGGAATCGAGAATTGCCAAAGCAGCAGCCAGACGAGATCGCGGGTGCGCGCCCCAAACACCTTGCGGATGCCGATTTCCCTGGTGCGGCGGCCCACGGTGAAGGCAGCGAGCCCGAACAGGCCCAGACAGGCAATGAAGATGGCGACAAGCACAAATATGCTGAACATTTGACCCTGACGCTCGTCGGCTTGGTACAGCTTGTCGAAATTGTCATCCAGGAAATGCCGTTGCATCGCTTTTGTTGGCGCAAAGCCATGCCAGCCCCGGTCTATGAAAGACAGCGTCTGGGGTATGGCATCGGGCCGGATGCGGATCATCGCGGCGGCCGCAAATTTGGGGTCGTAGAGATAGATCGACGCCTTCGCGGGTTCGCGGGCACCCCCGAACTTCGGATCGGCGAGCACACCAACGATGTTCAAGTGGCTCTTTCCTTGGAATATGATGGTCTTGCCGACCGCCTGTTGGGGCGTCAGCCCAAGCCGAGCCGCAGCGGTCTGATCGATCAGGACATTGTGTCCGTCATTCATGCGCGAGACATCTTCCCTGTTGCCCTCGTCCACCTGGTCCTGTGCGCGTTTGTCGGACAGCAAACGGCCTGCCATCAGCTTCATGCCCAGCAATTGGACCGCATTGGTGCCAATAACCCGCTCGTTGAGTTCAATGAGTTCGGAATGGCCAGTCAACTGTACCGACGATGTCATCTGACTGGAATCAAAGGGAAGTATGTTGATCATCGCTACGTCCAGAACATCGGGATTGGATCGCAACTGCTGAACGAACCCTTCCCGGCCCTCGATGGTCAGCAACCCGGCGCCAGAGACGACCAGCAGATTGTCCTTGCGAAAACCCAGATCGATATTGCGCGCAAAACTGATCTGGGTGAACACAACGGCGGCGGCGATCCCGAGCCCGATGGAGACAGCGAATTGCAGGACCACCAGGGCGTTGCGGAACCGTCCGGAACCCGCCTGTCCGGTGTTGTTGGCGCGCAAGACAGTTGCCGGCCGAAAGCCCGACAGCACCAAGGCGGGGTAGCTTCCGCCCACCAGCCCCGCAGCTATCGTTACCGCCAGAATGATGAGCATGAGGGCCCAGTCGCTGACATAGTGCAAGGCAACCGAATGCTGAAGGAAGCGGCCAAAAGCCGGCTGCAAGACTTCCACCAGCGCCAGCGCCAAAACCAGGGACAGCAGCGCCATCAACACCGCTTCTCCCAAAAATTGGACAATCAACTGGCCGCGGTTCGCACCGTGGGTTTTGCGCAAGGCGATTTCCCGCGCCCGCAGCAAGGCGCGCGCTGTCGCTAGGTTCATGAAATTGAAGCAGGCCACCAGCAAAATCAGGACGCCGACAATGCCCACGCCATAAACGGTGGCCCAGCTCCCCGGCGGCTTCAAGTTGAACCGCCAGTGCTCCGAATTCAGATGGACATCGGTGAAGCGGGTGAGATGGACGGTGTAGGCCTGACTTCCTCTCAGAGGTTTGCCGGAAGCGGTGAGCTCTCCCGTGACATTGCGATCCAGGATGGGCGCCATCTTGGCGATAACCGCTTGCGGGTCGGCGCCCGGAGCCAATCGGACATAACCCGAACCGTTCTCTGTATGCCAGCTCAATTTTGCGCGTTTGGAGTTGCGATCCACAATCGAGTTATTTGGTAGAAACATGTCCCCGTCAAATTGGGTGTTGTAGGGTACGTCCCGCATGACGCCTGTTACTTTCAGGGAGACCATTCGGTTGAGACATGCGGTATCGGCGCTCTCACAATTCGCCGTGGTTGCGATGATCTTTCCAATGACGTCCGTGGTGCCGAAATATTTTCGCGCCGCGCTCTCTGAAAGAACCAGCGACTGGGGGTCACGGAAAACGCGGCTCGGGTCGCCCTGCAGCAGCGGCAGTTTGATGACCTGAAAGAAATCAGAATCGACCGCGGTGACATGCTCAAGAAACTGCCGGTCACCAACCATCAAAGTCATGGTTTCAGGATTGAAGCGTGTCATCCCGGTGACTTCCGGGATCTCCTCACGCATCGCGGCCGGCATCGCGAACGGGATGCTCGCCATGGCGAGCGGATCGCGCCCCGGAATGTACACCGTCAGTTCAACCCGATAGAGGTTTTGAGTATCGGGAATCCATTTGTCGTAGGAAAGCTCATCCCGGATGAACAACAGAATGAAGATCACGCAGGCCAGGCCCACCGCCAGGCCAGCGATGTTGATGAAGCTGTAAAGCTTGTGCCGGACCAGGTTGCGCAGCGCGGTGACGAGATAGTTGCGGAACATGCGTACCTCCTACTCGTAGCGCAGCGCATGGATGGGATTGGCGCGGGCGACCCGCAGGGCATGGACGAAGACGGTCGCCCAGGCGATGGCCAAGGCGATTGCCCCGGCGCCCACGAAGTAAACCGGGCTGAGGGTAATGCGATAGGCAAAGCCCTGCAGCCAGTCCTGCAGATAATACCACGCCAGCGGCCAGGCGATCAGATTGGCGATCAAGACCGGCTTGGAGAATTGCCACAGCAAGAGAACCACCACATCGCTAACGCGCGCGCCGAACACCTTGCGGATACCGATTTCCTTGGTGCGGCGGCTGGCGGTAAAGGCGGCGAGCCCAAACAGTCCCAGGCAGGCGATAAAGATGGCAATGCCGACAAAGACGCCAAACAATGTTCCCTGGCGCTCGTCAGCCTGGAATTGCCGCTCGAAATCGTCATCCAGGAAGTGCCGCTGGATGGCGATGCCGGGGGCAAAAGCGCGCCAAGTCCGGCTGAGAAAGGCGATGGCTTCCTGGGTGCGCCCATCGCGAATGCGAACAGAAAGATGGCCCTGAGGAAATAACCTGCGATACATGTACATGGTGGCGTCGACCGGATTTTTGGGGCCATCTTCCTTAATGTCGGCGACCACACCCACCACCATCACGCTTGTGCCTGGGGGTGCATTGAGCGCCAATGTTTTGCCCACTGCCGCTTGCGGCGCATAACCCATACGGCGGGCCGCGCTGGCGTTGATCAGCACATTGATCGGCCGGCCGGGCTCGACGCCGTTCAACTGGCCCGCGGAAATCCCGTCGGCGCCGCGCTCTTCCGACAGCAATCGGCCCGCCAGCAGCCGCACACCATAAAGATGCATGAAATCGGGGCTGGCGGGGACCAGCGAAAATTCCTCGCTCGATGTCGCGCCGGGGGCATGGGCGGAAATGTGGTTGTGATCATCGCTGAAAGGCACCGCATCGGAAATGGCGACATGAGAAATAGCCGGGCTGATACGAAGCGCGCGCGCAAGGCTGTCGGCGGAACTGGGGGGCAGATTGGCGATATTCACATCCAGCACCGCGTCCCTGCGAAAGCCCAGGTCGACATTTCGGGTGAAGGAAATTTGGGTGAAGATCACGGCTGCCGCGATGCCCAGCCCGATGGAGACCGCGAACTGCAGCACCACCAGTGTCGTGCGGGTCAGCCCCGCGCCCTGGCCGGCGCCGGTATTTACACGCAGAGTCGAAGCCGGGCGGAAGGAGGAAAGCACCAAGGCGGGATAGGCGCCGCTGAGCAGCCCCGCTACCGCGGCGACCGCTATGATGAAAAGCACAAGCCCCCAGTCCTGGAAATAATGGATTGCAACGGGCAGGCCCAGAACGCGGTCGAACAGCGGCAGCAAAATCTCGGTGAGCGCCAAGGCAAAAACCAGCGCCACACCGGCGGTCACCAGCGCCTCTCCCAGGAATTGGACGATCAGTTGCACACGCTTGGCGCCCACCACCTTGCGCAGGGCGATCTCGCGGGCGCGCATCATTGCCCGTGCCGTGGCCAGGTTGGTGAAATTGAAGCAGCCCATCAACAGGATCAGCAAGCCGATGGCGGAGAAGCCATAGACCATGGTCCAGCTTCCCGGCGGCATCATGCCGCCGAAGCGGTCGGTCGAAAGATGGGCGTCAATAAAGGGCGTGAGGTGTGGCGTCATGAAATCGCTGCCCCGCACCTTGACGCTCACCATCTTCATGGGATTGACCGTGTGATCGATGACGGTCCTGAATTTCGCCAGGACGGCGTTCGGATCAGCGCCGGGCGCGAGGCGGACATAACCCCAGGTGCTGGTCCAGCCCCAACTTTCCCGCATCTCCTGGTTGACCGGCGCAGCCGCAGAAATGTTGGAAATTATAATGTCGGCTTTGAGCTGCGTATTGTGAGGCAGGTCGCGCATGATGCCGGTGACGACCAACGCCTGCTGCTGCGGCTCGCAGTTCTGGTAATTGGCGTCGCATTGCTGCCGGCTCACCACGATGGTCTTTCCAACCGGCGATTGGTCGCCAAAATATTTGCGGGCGGTAGTTTCGGAAAGAACAGTGGATTCCGGTTTGGCGAACACTGTTCCGGGATCCCCAGCCACCAAAGGCAGGCGGATCACCTGCAGGAAATTCGGATCGACGGCAGTCAGATTTTCCGGAAACTGGCGGTCACCGATCAATATTGTGGCGGACTTGCGGACCAGCCGGGTCTGCGTCTGAACTTCTGGAATATTGTCGAGCATTGCCGGAGTGGCCGCAAAGGGGATTCTTGCGGAATAGCGGGATGGCTTTCCGGGTAGATTGACGGAAATTTCCACCCGGTAAAGATTTTCCGTTCCCGGTATCCAACGGTCATAGGAGAGCTGGTCGCGCACGAACAGAATGATGAAGATCGCGCAAGTCAGTCCAACCGCCAGCCCCGCGATATTGATGAAGCTGTAGAGCTTGTGCCGGACGATGTTGCGGAACGCGGTGATCAGATAATTGCGGAACATCGGATGCCTCTACTCGTAGCGCAACGCGTGGATGGGATTGGCGCCGGCCACCCGGCGAGCGTGGGAAAAGACCGTCGCCCAGGCGATCAGCAACGCCACAAGTCCAGCGCCGAGGAAATACAGCGGGCTGAGCGGAATGCGATAGGCAAAGCCCTGCAGCCAGCCGTGCAGATAATACCAGGCGACCGGCCAGGCGATCAGGTTGGCGATCATCAC
>Ga0105241_10001755_pt1 | contig 16449 bp, 13 predicted proteins | sample KBSC64metaG_FD_80422 | JGI IMG/M metagenome (GOLD analysis project Ga0105241, IMG submission 80422) | Corn rhizosphere microbial communities from Kellogg Biological Station, Michigan, USA - KBS C6-4 metaG | ecosystem: Host-associated > Plants > Roots > Rhizosphere > Soil | place: Michigan, USA... | reverse complement strand
TCGATGCCATGCACGAGCGAGGCGCCGCGTTCGTTCCTGATCCACGCCGTCGTCGGCCGATGGGCCAGGCCGACAATCGATTCGATTTGCCTTCGGGTGGCGGGCGTTCGCACGAGGTCGTAGAGGGACAGCATCTCGCGAAAGCCTTCGAGTCCTTCCTGCACGAGCGAATGGAAGTTCAGCGTCAGATGCGAGAGCAACCGCCACTGCAGGGCAGGCGTCGCGGCGAAGCGCCGGGGAGCGGTTGGCCTGCGCACGAACTTGATTGTGGAGCCGGGTGCCCAGCCGATCGGGGGCGACAGGTCGCCGTCCGGTTGGCCGTAGGCGATCCGCGACGGCAGATCCCGGTTGGTGCACGTCAGTTCCGCCGACACGGTGGCCTGTTCGCCGCGGGCCGGATCGAAATCGGTGTCGACGAACGCGATCCGGTGCTCGTGGCCGGCATCATAGGTGTCGTCGCGCCGTACCACGTAGTAGTGGCCGCGCTTGTCCTTGCCCTCGCCGTGGCGGAGCGAGTAAAAGGGCCGGAATTTGGTCAGGGACGTGCCCTGTTCGTCCTGGCGCAGCATCTGGACGGCATCGACGGTATGGATGTCATAGGCCCAGGCATGCTCGGCGTCGGAGAGCAGCGGATAGTCCGCCCGCTCGTGCGTGACGAGGATCGGCACAGCGGTCTGTCGAAACAGGTTCACGGCCGGAGAGCAGCCGGTCAGGAAGTTTTTCGCGGACAGGGTCGACAGCAGTCCTGCCTCGTGCGAATCCGCGTGCACGTCGGCCAGCAACAGGTGCAGCGTGAAGCGGCGGCATTCTTCTGGCATGTGCGGCACGATCTTCGCCAGGTCGATGTCGATGAAATTGAATTTCTCGGGGAAGGTGAAGTATTCGGTGAGCAGCCGGTAAGCCGGGTGCGAGCGTGGAGAAAACGGGACGAGCGCCTCGTCGTCGGCGAACCCGACCGCCGCCAGCGGTACCGACGGCAGGAACTTCCATTCTCCCGCCTCGGTCTCGATACAGGCCGCGGCAATTTGGCCTTCCAGGATGTCGCGCGTGACGGCGACCACCGACGCCTCGCCGTCCAGGTAGATGCGCAGGGCCGAGTCCGTGAGCGACGAGAAGCCGGCCTGTCGGTCGGCTGCCTCGACAGCGATGTCGAGGCTGGCGCCGCAGCCTGCTGGTACGCGAATCGACGGCGGGACGGCCGGGGTCGGATTGAAGCAGACTTGCGGCAGTCGCACCGGCAAGTGGCGGATGTCGTAGCACGTCCTGAACCGGCACGATACTCCACTGACCGGCGCGGCATGCAGTTCGGTACCACGGGGGATGACCTGCCCGGACTTTGCTTCGGCAGGAAGCCTGGCCTGCACGATCGCGCAGGACGGGAAGGGCCGCAGGTAATGCGGAAACAACGTGTCGAGGAACGACTCGGTGAACCGGGAATAGCCGTCTTCGAGAGATTTGTTGACCCTGGCCGTAAGCAGCGCGGTGGCCTGGATCAAACGTTCGGTGTGCGGGTCGCCAACGGTTCCGTTACCGATCTGGAGTTGCGAAGCCAGGCCGGGATACCGCGCCGCGAATTCCGCCGCGCGCTGGCGAAGGAGGCTCAGCTCTTGCTCGTAATGTGGAAGCAGGTCTTTCATCGAGGCGTCGGGAACGTGGCCGAGAGCGTCATTATTGACAGTCGGAAAACACGCCGGTTGATTGGTCGCAAGATTTTTACGCCGGGCAGCGCGGATCATGATGGTTGAGTCAGGTCATGAACCGGGAGCCGGCAGATGAAGACACCATCGAAGATCCTGTGGACGGAAGGGGTGACGCTGCGCCCGCAGCACTTCCAGCAGCAGGACCGCTACCACGAGGCGCGCCTGCATCGGATGGCGGCCGCGCTGCATCCATACGCATGGGGGCTCTCGGCGGCGTCAATCTGGAACGAAGAGGCGCTGGCCAACAACCTCTTGCAGGCCGAGTCCCTGTCGCTGGTGTTCCCGGACGGCGAGACCTATGACGCGCCGGGATCGGACCTTCTGCCCCAGGCGGTCGAATTGGCGGGACTGGCGTCGAGCGAGCCGTACTTCACGTTCTACGCCGCGCTGCCGGCCTATCAATCCCATGGCGGGAACGTCGCCGGCTTTCGGGGACAGGATTTATCGCAGGCGCGGTTCCGTCAGCTGGAACTGGAGACCGCCGACCAGTACACCGAGGCATCGGACTCTCGCATCGTGTACCTGGCCAAACAGGTGTGCTTGCTCTCGCACCTCGCGTCGCGAGACGGATACCTCGCTGTCCCGGTACTGCGAGTGAGCCGTCGCGGTGGCGGTGGATTCGAAATCGATCCGGCATTCATTGCACCTAGCATGTCGGTCGCGGCCGCGCCCGCGCTGGCGCGGCTGCTGGACGCCCTGATGCAAAAGCTGCAGGCGAAAGTCGACGCGCTCTACGCGGCTCAGCGCGAGCCGAGCAAGGATGTGGTCGTGCAAGGCGGAGACATGTCGTCGTTCTGGCTGCTGCAGACGATCAGCGCGGGATGCGCGGCGCTGCACCACCATGCCCAAGGCCACAAGTTTCATCCGGAACGCCTGTTCCAGGACCTGCTCGGGGTGGCCGGCGGCCTGATGGCGTTCTCGCGCAAGGTCAGGATCAAGGATCTGCCGGCATATGAGCACGAGCAGCCGGGACCTGCGTTCGCCAAGGTGGATGCCATCCTGCGCGACCTGGTCGACACGGTCGTTTCATCGAAGTACCTGGCGATCCCGCTGGTCCAGGATGCGGTGCGGCCTTCGTATTTCGAGGGCAAGCTACCGGACACGATCGACCAGAAGACCATGGTCTGCCTCGGCGTGCGTGCCGACGTGCCGGCGCTGGAACTGGTAGCGATGGTGCCATCCCGCTTCAAGGTCGGCGCGCCGGACGATGTCGCCCGGCTGGTCGCGTCCGCGCTGCCGGGCGTGGATCTGGTGCATATGCCACAAGTGCCGGCGGCGGTGCCAATCAGGCCGAATACGTATTACTTTGCGCTGCAGGGCAAGGGGCCACTGTACGCGAACCTGCTGCAGGCGCAGGCCGCATCGGTCTACGTGCCGTCCGGGATTCGCGAGCTGTCGCTGGAACTGTTCGCCATCGCGCCATGAGGGAGTGATGATGGATGACCGTGTAAGCAATCGCATGGCGCAGCGGAAGGGCGGCGGCGTCCCAGTTCTGAATCGAGCGGACGGCGCTCGTCGCCTGAGGCATGGGAACGAAGAACTGGTCTACATTGGCGACGCTTTCGAGCGCAGCCATGTCGAAGCCCTCAACGGGAGGCCCTATCCGGTCGAATGGCGGCGCCAGGGCGCGGAGGAGGCGTGGGCTCGGGCGCTTGGCGCAACCCACCTGTGGCGGCGATGGAGTGCGCCAGGGACGTCGTGCGCGGCAATCAGGGACGAGATGCTCTGGCAGTTGGATCGGAATTTCCCTGTGACTGAACACGATGATCCGGTGACCCTGCGGAACGGTCAAACCCATATCGCGAACCAGATCAGCGTGAATCTGCTGTACTGCCTGCACAAGGGCACGGTGATCGAAGCGACGCCCGCGCTTGAATCGTTGCTCGCGAATTCCGACGTCGACCTGAGTTTGCCGATGAGCATGGTGGCGCCGCCATACGCGGCGCAATATCTGCATTTTGGCGAACTGGCGATGCGTCACCTGACGCCGCCGGCTTCCAGTATGCCTGGTCATGTATTCGATGGCGCTTTTTGCTTTTTCGGCCCGCGCGCGGATGCGCTGGGGCGATGGCGCCTGGAGCTTATTCTCATCAGCAAGCGCGGCGATCGTTATAGCGGCCAGGTCACGCTGGCTGGCGAGACCGACCGTGGAGACACGAGCCTCGGCCAGTGGATGGCCTGGGTACTTGGTGCGGCTGACGGCGGGCTGGACGATGACTGCCGGGAAGCCATGCATGCCGTGGTCAGCTACGTGGTCAAGCTGTTCCTGTACATGGGCCTGAAAAACGCGCGCCGCGTCGAGCGCAAAGATCGTGACGACGCGCTCAATCGAGCCAAGGGCTTGGGGCAGAGGAAGCGAGCCAAGCTGCTGAAGCGGACGGCGGCTCTGTACAACGCGATCCTGGTCGGCCCGGAGACGCTGCCCGCGCAGTCCACGTCCTGTGGCGGCGGCTCGGCCGTTGCACCGCACTGGCGCCGCGGGCACTTCCGGATGCAGCCGTGCGGGCCGGGCTGGCAAGAGCGCAAGCTGATCTTCGTGGCGCCGGTGCTGATCAACGCGGAGCACTTGCAGGGCGGCGCCCCGGTGCCGAAGACATACTGCGCGGACGCGTGAATGACGGGCGTGGTGCGCCGCGTCGGGCTTTTTACTTACGCCAAACTTCGAACGCGAAGGTTAAGGAGAAGGAGTAACGCCGAAATGTGTCGAGAAGGGCTGACATCGGCAGGGCGCGCCGTTGCGGCGCGGCGATGTCGTTCAAGTGCGACCAGCTGCCCGCGCAGATTCCCTGCACGATCGAGCGTGCCTGCGCCAGTATGGGGTCTTCATCGTCGGCCTGGCCCGGCCCCCCGTCATCCGCGTCACCGGTCGTAGGCTCCGGGATCGCGCGGCCGAGCAGCCGTCGCGTGACCGCCAATGCGAGCACGTGCGGAGCTTTGCGCGACTGCGGCGGCTTTTCCGAGGACCTCGCTTGGTAGCTTGTCAATAAGAATGTTTTGGCGTACTCTGTTCAATATCTGCCTCTGAACAGGACCTATAAGGGACGTAAACCGAATGGCAAAAGCGCCCTACATTGAAGAAGGCAGACTACGGCACCTGCTCAAGGTCGCCGCTATCTCAGGCGAGTCTCCCGTGCGTAACGTGGCCCTTCTCACCACTGTGTACGGCACCGGCATGATGCTGACAGAAATCGCCAGGTTGCCGGTTCGCGCATACCTGAACGGGGACGGCTCAATCCGCGTGAAGTCATGCGTTGATGCTCGTATCGCATACAACGGTAAGGAGCGGCCGATTTACTGGTCCAATGCCAAGGTGACGAATTCGATCGACGCCTACTTAGCGTACCGTGCCGCCCATCGGCAAGGCACCACCCCTATGGCTACCGCTTATCGCGGCCTGGACCCGGATGGTCCCCTCTTCCTTACCGGCGACGGCGCACCGTACAAACTCATCGAAAGGCGCACGGGCCGCGGAACGCCAAGCTATTCGTGCGATTCGCTTAGCCAGCACTTTCGTAAGCTGCACCTCCAAGCCGGTATCGAGGGCGCCAGTGCGATGTCTGGGCGTCGCACGTTCGCTGTGCGCTTGGCGAACAACGGCTATGACCTTCGCCACATCAATGAGCTGCTGGGGCATGAAACGTTGACGGCGACAAAACGCTTGATTGATGCCAATCCAGTGCGCCTAGGAGCGATTGTCGCGAGAGTCATTTGATACCAAAAAGGAAAACGCAGTGACCAGTAAAGCGTTTGTCCAGGTCGAGTTAAACGCTGGACTAGAGTTCGTTCACCACCTCTACGCCCGCTTTCCGGGCAGGATTCCCGTGCCAGTCGGCGGAGGCATGAAAGGGGTAGTTTATCCCTTGGTCATGTATGACGGCCCTGAAGCACTGGGCTGCATAGGTTGCGCTTGGCATGACGGGCTCCGAGATAACGAGGTTCAGGTCTACCATTTCAGCGCCTTTCTTCCTGGCCGGGGTCACGGTACTCGCATGATGGAGCAGGTGTGCAAGTTAGCCGACCAATTCGGTGTTGCGCTAACCCTGATGCCCCAACCTCGCTGGACAGAAAGTGGCGAACCCCTTGATGAAGTCGCACTTCGCCAGTGGTATAGAAAATTCGACTTCACCGGCCTCGGTTACATGACGCGGGTAGCTCAACCGATTCTAAGAGAGAATGCAAGCTGATATGGTCACAGCCTTTAAGTCACTTTTACACCTAAAATTTGACGGAGAAGCTTTAAGCGATGTCCCCGGCCGACGAACCCAAAGAAGCTAAATCAAACGCCATGAGTGTCGAATTCCTCCGTACACCTTTCGAAAAAGCCAACTATCTTGCGTCGACGCTGTCCTCGCACGCAAGTGGAGGCACCGCCGATAATAATGAGTACAGCGCACTTCGGCAGGAACTGTTGTCCATGCCAGAAATCGAACAGTTGGTGCCATCATTTGTTCGGTTAAACCGAGACCTGACCTCTTTTTGGCACTTCATACAACCAAAATTCAAGACGTATGCGGAGCGACGCACCTTTATTTCGGAACAGTTCACACCTTTGCTAGACTTTCTGGAATTGGGGCAGCGCAATAGCGACGTGCCGCCGAAGCCGGCAGTTGTGTCACGACCACATGTACCGCCTGTTGTGGGTAGTCCGGCCGTCAGCGCGCCTATTGCTCGAAACAAGCGTAAGGTATTTATCGTGCATGGCCGCGACAACGAGGCAAAGCAGGAAGTGGCGCGCTTTTTATCCGGGTTAGGGCTAGAGCCAATCATCTTGCATGAGCAAGCAAGCGCAGGAATGACGATCATCGAGAAAATAGAACGGTATGCAAACGACGCGGATTTCGCCCTGGTGCTCTATACACCGTGTGACCACGGACGTGGGGTGCACGAAACGAAGGTCCCTGCACGTAATCGAGCACGCCAAAATGTCGTGTTCGAACACGGCTACTTGATGGCTAAACTCGGCCGTGAAAATGTCTGCGCGCTTGTTAAGGGGGAAATCGAAACTCCAAACGACATCAGCGGCGTCGTCTACGTACCATTTGATCCGTATGGTGGATGGAAAATCGAGGTGACCAAAGAGCTGAAAGCTTGCGGCTACGAGATAAAGAATGTCGTATAGTTACCACCCAAGCAAGAGCCGAGGAAAAACAGTGTGCGACTCGAAAAGTCACCAAGCAGGGACCCCATTGAATGTGAAGCAGCGAACGTTCGCCATTGCGAAGAAAGGGGACCTCAAAACCGTTCTGCGCACTGGCTACATCGGACCATGTGTGGCTTTTTACGGCATCAATGTGGATAAGGGGGTAGCCTTCATGAGTCATATTGATGGCAAGATTTGCGGTCTGAAATCAATGGTAGAACAGCTGAAGCATGAAGCTGACGGAGACCTTCAGGGTTTTTCATTATATCTCACGACAAACCACACGTTTACGTTGAGAATTTTAGCCCTTGTTGCCATCGCTACCTTCTTGATGCAATGGCCTGCAACATGTGTTTTCGATGCCCTGCTTGTTTTTGCGATGACGCTATATTTCTGCTTCGGGAGCGTCGTCCAGGTCTATTGGATCGCGCGAATCCGATTTAAGACATGGAAGGTTGTTCCGGAAATCCCGAATCAGATTTTTGGACGGGTGGAGATCTTAATAGATGCCTCCTCTACCACCGGGCCAGATAAGCCGCGCGAAGAGTCACTTTCAAAGAAGGAAAGTAAAAATCTCTATCGTTTTCCGCATTGCTGGTGGGCGGATATGAAACCGGTTTCTAGGGACTGAACGAGGAAAACTCAAGATGTGACGAAGAATCAGAGATTCGAGCTTTTTTGGCGCGTTTGAAATCGCTCCTCCCGCTCAGTCACGCCAAGATGCACTTGACCTCATGGCACGGTTAATGGACGCACTATTCGAACAGGAGAAATGATGGCAACTACGATGTGCTTTGAAGAAACAATTCGCGACCAAGGTGGAGTTGAGGAGCTCGATATTGAATTTGGCCGCTCTTCATTTTATCCAGAGGATAGCATTTACCTTACCGTGGACGGCAAGACTGTCATTATGGATCGAGCAACAGCAAAACGATTTGTGGACGCTATGCTTGCGGTGGGACGGTACCACCGAATGATTGAGTAATTGAAAGAGCGGAAAACTGTATAAATTGTTTTTGGAAGAGGCACATGAGCAATAACGAAAAATTGGAAGTGAGGGTTGATTGGCATCCGACCTAAATTTCGCGCAGCTTCACAGCTTGGCCAACGGCAAATCGTTTATACGAATCGACCAGGTTGAGAGCACAAATGGTGAAAGAAGGCAGGGCCAGTGTTCAGATGTCAGCGTCCGTTAAAGGAAAAAAATGTCCACACTACCTCCGCTCGAAGCGCATGCGTTCAAGATGCAGGAAGCAGCACTGTGCCTCATTAAGAACGATTTCAAAATAGCTGCATTGATGCTCGTGTTTACGACAATTGACCAGATGGCATGGGTGGCGTTACCTGGCGACGGGGACGTGAAGGGCAAGGATTTTATGGCCTGGGTCAGTACCTACATGTTGGGCCGCAACGATGCGGGACTCGAAGCAGTCACACCTGGCGACCTCTGGGGAGCGAGATGTGGCCTACTTCACACTGCAACCGCAGAGTCGAGCAGCTTAAAGAATGGTACGGCATCGAAAAAGATCGCGTATTCGTACGGGGCTGTGAATGCGACATCATTGGTTTCGGAGTGGACCGTGGTCAAAGTAGAGGATCTAATTCAATCGCTGCTGGCAGGCATCCTCTGGTTCAAAGCCGACCTTGATGCACACGGCGACAGGGCGGCCATCGCAAACGCCAAGGTAGCGCGGATGTTACTCGATCACCCAGTTTGATCTCGGAAAACAATGGCACTTGTGACTCGAAAAAATTTGGTTCCGACCGTGGTTACGTAGAGACTTTGGAGGCAGCAATGAGCGAAACGTTAAGGCAAAAGGTCGATTCGTTGAAGCGTGAGGTCGATGCTTTGCAAATCCACGTTATGGAAAGTGACCCTCCTTGGTATAAGAGCGCCTCGAATATAGTCTCCATTGTTGCTCTCCTTTTTTCGTTCGGCACTACCGTTGTATCGTATATACACACTGAGGACCAGGATGACCAAAGTTCTCGCCAAGAACTACGCAGCATGTTGCAGCGCTTGGCTGTCTTGTCGCGCGAAAATATTAAATTAAGCAAAAAATACGCTGATGATCCAACTGCGGCGATGGCCTTGGGCTCGCTGAATAATCAGGAAAATGCGTTGCTAATTCGGCAGGCTGCCGAACTTGCTAGGAAACTTCGTCCGAAGCACTTAGTGTCCGGTCCAGAATATTACAGCGTTGGTGTAGCACTACAGAATGCGTACGACCTGAGCGGTGCAGCGGAATTTCTTCGATACGCTGCCGAAACTTCTAACGATTTTAATGTGGAGATCGCAGCCGATCGTATGATTGCAGCGTTGCAATATCAGCGCGGCGACCCGGAAGCTGGGCGCGCTGCTTTTCAAAAAGCACGAAACATTTTCTCGAAATATAGCGGATTCGATCCTTTCACACAGGGTAGTACGCACATTTGGACAGAACTGGCATGGGCAGGAGCGGAACGTAACATTGGTGCGATGGATCTGGCAAGAAAGCACATTGAAACTTGTAAAACAATTGCAAACAGTATGGCCCCGAGTCCAGGAGCGACTGCACTTCGGGCTCAGGTAGCGCAATTTGAACTACAGTTCGCAAACGTCCCTCAGAATGCTGCTCAGCCGTTACCGTCCGCACCCGGCGCAATTCCGCTACCTGCCATTCATTGAGCGACTCATACTGTCCAAGAGCGAGCCGACATGACATGACGGACGCGTGTTACTAAACGAGTTGTAGATCATGGAAAGAGCGAGCCGACCGCGTTGCAGGAAGTCAGTTCGCGCAACGCGGTCGGCCCGGGATGCCGAACCACCAGACTACGGAAAACCATGGAACAGGATAAGCCGGCCTACCTTCTCGATATTGTTGAAGTCGCTAAAGAGAAGCGAATTCGCTGCCAAGCCGACGGATGCGGCCATTCGGTCTACGCGCGCATCCATGTAGTGCTCATAGACGGCGTGTTTCAAGTATTGGGAGGCGATTGCTTCCAGCGCTTGTATGGCGAGTCTTTATTGGGGACGACCTCGTTCTACGGTGGCTCGGTCGGCTCACCCACCAAGCTCGATGACGAAATGCGACTGCTCCTCAAGACGAATACTACCGAGTTCATTGAGCGGTTAGAAGCCCGGCGCATAGAACTTGAAGCAAAGGTTGCAAGGTCTGGGCAGATCACCGGCACCTCGGCGCAGCCTGCGGCCGAGTCTGACGCTACCTCCAAGGTCGGCCGTCGGTTTATCTTTCCAATAGATGATCCGTCGGTTGCTCCGTACGAAGGGCCGGAAATGCTCAAGTGGAAATGGGTCCAAGACGGCGAATACGCAGCAGCCAGCCTCTCAGAAACTAATGTGACCCCTGGGTCGCACACGGAGACGATCGTCAGGTACTACACAGGTTTCGACCTCAACTATTCGCCTTATCATTTCGCTCTGACTGTCGAGCTCGAACAATTTTTGCCGAAGAGCGTGATCTTGCGGACACTTCACGAGCTGGGTCTCATCGAGCAGGACTAGAAAACGTAGAGGACATCGGAAAAGGGCGGGTGGATCATTCCTTGGAAATGCATTAAGCGCGGGAGGCGCCGCATCAATCCCGACCCATCACGTGAGCCTCTTCCGGCAAGCTCCGGGCTGCCGCGTGACCTGCATCGACACGCCGGCGGCGGCACCTACCTGTTGCCGAATCAAGAATCGATTCAATATTTAACGATTCCACAATAAGACGCACTGATCCGGGACGAGATGCGGCTTGGTGATAAAGTGATAGATTTCACCGGGGAATCAACAGTTACAATGGGGGAACTATAATGACGGGTATTCACTTGTAGAAAATCGGAATTGGCCCTTCACCATTTTGGTCTGCGACATCTATGATGGCGTCGCCGACGCAGGCGTACACATTCGCTATTCGAAAAATGATTTTTGGCTCAATGCTTGAACGACACTGGGTCAACAAGAAGCGTTGGCCTTGTATTATATAAATACAATGACGAAGTTAGGCGGTGTCATTGGTTGATCTGATAAATTTTAACTGGTTAAATTGGCGGCTATCGCAATGGCTTTGAACGAATCAAAACATATTCTTGTGTTAGATGACGATGAACTGGAAGAATTTGTCAAAAAATGGTTGGCTCACGAAAAAGACAGTTACCAAGGCTTCGAGCGGAATTCTGGTTCCGGAGATCGGGGTTTAGATGCCGTAGGTTTTTGCACGGCGAACAGATACGAAGGTCCATGGCATAATTACCAATGCAAACAATTGAGCCGGCCATTAGGTGAGGCTGAATTTTTTGCCGAACTGGGTAAGGTATTTTATTATTCAACGAACGGCGAATTTAATTTGCCCGAAAAATATATATTCGTTGCGCCAAACAATGTCGTTCGAAAAGTTCGTAATTACGTCGGTATGCCCAGTAAGTTGAAAGCCGAATTGTTGAATAATTGGAATGTTCGGTGCGGCGCTGCAATTATCGAAAACGTTTGTGTTTTACTGGATGATAAATTAAAACAGGCTATAAAGGGATATGACTTCTCCTCTGTTGAGGTTTGGAATGTTCACAAGCTGATTGAGCAACCCAATGTCCGCAAAGTTCTCAGTGAGCATGTTGATATGGACCCTGGCTCGGCTCCTGCAGGGGTTGTGCCGACTGACGTGAGTAGCAGCGAACGGCCTTACATAGCGCAACTTATTGACACGTACGGCTCGCATTGCGGAACTCCTTTCGCCAACGATATTGAAGTTCTTTCCCATCCAGATTACGGACCTGACTTGTGTGATCAACGTCGTCGCTATCATGACGCCGAGGCGTTTCATCGACATTTTCGGGATAGTTTAAGTCCGGAGATATTGGAACAGTTTGATCAGGATATTTACGACGGCGTGGTGGACGAATACCGGGCGACCAAAGGTTATTCGCGCGTTTTGGCTGTTATGAGGGCTGCCGCCCAGACCAAGGTCTCAGGTGTATTTGAAAAACATAGCAGAGCTCCAAATAGTGTTAAACAGGGTGTTTGTCATCGCCATGTTAATAAAGGGAAATTGAAATGGTCATGAGTGCTCGGCAGGACTTCGGCCGTATAACGCCCTTTAATAGTTCCCTTGAGGTGGGTATGAGAGTTGCAATCATACTCAATTCTTTTCATCCGCGAAGGCTGAGTTTGTTGGAGCTTGCTCTGTATGATTATTTTGTGATTCATACGGCGGATGCTGATGGGCCGCCTAGCATTCACCCATCGATCCCTTCCAGACATGGAGAGTATTTTGTTCGGCGAGGTCGGATTGAAGCTGGCTTGGCATTGATGAGAAATGCCCACATGGTGCACTATCACAGCGAATCCAATGGCGTCGCTTATGAAGCGTCAGAAAAGGCAGGTGCTTTGATTGATATCTTGATGAGCCCATATAATCGGAAGTTGAAAGAATGTGCCGATTGGTTGGCGCAGGAGGCGTTTCAAAGCGATCTCTTTCAAGCCCGCTTAACTGCGTTAATCGGCGGCTGGAGCGTCCAGTTGGGAAAGGATTTGAGCTAGAATGGTCAAAGATATAAAGCACGGGATAAGGGTCAAAAGACTTTTATTTGCAGGGACGGGTTGTGAGGATGCTTGGGTAGATTTTTCTGCTGGCTTGAGTATTATTTATGGTGGTTCCAATGCCGGTAAGTCTTTCATATTAAAATCGCTCGATTTTATGTTTGGTGCTGAAAAGCTTCGGTTGCCTAAGCAAGGGACTGATTATGAACGAATCTTGCTTTGGGTGGAGTTGCCCAGTGAGCGCTCGATAACGTTAGAGCGGAGTACCAGAGGTGGAAACGTAAAGCTTTACAAAGGATTCCTGAAGCCCCAGGAAACTGATTTGGCAGATTCGACTATTCTTGCTCCGAATCAGAAAGGACGAAAATCCAAGAGGCCTACCCAATCTCTTTCCGATTTTTTGCTGAGTGAAGTTGGCGCAAAGCCAGCACAGCTCGCAAGAAACGAAGCGGGCGAAAAGGCTAGCTTTTCCCTGCGGTTGCTCTCACATTATATTTTCGTCGGTGAGGATGAAATGATTAGTGAGCGTAGCCCGATTCAGATCCCGGATCAACGGATGTCTAGCCTCGATAAGAGTCTTTTTCGCTTCCTCTTAAGTGGCGTTGATGACTCGGCTGTCACCGAGGTACCGAAGGCAGAGCATTTGTCAGCGGCGAGAAACGGAAAGATTGAGCTGCTACAAGAGTTTGTGAATGCGATTGAGAGCCAAAGCGCAATAGGGCTCGACGAAGTGCAGGCCGAATTGCACCGGACTTCTGGATTGGCGGATAAGATTGCGGAGTCTGTACGGCGCTACCAGACCCGCATTGATGTTCTGACCCTGCAGCGGCGAACCCATTTGAACGCGAGGGACTTGAGTGCATCGAAAACTGCTGAACTTCGGCTCATGAAGTTGCGGTTTCTGGAACTGGAAGCTCTTCACAAATCTGACCTTGAGAGATTGGAGGGACTCGATGAAGCCGCCTTGTTGGTTTCGTTAATGGGAGATACCGAATGCTTGGTCTGTGGAGCTCTTCCTATTCATCAGCAAAAGAGCAAAATTACAGAAGAGTCTGTCGAGCAGCATCGACTTGCGGCTGAAGCGGAGGCTTCCCGGATTAAACGCGATCTCGTAACCCTTCATGTGACCATCGACAGGCTGGCAAGTGAGATTATCGAGCTCGAAGAAGAAACGGCCCGTTTTGCGGCAGACGTAACGACGGTCGAGTTAGAAATCGCCGACTTGCGACCGCACGAGTATGCTTTGCGAAAGTCGTTCGAGGAAATCCTAAGTAAAAAAAATGATCTTGTGCAGCGAGCTAATTCGCAAAAGCAGTTGCAGGAATATAAGAGTAAGATTAAGGAGCTTCAGTTATTGAAAATTGGGCGACAGCGGGCTGAAGGTCTTTCGGTAAGTATTGATAATGCTGCATCAATTGAGTTCTCAAAGATTGTCAAGACAGTGCTTCATGCTTGGCAATATCCCGATATGGGCGAAGTTCATTTTGATGGAAAGGATCAGGATATAGTTGTGAACGGTCGTGAACGCAACGATAATGGAAAGGGGGTGCGAGCTATTCTACATTCCGCATTTAAAGTTGCCGTCCTCATCTATTGCCGTTTGAAACAGCTTCCGCACCCCGGTTTACTCGTTCTAGACTCTCCATTGCTGACGTATCGGGGGCCAATGCAGACACATAAGTTCGGTGAATTAGGAGAGGATGAAAAGCGTTTTCAGCAAACAGCTTTGAATGAGCATTTTTATGCCCATCTTGCAAGTTTGTCCCCGTTAGGGCAGTTTATTGTTTTGGAAAACCAGGATCCGCCCGCTAGTATCCATGGCCAGGCTCATATTATTCGGTTTAGTGGCGAAAAAGGTGATGGAAGGCAGGGGCTTTTTCCGCCGTTATCTGCTTAAGGAATACTAGCGGCCTCGTTCGCAACTAATGACCATTGGTTGCGCTACGAAAGTTCCTTCAAAAAGACTACGTCGGGACGATCCCGACGTAGTCGCAAAAAAGCGAAAACACTGGGCTGAGGAAGGTGTGCTCAGCGCATTGCCGCAGGATACACAGGCTTGCGGCGGTGAGTAATATGTAGCCGTGCCCAACATCAGCTCCTCCAATTCCATGCCCAGTCACCTGCCAACTCATCGGCTTGTTCACACTAAAGGGAGCGCGAGGCCGCCTTTCAATGTGCACGACGGCGACGCGGCCGTAACAGTTGGGAGTCGTCCGTGAACGATTGCCTCAGCTTGGGACTTGGTTGCGCCCGAGACAAAGGGCGGGCGCCCGTGCGTATCCCAGTTGGGTATATGCTTCCAATGTTTTTGAGGCGTCGTTTCCCCGTTCGTCGGCGTTCGAAGGAGGTTTACAAGCAGGTCTTTGATTCCCTTGGTGAGAAACGGCTTGCAAGCCGTTTAGGTCGGTTTGCATGACGTAGTAGCATCAGTGGGGGCGCAGCCCTCTTACGAACTGAAAAAACACCACTTATCACGCTCGATCAAGTCCCGGCTAGGTGATATCTCGGCCATTCGTGACCTGTGCCGCCGAGCGCGACCGGACGTCTCGCTACTTGCACCCGCAGGAACGTGTTGATTGTTTCCGGAAACAGGTCTACGTCGTCCATTTCCGGACCGGCCACCTCAAGAGCTTAGCGCACAGTTCATCAGCAATGGTTCCCCTTGTGCGCATCCTTCTGTTTAGATCAAGTTGAGCAAGTGCGTATCAGATTAATATTGCGACAAGCGCCGACGTTGCCTTCGGCGAAGAGGCAACGTGCCGACGCGCTAACCCACAACGTCGCACGACGTCCAACATTAGCCAACCATTTTGGGGGGCGATTTGGGGGCATAATGAGAGCGCTCGGCCGGCAAAACCCCGGCAGAATGCGGGTTTGCGACGACATTACGACTCCCACCGCCTCCGCCAGAACATCATCCCGGTACGTTTAGGGGCATCAAACAACCCGCTGTTCTCATGGAGACGGCGGGTTTTTTGTTGCCTCACCGTCCAGCGAGGTCCCCGGATAGCTCGGACTTCTGGAGTCATACCGTACCCGCAATTGGACAGAATGCCCCAAAATGTCCAAACAGGTACAGCCCCTGACCCAACTTCGGGTGCGCAACGCCAAGGCGAAGGACAAACCTGTAACAAGCCGTTGGAAGACGTTGGTGGAATGCATTACAGGTATCAGGAGCCGTCATTGGAAAGTTCTGGCGCGATGCGGCTGCAAGCCACATGGAGGTGCTCGCCCGTTGCACGCAGAGGCGCCAGGACTTGGGCGATTACATTGTGAAAAACCTGGACCCACAGCACGTGCCTGTGTCTGCGAACAGCAAGTCCCTCCGCTTCTGCTGCGCGCCGCCGGGCATCAAGCCTGGCGTACCAGCGCCGCCAGCCGCCGGCAGTCGGCGTCCAGGCGACGCTCGTCGACATTGGTCACGCCCAGCAGCAGACCACGTGGCTGCGGGGCATGCGCGTACCACGGTGACAGCGGCGCCGGCGCCAGACCGAAGGGCAGGGCGCGCAGCACGATGTCCGTGTCCGGGGCGTCGGCGCGGAGGCGCGTAACGACCGCCATGCCGGCGGTGGCCTGCACGTCGAGTACGCCTGTCGCTTCCTCGCGCAGGCAACGCAGCAGCGCCTCGCGCCGCTCCCGGTAGATCCGCTTCATGCGCCGCAAATGCCGTAGATAGTGACCATTGCTCAGGAAGCTGGCGACCGCAAACTGCGTCGTCGCCGCCGGCGCGGGGGCCAGGCAGGCGGCCAGTTCGCCGAAGCGATCCGCCAGTTCCGGAGGCACCACCACGAAGCCCAGGCGCAAGGCCGGGCTGATGGTCTTGCTGAAGGTGCCGACGTGCAGCACCCTGCCGCCATGTTCGAGCGAGGCGAGCGCCGGTGCGGCCCGCCCCTCCAATTGCAGCTCGCTCAGATAATCATCCTCGACGATCCAGGCGTCGTTGCGACGCGCCCATTCCAGCAATTCGCGTCGGCGGGCCAGCGACATCGTCATCCCGAGGGGCGCCTGCTGGCCCGGCGTGACCACCGCCAGCGCCGCGTCGGGAGCGATCGTCATGCCTGCCGCGACGTCCAGACCTTCCGCAT
>Ga0105241_10001753_pt1 | contig 16461 bp, 11 predicted proteins | sample KBSC64metaG_FD_80422 | JGI IMG/M metagenome (GOLD analysis project Ga0105241, IMG submission 80422) | Corn rhizosphere microbial communities from Kellogg Biological Station, Michigan, USA - KBS C6-4 metaG | ecosystem: Host-associated > Plants > Roots > Rhizosphere > Soil | place: Michigan, USA... | reverse complement strand
GGAATTGCCTTATATCTCGCAAGCCCTGCATCAAGCTTTACAACAGGCAGCTGTATTGCAATTGATGGTGGCTGGATCGCCGTTTGATTATTTGACCAGGATATAAAAGAGCCATATGAAAGAAAATATAAGACTTATACAGATCAGCCATCCGGCTGCCGGAAGAAAAGTAGCTTTGATAAAGGAACCTGCATTGGTCTTATTAGACGGCGTTAGTTCAGTTTATGAGCTTGCAATAAACGCGTTGACATCCCAAAAGAATATGAGAGATGTTATTGAAATGTATCGTGGCGGTGATGAACTGGATTACAACGCAGTTTATAGCGGCTCCTCCGATTGGAAGATCCTGCCCTCTTTTGATTGCCCTGAAAATCAATTCAACTGCCTGGTGTCAGGCACAGGACTCACACATAAGAACAGCGCACTGAACAGGCAGATGATGCACCAGGCAGAGAATGAACCGCTTACGGATAGCATGAGAATGTATCAATGGGGAGTGCAGGGGGGACGGCCTCCGCAAGGGACTATTGGCACGCAGCCGGAATGGTTTTATAAAGGCAATGGAAACATCTTAAAAGCACATGGCCAGCCTTTATTTGCTCCTGCCTATGCAAATGATGGGGGGGAAGAGCCGGAAGTCGCAGGTGTTTACATTGTTGATCAATATGGCCAACCATTCCGGATTGGATTCACGCCCGCAAATGAATTTTCAGACCACGTGATGGAGAAGAAGAACTATCTCAACCTGGCCCCCTCCAAATTGCGGAATTGCTCCATCGGCCCCGAGTTGATAATCGATATGGATCTTATAAATGTAGAGGGGATAGTAAGTGTTTCCCGGAAAGGAAAGGAAATATGGTCCGCACAGATACACACAGGTGAAAATAACATGGCACATTCACTTGCCAACCTTGAGCATCATCACTTTAAATATAAAGAACATCGTCAGCCCTTACAGGCACATGTTCATTTCCTTGGAGCGGATGCATTTAGTTTCGGCGCTGGAATAGCGCTGCAGGACGGTGACGAAATGAATGTTCACTGGACAGGGATGGGCCGATCTTTAAACAACCCGATAGTAATAGAAAAAAATCAGGAAACATTGATCGAAGTACGATCCATATGAAAGAGAGATCCTTACGATTGCGGTGGGTAATGGTAGGGTTTGCTTTTTTAGCCACGATGCTGAATTATGTCCACCGGCTTTCATTTAATTATTTAAGTGCGGACGGTGAACTGAGGAAACTCATTCCCGACGATGCATTTGGCTATATAGGCGCGGCATTTTTTGTTGCCTATATGTTATCCAATGCATTCTCCGGTGTAGTTATCGATCGCCTGGGGACAAAGCTGGGTTATTCCCTCTCTATGGCATTTTGGACAACTGCCGGCCTTTTACATGCATTTATGGCGACACCTTTTCAATTTGGCGTATGCCGCTTTTTATTGGGCATTGGAGAAGCCGGTAACTGGCCGGCTGCGCTAAAGTTAACCAGTGAATGGTTCGAACCCCATGAACGCTCGACCGCATCCGGGATCTTTAATAGCGGATCTGCACTAGGCGCCATTATTGTTCCTCCGCTGATCGCGGTAATGGCATCTAATTATGGTTGGCAATCCACTTTTATCATTCTGGCAGCATTTGGGTATTTATGGCTGGTTGTTTTTTGGTTTGTGTATTATACGCCGGACCGGAAAGGCAACGAACTAAAAGCAAGAGTGGTCCCCGCGCTCAAACTGTTGAAAAATAAGTACGTTTCGCGGTTATTATTGGCTAAGATCTTTATTGAGCCGGTGTGGTATTTTGTTACATTTTGGATTGCCCGGTATCTCGCTGACGTACATCATTGGAAATTAAAGGAAATAGGATGGTATGCAATGATCCCTTTTATTATGGCCGATGCGGGTAATATCATCGGAGGATACTTCACGCAGTTTATCATTAAAAAGGGAGTTGCTACACCTAAGGCAAGAAGGATCTCACTCACGGTATCAGGCGTTATAATGGTTTTTCCCCTGTTGTTGGGACCATGGGTGATAACTACTCCCATGTCGGGGCTAATTGTCTTTGGTCTTGCGGGGTTTGGTTATACCTCATATACAGCAAATTCATTAGCATTAACTGCTGATGTAGTTCCCCATTCTTCCGCTGCATCCGCATGGGGGCTTGCCTGTATCGGCAACGGCATCGGGGGAGCTGTTTTTCAATCGTTATCCGGTATCGCATTGAAAAAAATATCGGTGATATCGGGGTATGCCGCCGCCTACAATGTTTTGTTCCTTGGCTTTGGGGTATCGGTATTGACAGGTATGATCATACTATTGTTTTTCACCGGTCCCTTTGTAAAAAGTCAGACATTGTATGAATATGCAGAAGGAGCGTGAAAGATCAAAACCTTACCTGCACTTTCCGGCCGTCAAACGAAATCACTTTATCGGGACCGGTGGTTTTGTCAATTCCGGCGGCGTTATTGCCTTTAACAAGAACGATGTTGAATTTTCGAGAAGTGAGCATGCCGGGAAAAGAGCCTTTCCTGTCATCAATAGTAAGAACTTTTTTTGCATCATTCCAATCAAAAGTGATGTTGGACCAGGCCCCTTTTTCATAGTTGTAATTGTCGTTCTCATCTTCGTACAATACGAAACGTCCGTTTGCTCCCGGATAAATACGGATCTCAAGATCGTCCCACTTCTTTTCTTCAGCGTATTGTACTTCGGGTCCCATCGGTAGAATGGAACCTGCCTTAACATACAGGGGAATGATATCCAGCGGGGTTTCCCTGGTCACCCTTTCTCCCCCGGTGTATTTAGCGCCCGTCCAGAAGTCGTACCAGCCGGTGGCCCCGGGCAGGTACACCTGGGTAGTTTTAACCTGGGGATCTGTTACCGGTGTTACTAATAACGATTTCCCGAACATATATTCGTTATTCATGCCCCACACTATCCTGTCACCGGGAAAATCCATCATCAATGCCCGCATCATGCTCGATTGACTGGCTGTTACATCGCGTGAAGCCGAATAAATATAGGGCAGCAGGCGATAGCGCAAATGGATGAATTTTTCAATGGCATCATATACAGGAGTGCCGGGCTTGCCAAACTGATAAATTTCGCGAGGTGCATCGGTGCCATGTGAACGCATCATCGGACAAAGGCTGCCGAATGCTAACCAACGGGCATAGAGTTCGCGGTATTCGGGATCGTCAAGCTTATTTTTATAGTTCCAGAGAAAGAAACCGCCGATATCACTGTTCCAGTAAGGTATGCCGCTCAATGAAAAATTAAGACCGGTAGGTATTTGTTTTTTTAGTGTTTCCCACGATGCCACTATATCACCTGACCAGGTATTGGCGCCATATCGCTGCTGACCGGCAAAAGCAGACCGGGTAAGGATGAATACACGTTTGGCGGATGAGGTTTTACGCTGATGTTCATATACGCCTCCCACCGACATCAGCGGATAAGCATTGCGTACTTTCCGGAACGAACCGAGATAAGTTTTTTGATCAAAGTCCTGTTCTTTTTTATTGAGATGATCCGGTTCCGAAGAGTCCATCCACCAACCGTCCAGGCCAACAGAGAATAATCCTTTGTTGGCGTATTTCCAGTAAATATCGCGGGCTGACGGGTTGTATGCATCGTATACTTTTACACCGGAAGGGTAATCACGATAAGGCGGCCATTTCTCTACGCCCGATTCGGGCCAGGTGGTAAAATCGATCAGCATGCCCTTTTCTTTAAGTTCACGAAAGGGTTTGGTTTCAGGACCGAAAGACGACCAGATTGAAATGATCAGGTGGGCGTTCATACCATGTATATCCTGTACCATCTTCTTCGGATCATAAAAATCCGGGTTCAGGAAGTCCATGGCATTCCACAGGTAGTTGCCGCCCCAATACTGCCAGTCCTGGATAATACCATCGAGTGGTACATGCAGCGCACGATATTTTTTTACTACGTCTGTCAGCTCATCCTGGCTTTTGTAACGTTCCTTGCTTTGCCAGTAGCCGTATGTCCATAGAGGAAGCATGGGTACCTGACCCGTAAGTTCGCGCATGCATGCAATGACACCGTCGGCATTGCCTCCGTACATAAAATAATAATCCACACCATCACCGGCATCCGAACTGAAAGAGGTTTCATCCGTGGTATCCGTGAAGGTAGTAGGGGAGTAATTGTCCCAGAAAATACCGTAACCTTTTATAGATTGGAAAAATGGCACAACATCATCTGTATTGTCCTGTATCAGGCGATAGCGTTGGTTCCGTTGGCTCAGATTACCTCGCTGGTGCTGTCCCAGTCCGTAGATGGCTTCTTCCTTATCCAAAGCGAAGGACTGGTAAACAGTATATGTGCTGTCGCCTGCATCGTTAAAGGGAGTGAATTTTACGCCACCGGCTTTTTCTTTCAGGATCGGATTGCCAGCCTTTGCCAGATAAATTACTTCACCGGATCGCAGGTTCAGATCAACTGTTAACTTTTCCGACCTCAGTTGTATGATGGATCCATCCTGTCTTACTGTAAAGGCCGTTTTACCGGGTTCCATGATCACCGAGAGGCTTTTGCTGTTGAAAGGCTTGCCTTGCGGTGATTTTACAATCCGTACCATGGAAGGTGTATAGAAACGGATCTCTATGTCAATGGCGTTTACCGTCGCCTTTACACCCTGATCTGTTTTTTGGTAGGATTGTGCATAGCTGCCGCCGGCGAGTATAAAGAATAGCAAAGCAAAGGACAGACATTTCATTTTCATTGGTCTTGTATGAAGTATTCAGGTTCAGTCTGTCTAAGATATTAAATAATTGTAAGATTGACGGATAACAATTTTTGAATAGAGGCTCCCGGTTTGTTGAATAGCGGATTAGTCATATATTTGCAGTCATGCGGCTGACAGCATTTATATTGAATTTGCTGGTGGTAGTGATGGTCCTGGCGCCCTGCCGGGATCACAAGGTGTTGGGGATAGGTAAGGACCGGACCCAGCAGGTGCATGCGGCTGTGCCCAACAACGGGCAAACGGATGATGATTGTTCACCTCTGTGCACCTGTTCCTGTTGTGCATCTGTGTCGCCATTTATTTATACGCCGGTGGTGGAAGGTTTCGCGCCGGCGCTGGATGCAAAGAAATTTCCCATCTATATAACCCCTGATTATTTCGCAGACCGTTCTGCTGTGTGGCAACCGCCGCGGGTAGGGTAACCTCTTTAGCGTGGTTTTCCTTTTAACCTAATCAAATTTACCTATGATTTCAAGGATCATAAGGTTATCGGTGCGTAATAAACCGGTGACCGGTCTGTTGCTGCTATTATTTATAGCAGCAGGACTTTATTCATTTTCCCGGCTGAGCGTGGATGCGCTGCCGGATGTGACCAATAACCAGGTGCAGGTGATTACCAACTGTCCTTCCCTGGCGACCCAGGAGGTGGAGCAGTTTGTGACGGCACCCCTGGAAATAGAGTTTAAATCGTTGCAGGGACTGACTGAGCTGCGGAGTATCAGCCGCAGCGGTCTGTCGGTGATCACGATCGTTTTTAAGGACAATATGCCTGTGACGACCGTCCGGCAGTGGGTGGCCGAGAAGCTAAAGGCGGCGGAAGAAAAGATCCCGCGGGATTATGGGGTGCCGGATATGGTACCGCCGACTACGGGGCTGGGTGAGATCTTCCAATATGTCCTGGTGACAAAGAAGGGATTTGAAGGCAAGTACAATGCGATGGATCTGCGGACGATGGAGGACTGGATCGTCAAGCGGCAGCTGCTGGGGACAGCGGGTGTAGTGGACGTGAGCAGCTTTGGCGGGAAGCTCAGGCAATATGAGGTAAGCGTGAGGCCGGACCGGTTGGCAGCCATGAACCTGACGCTGGCGGAAGTGTTTGCAGCCTTGCAGCGGAACAATGCCAATACGGGCGGCGGCTATATCGACAAAGGGCCGAACATTTATTTTATCCGGGGAGAGGGGATGATCACGGACCTGGCGGACATCGGCAATATTGTCGTGCGGAATACCGGCGGCATCCCCGTACTGGTAAAGGATATCGGGACGGTGGGATTTGGGTTTGCGCCCCGCTATGGGGCAATGACCCGTAATGGCCAGGGGGAGACGGTGGGCGGTGTCGTGTTGATGCAGAAAGGCGAAAACGCGGTGCGGGTAATTCACCGGGTAAAAGAACGCATGGCAGCGATTGAAAAGAGTCTGCCGGAGGGAGTAGCCATCGAAGTATTTATAGACCGGACTAAGCTGATCGGCCGGGCAATTGCCACGGTGAGCCGCAATCTGCTGGAAGGAGCGTTGATCGTCGTTTTTGTACTGGTGCTATTCCTGGGTAATTTTCGGGCCGGCCTGATCGTGGCAAGCGTGATCCCCCTGGCGATGCTGTTTGCGGTGTGTATGATGAACCTGTTCGGGGTAAGCGCCAACCTGATGAGCATGGGCGCCCTGGACTTCGGTCTCATCGTCGATGGGGCGGTGATCATCGTGGAGAGCCTGTTGCACCGGGTTCATGCAGATTTCCGTGGTGCAATCCTTACCCGTGAGCAGATGGATGAGGAGGTGATCGGGGGCAGCTCCCGGATCATGAAAAGCGCGGCTTTCGGACAGGTGATCATCCTGATCGTTTATATCCCCATTTTTGCCCTGAGCGGCATCGAGGGGAAGATGTTTATGCCGATGGCCGAGACGGTAAGCTTTGCGATCATCGGGGCGCTGCTGCTGTCGGTGACCTATGTCCCCCTGATGAGCAGCCTGTTGCTTAGTCGCAAAATAAGATCGAATGATACACTAACGGATAAGGCAGTTGCCTGGTTGGAACGCCGTTACCAGCCGGTGCTGCGATGGGCGCTCCGTAGCCGGGTGGTGGTTGTGACGGTGGCTGTTGGGCTTCTGGCGGGGGCATTGTTGCTCTTCCGCACGATGGGAGGAGAGTTTATCCCCGAGCTGGACGAGGGTGATTATGCGACGAACTTTACGATCCGCCAGGGGAGCAGCCTGCCGCAGTCTATTGCCGTTGCGACCCAGCTGGAGAAGATTGCTTTGACTTTCCCTGAAGTTAAGGAGGTGGTAAGCAAGATCGGCACGAGCGAGGTGCCGACGGATCCGATGCCTGTCGAAAGCGGGGATATAATTATTGTGCTGAAAGACCGGAAGGATTGGGTGACGGCCCATGATAAGGATGAGCTGGCGGAGAAGATGAAGGAGCAAATGGAGGCGATACCGGGTGTCAACCTGTCCTTCGAGCAACCGATACAAATGCGGTTCAATGAGCTGGTGGCGGGAGTGAAGGGGGACATTGCGATCAGGATCTTTGGGAGCGACCTTTCGGTGTTGTTCGCGAAAGCGAACCAGGCAGCTGCGTTGATCCGGAGTGTGCCGGGACTGGTGGATGTGAAGGTCGAGCAGACGGTGGGGATGCCGCAGCTCCTGGTAAAATATAACCGGGGAAAGATTGCGCAGTATGGGCTGGCCATCGGTGATGTGAATGCGGTGCTGAATACGGCCTACGCGGGCGGCTATGCCGGAACCGTATATGAGGGTGAACGGCGATTTGACCTGGTGGTGCGTATCCCCAAAGATTCGAATACTGACCCGGCCCAGCTGCGGAGTCTGCTGATCCCGACGCCTTCGGGTAAGCAAATCCCTTTGAGCGAGATTGCGGAGGTTGGGTTTACGACAAGCCCGGCGCAGATCAGCCGGGAACAGGCGGAGAGGCGGATAGTCATCGAGGCCAATGTGCGCGGCCGCGATGTGGAGGGTGTGGTAAACGATATACGCGGGTTATTGGGTGCAAAGCTGGTCCTGCCGGAAGGTTATTATATTACTTACGGTGGTCAGTTCGAACATTTACAGGAAGCAACCGGCCGCCTGACAATAGCCGTACCCGTGGCGCTGCTGCTGATCTTCTTTTTGCTGTTCCTGACCTTCAGATCGATGAAGGAAGCGCTGATCATCTTCTCGGCGATCCCAATGGCAGCCGTAGGTGGTGTCGTTGCCCTCTGGCTACGGGGAATGCCGTTCAGTATCTCGGCGGGAATTGGTTTTATTGCGTTGTTTGGCGTAGCGGTGCTGAACGGGATCGTGCTGATCAGCTACTACAATAGATTGCGGGATGAAGGCGAGACGGATGGGACGGTACGTATCATCAAGGGTAGTCTGGCCCGGTTAAGGCCGGTACTGGCGACGGCCGCGGTGGCTTCGCTGGGCTTTTTCCCGATGGCGCTAAGCACGAGTGCAGGGGCGGAGGTACAGAAGCCGCTGGCAACGGTAGTGATAGGAGGACTGGTGTCCTCGACGTTGTTGACGTTGCTGGTGCTACCGGTGTTGTATAGCTTCGTTTATGTAAGAAACAGGCCGCTAAGAAAATTACGCCCTTTGGCAATCTTACTGCCCCTCATACTCCTGGGTACAGTCAGCGCATCGGCGCAGAATGCCCGTCTCACACTGGACTCCGCATTGGCCAGGGCTTATGTCCGCCATCCCATGATCCGGCAGGGTGACCAGCTGGTGCGTCAGCAGCAGGCGCTGCTGGGGACGGCTACTGTGTTCGACCCGTTGAGCATCAACAGTACATTCGGCCAGATCAATAGCGGGGACTTCGACTACAATGTAGGAGCATCGCAGTCCTTCAAGCTGCCGGGCGCCTATCGGGCAGAGCGGGGATTGTTGCAGCAGAATGTGAAGGTCGCCGAGGCGGCCCGCGCGGTAACCCGTGCAGAGCTGACGCGCAATGTGCGGTCGGCTTATACCAATTGGTCGTATGCGTGGCAGCGTTATCACCTGTTATTGTTACTCGACAGCTCCTGGCGGGATTTTCAGCAGGTGGCCGATCGGCGGTTTGCGGCCGGAGAGACAGGTGTCCTGGAAAAGACCAATGCCCGGACACAGGGTGCAGAGGTCCAGCTGCAGTTGCGACAGGCGAGGGCGGACATAGCAGCCTATGCGGCGGAGCTACGGCAGTGGATGCCGGGGGCGGATAGCCTGGGAATGCCAGATGGGTTCGAGCCTTTGCCTCCGTTGGAGTCAGGGGACTCCGTCTTGCCGGCAGACCATCCATTGTTACGTTATGCCCGCCAGCAGGTGGAGGTGAGCGCGGCTACGGTCCGGGTAGAAAAGGCGCGGGGGCTTCCATCATTTTCCATCGGTGCGGCGACCCAAAGTCTGAACCGGATCAGTCCCTATAACATGGTGACGGCGGGCGCAAATATTCCATTGTTCAATTATGGGGTAAAGTCGCGGGTGAAGGCAGCGGAGATCGGTCAGCAGCTGGCAGAGACGGGGGTGGAGAGGACAGGACTGGAATTGACGGCGACCTATCGCCAGTGGTGGGAACAATATACCCGTGCAGCGGGACAACTGGACTATTACCGCCAGGAAGGACTGCGATATGCTTCTCTCATCCTGTCGGCGGCAGCTAAGGGTTACCGTGCGGGTAATATCGGATACGTGGAGTATGTGCAGAATATAAAAGAGGCCACGACCATCCGCGAGGGGTATCTGCGGACGGTGAACGAGTATAACCAGGCGGTCATCCGGATCGACTATTTTTTGAACCGGTAAATAATACTGAAATGAGACTATACTATAGTATAACCACAATAATGATCTTTACAATAGCTGCCTGTAATGAGCGGCCCGTGTCTCCCAATCCGGCCACTAAACCGGACAGCGTCGCAAAACCCGCGAACGGCGCATCTTCGCCCATTGAGATCCGGCTGACGGAGCAGCAGATAAAGGCGATCGATCTGCAAACGGGCGGATTGGAACAGCGAAATCTGCGTACATCGTTAAAAGTAAATGGCAAGCTGGTGCTGCCTCCGCAGAACCAGGCGCAGGTGAGCAGCCTGTCGGGCGGCATCGTCAAGAGCATCCGGATAAAGGATGGGGATTTTGTACGGACTGGCCAGGTGCTGGCGACCCTGCAAAACAACGAGGTGGTACAATGGCAGCAGGACTACCTGGAAAATAAGTCGCAGCTGCGCTACCTGGAGGCAGAGTATACCCGGCAAAAAAGCCTGAGGGCGGATAGCATCAATTCAGAAAAGACATTGCAGCAGGTGGAAAATGAGCTGGGCGTGGCAAAAGCCCGGCAGACTGGTATCCGTACCCGTTTGCAAGGGGTGGGTATCCGGGCGGAAGGGCTAACGCCGGAGACGGTGCGCAGCGAGATCGGCATTACTGCACCCATCGAGGGATATATCCATCATGTAAATGTGACGATGGGTAAATATGCGGACGCCAATACGACACTGTTCGATATCGTAGACAATAGGGCGCTGCACCTGGACCTGACGGTATTCGAGAAAGATGTGCACAAGCTGGCAATTGGGCAAAAGGTGCTGTTTACTGATGCCAATGACCCGCTGCACGATCATCCGGCGACGATCTACAGCCTGGACAAGGCCTTCCAGGATAACCAGCAGGCTATTATCGCGCATGCTAAGATCACCGAAAGGACGGAGACCTTATTGCCAGGGATGTATGTGGAGGCGCGGATCCAGGTGGACAAGTACGAGGCATTGTCATTGCCGGATGCGGCGGTGGTTAGCAGTGGGGACGATCATTTCATCTACCTGGAGACAGCGCCCCGGGTGTATCGGCAGGTGGCGGTGCGGACGGGGGCTTCGGACCTTGGATATACGGAGATCGTGCCTTTGTCGGAGTTGCCGAAAGGCGCGCGGATGGTAACGAAGGGTGCGTATTACCTGCTGTCGGAAGCGACGAAAGGAAGCAGCGGGGAATAACATATAAAATGCTGCCCTACCCACGTATAACCGGTCGGGCAGGGCAGCTATAGCAGGGGAAAAATCAATCAATAGCCAGGCGAGAATTGCTCTGCGATAATGAATTCCTTCTGATACCTGTTCCCTCCCTGGAAGATCAGCAGATGATAGAACCCTGCCGGCAGCGACCCCAGATTGAGTGTGGCGTTATACCCGCTGACAACCTGCTGCCGCACCAGCCGCCCGGCACTATTGTAGACGACCAGGGTGGCCTGTCCGGGTTCGGGCAATTGTACATGTAGCACTCCCCTGGCCGGGTTGGGATATATGCAGACGTTCCTTCTGTTCCTGATATCCACCCTGCGAATGGAACTCCACTGCCTCCGTCCATTCGTATCGATCAGGCCAAGCCGGTAATAATTTGCACCAGCCGGCGGATCCATATGCGTAAATTGATAATTGGCCGTTCCGTGTCTTCTCTCTATCGCGTTTACCATTCCGATACTGTCCCAATGCAGGGTGTCCAGGCTATGCTGTACCAGGAAATAGTCGATGTTCGTCTCGCCGGCCGTGCGCCAGGTTAAGCGGCTGTTCTCCCCGAATCTTGATCCAACGGCCATAGCCCTGAAGTCAAGCAGCTTCGCTGGTGGCCCGGGGAAAGTAACGCTATAACGCCCACCCCCATCTCCCACGATCCGGTAAATATCCCCATCGACCACGATCGTCCTGGCCTGTAAGGGGCCATTCAGCGGCGTGGTGGTCCAGTTCATCCCGTCTGAGGAATAGACCAGGTAGGCCTGTTGATCCACGCGGTCTTCCGCCGACCCCACAAATTGCCCGTTGTGGTAAACAAAATCACCAAACTGTGCAATATAATCCCCAACCGAAGTCCCCGGCGCGGGGTTGACGATACTGCCCGCTGCACCATAAGAACCGGTATTCGCCGGATTGGTGGTGGACAACGTAAAAAAATCTCCCCAATTACCACTGCTGTCCTTTTTTATTCCTGTGAAATAATACTTTGTTCCGTCGTACATTACATCACTGTAATGGGTGACACCGAAACTCACGGTGGGGGTAATATTTTGCCAGTGTATTCCATCGGCGGACTGCATGATCCTCCCCGTGAGATCCCGAAAGCTGACACCCAGCGCAAAGAAGCTATTATTGATATAGCGTATGTGGTAGTACGAGATGAGGTTGGTATCGACCAGGCTCCAGCTGATGCCATCGGTCGAAGTCGCCAGCCCCTGGATGGTGTCATTATAGGCCGCGGCTACGAACCGCCCTGCCCCGTAACCCATGCCCTGAAATGAGTAAGGCACCTGGGTGATCGACCAGGCGGCGCCATCATTCGACGTATAGATATTGCCCTTGGCGCCGGCCGCCAGGTACTTCGTACCGGTATACACCAGCGAAGTAATATCCGGTAGACCATTCACCGTTGGAGGCGTCCGGTCGGTCCAGCTGACAAAATCCGGAGAAGAGAACATATGACCGAAACCTACGGCAACAAAACCCGATCCATTGCTAGCCAGGCCGGCAAAGTTAGTGCTGTTAAAATAAAAATGGATCCCGTCCGTGCTGGTGGAGATACCGCCATTCCCATAAATAATACGGAGACCATTGACAGACAGACCTCCATCCGCAATCATACCTGACGAGTAAAGACTTTTGAAATGGGTCCCGTCTACCGATACCTGCATGGCGTAGGTGCCATTGCCATAATTTGGCCCCATCAGGTAGACGCTGTCTCCGGAGGTAAATCCGGCTGGCCGGTAATTGTCCGGTACTGTTCCAACCGTGCCGTCCGTCAGCGTATCCACGGGCGGTGGCGATGGAGGCGCCCAGGTGTTCGCATCCGTCGAAGTGAGAAAGCTGCCGTTCCCGGTAAACAGGTAGAACCGGTCTTTTAACCACATCAGTTTTGTCAGCCCCAGGTTGGTACCCACAAAACTTTCTGTCCAGGAGCCGGGATCACCGGTAGCCGAATGATAAACCTCTACCGCTTCGGGAGTAAAACGATCCTCAGGGATCTCAGCCCCGATGGCAAACTGGCCGCCGCCATAATCGATGTTGACAAGGTTATAATCCGTTGGTATGGTAATGCCCAGGGAGAATGGGGCCCAGTTGATCCCATCGGTGGATTTGTAGATAGTGGCGCCGCTGCCGAGCGCATAGAACGCCCCCTGTATAAATTTAAGATCGCCAATGATACCCGGCATGGTCGATCTCTGTGTCCAGCCGGCGCCATCGGTGCTGCTATACATGATGCCGGGGAATGCGGCTCCGACAAAAACCCCGTTGCCAAAGGCCAAAAGAGAAAAGCCTCCGGTAGGGGACTGCCCGGAAGGTAATGGCGTCCAGGTCTTTGCATCGGCAGATGTAAAGACGCCTGGCAGGTTGCCGGCGACAGTAGTGCTGGCCACATATGTGCCATTTCCATACACGACAGCTTTACATTCACCAGTGACGCCGTAAGTGGAATTAATCGTTGGAGCTTGGGCAAAGGAAGAAATACTGAGGATCAGCAAAGCAAGAGCGTAGAAAGACTTCATATGGCAGATAGTTGGAAAGGTTTATGGAAAAAAGGTTTACGTTCCGTCTGCGGCAAATATGATACCAAATCCGGAACGCCCTTTGCTTCGATCTTACTGAACATCAAATAAACCATATGAAAAGGATCCTTGGCATTGTCTTGCTCGTCATCGGTATTCTTATGCTCATCTACACTGGCTTTTCTTACACCAAACGGGAAAAGGTGGTCGACGCCGGTCCCCTCCATATTTCGGCAGACAAGGAAAAAACGGTCAACTGGCCTCCCTATGCCGGCGGTATCCTGGTCCTTGGCGGCGTCATTCTGCTGGCAACAGGGAGTCGGCGGAGCCTATAGCCCTCGTCGAGGCTGCACTCCCCACTTCTTATTCGGCAGTGTATCCCATCTCCAGTTCCAGCGTGCCGCCCCTGATGATATCCTGGTTCGCCCAGCTTGTTGAATAAGAAGGGCACATGGTGCACAGGTTCATTGAGCGGGAAGCAACTTACTGAGATAGCTATAGCTGGTGGTAACGTTCTGCAACGGCTGAGGCGCCTGGTCCTGCTCTACAAAGAAATATTTCATTCCCGATTCTTTTGCATTGTCGAAAATACGTTTGAAATCGATGACACCCGAACCCACTTCTGCGGGAAGCATGGTCGTTTTATCCAGGTCTTTTACGTGCCAGAGGGGATAGCGACCGGGGTGGAGCTTGAATAACCCGACAGGATCTTGTTTGGCCTTGGTTGCCCAGGCCAGGTCGAGCTCCATCTTTACCAGGTCTTTGTCGCTATTGTCGAGGATATAGTCGAATGGGCGATGACCTTCTATTTCGTCAAATTCCGTTTGGTGATTGTGGTAGGCAAACTGAACGCCATTCTTTTTACACGCTTCTCCTGTTTTGCTGAAGACATCGACGGCAACCTTTATCTCATCCATAGTGCTTACAGGGATACTGGAACAAACAAGGTAACTTAATCCGCCTTCGGCCGCTTCATCGGCAAGCTGCTGGTAATTTTCTTTTAGATTCGCCATTTTTGGCCTGTTCTTATATCGCTCCATTATTTTCTGTATCCTGGCAGAATCATCCGCTGTTTTCGCCATCTTCATGATCTGCGCCATGGTAAAGGGTGCGCCGGCTACATGCGCGGAACGCCAGTGCATACCGGATTCTTTCACTACAGCGGCAAATTCTTTCGGAGTGTAACCATAATAGTTCCCTTTTTCTGATCCTGCACTTTCCACTTCTTTATACCCGATAGCTGCCAGTTTTTGTAGCGTTCCCTTCGCATCGGTGGTCATCAGATCACCCAGTGTGTATAATTGAAGGCCGATAGGCATAACAGGCTTGTTCGAGAAAATGCCGGCAGCTCGACCAAGCTGCGGCAACAAAAAGGCTGATAATGCAAATGTTCCCGATTGTTGGAGGAATTTTCTTCTGTTTGTCATGGCAAGAGTTTTTTGTATTCAGGTCTGCCTAGAGTCTTACAGCTTGCTTTGTAGCGGCCGACTTATAAATGGCTTCTACCACACGAATGTCATGTAGACCTTCTTCACCCGGCACCAGCATGGGTTTCTTCTGCATGATGGATAAAGCGTCGTCGTCCATTTGTTTGGCCTGCTGGAACGGAACGTCATAAGGATGATGGATCGTCCCCAAAGGGCTGGTGCCGTTCTGGCCATTATAAGCAGAATAAGGCTCCATTTTTATTTCTCCCTTTTCGCAGGTAATATTGAGGAAGTTGATATTTTCTCCAAAGCTGGTTTTTATGTCGGCAGTCGCACCGCCGGGAAATTCGAGTGTGGCAATGGTGGTTTCATCCAGTCCGTTCTTATAGATCTCGGGCCGGGTAGTAGAGGTCTGGGCTGATACGATGGCAATGGGCTCCATACCAGTCCCGAGTCTTGCTCCCTGAATAGCGTATACACCCATATCGTATAGTACACCACCTCCCATTTCTTTTTTCTGTTTCCAGTGGTTGGTACGGGTTTCGTAGTAGCCGGCTGCACAACTCACTTTGGTAACCTTTCCCAGTTGTTTTTCTTTTACTATACGCCGCCACTCCTGGGTATTCGGCTCATGATGTAGCCGGTAGCCAAGGGCCAGTGACTTTTTGTTGCGGCGGCAGGCATCGATCATGGCTTTACATTCGGACTCTGTTAAAGCCATCGGTTTTTCGCACCATACCTCTTTGCCTGCATTCGCCGCCTTTATCACGTATTCTTTATGCATCGAGGGTGGCAGTACCACATATATTACATCTATATCAGGGTTATTGGCAATGCTATCGAAGTTCTCGTAGTTATAAATATTCTTATCCGGAATATTGTATTTTTTCTTCCACGCTTCGGCTTTTGCAGGTGTACCGGTGACGATACCTGCCAGGTAACAATATTTTGTTTGCTGTAATGCCGGGGCCAGCAGATCGGTGCTGTAATAGCCCAGACCTACCAGCGCCACACCCAGTTTGTCCTTATAGCGCGGGGAGGAGAATATGTTTTTGGGGGAAAGTAAGAGGATGCCGCTGCCGGCAGCAATCGTTTTAATGGCACGTCTGCGTGAAATGGCATTCATGTTTATAGAATTTAAGGTTCGTACTAAAGTTATGCCATCTTTATGTTACAAACAACAAATAGCTTTCGCCGATGGATAATGACAGGAAAAAAATTTATTCAGTGGTTGGGAGCCTTGTTATCGACAGGAGGGAAAACATTTTCTCATAATTCAAGCGTAGAACCTATGCAATTATTCTTTAAAGATGACGGCCAGATACCCAACAGCCGGTATCCACTCATGATCTATAAAAATGCATTCGAGCTTAGGGGGGACGAAGGAGCATCCTGGTTGGAAAAACATTTCCGGGAGCAGAATTGGACAAATTCCTGGCGTAACGGTATTTATTCTTTTCACCATTATCATAGCACATCCCATGAGGTGTTGGGTATATACTCGGGCTCCGCTTTGGTACACCTTGGTGGTGAGCAAGGGCAAAAAGTAAAGATCGAGGCAGGAGATATTATCATCATTCCGGCGGGTGTGGGGCATAAGAACCTTAGCAGTGAAAATCTGGGTGTTGTTGGCGCCTATCCTGATGGGCGCAGTTGGGATATCAATACGGGAAAACCTGGTGAGCGGCCGGGAACGGATAAAAATATAGCGTCATTACCCATTCCGGAAACGGATCCTTTTACCGGTAAAAGTGGACTGCCGC
>Ga0105241_10001750_pt1 | contig 16473 bp, 15 predicted proteins | sample KBSC64metaG_FD_80422 | JGI IMG/M metagenome (GOLD analysis project Ga0105241, IMG submission 80422) | Corn rhizosphere microbial communities from Kellogg Biological Station, Michigan, USA - KBS C6-4 metaG | ecosystem: Host-associated > Plants > Roots > Rhizosphere > Soil | place: Michigan, USA... | reverse complement strand
CGCTTCACGCCCCGCCGCGAAAGCACGACAAACCCCACGGCGTGAGCTTCATCGGCAGGTGGTAATGCTGGTCGGGTTCGGCGATGCCGAAGCGGAACGTCACGACATCGAGGAACGGTACCGCGGGAAGCGCGAAGCCTGCGCGCGCATAGTAGTCGGCGACGTGGAACACGGCTTCGTACGGGCCGGCCTCCAACCGATGGGGCCCGAGCGACGCGTGCTCGAGCGTGCCTTGTGCCGACAGCGCGCCCGCCGCGATCAGCCGCCGCATCTCGCCGGCCGCGTACAGCTCGACGCGCATGCCTTGCGCGACGACCCCGCGCGAGATATCGACGACGTGGATCGACACGCCGGGCATCGCTATTTCGCCAGCTGCCGCGACAGGCCGGCGAAGCGCTCGGCGAGGACCATCAGCACGATCGTCGCGATCACGATCAAGCCCGATACCGCCGCCGTGCGCACGTCGAGGTTGGTGTCGATCTGCTGCCACAGGTGGATCGGCAGCACCTCCGTGCGCTCGTCGGCGAGAAACAGCGACACCGGCACGTTGTCGAACGACGCCATGAAAGCGAGGAACGCGCCGGCACCCACACCGCGGCCGATCAGCGGCAGCGTCACGCGGCGAAAAGTGAGCGCGCGCCCGGCGCCGAGGCTCGCCGACGCGTCGAACAGTGCGGGATCGACCTGCGCCAGCGCGGCGATCGTGGTGCGCAGCACGAAAGGAACGCAGACGATGACGTGCCCGACGATCAGCAGCGGAATCGACGGGTGGAATCCCAGCAGATGGATGTAGACGAGCGCCGCGAATCCGAACGCCAGTGCGGGCAGGATCAGCGGCGACATGAACATGACATCCGCAATGCGTGCAAATCGCGATGCGCTTCGCGCAATGCCGAGCGCACCCGCCGTGCCGAGAACGACGCAGGCCAGCGTCGTCCACACGGCGACGACCAGGCTGTTCCACGCCGCGGCCTGCATCTGGTCGGCGTCGAGCAGCGCCTTGTACCAGCGCAGCGAATAGCCCTGCGGCGGAAAGCGCAACGATTCGGTCGCCGTGAACGAGGTCAGCAGCACGATGATCGTCGGCGCGATCAGGAACACGATGGCGATGGCCGTCAGCGTGCCGAAGACGATGCGCTGCGAGCGCACGTCCCAGGTTGCGCTCTGCGTGCGCGGAGGTGGGGCCGCCACGTTCGCGGCGGGGCTAGCGAGCGTCGCCATACGCCTTGCCCGTCCGGCCGACACGCTTGAGCGCGTAGATGACGATCATCACCGCGATCGTGAAGACCACCGAGATTGCGGCCGCGAACGGCCAGTTGTTCGCGCCGATCGCCTGCTGGTAGATGTGCAGCGGCATGTACACGAGCCGCGCGCCGCCGATCAGCGTTTGCGTGACGAACGCCGTGGCGCACGCGGAGAAGACGAGGATGCATCCGGCGACAAGCCCCGGCGTCGATAACGGCAGCGTGATGCGGAAGAACGTGCGCCATGCGCCGGCGCCGAGCGCCGCCGATGCGTCGCCAAGATTGCGGTCGATGCGCGACAGCGTCGCGAACAGCGGCAGCACCATCAGCGGCATCTGCACCTGCGCAAGCACGGCGATGACCCCGGTCTCGGTGAAGAGCAGCGGCACCGGCTGGTCGATGACGTGCAGCGCGCGCAGCGCGTGGTTGAGCACGCCTTCGCGGCCGAGGATCACGATCCACGCGAACGTGCGCACGACGACGCTGGTCAGGATCGGCAGCACGACCACGAAGACCAGCACGCTCTGCCAGCGGGCCGGGGCGCGCGAGCACACCCATGCGATCGGATAGCCGAAGAGCAGGCAGACGAGCGTCGCCTTGATCGCAAGCCACAGCGTCGACCACAGGATGCTCAGGTTGAACGTGTCGCCGAAGAATTTCGCGTATTGCGCGACGGAGAACGCACGCGCCTGCGCATCGGCATGCAGGCTCAGCGCGAGCAGCACGCAGAACGGCGCGACGAAGCAGACGATGAACAGCGCCGCGAGGGGCAGCGCGAGCGGCCATTCGTCACGGGTAGCGGAAGCCATCGCCTGGTTCGGCTCGCCGCCGCCGGGCGGCGAGCGCGATCGTCTAGAGCTTGATCTCGCGGTTGAACCGCTCGATCAGCGCCGTGCGCTGCGGGTTGATCTTCGTCCAGTCGAAGCCGCGAATCTTCGCGAGGTCGGCGGGCGTCTTCGCGACCGTCTGCGTGATCGCACCGGCCAGCGGCACCTTCGAATTGGTCGGAATGATGTCGTACGGCGGCTTCTCCATCTCCGACTGCATGTCGGCGGCGAGATGCGAATCGATGTACTGCACCGCGAGGTCGGGCTCGACGGCGTTCTTCACGAGGTGCAGGCTCGTGGTCCAGCCGACGAGGCCGGTGTCGGGCACGACGAACTCGACCGGCACGCCCTTCGCCTTCAGCGTCTGCACGAAGTTGAAGTTGTACGGCGCGATGTCGACCTGCTCCTGCTGCCATAGCGTCGCGTACGCGCCGAGGTTGGCCGCCACCGCACCGACGTTGGGCAGCAGCGCCCGCAGCGCCGCGAACGCGGGATCGAAGTTGGTCTCGGTGCCGCCCTTGATCCGATTGAGCTCGGCGAGGAACGCCATGCCGAGCTGGCTGTTGAGCGCCGTCAGGCCCACACGGCCCTTGTACGCGGGATTCAACAGGTCGTCGTAGGACTTCGGCGGCGTCTTGATCTTGTTCGGGTTGTAGCCGATGCCGATCACCTGCAGCGAGATCTTCGGGCCCCACTTGTCCTGGTAGACGGGAAAGAGATCCTTGAAATTGGGCGATCTGGCGGCCGGGTACTCGTCGATCAGGCCCTGCTTTGCCGCGTCGAACACCTGCGGCTCGTCGAGGATCGCGACGTCGAACGGCGGCCGTCCTCCCTTGGCCGCCTCGAGCTTCGCGATCTGCTCGGTAGCGAGCTGGATGCTCTGCGTGACGCTCGCGCCCGTGCGCTTCCTGAAATACGGCGCGAGCAGGTTGCGATGCGCCTCGTTCCACGTGCCGGGGAACGTCGCAACCACCAGCGACTTCGACTGCGCCCTGGCAAAGGGCAGCATTGCGTACAGGCCCGCGCCGGCACCGGCGGCGAGCAGTTGCCTGCGGCTTACGTGTGATCCCATGACCTTCTCCGTCGAGTTGAATGTAGCGTTGCGAAGCTTCGAGACGCCGCTACGCGGCGCGCTCCGATTGCTTGGCGAACACATTGCACGCGTGCGGTGCAACCGGTGCGATATGCACGCACTCGCCGGGCGACAACAGCGGCGCGCCGGCATCGCGCGGCGCGCTGATGCGAAAGGTGACGCCCGCGTCGGTGCGCGCTTCGTACATCACGTGCGGACCGAGCGGAAGCACGATCCTGATCGTTGCGCTCACCGCACCGTCGACGCGCACCGAATGCATCCGCAACTGCTCGGGGCGCACCGAAAGCACGACGCGGTCCCCCTGGCGAAGACCCGGCGCCGGTGCCGCCGTCATCAACGCGCCGCCTTCGAGCCGGACGACGCCGAGCGCCGCATCGGCGAGCTCGCCATGCAACAGGTTCGTCGTGCCGACGAACTGGTTCACGAACACGGTCCGCGGCCGGTCGTAGACGTCCGTCGGCGACGAAAGCTGCTCGACGCGGCCGCGATTCATCACCGCGATCCGATCCGCCATCGACAGCGCTTCCTCCTGGTCGTGCGTGACGAGGATGGCCGTGATGCCGTACTCGCGCTGCAGCCGCTTCACCTCGATCTGCATGTCGAGGCGCAGGTTCTTGTCGAGCGCGCCGAACGGCTCGTCGAGCAGCAGGATTTTCGGATCCACCGCGAGTGCGCGTGCGAGCGCAATGCGCTGCTGCTGGCCGCCGGAGAGCTGGCGCGGCAGGCGCTCCGCGTAGCTCTCCATGTGCACGAGCCGCAGCATGTCGGCCACACGCGACCCGATCCTGTCCTTCGCCAGGCGTCGCGCCTCGAGCCCGTACGCGACGTTCTGCGCAACCGTCATGTGCGGAAACAGCGCGTAGTTCTGGAACACGATGCCGACGCCGCGGCGCGTCGGCGCCAGGTGGTCGACCGCCTCGCCGTCGAACAGCACGCGGCCTTCGCTCTGCGCGATGAAGCCGGCGATGATGCGCAGCAACGTCGACTTGCCGCAGCCGCTCGGCCCGAGCAGCGCGACGAGCTCGCCGCCCGCGATATCGAGCTCGATGCCCTCCACCGCGGTGACGTCGCCGAAACGATGCGTCACGCGCTCGAGCGTCAGCCGGTGGCCCTTCGGTGCGTCGCTCATCGGGAAAGCCCGCGGCGGCTCAGCTGCCCCGGTACGTCGAATACGCCCATGGCGAGCAGAGCAGCGGCACGTGGTAATGCGCGTTCACGTCGGCGACGGCGAAGCGGATCGGCACGCGGTCGAGGAACGGAGGATCGGCAAGGGCGACGTTCCGTGCGCGGAAATAGTCCGCCACATGGAACGTGAGCTCGAACGCGCCGCTGCGCATCGCTTCGGCCGCGAGAAGCGGTTCGTCGGTGCGCCCCTCGGCATTCGTATAGACGGTGCGAACGTGGCCCGCCGCTACCCCGTCGAGCGAAGCGAAGTCGATGCGCATGCCGGCCGCCGGCTTGCCGGACGATGTGTCGAGGACGTGCGTCGTGAGCTTTCCCATCAGCTTGTCACGCCGCCTCTCGCCGAGGCTTCTCGACATGGGCGCTGCGGCGAACGCGCGATGATTCTTGACGCCGCGGATCACTGTCCAATATATTGTTCGACTCATTCAATACGTTTCCCATATGGATCTGCGGCATCTGCGCTACTTCACGACGCTCGCGCAGGAATTGAACTTCACGCGCGCCGCGCAGCGCCTGAACGTCTCGCAGCCGCCGCTCAGCCAGCAGATCAAGGCGCTCGAAGTCGAGCTCGGAACGCTGTTGTTCCTGCGCACCAGCCGGCGGGTGGAGCTGACGGCCGCGGGCCACGTGTTCCTCGCCCATGCGAGCGCCATACTCGAGCGCGTCGACCAGGCGTGCGCCCAGGCCCGCGCGGTCGGCGGCGGTCACGTCGGCCATCTCGACATCGGCTCGAGCACGTCCCTTCTGCTCGGCCCGTTGCCGCAGCTCGTCGCCGGGTACCGGCGCGCCTTCCCCGGCGTCAACGTTGCGCTGCACGAGATGACGCCAGCGGCGCAGCTCACCGCGCTGCGCGACCGGCGCCTCGACATCAGCTTCTCGCGCACCCCGGTGCTCGACGAGCACCTGTCCGCCGAGCTTGCGTGGGAGGACCCCGTCGTCGCGGCCTTGCCCCGCGCGCACCGCCTCGCCGCGCGGCGCAAGCTCGCGCTCAAGGATCTCGCGAACGAGGAATTCGTGCTGCTGCGTCTCGATTCGTCGGCGTTCGCCGTGTATCTCAACCAGTGCTGCGTCGACGCGGGCTTCCTGCCGCGCGCATCGCAATACGTCGTCGAGTCGCAGGCGATGCCGAGCCTCGTCGCCGCGGGTCTCGGTGTGGCACTCGTCCCCGCGTCCCTTGCGCGCGTCCATCGCCAAGGCGTCGAGTACCGCGTGCTGGCGGGTGCCGCGCCACGCGCCGACGTGTACGCGCTGTCGCGGCGCGATGATCCGTCGGCAACCGTGCGCGGCTTCCTCGAAAAGGCGCGCGAAATTCTCGCCGCGCGAAAGTAGCTGCGACGCGCCGGCGGTCGCGGGCCGCCGGCCGCACCCCGGTGCCGCGTGCAGCCGTACCGCTGCGCGGTGCCGTGCACGCTGCTACCATGCCACGATGGCCATGACACTCCCGCCGCTGACCGGCCCCGACGAAGACGACGTTCCCTTCGACGAGCTCAATCCCACGCCGCGGCTCCTGATGGGTCCCGGCCCGATCAATGCGCATCCGCGGGTATTGCAGGCGCTTGCCGCGCCGATGCTCGGCCAGTTCGATCCGCAGTTCCGCACGTACATGAAGCAGACGATGAGCCTGTACCGGCGGGTATTCGAAACGCGCAACCGCTGGACGCTCGTCGTCGACGGCACCGCGCGGGCGGGGATCGAATGCGTGCTCGCTTCGGCCGTGGAGCCGGGCGAGCGCGTTCTCGTGTTGTCGTTCGGCCGTTTCGGCCAATTGATCATCGAAATCGCCCGGCGCGCGGGCGCCGACGTGCGCGTCGTCGAAACCGGATGGGGCACCGTGTTCCGTCCCGAGCAGGTCGAAGCGGCACTCGTGCGCCATTCCCCGAAGCTCGTCGCCGTGTGCCAGGGCGACACATCGACGACGATGGCGCAGCCGCTCGACGCACTCGGCGCGCTTTGCCATCGGCATGGAGCGATGCTTCAGGTCGATGCAACTGCAACGCTCGGCGGCATGCCGCTTCCGGTCGACGCATGGCAGATCGATTGCGCCACCAGCGGCTTGCAGAAGTGCCTCGCGGGTCCGTCGGGATCGGCACCGATCACGATCAGCGAGCGGATGGCCGAAGCGGTCTACCGGCGGCGCCACATCGAAGAGGGTTTGCGTGCGGCCGACTATGTGCCGGGCGAAGGTGCGCGCATCGGGTCGAACTATTTCGACCTCGCGATGCTCATCGACTACTGGAGCGACCTCGGCCTCAACCATCACACCGAAGCCACGTCGATGCTCTATGCGGCGCGCGAATGCGCGCGGTTGTTCCTGCAGGAGGGACACGAGCACGCGTTTCGCCGCCATGCGCAAGCCGGCGAGGCGCTCGCCGCCGGTGTCGAAGCGATGGGCCTGCGCATCTTCGGCGATCGCGCACACAAGATGCCGAACGTCACCGGCGTCCATGTACCCGACGGGGTCGCTGCAGATCGCGTGCGCTCGGCACTTCTCGCCGAATTCAATATCGAGATCGGGACGTCGTTCGGCCTGCTGCAGGGCAAGGTCTGGCGCATCGGGACGATGGGCTTCAACGCGCGCAAGGACGCGGTGTTGACCACGCTCGGAGCGCTCGAAGCCGTGCTCGCCGGCGAACATGTGAAGCTCCCGCGCGGCGCGGCGGTCGATGCGGCGAGAGCCGTCTATCGCGAAGATGAATGACGGGATCCACTTCCTCCTGAACGGCGAGCGCGTCGATGTCGCCGGCGTCGCCCCCCAGACGACGCTGCTCGAATACCTGCGCGACGAGCGCCGCCTGACGGGCACCAAGGAAGGCTGCGCCGAGGGTGATTGCGGCGCCTGTACGGTCATGCTCGCCGAACGCGCGGGCGGCGGACTTGCCTGGAAGCCCGTCAACGCCTGCATCCGATTGCTGCCCTCGGTCGACGGCAAGGCGGTGTTCACCGTCGAGAGCCTCGCGTCGGACGACGGCAAGCCGCACCCGGTGCAGCAGGCGCTCGTCGAATGCCACGCGTCGCAGTGCGGCTTCTGCACGCCGGGATTCGCGATGAGCCTGTTCGGCCTGTACAAGAATTGCGCACGGCCGGCGCGCGACGCCGTCGATGACGCGCTGTCCGGCAACCTCTGCCGCTGCACCGGCTACCGGCCGATCGTCGACGCCGCCATGCGCATGTACGCGCTCCCGTCCGCCGACGGCTGGCGTGGCCGCGGTGTCGCCGACGACGGGACGCGCCTCGTCGCACACGACGAAGCGCGCCTCGCGGCCGAGCTTGCGCTGCTTTCACGCAACGACACGTTCGACTACGCGCATGCGGGCCGGCGCTGGTCGGCCCCGCGCACGCTGCGCGCACTGGCCGAGGTCTGCGCGGCACGTCCGCAGGCGCGCATCGTTGCGGGCATGACCGACGTTGCGTTGTGGGTCACGAAGCAGCACCGTGATCTCGACGACATCGTCTACGTCGGCGACGTCGAGGATCTGCATCGGATCCGCGAGACGGCCGCGGGCATCGACATCGGCGCGGCGGTCACGCTGACCGACGCGTGGCCCGCACTCGACGCGCTGTTCCCCGAACTGCACGAAGCGTGGCAGCGCTTCGCCTCGGTTCCGATCCGCAACAGCGCGACGCTCGTGGGCAACGTGGCGAACGGCTCGCCGATCGGCGATTCGATGCCCGCACTGCTGGCCCTCGACGCGCGCGTGCTGCTGCGAAGCGTAGCCGGCGAGCGCGAGGTGGCGCTCGACGCGTTCTACCCCGGCTACCGGCAAACCGGGCTCGCGCCCGGCGAGTTCGTCGCCGCCGTCCGGATCCCGCGACGTGTCGAAGGGCTGCTGCTGCGCGCGTACAAGATAAGCAAGCGCTACGACCAGGACATTTCCGCCGTCTTCGCGTGCTTCGCGCTCGTGCTCGACGCCGGACGCATCCGCGGCGCGCGCATCGGCTGCGGCGGCGTCGCGGCAACGCCGGTACGCGCACGCCGCACGGAAGCCGCGCTCGCCGACGCCATGTGGGATCGTGCGACCTCGGAGCGCGCCGCCGAGACCCTCACCGGGGAGTTCGCGCCGATCGACGACATGCGCGCGTCGGCCGGCTACCGCCGCACCGTCCTCGGCAACCTGCTGCGCCGCCTGTGGCTCGAATCGGCGGCGAAGACCGATGCGCCGACGCGCGTCGAGTTGCTGCTGCCGCAAATGCCATGAACGCACCGCATCCCCCGTGGGAATCGGTGAGCGGCGCCGTCGGCGTCCCCGCGCCGCACGATTCCGCGGCGCTGCACGTCGCAGGCGAAGCGCATTACACCGACGACCTCCCCGAGCCGCGCGGGACGCTCTACGCGGCCCTCGGCCTCAGCCCGCATGCGCATGGCAGCATCGAGCGGCTCGACCTCGACGCCGTCCGCAACGCGCCGGGCGTCGTGGCGGTGGTCACCGCGGCAGACTTCGCGGTCAACGACGTGGGGCCGATCGAGGCCGACGATCCGATCTTTGCGGATCGCATCGTCCAGTTCGCCGGCCAGCCGGTGTTCGGCGTTGCGGCAACGAGCGTGGGCGCCGCGCGCCGCGCAGCGAAGCTTGCACGGCTCGACGTGGCGCCGCTGCCCGCGATCCTGACGATCGACGACGCGCTCGCCGCGCAATCGTACGTGCTGCCGCCGGTGCACGTGACGCGCGGCAATCCGGCCGACGCGCTCACCCGCGCGCCGCATCGGCTGACGGGCCGTGCCGCAAGCGGCGGTCAGGATCATTTCTATCTCGAAGGCCAGGTCGCGCTCGCCGTGCCGCGCGAGCATGACGGCATGCAGCTCTTCGTGTCGACGCAGCATCCGGGCGAGGTGCAAATGCTGGTCGCCCGCGCGCTCGCGCTGCGCGTCAACGATGTCGTCGTCGAGTGCCGGCGCATGGGTGGCGCGTTCGGCGGCAAGGAAACGCAGATGTCGCTTTTTGCCTGCGTTGCCGCGCTGCTCGCGCGCAGGACCGGCCGCGCCGTCAAGCTGCGCCTCGACCGCGACGACGACATGCGCGCCACCGGCAAGCGGCATGCGTTCGAATACCACTACGAGGCGGGCTTCGACGACGCGGGACGCATCCTGGCACTCGACCTGACGCTTGCGTCGCGCTGCGGCTTCTCGGCCGACTTGTCGGGTCCGGTCAACGACCGCGCCGCGTTTCACGCCGACAACGCGTACTGGCTGCCGAACGTCGCGATCCACTCTTATCGCTGCCGCACGAACACCGTGTCCGATACCGCGTTTCGCGGTTTCGGTGGTCCGCAGGGCATGTTCGCGATCGAAACCGTGATCGACGATATTGCGCGCACACTGGAGCTCGATCCGCTCGACGTGCGCAAGGCCAACCTGTACGGCACCAGCGACCGCAACGTGACGCCGTACGGGATGAGCGTCGACGACAACATCGCGCCGGCGCTGATCGACGCGCTGGAGGCACGCGCCGGCTATCGCGCGCGGCGGCGCGCAATCGCGCAATGGAACCGCGAAAGCCCGGTGATCAAGCGCGGGATCGCGCTGACGCCCGTCAAGTTCGGCATCTCGTTCACGGCGACGCACTACAACCAGGCGGGCGCGCTGATCCACGTGTACCGCGACGGCAGCGTGCTGCTCAATCACGGCGGCACCGAGATGGGCCAGGGTCTTTTCATCAAGGTGCAGCAGGTGGTCGCCCACGAGCTCGGCGTTCCGCTCGACTCGGTGCGTGTGTCCGCGTCCGACACGAGCAAGGTGCCCAATGCGTCGCCGACGGCGGCCTCGTCGGGCAGCGACATGAACGGCATGGCGGCGCGCGCCGCCGCGCGCAAGCTGCGCGAGCGGCTCGCTGCCTTCGCCGCAAGCGAAAGCGGTGTCGCGGTCGAGCACGTGCAATTCGCCGGAGGCGTCGTCGTCGCCGGCAGCGAACAAACGACCTTCGCCGAGCTCGTCGACAAGGCGTACCACGCCCGCATTCCGCTGTCGGCGACCGGCTTCTACGCGACACCGAAGATTCATTACGACCGCCGCACGCTCTCCGGACGGCCGTTCTACTATTTCGCCTACGGCGCCGCCGTGAGCGAGGTCGCGATCGACACGTTGACAGGCGAGCACCGGCTTTGCGCGGTGGACATCCTGCACGACGTCGGCGTCTCGCTCAACCCGGCGATCGATCGCGGGCAGATCGAAGGCGGGTTCATCCAGGGTTACGGCTGGCTCACGATGGAAGAGCTTTGCTGGAACGCGCGCGGCGAGCTCACGACGCACGCGCCTTCCACGTACAAGATTCCAACGTCACGCGACGTCCCCACACACTTCGACATCGCGCTCTTCGGCGAACCGAACCGCGAGGAGACGATCCATCGCTCGAAGGCCGTCGGCGAGCCGCCGCTGATGCTGGCGCTGTCGGCGTACCACGCGCTGCGCGATGCGATCGCGAGCGTCGCCGGCCATCGACTCGTGCCGCGGCTGGACGCACCGGCAACGCCCGAGCGCGTGCTCGCCGCGATCGATGACGTGCTGACGCGTGATCACGCGCCGGCGCATGCGTCACCCGGTCGATGATGGACGCCAGCACGCTGCCATGGCTCGACGCGCTGGCCGCCACGCTGGCGCGCGAGCGCGAGGCGGTGCTGGTCGTCGTCGCGTCCGCGAAGGGCTCGACGCCGCGGGAAACCGGGGCGGCGATGGTCGTCTCGCGCGACGCCTGTGCCGGATCGATCGGTGGCGGACACCTCGAATTCGAAGCAACGCGCATTGCGCGCGCCACGTTGGCCGATCCGGCGCAAGCGGGCACCTGGCTCGTGCGCTTTCCGCTTGCCGCGCGCCTCGGCCAATGCTGCGGCGGCGTCGCATCGCTCGCGTTTTCCCGGCTCGACGGCAACGCGAATGCGTGGCTCGACCCCGCGATCGCTTGTGCGCGTGCGGGCCTGCCCTTTGCCATCGTGACGCGCGTCGGCGTCGCGCCGGCGTCCGAGCGCCGGCTGGTCGTGACGCGCGACGATGTTCGCGGCAGCCTCGGCAACGTGGCGCTCGATTCGGGCGCAATCGGGCTTGCACGCGCCCGTCTCGCCGCCGCGAGCACCGGCGCCGCGATCGTTCGCTTCGCCGGCGACGACGACGCGCCGCTGCTGATCCAGGTCGAGCGCTGCGACGCCTTCCCGGTGCTGCTGTTCGGGAACGGCCACGTCGGCCGTGCGCTGGTGCGTGTGCTCGGCGTGGTTCCCGCGCAGGTTCGCTGGATCGACGCACGCGCCGGCGACTTTGCGCAGAGCGTGCCGGGCAACGTCGAGGTCGTCGTGACCGATGCTCCGGAAGACGAGCTCGCGGACGCGCCGCACGGCGCGTTCGTCGTCGTGACCACGCACAGTCACGCGCTCGATTTCGCGCTGATCGAAGCGGCGCTCGCGCGCGACGACTGGCGCTACCTCGGCCTGATCGGCTCGAAGTCGAAGCGCGCGCAGTTCGAGCGGCGGCTTGCCGCGCGCGGATTCGGCGACAACGCATTCGCTCGCATACGTTGCCCGATCGGCACCGAGATCGCGATTCACGCGAAGCATCCGGGGGCGATCGCGATCGCCATCGCCGCCGAGCTGCTCGTCGTGCACGAGGCCGCGGTCCGGCGGGCCGGCACCCCGCGCGAATTTGAACTGGTCCACAAGGGCTGAGCGCGGGGTTGCGCTAGACGCGCGTTGCAATTCCTGCAACGCAAAAATTTTGTCGCTGTACGCCGACGGTGGGGGAATCCTCCGCGCACCGGCGCGTCAAACGATCATCAGGCAACCGGAGGTGATGTCATGAAGGAAAAGCGTTGGCAGGACTGGCTCAATCTGCTGCTCGGCATCTGGCTGTTCATTTCGCCATGGGTGATCGGCTTCGTCGGCACCGAATCCGGCGCATCGTGGAACGCGTGGATTCTCGGCGTGGCTATCGTCGTGTTCTCGGCCATCGCCGTTTCGATGCCGCAGGCCTGGGAAGAGGTGATCAACATTCTCCTCGGCATCTGGATGGTGATCTCGTCGTGGGTCATCGGGGTCGCGAGCCGTGCCGCCGAAACGAACGCCGTGATCGTCGGGCTGCTCGTCATCCTGTTCGCCGCATGGGCGATGGCGATGAATCGCGACTGGCGTCGCAACGAGTCGATTGCTCCGTAGCGTAGCGGCGCGGGGCACCACGCGGCTCGACGCCGAGCCGGCAAAACAGGCACGGGCGGATGGCGCAATCTCGCGCCATCCGCTTCGCCGTGCCTTCTGCGGAGCGATGACATGCTGCACAACGTGAAGGAACTCTCGGGCCTCGCCGTGGGCGCGCGCGACGGCGAGCTCGGCAAGGTGAAGGACGCCTACTTCGACGACCAGCGCTGGGCCATACGCCATCTTGTCGTCGATACCGGCGGCTGGCTCAACGCGCGCAAGGTCCTGGTTTCACCGCGTTCGGTGCGCGGCGTCGACTGGCGCGGCGAGGTCGTCAACGTCGACCTCACGAAACAGCAGGTGAAGGACAGTCCCGGCATCGACACCGACCGGCCCGTGTCGCGGCAGCACGAAATCGATTACTACCGCTACTTCGGCTACCCCAATTACTGGGAAGGCTCGAACCTGTGGGGCATCACGATGCTGCCGTATCCGTGGGTCGGCGCGTCGCCCGATCCGCTGGTCGCAGCGTCACAGCCGGTCGACTCCACCGTGGCGCGCGAGCTGCAGGGACGCGTCGACGAGGAAATCGACCGGGCCGACGTGCACCTGCGCAGTTGCGACGAGGTCATCGGCTACGACATTCTCGCCACCGATGGCTCGATCGGCGAGGTCGACGATTTCGTGTTCGACGACCACGACTGGGCGATACGCGATCTCGTCGTCGACACGCGCAAGTGGCTGCCCGGGAAGCACGTGCTCCTGGCGCCCGAACAGATCGATCGCGTGAGCTGGGAGGATCGCGAGGTGTACGTGAGGCTGACGCGCGACGAGGTCAGGAACGCTCCGGAATACGAGCCGCCGGCCACGTCCACCGATATGGGGCTCGAGCGGGGCATGGGCGCGGCACCGCTGCCTTGACGTGAGAGGGGTGGCCGCGCCTCGCGGCCACCCGTTCCGCCGCCGCATTTCGCAAAGGAGCCGCCGTCCCGGATAATCCGCGGCATGGCAGACTCCCCGGCTGTCCCGCGCCTCGCGCTGCGCGGTATCACCAAGCGCTATCCCGGCGTGCTGGCCAACGATCGGGTCGACCTCGACGTGCTGCCGGGCGAGATCCACGCCGTCCTCGGAGAGAACGGCGCGGGCAAGTCGACGCTGATGAAGATCATCTACGGCATCGCGGAGCCCGATGCCGGCGAGATCCGCTGGGAAGGTGAAGCGCTGCACGTCGCGAACCCCGCCCGTGCGCGCAAGCTCGGCATCGGCATGGTGTTCCAGCATTTCTCGCTGTTCGAGACGCTGACCGTTGCCGACAACATCCGGCTTGCGCTCGAGCGTGCGCAGACGCGCCAGCTCAAGCAGCGCATCCGCGACGTCTCGTCGCGGTATGGCCTTCCGCTCCAGCCGGCGCGTCGCATCCACACGATGTCGGTGGGCGAGCGGCAGCGCGTGGAGATCGTGCGCTGCCTGCTGCAGAAGCCGCGGCTCCTGATCATGGACGAGCCGACGTCGGTGCTGACGCCGCAGGCGGCGCTGCGCCTGTTCGACACGCTGCGCACGCTTGCGAGCGAGGGTTGCAGCATCCTCTACATCAGCCACAAGCTCGACGAGATCCGCACGCTTTGCCACCGCGCGACGGTGCTTCGCGCCGGCCGGGTCACGGGTCAATGCGATCCGCGCCGCGAAACGACGGCGTCGCTCGCGCGGATGATGATCGGCGGCGAGCTGCCGCACACCGTGCACCGCGCAGCGCGCGTGGGCGCGCCGGCGCTTTGCGTGCGTGCCCTCGACGTTGCTCCCGACGACCCGTTCGGCACGCGGCTCGCCGGCCTTTCATTCGACGTGTGCGAAGGCGAAATCGTCGGCATCGCCGGCGTATCCGGCAACGGCCAGAAGGAATTGCTGGCGGCACTGTCCGGTGAGCGCACGCTCGCACGCGCCGACGCGATCACGCTCTGCGGCGAGCCGGTCGCGTCGCTCGACGCATTCGCGCGCCGCCGGCGTGGCCTCGCGTTCATCCCCGAGGATCGGCTGGGTCGCGGCGCCGTGCCGGAAATGACGCTCGCCGACAACGCGCTGCTGACCGCGCGCGATCATGGCCACGTCGCACGCGGCTTCATCCGCACGCGCCGCGTCTTGGCGTTCGCGCGGCAGACGATCGCTGCGTTCGGCGTCAAGGCGAGCGGCCCCGAAGCGATCGCTCGCAGCCTTTCGGGCGGCAACCTGCAGAAATTCATCGTCGGCCGCGAAATCGGCCAGCGGCCGAAGGTTCTCATCGCGGCACAACCGACGTGGGGTGTCGACGTCGGCGCGTCGGCGCAGATTCGCCAGGCGCTGCTCGACCTGCGCGAGCGCGGCGTGGCCGTGCTCGTCGTCTCGGAGGAGCTTGACGAGCTGATCGAGATCTGTGACCGGCTTGCGGTGATCGCGCACGGCCGCCTGTCGCCGGCAAAACCGGTGCGCGAGACGAGCGCCGAAGAGATCGGCGTGCTGATGGCGGGTGCGACAGCGCATGAGACGGCCGCAGCCGAGGCGTTGGCGCAATGAAGCTCCGACTCGAAGCGCGGCCCGAGCCGTCGCGCCTCGCGCTGTGGAGCGCGCCGCTTCTCGCCACCGCTGCGACGCTTTGCGTCGGCTTCATCGTGTTCACCGCGCTCGGGAGGAATCCGGTCGCTGCATTCGACGCGTTCTTCATCGCTCCGGTTGCCACGCGCTATGGCATCGCGGAGCTGCTGTTGAAGGCGAGCCCGCTGATGCTGATCGGCACCGGCCTTGCGATCGGTTATCGCGCGAACGTGTGGAACATCGGCGCCGAGGGCCAGCTGACGCTCGGCGCGCTCGCCGGCGGCGGCATCGCGCTCGCGGTCGGCGAAGCCGACGTGCCGTCAGCACTCCTGCTGCCCGCGATGTTCATTGCGGGCGCGCTCGCCGGCATGCTGTGGGCCGCCATCCCGGCGTTGCTGCGCACCCGCTGCAACGCGAACGAGATCCTCACGTCGCTGATGCTCGTCTATGTCGCGACGCTGCTTTTGTCGTGGCTCGTCCACGGGCCGTGGCGCGATCCCGAGGGCTACAACTTCCCGCAGTCGAAGATCTTCGCGGCCAATGCGCTGCTGCCGATCCTGCTGCCCGAGACGCGACTCAACGCGGGGTTCGTGCTCGCACTCGCCGTCGTCGCGTTGGCGTGGCTGTTCGTGCGCCGCCACATCGTCGGGTTCGAGATGCGCGTCGCCGGCCTGTCACCCGGCGCCGCGAACTACGCCGGCATCTCGTGGCGGCGCAACATCTGGCTCGGCATGCTCGCCGGCGGCGCGTGCGCGGGCCTCGCCGGCGTCGGTGAAGCGGCGGGACCGATCGGCCAGCTGCTGCCGTCCATGTCGCCCGGCTACGGCTTTGCCGCAATCATCGTGGCGTTCGTCGGCCGCCTGCATCCGGCCGGCATCGCGCTCGCCAGCCTGCTGATGTCGCTTTTGTATCTGGGCGGCGAATCGGCGCAGGTCAACCTGGCGCTGCCCTCCGCGGTGACCGGGCTGTTCGAGGGCACGCTGCTGTTTTTCCTGCTCGCGGCCGACGTGCTCGTCAATTATCGGCCGCGTATCGTGGCGGCGGCAGCCTGAGTGAACGAGATCGCGCAGATCGTCGTGCTGACGCTCGCCGCCGGCACGCCGCTCGTGTTCGCCGCGCTCGGCGAGCTCGTCGTGGAGAAATCCGGCGTGCTCAATCTCGGTGTCGAGGGCATGATGCTCGTGGGCGCCATCGCCTCGTTCATCGTCGCGGCAAAGACCGGCGCGCCGTGGCTCGGCGTCGGCGCCGGTGCGCTGGCCGGCGCGTTGCTGTCGCTGATCTTCGGCGTCCTCGCGTTGACGCTGCGTGCGAACCAGGTGGCGGCGGGACTCGCGCTGTCGCTGTTCGGCATCGGCCTGTCCGCGTTCGTCGGACGTCCGTACATGAGCGTCGTGATCGAGGGCATCAAGCCGATCGTGGTGCCGGGCCTCACGACGCTGCCGGTCTTCGG
>Ga0105241_10001749_pt1 | contig 16488 bp, 6 predicted proteins | sample KBSC64metaG_FD_80422 | JGI IMG/M metagenome (GOLD analysis project Ga0105241, IMG submission 80422) | Corn rhizosphere microbial communities from Kellogg Biological Station, Michigan, USA - KBS C6-4 metaG | ecosystem: Host-associated > Plants > Roots > Rhizosphere > Soil | place: Michigan, USA... | reverse complement strand
CCATCCCCGCCACGGAGTTGCGGGAGGCGGCGCAGGCCATTGGCGGGCAGGGCAGCGAACTGATTACGGGCACTGCCTTCACGGACGAAGCGGTGATGGCGCGGAGTGACCTCGACCGCTTTCGCATCCTGCATTTCGCCACCCATGGGCTCGTGACGCCGCCGCATCCGGGATGCCCGGCGCGCCCGGCCCTGCTCACCAGCTTCGCGCCGGACCGGAAATCGGACGGCCTGTTGCAGTTCAGCGAGATTTTCGACCTGCGGCTGAACGCTGACCTGGTCGTTCTGTCCGCCTGCGACACGGCGGGCGCGGCCGGTGTGGAGACGACGCGGGCGGCGGGACTTTCGGGCGGCGGCGGGGCACTGGACGGGCTGGTGCGCGCCTTCATCGGTGCGGGAAGCCGCGCCGTCATCGCCAGCCACTGGCCCGCGCCAGAGGATTATCATGCGACCGAGCGGCTCATGGCCGGCCTGTTTGCCGCCGGGGCGGACCAGCCCATGGCCGAGGCGTTGCAGGCCGCGCAGATCAGGCTGATGGATGATGCGGAAACCTCCCATCCCTTCTACTGGTCCGGTTTCGCCATCATCGGCGACGGCGCGCGTCCACTGATCGCGCGCCGCTGATCATCATGCCGATGCGGGGCCTGCTGCGCCGCGGCGCGCGACTGGTGCGGGACACCGGACGCTGGCGCCTGGCAGCTACCGGGGCGCTGCTGCTGCTGGCGCTGTTCCTGGCCGGGTGGGACTGGAACCGTCCCCTGGGCGGCGGAAGGGCGCGAGAAGTCCTGACCGCCGATGCGGAGAGAGGCCTGTACGACTGGCGAGCCGCGACTTTCGCGCCCCGCGCGGCGCAGGACCAGCGCATCCTGATGCTGGTCTATGACGACCAGACCCTGATCGCCACGCGCAAGCGGTCGCCGCTCGACCGGGGCCTGCTGGCGCGGGCGCTTCGGAACATCGATGCCATGGGGGCAAAGTCGATCGGGATCGACATCCTGTTCGACCAGCCGCAGGACGAGGATGGCGAACTGCTCTCCACCCTCCACGCCATGCGCACGCCGGTCTGGCTCGGCTACGCCAATCTGGGCGACAATCAGGAACAGATCATCTTCGAGCAGCAGCAATATCTTGATCGCTTCATCGGCGAGGCGCGGACGGCCAGGGTCCGTCCCGCCAGTATCCGGCTGGAAACCGATGCGGACAATGTGGTACGAAGCTGGCCCGTTCCGACGCCAGGACAGCCCCCCTTGCTGACGCTGGCGATGCAGCCTTCCGCATCCTTTCGCGACTATCGCGGCGCGATCCGCTTCCGCCTGCCGATCAGGCAGGCCGACGGGTCGGAGGAGCCGGTGATTCCCAGTCTCCAGATCGATACCCTGGCCGATCCCGCCATGGCCCCGGCGCTCGCCGCCATGGTGCGCGGGCGGCACGTGCTGATCGGCGGTGATATCGTCGATATCGACCAGTTCGAAACGCCATTATCGGGGCGGCAGGCACGTTCGACCATGATCGGGCTTGAAGTGCACGCGACGATGCTGGCGCAATTGCTCGACGGCGCACGCCTGGCCGCAGTGCCGGAGGGGTGGCGCTGGTTCGCGGCGCTGCTGGTCGTCTGCGCGGCGGGCTTGACCAGCCTGGCGGAATTGCGATGGTTCGCGCTGGTGCCGGCGCTGGTCGTACAGGCCGGGGCGATTGCGGGCGTACCCCTCTGGCTTCAGGCACGGGGATGGGACACCAAGGGACTGCCGGCGGTCGGATGGGTGCTGGGCTGGGTGCTGGCCTTCACGGCCATCGGCGTGGCGGCGCGGGCCGTGACCTCTCAGCAGCGGCGCTTCGCGCAGGCGGCGCTGGGCAAATATCTGCCCCGCGACATCGCCGCGCAGATATTGGCGGAGCCGGAGAAGCTGGCGCTGCACGGCGAAAAGCGGTTGATCTTCACCCTGTTCACCGACTTGGAGGGCTTCACCAAGCTCAGCCACGCCATTGCGCCAGAAATGGTCGCCCAGTTGCTCAATCGCTATCTCGACATGTTGAGCGATGTGGTGCTGGCCCATGGCGGAACCATCGACAAGTTCGTTGGCGATGCGGTGGTCGCCTTCTGGGGCGCGCCCATTGCCCGGCCGGCCGACGGACGCAACGCCGCGCTTGCCGCCTACGCCATGTGGCGGGCGGGGGAGGCGTTCCGTCGTGACCTGCCCCCCGGCGTGCCACCGATCGGGCGGACCCGCGTCGGATTGCATCATGGCGAAGCGATCGTCGGCAATTTCGGCGGCGAAGGGCGCATCCAATATACCGCGCTCGGCGACAGCATGAATACGGCATCACGGCTGGAGGCGGCAAACAAGGCGCTGGAAACGAACGTCCTGGCAAGCCGGGAAGCGATGTTGCTGTCGGGGCTGGACTGGTGGCGTCCGATGGGGCGGGTGCGACTGCGCGGCCGATCGACCCCGGTCGACCTGTTCGAGCCGGCGCCGGACTTTCCCGCCGGAGAACGCGCGGCACTGGCGCAGATATTGGCGGTATTCGATGGCGAGGATGCCGACGCGCAGAACGCTGCGCGGCAACGTCTCAAAATGATGGTTAACCATCATCCGGACGATGCGGCCATCGCCAATCTGCTATATCGTTATGAGCATATCGGGGAAGGAAGTAGCTATGGTCTGGGGTAAGCTTGCCGCGCGCGGCGCATTGGCCGGATATGTCGTGGCGGGGCTGGGCGCGCAGGCCGCAGCGGAGACCATGGTGGTGCGCGCCACCGGGCCATCGGCCGCGACCTACAAGCCGGGAAGCAAGCTGGGCGATGGCGGATCGCTCACGCTGAAAGCGGGCGATGTGGTGACGCTGCTGGATGCGAAGGGCACGCGGACGCTGCGTGGGCCCGGCAGCTTCAACGTCGCCGCCGCCAGTGCGGCACCCGCCAATAATGTGATGCTCTCCGCCCTGCTGGATACCAAGCGGGTGCGGCGCGCCCGAACCGGGGCAGTACGCGGCACCATTGGCGAAACGCCGGCCGCTCCACCACGCCGACCCAATCTCTGGATGGTCGATGTCGCGCAATCCGGAACGCTTTGCGTTGCCGATCCCGCCGCGGTGCGCCTGTGGCGTGCGGATCCGGCCAAATCGGGAACGGTACGCGTCATCGGCGATGGCGTGCAGGCGACGGCAAGCTTCGCCGCCGGCGAATCAGTGACTGGCTGGCCGGTCGCCGTGCCAGTCCGTGACGGTGCCGCCTATCGCCTGAGCGATGGATCGCATGCAGCCGATGTTCGCTTCGCACTGGTCAGCCCGGAAACGGCGGGGCTGGACGGCATCGCATCCAGCCTGATCGCGCGCCAATGCACGGCGCAGCTCGACCTGCTGGTGGACACGGCGGCGCTGTCCAACGGGGCCGCGCGGAATTGATTGTCGGGACGCGCCGGCGCTGTTAACCGGCGGTCAGTCGCGGGGAAAGGGTGATGGGCAAAAGCCCGCGCCTGAAGACAGGGAGTGAGGCAGCCCTAAGGGAAAGGCTGCCTTGGACCGTTTGGGGACAGATATGGGGAACAAGGGGCACATGCGGGCTTCCGCCTTGAGCGGATCGGCGGCGGCGCTGGCGCTGGTGCTGCCGATCGTCTTGCCTGCGGCGGCGGCGGCACAGGTCGCGCCACGCGCTCCGACGCGCGAGGAACTGACACGCGGGCAGTTGACGGACGAAGCGGCGACTCGGGGCAGCCGCCTCACCGTGGTCGGCGGCGTCGAACGCGCGCCATGCCCCTTGGCCGATCCCCGCTATGCGAGCGTTCAGGTCAATTTCGCCGATGTCCGTTTCGAGGGACTGCGCATAGTCGATCCGGCCGCGCTGGAGGATAGCTGGCGCGAATTTGCCGGGCGCGAAGTGCCCATAGCGACCTTGTGCGAAGTGCGCGACCGGGCCGCAACCATGCTGCGGCAGATGGGCTATCTGGCGGCCGTGCAGGTTCCGCCCCAGCGCATAGAGAAGGGCGGGACCGTCCGCTTCGACATTTTCATGGCCCGTCTGGTGGCGGTGGAGGTGCGCGGCGACGCGGGCAACAGCGAAAGGCTGATCGCCGCCCATATGGAAGCGTTGAAGGGTCAGCCGGTCTTCAACGTGCGCGACGCGGAACGGCATCTGCTGCTGGCCCGCGACCTGCCAGGCTATGATGTTCGCCTCGCCCTGCGCCCCGCCGGTACGGCGCCGGGGGAAGTGGTGGGCGAGGTGCAGGTGGTGCGCCAGCGCGTTCAACTGGACGTCAATGTCCAGAATTACGGCAGCAACGCTGTCGGCCGCTTCGGCGGGCTGGCGCGGGTGCGCTTCAACGACATGACCGGGCTGGGCGACAGCACATTGTTCAGCATCTTCAACACCGCTCAACCGAGCGAACAGACGGTGCTGCAGGTCGGGCACAGCATGGCACTTGGCAGCGATGGGCTGCGCCTGTCGGGCGACCTCACTTACGCCTGGAGCAAGCCGGGAATCCGCGGCGTCCCGCTGTCATCGGAAACCATGATAGCCACGGCGGGGCTCGCCTATCCGCTGGTGCGGCGTCAGGCGCGCACCCTGCTTGCGACGGGCGGCCTGGAGGTCGTCAACCAGGATCTGCGTTTCGGCACCGCCACCCCAAAGATACCGCTGTCCCGCGACCGGATGCGCGTGCTGTTCCTGCGGCTGGAGGGGGAATTGATCGATCCCGAGAGCATCGTCAGCACGATCGGCTATTCCGGCGTGGAGCCTCGCTGGCGGCTGGGCGGGATGGCCGAGCTGCGCCAGGGGATCGAAGGGCTGGGCGCGAGCGAAACGTGCGGCGCGACATTCGTCAACTGCGCCTTCCCCAGAACGCCGATCAGCCAGCTGGACGGCGATCCTTCAGCCTTCGTGCTGCGAGCGAGTGTCCAGGCGGAGTATCGGCCGCGCCCGGACCTGACCTTCGCATTGTCGCCCAGGGCGCAATATAGCCCTGACGTGTTGCTTTCCTATGAGCAGATGAGCGCTGGCAATTATACCGTTGGCCGCGGTTATGATCCCGGCGTCATCACCGGCGACAGTGGCCTGGGGATCGGAGCGGAACTGCGCTACGGACGAATCACGCCACGGGAGCCAGGCGCGATCGCGCTCCAGCCCTTTCTTTTCTTCGATGCGGCCTGGATGTGGCATCACAGCGCCAATTTCGCCGGACTTGATCCGCAGAAACTCTATTCGGCGGGCGGCGGTCTGCGCGCGACATGGGACAATCATGCGCGGCTCGACCTGACGGTGGCGACGCCACTGCGCAAGGCGGGTTTCCAGACCGACAGGGGCGCTACGCGGCTGCTCCTTTCCCTGACCACGCAAATCCTGCCATGGAGGCGTTGATGAGGACGAAGCATGGCGCTTTCTCGCTCTGGACATTGCTGGGCCGCACCAGCGCGGTTGCACTCGCGGTCGGTCTGGGGGCCGGCGCCGCAGTGGGCCAGAAAGCGTTTCAAGGCAGCTATACGCCAAATCCCGACGTCTATATCTCGCAGGGCAGTTCCCCTGGAAACGATGCGATTTCGCTGAACTCGACGCAAGCGGTCATTGACTGGACGCCCGATGACAGGGGGACGGCCAGCGCCGGCACGATCGACTTCCTGCCTCAGGGCAGGACGGTCACATTCAGCTCTTCCAGCGACTTCACGGTTCTGAACCGCATCCTGCCTCTGGATGGCAATGGCCTGCCCGTATCGCGCGTGATCGCGCTCAACGGCACGGTACAGAGCCAGATCATCGGCAGCCCGACCACCACCGGCGGATCGGTCTGGTTCTATGCGCCGGGCGGCATCATCGCGGGCGCCAACAGTGTCTTCAACGTCGGGTCGCTGGTCCTGACCACCAACGCGATCGACACAAGCAACGGACTTGACAGGAACAATATCCGTTTCGCGGGTCCGGCAGGCAGCACATCCTCGGTCGAACTGCTTCAGGGCGCTCAGGTCAACGCGCTTTCATCCGGCAGCTATGTGGCGCTGGTCGCGCCGCGCGTGGTGCAGGGCGGAACCGTCAACGTCAATGGTTCAGCCGCCTATGTCGCCGCGGAAGCCGCCGATATCAGGATCAACAACGGCCTGTTCGACATCGCGATCACGGCCGGCACCACCGATGCCAACGGCGTCGTCCACAGCGGCACGACAACCGGCCCGGCCTCGACCGGCGGTACGGATTTGCAGCGCGTCTTCATGGTCGCGGTGCCGAAGAACAATGCGTTGACCATGCTGCTGTCGGGCAATGTCGGCTATACTCCCGCAACGTCGGTGACACCGGACGGCAGCGCCATCGTCCTTTCGGCCGGGTCGGACATCGTCCATGACGCCGGCGGCAACCTGATCGTGACGCGCAATGCCACCGCGACGGCCGCCGCAGGTTTCAGCATCGTGTCAGGCGACTGGCAAAACGACGTGACCGGCGCGGCGACCGGCGACATCGTCATCCGCCCTGCCACGGCCACTCATTTCCTGGGCAATGTCGCGCTTTCCGCCGAACGCAGCATCACACTGCAGGCCGACCAGTCCGGCACGATCACCGTCGACCGCGACATGAACCTGAAAGCCGGCAACGGGGGTACGGGCGGGCGCATCGACCTGCTGGCCTTCGGCGGCAGCGGCGCGCCCTCCACCAACGGACAGATCGGCCTTACCGGCACGCTGTATCTGGATGCCAGCGCGGATGGCGAAGCGGGCGTCAGTTCGGTACCCCTGGTCGGCGGCGACGCCAATGGCGGCGTCATCAATCTGATCGCCACGGGCGGATCGATCACCGCCGCCAGCCTGACGGCAAATGCGGTGGGCTATGCGGGTTATGGCAGCGACAGGTCCGGCAACGCGACAGGCGGATCGATCACCCTCTCAGCACTGACCGCTGCCGGGCCTTCCGGCACGGAAGGAGGGAGCCTGGGCTTCGGCAGCACCACGCTCGACGCCTCGGCGGGAACGGCGTTCCAGGTGTCGGTGCCGCCGGTGGACGGCGGCAATGCCGTTGGCGGCAGCATCGCGATCAACGGCACGTCCGGCGCCTTCATACAGGGTGGCCTGGATCTGGGCACCGTTCGGGCCACAGCGCAGGCGACAGGCGGCATCGCGAGCACGGGCGCGGCGGGCAGCGCGACGGGCGGCGATATCCGGGTCGCCATATCCGCGGGCAGGCACGATTGGACAAGCTTCTTCGCTGACCTCAGCACCTCGCCGGGCTATGCAACGGACGGCGGCAGCTATGGCGCGGCGATCCCCGGCGCAACCGGCATCGACATCGACGTGGGCGGCACGGGCAGCCTGAATATCCTCACATCCGTTTCGCTCTACGCCGATGCGACGGCCTATGGCGGAGGGGCGTCGGGCGGCACGCTGCGGGGCGGGCGGATCAACATTTCGGCGCATGATGGCGGCGGCCTCGCGATCGCGCAGGACCTGTTCGCCACCGCTGACGCCTCCGGCTTTGCCGCCTTTGCGGGATCGACCTTCCTGACGCCGCGCACTGCCGACGCCCTTGGCGGAAGCATCACCATCGGCGCTGCGGGCGGCAGTTTCAGCGCGGCAGGACTCTATGCCAGCGCGGGTGGCTTTGCCGGCGATGCGCCCGGCCTGGCAGGCAGCGGGACGGGCGGGGACGTGACCCTGTTCGCCAGTGCATCGGGCGGGCAGCGAGGCAGCTTCTCGCTCAGCGACTGCCCCAGCTATTCGTGCCGCATCTCCGCCAATGGCGGGGGCGCATCGGGCGCGGATGGATCGAACGGCACGGGCGGATCGGTCCTGCTCTACGCCAGCGATGGCGACTTTTCGGCGCTGGGCGACATGACGCTGCAAGCCAATGGCGTCGGCAGCAGCGCAGCTTCGGATGGTGTCGCGGGTCGCGGCGGCGATGGGCTGGGTGGCAGCATCCTTGTGGAAAGCCGGGTCGGGTCGGCGGGCGGCGGCGCTCTGCGCTTCGGCAACCTCTATCTGTCGGCCGAGGGTGCTTCGGCGCCCCCGATCGATGGCATAACGTTCAACGGCGGCGATGCCGGCAATGGCACTGGCGGCACGATCAACGTCAACATATTGGCGGGCAGCCTGACGGCCGATCTGGTGGATGCGAGAGCGAACGGCTCTGGCGGCGCCGCCGGCGAAAACTGCCTTATATGCGAGGGCGGCGGCACAACGTCCTTCCGTGCAGGCAATGGGCAGGGCGGTACAGCAGATTTCCTTATCACGGGCGGCGGTGCCACTCTCGGCACGCTGCTGCTGAGCGCGCAGGGCACCGGCGGGGAGGCGGACGGTGCGAACAGTCCATCATCAGCCGCGGCGATCGCGGGGGCGGGCCTTGGCGGCAACGCTGCGCTGCAATCGCGCGGCGGGACGCTGGGACTGACGACGCTTGGCATCGATGCGGGCGGCACCGGCGGCATGGGCTATCCGGTCTTTCAGGCGGACGGCGCGGATGGCGGAACCGGCACGGGCGGTACTGCCGGGTTGCTGATGGCTGCGGGAAGCAGCGGGGCCGTCACGATCACGGGCGCGGCTATCGTCGGCGCAACGGGCAAGGGTGGCGATGGCGCGGAAACAGGCGCCGACGGCGCCGGATTTTATCGCGCCGGCGCAGGCGGTCTTGGCACGGGCGGGACGGCGGACGTGACGCTGGCGGGTGGCGTGCTGACCGCGCCGTCGCTGCTGATCTCGGCGGAGGGCATGGGCGGCGCTGGCGGCAATAATGGCAGCGACGGACCCGGCGCGGCGGCCGGCGACGGGCTGGGCGGTACAGCAGCTTTTTCCTATCTGAACGAAGGCCATGCCATTGGCGCTGTCACCGTCGATGCCGACGGGATTGGCGGTCAGGCGGGCAATAGCGGCTTCAGCAGCTTCGACAATAATGGCAACCCGATTTTCTTCTACGGCACTACGGGCGGCGGTGCGGGTGGCCGGGGAACGGGCGGCAGCGCTGCGATGCTCATCGACGTCGATCCCCTTTTCGCGAACCTGACGGTCAGTGCCGACGGCATCGGCAGCGTGGGCGGCGGTGGCGGGACCGGCGGCGCGGGTGGCGTCGGAATGGGCGGCGCCGCGACACTCGGCCTCTCATTCGGCGCGACGACAGTGGGCGGGACGCTGCGCGTCACCGCTGCCGGTCTGGGCGGTACAGGCGGCACGGGCTATGATGGCAGCGGCGGGCGCGGCGGCGATGCATTCGGTGGAAGCGCGTCGCTGGGCCTGACCGGACCCTCGACCCTGCTGGATGCCGGCGACATCGGCGTGCTGGCGGAAGCGATCGGCGGGGCAGGCGGCCAAAGCGGTGTGCGCAGCGGCGCGGGTCTTTTGGGGGCGGACGGCGGCAATGCGACCGGCGGCGCGGCCTTGTTCGCGCTTGGCTCCGACGCGACGGCGACAACCGGATTGGCGCTGCGCATCAGCGGCGATGCGACGGGCGGCGATGGCGCCCTTGGCACGGCCGGGCCGATCGGCGGCAATGGCGGAGCGGGCGGCAATGGCCTGGCTGGCTCGGCGACATTACGGATTGCGGATGCGCGCATTGTGCTGGGCAGCGCCTTGCCTCAAATGCCCGCTTACAGCATCACTTCAAATGGCCAGGGCGGGCTCGGCGCCGATGGCAGCGTGGGCAGCAATGCGGGCCTGTCCGGCGGTCTGGGCGGCAACGGTGGAAACGGCACGGGCGGCCTTGCGGCGTTCGATTCCAGCAATGGCGGTTATGTGCTCGGCGGCATGACCTTGCGCGCGGACGGACAGGGGGGATTGGGCGGAATCGGCGGCAAAGCGCCGGGCGGCGCTTCTGCCGGGGGCGTCACCGGTCTGGGCAGCGGCGGCACCGCCAGCTTCGCCAATCGTGACAGCGGCTTGCTGTCACCAGGCGCGCAGCGGTTGATCGACGCATTGTTGATGAGCGCGAGTGGAGACGCGAGCGGTCTCGTCAGCTTGACCGACGGCAGCACGGCCACCAATGGTGGACTGAGGGTCACTGGATCGGTCCGGCTTTCCAGTCTTGGCATCCCGACCGCCGGCTTTTCGGGCGTTTCCGTGGGCGCAACCAACGTTGTGCGGATCGGTGGCAATGCCGACTTCGTGAGCGACGGGCCACTCTCCTTCGCTTTCGCTGGGGCTGGCGATATCATGGTGACCGGTGCGCTGACGGGCGTGTCGGGAACAGGCATCGATTTCAGCCATGTCGGGCGGCCGCAGGGCAGCGACAGCATTTTTGCGGACAGCATCCTTTTCACCGCGCCGGGCAACATCACCATGTCCTCGGCGGGCAGTCTGCGCGCGGTCAACGACCTGACGATCCTCAGCGCGGCGGGCAATATCAATCTCGCCGTCGGCAGCGTGCTGACCGCTGGCGGAAATCTGACGCTGTCCGCGCAGGGGATCAATGCCGCCAGCCTGGTTGCTGGCGGTCAGAGCCTGTTGGATGCGGGCACCGGCAGCCTGGTGGTCGGCGATATCGCATCGGCGGGTGCGATCACCGCGAGTGGCGGCGCGGTCAGCCTTGGTGCGACGGGCGGCATGACGATAGCGCAGGCGACGGCATCGACAGGAGCGCTGCTGCTGAATGCGGGCGGCGCTCTGTCCATCGCCGATGCCAGTGCTGCAACCGGCATGACCCTCTCCGGCGGATCGATCAATGCGACCAGACTTTCTGCCGGAGATTCGCTGACGGCTACGGCTGCTAGTTCGGCAATTTTCGGCGATGTGATATCGCTGGCGGGCGACATCCTGTTGAATGGCGGGGGCCTGCTGACGCTGACCGGTTCCGCATCTGCCCGGACGATTACGATCGGATCGCGCGACATTGTCCTGGGCGGTTCGGCCCAGCTCGGCAGCGTGAACGGAACGAGCCAAGTCGTCTTCAATGCCATCAACCTGCAGCAGCCGGCCTATATTGGCGGGAATGACGTCGCCGGAACCTACAGCCTGTCAGCGGCGGAACTGGCGCGGGTAACGGCGACGCAAATCGCCTTCAATGCCCCGGCGCGCGGCGTTGCGGGATCGCCGGACATCATCGTGCAGGACCTGACACTGGGCGCGGCCAATCTGGCGAGCGGCGGGATGCTGACGATCGGCACCAGCGGGCATCTGCGCGTCCAGGGCGCGGTGCGGCTGACCGGGCGATCAGGGCAAGGAGAGCTGGCCCTCACGGCAGGCCGACGGCTGGAAATCATAGCCGGCGCCGGCCTGATCGACATCAGCGACGGCAATGACGCACTGGGCGGCGTGCTGACGCTCGACAGCCCAATCATCATGGCGGCATCTCTGTCGGCCATAGCGGACATCGGTTCCACAGGATCGATCACCGCCAGGGATTTGCGCCTGGCGCAGAATGACGGACCGGTCGACGATGCCGGCATCCTGCGTGCAGGAACAATCCGGGCCAATGCGTCCCAGGCCTTCTTCATCCAGAATAGTGGCCTCTCCGTAGCGATCCCGGACCGGCGTGGCTTCACGGCCAATAATCTGGTGATCGGTTCCCAGGGTCCAGCTTTGCAGATCGCCATCAATGGGCGGCTGGCCCTCTCGACGGGGGTGTTCGCGCAGGGCCTGGAAACGATCCCGCTGGTCGCCGTCAACGGCGGCTATGCCTTGGGATCGAGGATCAACGGTTGCCTCATCGGCAGCCCCGCTGCCTGCACCAGCGTCAGCTTCGACAGCCGCGACACATGGAACGGCGTGCTGGACCCTTCGGTATCGGTCAGCCGCATCTTCACCCTGTCCCTGATCGAACTGCGCGACATCGTCACACAGGGCTATCCGCCCCTGATTGACGAACCTGTGACAGGCGCAGGCAATGAGGATCTTTGGGAACGCTCCTGCGGTGGACCTGACGAAGCGGGCTGCGGGGACGGTGGTGCGCACTGATCGGGCGGCGCGGGCAAAACGTGATTGAAACAACGGGTTGATCCCGTAGAGAGAAATGCGCGGCTGACGCAGGGGAAACTGCCCGAATCAGCCTGCACGGGGGCGTGACAAATGAGGGGCAAGGTCGGGGTGATAGGCAGGTCCTTGGGCGGGATGGCGCTGGTCGCCATGCTGCTGGGATGGCTGCTGCTGTCCGCTCTGCCGGGTGCAGGTTCGGGTGTGGCGGATGCCGCGTCGGCTGTTCGCACCTATACTGGCGTCGCTTCCTGCGCCGGTTCCACCTGCCACGGCCGGATGGAAGGCGACGGCAAGGTCGTACGCCAGGATGAACTTATGCGCTGGCAGGAGCCTTCGACGCCGGGCGGCGCCCATAGCCGCGCCTTCGCGGTGCTGAACGGCACGCGTGGGCGACAGATCGCAGCGACGCTGGGACTGGGCGACCCGTCCTCTGCGCCCGCGTGCCTTGGCTGCCACTCCACGCCGGCCGCAGCGCGCGGCACGCGTTTTCTGGCGCAGGACGGCGTCGGCTGCGAGGCGTGCCATGGCGCGGCAGGCGGCTGGATCGCGTCCCATTATGCGGTGGGCGCAAGCCATGCCGCCAATGTCGCAGCCGGCATGACCCCACTCGACCAGCCGGAGACGAGGGCATCGGTCTGCCTCGACTGTCATTTCGGGAGTGCGCGGGACGGTCAGTTCGTGACGCATCGGATCATGGCGGCAGGCCATCCACGCATCTCCTTTGAGCTCGACCTCTTCTCATCGATGCAGGCGCATCATGATGAAGATGCCGATTACGCACGACGCAAGGGGCGGACCGACAGCCTGAAGCTCTGGGCCGTGGGGCAGGCGATGGCGGTGGAACGCGCCCTGGCCCTCTATGCCGGTTCACGGGGCACGGAGGGGACTTTCCCCGAATTCTACTTTTTCGATTGCCAGAGCTGCCACCGCCGCATCTATGACCAGGCGGAACGCAGCAAGACCTGGGATGCCAATCCGGGCCGCCCGATCCCGGCAGGCATGCCCCCCTTCAATGACGAGAACATGATCCTGCTGTCCGCGGCGGCGCGCGTGGCAGCGCCGGGACTTGCGGGGCGTTTCGACGCCGACAGCCGATCGTTCCATGCGGCAATCGCGCGGGATCGCCCTGCGGCGATAGCTGCCGCTGGCAAACTGGCTGGCAGCGCGCGGGCCCTGGCCGATGCCTTTGCCGCTGGGGGAATGCGGGGCGACATGGCCTTCGCCATCGTGCGCGAGATTGCGGGCAACGCCATATCGCCGCGCTTCACCGATTATGAAGGATCCGTGCAGGCCGTCATGGCGATCGATACATTGCTCAACAGCCTGGTGAAATCCGGACGCGTCACCGTGGGCGCGGCGGCGGGGATCAGGGCGGACGTCAACCGCGCCTATACCGCGGTCAAGGAACCGAACAGCTATCGCCCTGGAGATTTCCGTGCATCTCTTGGCAGCGCGGCGCGCGATATCGGGGCGCTGCAATGAAGGGCAGGCTCCACCGGTTGAGCGCACTGGCCGCTGGCGCGGTACTGGTTCTTGCCTCCTGCGGCGGCGGTGGAGGAGGGGGTGGCAGCGGCGGCGGTACGTCGACGCCTGCGCCAACGCCGACACCGTCCAGCTTCTACGCAGCGCCTGCGCAGGAGTCACTTACGATAGCGGATGTCGAAACCGTGGTGGCGCATGCCGTCGCGGAGGCGAAGGCGCGCAATCTGCCCGCCGTGGTCGCCGTGACCGACCGGGTGGGCAATGTGCTCGCGATATTCCGCATGGCGGGGGCACGCGCCAGTGCCATCACCAGCGCGGCGCCCAATGGTGATAATATCGACGCGCAGAACCTGACCGTTCCCGCCGAGGCCGGCGCCATCGCCAAGGCGATCACCGGCGCCTATCTGTCGAGCGGCGGCAACGCCTTTTCCACCCGCACGGCGAGCATGATCGTCCAGCAGCATTTCCCGCCGGCACCGACCACCGCCGGGCTGGAAAGCGGGCCGCTGTTCGGGGTGCAGTTCAGCCAGTTGCCCTGTTCCGACCTGTCGGCGCGCTTTGTCTCGTCCGGCTCACAGGCGATGATCGGGCCGAAGCGCTCTCCATTGGGGCTGGCAGCCGATCCGGGGGGCTTTCCGCTCTACAAGAATGGCGCGGTGGTTGGCGGCATCGGCGTCATGGCGGACGGGGTCTATGGCTCCGACAGCAATGTCCTTGATGATGATAATGATCCTGAGGAATATGTCGCGCTGGCGGGAACCCTGGGGTTTGAGGCGCCTGAGGCTATCCGCGCCGATCGCATCACGGTGGACGGCACTTCGCTGCGCTATTCCGATGCAGCCTATTCCGGCCTGATCGCGACGGGTGCCGTGAGTTTTGCCGCGATCAACGGAAGTGAGGGTTCGCTGGTCACGGTGCGCGGCTATTATGGCGATCCGGCGCCTGCGATCCTGCCCGGCGTCGCCTATGGCACGGAGGCGTCTGGCATCCGGCCGGCGCGATCAGCCGAATTTTCCAATATGGACGCCTTCGTGCTGACGGACGGATCGGGCAATGACCGCTTCCCGATACGCGCCGGGACCGACGGTGGCGATGTGGCGCAGCCGCTCACTACGGCGGAAGTGACGGCGATCCTTGAAGAAGCCTTCGCCGTCATGAGCCGGGCCAGGGCGCAGATCCGCCAACCGCTGGACAGTCGGGCGCAGGTGACGATCAGCCTGGTCGATACGCGCGGGCAGGCGCTGGGGATCGTCCGATCGCCCGATGCGCCAATCTTCGGCACCGACGTCAGCCTGCAAAAGGCGCGCACGGCGGCTTTCTTCTCCGGTGCCCATGCGGCGGCAGACCTGTCGGCGAGCAGCAGCGCCGATGTCGCCGCCTTCGTCGGCAAGGCGCGGACGTTCCTCAACGATCCCTCCGCGCTGACCGGGCAGCATGCCTTTACCGATCGCGCCAATGGAAATCTTTCCCGACCCTATTTCCCCGATGGGGAGGTCGGGCGGCCGAACGGACCCTTCTCGCGTCCCATCGCGCAGTTCAATCCCTTCTCCACCGGCCTGCAATCTGCGCTGGTGGTGGGCGACCTTGCCGCACATCTCGCTTATGTGACGGGCGCGAGCGCAACCGACACGCCCCAGCGCTGCTCGGCTGTCCCGACCGTGTCCAACCGGAACCGGGTGCAGAACGGCATTCAGATCTTTCCTGGTTCCGTACCCATTTATCGCGGCAATGTTCTGGTCGGCGGCATCGGCGTATCGGGCGACGGCATCGATCAGGACGACATGATCAGCTTTCTTGGCCTGCACAATGGCGGTGCGCGCGTCGGCGGGATCGGCAACGCGCCCGCCGCGATCCGCGCTGATCAGATCGTCGTCGATCTGGGCAATGCGACGGTGCGGCTGCGCTATGTAAGCTGTCCCTTTGCGCCGTTCCTTGGCAGCGCATCGCAAAATGTCTGCGCGGGGCTGTAGGGCATGGGTCTCGTCTCCCTCCTGCCCCTGTTCGCGCTGGCGCAGCCGGGCGAGCCGGTGCCACCGCCTCCGCCGGATAATTGGCAGGAGATACTGGACGCCGACGGCCAGTCCATAGAGGGTCGCCGTCGCCCCGGATATGAGCCGCCGTTGCCCGACGCGGTGACGCAGGACAACAAAGGCGCGGTCCGCGCGCCTCCGCCAGAGGCCTTTCCGACCGATCAGATTCCAATCCCGGACCGCTGGCGCCTGATAGAGAGCCTGGGCCTGGTGAAGGAACGCTGGTTCGACCCCTATAACCAGAACACACTCAAGGGCGATCGTCCCATCGACCGCGAAAAGGTGAAGTGGTTGCCGATCAAGGGCGACGACTGGTTCTTCGTCGCCAATGCGGTGAGCGATACGGTGCTGGAGCCGCGGTCCTTTCCAATCCCGGTCGGGGTGCAGACGACGGAGCGGCCGGGCAGCATCAATGTCTTCGGCAAGGATGCGAGCTACATTTTCAGCCAGACCTTCATCGGCGGCGTGGCCCTCATCAAGGGGGCGACCGCCTTCAAGCCGCCGGAGATCGAATATCGCCTGACACTGGCGCTCAACGTCAATCATGCCAACGTGCCTGAGCGTCGCGTGCTGTTCGTGCAGCCATCCAGGCCGTCCCATCGGACCGATCATTTTCTGGGCGTGCAGGAAGCCTTTGTCGACTATCACCTTGCCAACACGTCCGATCGCTACGACTTTCGGTCGTTGCGCGTCGGCATCCAGCCCTTTCAGTCGGATTTTCGCGGTTTCCTGTTCAATGACCAGCAACTGGGAATCCGTCTGTTCGGCAATCGCGACAATAACCGCTTCCAGTTCAATCTGGCCGCCTTCTGGCGATTGGAGAAGGACACCAACAGCGGCCTCAATTCGGTTGTGCAGTCACCGCGCCGGGACTGGATATTCCTGGCCAATCTCTATCGCCAGGACTTCCTGATCCCTGGCCTGACCAGCCAGATCACCGCCGTCTACAACATGAACCGCGAGAAGCGGGACATCGAGATCGACGATAACGGCTTTCCGGTCCGTCCGGCGCTGCTCGGCGACCTGCGCGGGCGGGAATATGATGTCGTCTATCTGGGGTATAATGCGGACGGACGGATCGGGCGGGTGAACCTGACGGGGTCGCTCTATGG
>Ga0105241_10001723_pt1 | contig 16631 bp, 15 predicted proteins | sample KBSC64metaG_FD_80422 | JGI IMG/M metagenome (GOLD analysis project Ga0105241, IMG submission 80422) | Corn rhizosphere microbial communities from Kellogg Biological Station, Michigan, USA - KBS C6-4 metaG | ecosystem: Host-associated > Plants > Roots > Rhizosphere > Soil | place: Michigan, USA... | reverse complement strand
TGCGGCAGATGATGAAGAACCGCTGGGGCAGGATCGTCAACATCACAAGCGTCGTCGGCCGAACCGGACAGGAAGGCCAAGTCAACTATGCTGCATCGAAGGCGGGCCTAATCGGGTTTACACGATCACTCGCTCGCGAGGTCGCTTCGCGCGGCATCACCGTGAACGCGGTCGCGCCGGGATACATCGAGACGCCCATGACCGCAGTGTTGGACGAAAAGCTGCGCGCCAAAATGGTGGAACAGATTCCGCTCGGACGCCCCGGAACCGATTCAGAAATCGCCCACTCTGTCGCGTTTCTCGCATCAGAGAAAGCCGCCTACATCACCGGTCATGTGCTCGATGTCAACGGCGGCATGTTCATGGGGTAAGAAGCCAACCATGGGGGGCCAGTGCTCAGATTCCTAGCCGCTCCTTCAGCGTGCGGACGCGATCTCGCGCCACAGTGAGCTGCGTATGCTGTGTGTCCTTCAGCGTGAGCACCACCTTCCCGGCAAACCACGAGTTCACCTCGTGAACCCAGTCGACGTTCACCAGCGCCGAGCGATGAATGCGCAGGAACCGCGCCGGATCGAGCCGGTGTTCAAGGTCCGAGATCGTCTGGTCAACGTTGTGCTTCTTACCGTTCACAACGGCGAAGGTCAGCTTGTCCTGCGCAATGAAGTGTGTCACGTCTTCAAGCACAACAAACGATATCCGTTCGCCCACCCGTGACGCGATCCGCGTGGGGTAAGTAGGCTGAGGCTCGCGAAGAGACGCCGTTAACTCCTTCAATAATCCGGGAAGAGCGGCATTCTGCCACTCAGGCTTCGCTATTGGCCGCAGACGGCCCAACTTCTTGAGCGCGCGTTCGAGCTGCTCGGGCTCGATGGGCTTGAGCAGGTAATCGATCGCATTCGTTTCAAAGGCTCGCAACGCGTGCTGATCGTACGCCGTGGTGAAGATGACAAAGGGCTGAACGGTCAGACGCGCAAGCAGTTCGAACCCGTTCATACCCGGCATCTGGATATCGAGAAACAGAACGTCAATCGCTGCCTCGACGCTGTTGAGAGCCGCAACCGCCTCGGCGGGATCCGTTGCCGACCCGATGATCTGCAGCTGCGGAAAATGCCCCAGCAGGCGTCGCAGGCGCTCCAATGCGAGCGGCTCGTCGTCAACAAGATAGGCGCGTAGAGCAGATGCATCTGTCATCGCGCAACTCCGGATGCATCTGCGATCGGAACGCTGATCTTGACTGCTGTGTTGTTCTCAACGCGATCTACAGTCAGCCGCGCGGACTCCCCAAAGAGAAGTTCCAGGCGGCCGATCAGGTTGGCGAGACCATGATCCGGGGATATCTCGACGAGGGAGAAACCGGAGCCATCGTCAGTCACCGTGAGTTCGCACATATCATCGCGCAGAATTGCCCCGATTCTGATGAACACCGGCGCGATGCGTTGAGAAGCAACATGCTTGATGCTGTTCTCGACAATCGTCTGCAGCGCGAGAGGCGGCAGTTTCACCGCGTTCAGATTCTCGGGCACAGATATCTCGTACCGCAGCCGCGGACCAAAACGCGTCGATTCAATCTCCAAATAATCGCGAACGATTTTAAGTTCCTGTTCGAGGTTCACCAGGCTGCCCTGGTTGGCATTGATCGAAAAGCGCAACAGTGAGGCCAGCTTTCCCACCGTATCCTCGGCTCGCTTTGGATCTGTTGGGATAAGAGACGATATCGAGTTAAGCGTATTGAACAAAAAATGAGGATGAATGCGAGATTCCAGCGACGAGAGCCGTGCCTCGGCCAGCAGCTTGTTGGCGCGCTCCTGCTCCATTTGCTGCGTACGTAGTTCGAGGGTGGCGGCCTGAAACCGGTGGCGAAGAGTCTCGTATGCCGTGACACTCAGCCCCACCACCAGGGTGATAACAACACTGATCGGAAGAGAGCTTCGAACCTCGCGCGCGTAGAAGCCGGGCGGTATGATCCCCGCCATTCTGATCACGGCTGCGCCTAGGAAAGACCCGGCAACTGCTGTGATAAGGAGTGCGCCCGAGTAGAGGAAAAAGATTGAACGCCGAAATCGGTCGCCGAAGTGGAATCCGATCCAATTGAGAATGAGCGCCGTTGGAAGCCCGATCAGCGTGGCGTAGATGAAAGAGGAGAAGAACTTCGCGAGAATCTGCGCGTGTGCATGTTCGATGACGAGGATGAGGATCGCGATGACCACTGCGATCAGCGGTATAAACCAAAGATCCCTGCAAAACGCTCTGAACGCGTTGAAGTCTTTGGCGGGCTTCGAGCCGGAATCGAGACGCTGGTTCGGAGTGCTCATCATAAGTGGAATCGCACCCCCACCGATGTCGCGGTCTCGTAGCGCACTGTCCCGAAGTCGGATCTGCTGCCTCCATGCGGAATTTCGAAGTGTGTGTAAGCAGTGAAGTGCGTGCCAAACCAGCGGCTGATGTCGGCGACGACGATGAAACTGCGATCGTCCAGATTGGTGACGATCGAGCTCGATACATCCCACTCCTTCCAGCCGGGCAATTCCCGCAATCGAGATTTGCCCGCGTTAAAGAACCCGTAGTGCTGGCGCCCATCTGACGGGAAGATGGACATGTCGCGGAAGTACGCGGTGTTCGGCGGGGTGTAGAACTCGCCGATAAACGTCACGCCCGAGTGCAGCGTGCATTTTGCACCTATCAGCCCTGCCCCTTGCTCGCGCCACACCGCCTCGCCGTGAACTTCCCATGCCTGTCCAACCACGTGCGTGAACGTGAGCGCTCCGAAGGAATCGCCTCCACGATCTTTCCCGGCGATCAGAGATGTATCGAACCCGCGCACCAGAACGTTATACCGGAACGCCGTGGTGTCGCGCAGCACGGAGCGGCCAGGCGCAAGTTCAGCGGTGGACCACGCCACCGTCAACGCGTTCGCTCCATGCACCCACTCGGCCTTGATCATGTCGCGGCCCTGGTTTGTGTTCAGTCGGTCCGATGGATTCGTGGGAACGCGAGGCGGATCAAGAACGCCCGCAGCTGTAAATGCGTATCCCGTTCCCCAGCGTACGATCTTCCGACCGGCTGTGAAGTCGAAGTCTCCTGCGGACAACCCGGCGTACGTCTCCTTTACGCGAACTGTGGACGCCGTGTGCTCGTAGGTCGCTGACAGGCCGATCAGGCTCGTCGAAAAAGTGATGCGGTCTTTGTAGCGGATGCCAAAGTTTGGCTCCAGAAGGACCTGGTTCAGGACCCGTGGAGCGTTTGCGGAAGTGCCGGAGTAGAACGTCGCGTCGTCAATAACAGCGAGCGCATACCGCGTGCTCACAGAACTCTCCTCGGCCGCCGCAGTGGGCTGTTGTGCTGACGCAAAAGAGCATGCCATCAGCAGAACAAGGGCCGGTATGAGCACGCGCGTAAGCATGACGTTGTGATCCGGACTTACGGCCAGTAGATAAGGTTGACGGTGATCGTTGTGCTGGGGGCGGAGAAGACAAATTTGGTTTCGTTGAAATCGGGTGGGCCTTGTCGCTTCGATGGATTGTTCGACTGCCCATAGCCTTCAAGAGGCATTCCGAAGTCATTGAAGTCGAGCTTCTCGTTCTTGTTCTTGTCGTGAATCAAAGCAACCCCGTAGTCGCCTTCCGGAAGGTTGTCGAAGACCGCTTCAGCTGTCAGCGTGTTGGGATCGATAGTGGCGATCTGGGCTGCGGCGATAGTGTTTTCATCTGTACGGACCGCAATGCGAATATTACCCTCGGCGCTGCGAATGCCGACCATTTTGACGACAAGTTTCCCCGTCTTCTGTGACTGCGCAGGCAACGGCAGGGCCAGCGGGATCAGTGAAAAGCAAAGCCCTATGAATAAGAAGATCGAAAGCTTCCGGCGAAAGATCGCAATCATGTCGTTTTCCTTTCCGTAACGGCTGATCTGCATCATGGCGCACTTTGCGCAGTTGGTCTGTGACGTCGCGGATCAAAATCGATCGGCGCGCCCCTGGTAGAAAAGCTTGTCCGGCAGATTACGCGGAGCAGCATCGGAGTATTCCAGTACGGAGCGCGAATTGTGGCGAATCTCGTCGTACAACGTGAGTTTCCGAAGCAGCAAGTGCCCGCTCGATTCCTTGTACTCGTCAAATGTGGCGGATTTGATGTGCTTGCCCGAGGTCAGAAAGAACTCAGCGCGCACGGGGCGGGCATCTTGAACTCGCACCCAGTAGAGAATCCGCTGATAAGTGGCGCCCTTGCGCTTTGCCGTGAGGTTTAAAACGTAGCAATTCTCAGCCCCAGCTTTCTCCTCACGAAGAAACTCTGCCGAGTAGTCCACCGCATAATTTGTCCGGGCCACATCGCCATTCGAGGCATCCCCAGAGAGCCGCTCGAGCGGCGTGATGCGCACCGGCCGGCTTGTATCGGGCAGGTAGATCCACATGTCATCGCCGAGCATCAGCAGATGCCGCCCCTTCTCGCGCGGGCTCATGAACTCGACGTAGGTCTTGTCCGTACCTTTTTGAGAGACCTCGTAAAAATGCTCTTCATCAGATTTGCCCGCTTGGTAGTCCGTGATTCTCACGCGCAGCGTGTAAGCAGGCCAACCGTTGCGGTACGAGTCAGACCGCTTGAGCAGTGCGGTCGCATCGGGCGCGGTGACAGCATGGCCCAGTGCAGCCCAGGCGATGAGAAATGCAACCGTCACAGCGAGCAAAAACGTGCGCAGACTGAAATCAACTTTAGACATGGGCTAGTGCCTCGGCGATCTGCAGTCGCGATGCGCGGACTGCAGGCAAAATGGAGGCGAGCGCCAGCGAGACGACGACCATAACGGATGCCACAATCATCAGGGCCGGAACATGCAGAACGCGGAAAGCCATCTCAACGCTGAGCCCCGGAGGCGGCGGCAGATGAAGCCCTGAAGCGTTGAGCGCAACCCCAATGAGATTTCCGCCGACCAATCCGACTACTGCGCCAAGAATCCCCGTGATCGTGGCCTCCAGCATAAACAGCGCGACAATCCAAGGTCGCGGAGTTCCCATCGCCAGCATGGTGCCAATTTCACGCGTGCGTTCCATCATCGCCATCAGCAGGGTGTTCACGCTTGCCATCAGAACCATGAAGAACACGATGATCCCCAGGAAGAGAAAGATTCCGCTGAATAGTGTGCGCACCTGCTTGTAGTAAGCAGCGAGGTCAATCCACTTCTTCATCGTCATCTCCTGTGAGAGACCTCGGAGCCGCGGAGTGAATGCTGCCGCGACGGCATCGGTGTTTTCCGTTTTGTCCAGTCCCACCACAAGATTGGTCACGCGATCGCTCTGCAGCAAGCGCTGGGCCGACGGAAGCGTGATGCGCAGGTAGCGATCGTCCAGGTCCTTGAAGCCGGTGTTCACAATCCCGACAACCTGCACATCAATGCCGTTGAGCGCGCCGTCTGCAGTCACGGCAAGAATGGTGAGGCCATCGCCCACCTTCACGCTCATCGAGCGTGCAACTCCGGTCCCGACCAGAGCCTCGATTTCACCAGACGCCGATTCAGCAAGATCGCGACCCGATGCGAGGCGCGGGCTGAAGCTCATGGCCCGCTCGGCCTCTGGATCGACAGCGCTCCCCATGAAGACGGAAGACTTCACACCGTTCGAGAGCATCCCGTAGAACTCAATGCGCGGAGCCACCCCCCGCACATGCTCGGCGGAACGCACATTCGCGGCGACCCGCTGCCAGTCGCTGATGCCAGCGTCGAGTACGTGCACTTCGTCGCGACGGAAGTGCTCCGCGTTGAAAATTTGAATGTGCCCCAGGCCGTTGCGGATCGTGCTCTCGCGCAATCCGCGGAACATGAAGGCAAAAAATCCGCCGACCAGCAGCAGCCCAGCGACGCCTCCGCCGACCATCAGCAGCGTCATCACCGTGCGGCGCCGATTGCGAAAGACATTACGAAACGCTAGCAGCAAAAACTTGAGCATGGCTTGCAATCTCCGTGGAGGTGTCGCTTTCAATCCGGCCGTCAGTGAGGCGGACGATGCGCGGAGTGTGTTCGAGAAGACGCTGATCGTGCGTCGAGAAGACAAACGTTAGACCGAGGGTGCGGTTCAGGTCGCGCATCAGCTCAATCAGTTGAGTCGCATTCCGCGTGTCGAGATTGGCGGTGGGTTCGTCCGCAAGTATCAGCGCGGGGCGATGCACAATTGCCCGCGCGATCGCCACCCTCTGGCGTTCGCCGCCTGAAAGCAAATCTGGGCGGTGGTTGGCACGCGCGGAAAGCCCGACATTTTCCAGCGCTTCCGCCACCCGCCGGCGGCGTTCCGCGTTCGAGATGCCCTGCACCAGCAGCGGATATTCAACGTTTTCCGCAGCGGTGAATACCGGAATCAAATTGAAAGTCTGGAACACAAAGCCGATCTTCTCGCGCCGAAGAGCTGAGGTCTGCGAAGCACTCAATCTTGAGGTGTCCACACCTTCAATGAGGATCCGGCCGTTGGTCGGCTTATCAATGCAGCCGATCAGGTTGAGCAGGGTGGATTTTCCGCTCCCGCTCGGACCGGAAATCGTCAGAAACTCGCCGCGATCAATCGCGAGAGTGAGGCAGTCGAGCGCGGTCACTGCGCTGTGGTCGAGTGCGAAACGCCGAGAAACCTCTTCGACGTTGACGAGGGCGTCCGTTCTCTTCATCGGGCGCTGTCCTTTCCGGAGCTTTCGCTCTCGGGAAGAACATATCTGCGATCGACCTGGAAGTGAGGTCCATTCGGATGAGAGGTGAAATTTACGGATGAAAGGTTCGATCTGGCGGATGGGCCGGATCAGCCTACGAACGCAAAATCGGCGTCAAAGCATTCCACCCGCGGGCAGTCACTAGCTCCCAGTCGCAGCCTTGTCAGCTACTGCTGCGGACCAGCCGGATTGTCCCCGCGCTCAGGTCGCGGCCCCATCACCGAAACCGTAGCTGCCACGAACGATCCGTTCTTCATCGATCCTTCAACCCGCACCATATCGCCGGTCTGAATGTCCCCGAGAGTGATCGGATCCCGGCGTTTACGAAAAGAGGTGTTCTCGTCAGCCAGAAAACTATGTGTCACGTTGTCTGGACCTCCCTGAATGGTCACCTTCGCCTCGTCAATCGCGGTGACGCGTCCCATCAGCCAGGTCTTGCCATAGTTCGCCTGCATCTCGCGCATGCGCGTCGCAGTCTCAGGATCGATCTGGAAGATGACAACCGCCCCAACTGATTTCGCGGATGCGTCTATCTCACCCGACGCCCCGATCGCATCGCCAACTTTGATCTCACTGGCCTTGATCGGAGTCGGCGGTGTGAAGGGTAGGTCGGTATCGTTTCGCTGCCGCCGGAACCCTCCCCCGCCTTTCATGATTCGCGTGTTCACACTGTAGTGAATCGTGTACAGGTCGCCGGATTCCGTCTTGACCATGAAGTGGTCAGGCGCGATTTCCGTCACAGTTCCCATCACGCCGCGCCCCATCATCCCGCCACCGCCCCCCATGCCTCCGCCACCCCATTGCCCGCGCTGGCCCGATTTAGCTGGCGGGTTCTCGGTCGTGTGATCTTGGGCAAAGAGCGTCTTTGCGCCGTCAAACAGCGCCGCAGCAGCGACAGCGACAGCGAGAATCCTTCGGAATAACTTCATAGTCGTAGAGACAAAAGAGCCGCCATGTGAATAGACGGATCTCACCAGCGTCAGGACGACGCAACCTCTACTGGCGTTTCTGCGTTTGCGACGCCAGCAACTCTTCGAACGCGGGTAGGCCGCGAAGGATCGCAAATTCGTCGTCGGCGACTAGCTTTTTGGGATTCGTGTAGCCCTCGTTCAGCGCCATGCGCAGATACTGGATGGCGCGCTCAGGCATTCCGGCGCGTACGCACCCTCTCGCCATGTAGTAGTTCATCGCTCCCCGATCGGACACGGAAGCCGGATTCTCCACCCGCGGCCTCGACGTGTCTTGAAAAATGTTCGGGTCGTACTTGATCGCCAGCTGGTATTGCTGCCAACCCTTCTCATATTTGTGCTGGGCCAGCAGGTTGGTGCCGAGATTCTTGAGAATCAGCGCCGAGTGCGGATCGATTTTCAGCGCCTTGCGATACATCTTCTCTGCGTTGTGGTACTGCTTCGCCGCATCGTAAACCGTCCCCAGATTGTTAAGAACATTAGAATTTCTCGGATCCAGCTTGTGCGCTTTCTGGTAACTCTGCATAGCGTCCGTGAGGTCGAACATCAACTGGTACGCAATGCCCAGCTTATTCCATGTTGATGGGTCGCTTTTAGACCCTTTCTTGTATGCCTCTATCGCCGCCTGATAGCGTTGATGGGCCATCAGAGCGTCGCCAATTTGCTCGGGTGTGGGTTGAACTTTTACCTGCGCAGGCAGCACTGCTTGCTGCGTGCTGGTCTCAGAGGGTGTAGCTGGCTGAGGTGCCTGGGATTGGGAGATCGCGAGCGTGCATGTGCCTGCCATAGCTGCAATCAAAACCGAGCCGGGCAGCAATCGATTCTTGAATTTGCTCATATTCCCTCCTCGCGAAGGAGAACAGGCGATACACCCTCGTCATCGTCTTGCACAGAATTAGAGCACCGTTCTATACAGCATCGTCAAGCTCATTAGTCACCCAGATGTAAGCCGGACTGAGAAGTGCATCAAACGGAAGAGTTTCGCATCCGAGTATAGAGAAATAAGCGAGGACACGATCGATGAGCACGACGACATCCCTGAGTTTGCAGTCCAACGTTGCGGACAGGTTTCGCAGTGTCCGCGCGCGCACAATGGAACTCTGTAAACCCTTGACTGCTGAAGACATGATGGTGCAGTCCTGCCCCGAAGCCTCGCCGGTTAAGTGGCACTTGGCGCATACTGCATGGTTCTTCGAATCCTTCGTTCTCAACGTCTTTCATCCGGGTTATCGTCTCTTCAACGAAGATTTTCCCTGGCTCTTCAACAGCTATTACCGCAGTTTCGCGGACTTTCCGGAGAAGAAGCTGCGCGCATCGTTTTCGCGGCCTGGACTCGACGAAGTACTCCGCTACCGCAGCTACGTCGATGAGCAGTTGGAACGGCTGCTGGACCGAAATTCAGACCCTGAGCTGCTGAGCCGGGTCGAACTCGGGGCCAATCACGAAGAGCAACATCAGGAACTGCTGCTCACCGATGTTCTTCACGCGTTCTATACCAATCCGCTCCGTCCCGTGTATCTCGCGGACGAAACATCTATCCAGGATGGCGGACCCGCGGAGCCGCTGCACTTCATCGACTTTCCTGGTGGGTTGGTCGATGTGGGGTTCAGCGGAGCTGGGTTCTGCTACGACAACGAACTGCCCCGCCACCGTGTCTGGCTGGACACGTATAAACTGGCCAACCGTTTGGTCACAAACGGCGAATACGCCGACTTCATCGCCGATGGCGGATATCAACGCTCCGAACTCTGGCTTTCCGCGGGATGGGATGCCATCGAGCAGAACCGCTGGAAGGCGCCGCTTTACTGGAACCAGCATGATTCCGGATGGCGCATCTTCACCCTTCGTGGCGAGAAGAGCCTGGATGAATTGAATGATTCCCCTGTGAGCCAGATCAGCTACTTCGAAGCAGACGCCTATGCCCGCTGGGCCGGCAAAAAATTGCCGACCGAACTGGAGTGGGAAGCCGCATCTGCAACGCAGCTGGTCCAAGGCAATCTGCTCGATTCCGGAGCGTTCAGACCGGCTCCCTCCCACCTAGCGGGCGAGCAGCTTTCGCAGCTCTGGGGTGATTGCTGGGAGTGGACCGCGAGCGCGTACCTGGGTTATCCCGGGTTCGAGCCTCTCGCCGGCTCTCTGGGAGAATATAACGGCAAATTCATGAGCGGACAGATGGTCCTGCGTGGCGGCTCCTGCGCCACTCCTCAGGCGCATATCCGGGCCACCTATCGCAATTTCTTTCAACCAGAAACGAGATGGCAATTTTCCGGAATCCGATTGGCCGATAAGTAACTCCCATACTTAGGAGCGCATCCTACATACCTGCATGACCACGACCCCGATCTCCCCGGCCAACATTCACGTTTCAGACAAGATCGCTTCGGCGGTATACGAGGGACTGATGTCCCATCCCAAGTGGCTGCCATCGTGGTTGTTCTATGACGCGGCCGGCTCGAAGCTCTTCGACGAGATCACGCAGATTCCCGAGTATTACGTGACGCGAACCGAGCGCGGAATTCTGGCTGGACGCGCGGCAGAAATCATAGGGAAAGCTGCAGGCGAGAATGCCCTTCGGATCGTGGAATTGGGAGCCGGTTCCGCAGACAAGACCCGATTGCTGCTGACCGCTGCCGCCAACCGGCAACAGATCGTCTTCTACGAACCGGTCGATGTGTCGGCAACCGCGCTGGTCGAAGCTCAGATGCGCATCGAAGATGAATTACCGAGCGTGCTGGTCTGTCCGCGTGTGCAGGACTACACCCAGGATCTGGAACTGGACCCAACATCTCCGACCGAAAAGCGCCTGCTGCTCTATATCGGTTCGAGCATCGGGAACTTCGAACCAGGGGAGTCCCTGCTGCTCTTGGAGCGCGTTCGAGCAGCAATGGATCCTGGAGATTGCTTCCTCCTCGGTGTCGACCTGGTGAAGGACGAGGCAGTGTTGCAGGCCGCATACGATGATGCGCGTGGTGTGACCGCGGCATTCAATCGCAACATCCTGGTGCGACTAAATCGAGAACTGGATGCAGACTTCAACCCTTCGCTGTTCGCCCATCGCGCCGTTTGGAATCAGACGGAATCGCGTATGGAGATGCACCTTGTCAGCGGTAAAAAGCAGGAAGTGTGGCTGCCCGGGATTGATCTCCGCGTCAAGTTTGAAATGGGCGAGAGCATCCACACTGAGAACAGCTACAAGTATCGCCCGGGTGCCGCGGAGGCGTTGCTGGCAAAAGCAGGATTTGCGCCGGAAGAGACTTGGGCGGATGAGCGCGGATGGTTCGCCGTTATCCTGGCCAGGGCCGTTTAGCTGGTTCCTTGAAACGTGATCTAGAGATTTGCAACATCGCCGGCACAGCTAACGCACCGTGCCGGCGAAATCGTTATTGAACGATTCTGAAGGGTGTGGGGGCGGGCTCTTGTACCGGTCGGGCCAGTTTTTCACGAAGCCTGCTCAATCCCTTGCCGATGTTGTCCGACATAAAAAAGAGCTTGCCCGCCGTAAGGCTTCCTGCCACGCGGTGATGGCCAACTGCGGCCAGTGCCATGGATGCGATGCACCCACATTGAGAGCAGTCGGGATCGCCGCCAAACTGGCATGGAGTAACTCTCGTCCTGAGATCGGCTGAGATGGTGCGAGTTGTACGCGCGAAGATGCATTCATCTGGACTCGACGGGGGATTTCCGAGTTCCCTCAGAAGTGAATCCGGCATCTCCAGCTTCGGGAACTGCAGGCGCAGGCGCTTCAATTCGGCGATAACCGTGGCTCGCTGACGCTGAGAGAGTATTTCGACGTCAGTCGCTCCCCGCTGCGGAGTGAATATGCTGAACCAGACTTTTGTGACTTCCGGACGAGGGCACCAGAAGGTCAGGAACTCTTCCAGATACCCCGGGCGGTCCGCAATCTGCGAGGTGATCGTGCAGTGAACATTGATGTGCGCGTCCACAATGTTCTTCAGGATCCGCTCGTACGTCGCCGGTTTGCGCCGGACGTCATGTTCCGGGGCAAGACCATCAATCGACACCACAATGTTGAGACGCTTGTACTGCGCCCAGGACGCAGGAATGACGCGAAACGCGCTGGTGACCAGTTGGGTGTGAATGCCGCGTGCTTCGATCTGCGGAATCAGTTGATCGACCTCCCGGTAGCGGACGAGGGGATCACCTCCCACAATTGAAACGTGGATCGGCTTGTATTCATCAATCACCGCCAATGTTCTCGAGACCAGTTCGTCCCCTCGAAAATCAGACAGTTCGCGCAATTGCGATTCGCCGCCAAGGTGCGCGGGATCGAACGCATAGCACCCGGGGCAGCGCAACGGGCATTCTTTTGTGATCTCGATGGAAAGATTAGGCGCGTGGCCGGTCAGGATTCTGGACCAGGCATGCAAAACTTCAGACGTCTTCATGGAAACTCCGCGGGCAATGAACAGTTGGTCTTTTCGGGGAAGCAATAGCCGCCGACGGCTATCGGAGAAGATCGTGCCCGATATTACGGACTTGTCAGATCAGAAGAGGGAGATTCAACGAACTCGGCGGGGCGTTTGAGGGAATCTTCGGCCGTCGTAGGCACGACCGGACCTGAAGCATTCTGGCGACCTTTCGCCGCTTTTTGTTCGCGAGCAAAGCTCTGATTGCGACCAGCAGCCCTAGATCGCACCTGCTCTGCTCAGCATGCAGCAGGATTAGGCAAAGGCACGAGAAGATGATCATCATGCCCAGTTCGAAGTCTTGCCCGCCGTGCAGAAATCGATCCCACGTCCAGAGGCCCTGCGTAATGGGCATTGTGGCGAGTTCTATCGATACGAGAAGAAGGAGAAGCCGACTGAGGCGCACGGCAAAGCCCGCACCTGAAAACCATGCGTTGACGCGGGCCCATGCGACAATGGGGAATTGGATCACGCTCGTATTCCCCTTTGATTCTAAAAGCTCGCGAGTGGTGGCCTGTAAATGCGTGACCGCCGTCCCCTTGCGAGTTGCTGGTCTACTTGGGTGAGTCGATGCGGAGAAGGCGAACGTCATGGCTGTCGATTTCCATGTCCATGTTGTCCGCTAGCTCTACATCTTTGCCACTCCAGAGCTCTTTAGCATGCTGTGTGCCTTGCAAGCCAAGCTGCTTCAGATCGAGATGGAATGGATGCGTCGCCACGCGATCGCTCCCGACGTTAATGATGGCGATTGCCTTTGCCCCGCTCTTCAGATCCCGTTCCCACACCTCGACCTGTCCTCCGCTGTAGATGTAACGAGCCTGGTGGCCCAGGGGGTCCTGGTTGATAGCGATCACGTCCTTGTTGGTGAGGATGGCTTTGATCTCGGGCTTCATGTGCGGCAAATCATTGCCTGCCAGCAGCGGCGAAGCCAGCATCGCCCACATCGAAAAATGCGTGCGATTCTCGGCCAGCGAAAGCTTTCCGTTGCCGACCTCCAGCATGTCTGGATCATTCCAATGTCCCGGACCGGCGTACGAGTAAAGCCCCTTTTGCTGTTCGAGAATGTCGTACATGCTTTGCCAGTTCGCTTCAATATCGCCCGTGGTGCGCCACAGATTTCCGCCGAGTTCGGGCGCCCACTCCCAGGGAGAATCCCACCCGTACTGGCAAAGCGAGAGCACGATCGGACGGCCTGTCGCTTTAAGGGCCTTCGACATCTTGTCGTAAGCAGCAATCATCAGCCGCATCTGCCCAACCTTGTCGTGCGGAGCCTGCTTCATCATCACCGCCGGAATGAAAGAGCAGAGGTCGTACTTGAGGTAGTCGATGCCCCACTCCGCATACATCTTCGCGTCCTGCTCTTCGTGGCCAAGCGAACCTTCGTAGTTCGCGCAGGTCTTCGGCCCAGGCGACGAATAGATGCCCAGCTTCAGCCCCTTCGAGTGGACGTAATCGGCCAGCGCCTTCATGTCCGGAAACTTCGAATTGGTGTGGAGGACACCGCTCGCATCGCGCTGACCTTCCCACGTGTCGTCGATGTTGACGTAGATGTAGCCGGCATCTTTCATTCCGGTGGCTACGATCTGGTCGGCCGAGTCGCGGATGTCCTTATCCGTAACTTTCCCCGCAAAGTAGTTCCAGCTGTTCCAGCCCATCGGCGGCGTCTGGGCCACCTGCGCCGTGCTTGACTGCGCGTTTACAGCGGGTGCTGCGGAGACAATTGCCGCCAGACAGAGAGGAGCAACGAACAACAAGGAAAGACGTAGATGCATTGGCATGATCCCTCGAGAAAACGATTTCAGACGAGAATACTAGGGCACGCCGCTCCTTTTGACAATCGTGAATGGAGGGACGCTTCGACTGTGTTCGAGCAAGATCGTAGATTCCGAGGACCGTGGCAGCGTTGGCGTGCGAAGATGCCTGAACGATGGAAGTGGATCCCACCTCGGCATCCGACCAACAGCTGCAACGCCAGCTTGGCCTGCGAGACCTGGTCCTGTCGCAGATCCTCTGCGTCGTCGGCACCATGTGGGTCGGCGTCGCGGCCGGTCTCGGCAAAGCCCAGACCCTTATGTGGCTGGGTGCGATGCTCGTCTTTTATCTGCCCATGGCCGGTTCCGTGATCGCGCTTAATCGCGCCATGCCCCTCGAAGGCGGCCTCTACGTATGGGCCCACAAGGCCTTCGGCAATCTCGGCGGCTTCCTCACCGCTTGGAATCTATGGTTCTATGGCATCGCCGTAACCGCCTCCATCCTCTACGGCATACCGTCAGAATTGGCTTACTTGGTCGGGCCCAGGGCCGCATGGCTGCCTGAAAGTCGCCTCGTCTCCATCGCCATCGTTACCGCGCTCATCGTGCTGCTCACCGCCGCCGAAATCCGCGGCCTCGAGATCGGCAAATGGATTCACAATGTGGGAGCAGTCGCAATCATGGCCGTCTTCATTGCCCTCATCGGCTTGGGACCGTGGGCGGTCATTCGCCACGTCCCGGTCCACTGGACGCCGCTGTCCTTTCAGATTCCGCCTCACGATCTGCGGACCCTTGCTCTCTTCGGTCAAATGATGTTCGGCGCTCTCTGCGGCCTCGAGTACATCGCCATACTCGCCGGCGAAAGCAAGAGCCCCGAGCGCACGATAGCCCGCTCTGTCTGGATCGCTTCCCCCATCATCTGCCTCATGTTCATCCTCGGAACCGGCACTGTCGTCGCTTTTGTATCGCGAGATCAAATCAATTTCATCGCACCAATTCCGCAGACATTGAGGATCGCCCTCGGCAATGAAGGCCTCGGCAATCTGTTCGCCATAACCGCAATCCTTCTATTGCAGATGAGACTTCTTGGGGCGGTTTCCTACCTGATGACCGGCGTCAGTCGTCTGCCGCTCACCGTCGGCTGGAACGACATGATTCCCGTTTGGTTTACGCGTCTGCACCCGCGCTGGAAGACCCCGACGAATTCCATTCTCTGTACTTCAGCGTTGCTGTTCGTGATGGTCGTTCTCGCTACGGCGGGAGTGCACGCTCAGGAGGCCTTCCAAGTGCTCTCCAATGCAAGCCTCACGCACTACGAAGTCGCATATATTGTCATGTTCGCCATTCCGCTGCTTGGCGTGGCCCGGTTGCGAAATATGCTTCCACGCTGGTTAAAGTGGACCTCGGTATTGGGCCTGGGAGCGACCTTGTTCAGCCTGCTGATCTCGGCATACCCGTTCGTGAGCGTGGTCAACCCACTTTCCTACGCAATAAAAATTGTCGGCACGCTTCTCCTCAGCAATCTTCTTGCCGTGACCTTCTACAAGTTGCGCACGCGACCGGTAGTCGCTCCGGCCGTTGCTGAAAACACCGACTTCGAGACGGAGGGCTAAGTCGCGCTCGACCGCAGGATCAAAGAATCAGTCCGCCGCGTTCGCAATGTCGTAGTGCGGCGTGTTCGCCATCAGCTCTTCGATTGCCCCAACATCCTTGATCCCGCCGCGCGCGCCCGAGCAGGTGCAGTTCAGCGCCGCTGCCGCGCAAGCAAAGTCGAGTTGCCGCGCCAGCGGCCACTCCTGCAGCAGGCCGTAGATAAATCCCGCATGGAAAACATCGCCCGCTCCCGTCGTGTCGGTGACCGGAACGTGATACGCCGGATTCACATGGAAATCCTCGCCATCCCACGCGATCACGCCATCGGCTCCCAACGTTGCCGCAGCCAGTTTGCAACCGTACCGATTCTTGATCTTGCGAAGCGCCTGCCCCAGGTTGCGCTCACGTGTAAGTCGGGATGGAAAATCACGGCTCACGATCAGGTAATCCACATTGGCGATCAGGTCGTCCACACCCGGGTACGTCTCATCGAGATCGGCAATCACAGGGATCCCGGCTTCGCGCGCCCACGTCGTTGCCTGGGTCGCAGCAGCGGTTTCAAAGCCATCCACGTGCAAGGCGCGCGAGTTCACGATCCACTCCCGCTGAAGATCAGAGGGCTGCATCAGCAGGCGATCATCCCGCCTGCAGAGCACCGTGCGCTCCCCGCCCTCGTCGACGATGATGAGCGACTGCGGGCTTGCCGCATTAGAAACGGTTATCAGCCGCGCATCCACGCCCGTACGCATAAATTCCGCCTTGTGCAACCGGCCCGCGTCATCATCGCCAATCTTCCCGACGTACCGCGTGCCCAATCCCCATGTCTGACAGGCGATGACCGTAGAAGCTGCCTGGCCGCCCAGCATGATGCTGACGTTGCTGTACTCAGTCTTCGAGCCTCGCGCGGGGAAATGTCTCAGCGGGATGAGGGTGTCAATCGCGTTCAATCCCACGCCAACGAGGTCGACCTGTAGCGAACCGGACATCTCAGTCATTGTATAGGCGCAAATCCGACGCCTGATGTGCTGGTTGCCGCTTAGTCGAACCGGGTTGCTTTCCAGAGAACCCACATGCACCCCGATGCAGAGACGACAAGCACCACGCTCAAGACGGCAATCCAGGTAAAGTTCATTGCCAGCGTCGGCACCTGGGCGTTCACTCCTAGCCAGATAAATACAGCGATTGCGCAGGCAATAATCAGAAAGTCCCACC
>Ga0105241_10001719_pt1 | contig 16656 bp, 18 predicted proteins | sample KBSC64metaG_FD_80422 | JGI IMG/M metagenome (GOLD analysis project Ga0105241, IMG submission 80422) | Corn rhizosphere microbial communities from Kellogg Biological Station, Michigan, USA - KBS C6-4 metaG | ecosystem: Host-associated > Plants > Roots > Rhizosphere > Soil | place: Michigan, USA... | reverse complement strand
GATGATGGGTACGAGTGGCACGTTGTTTTTTACGGCGAGGGTCGCTGCACCGAGCTTGAACGGTTTGAGTGTCCAGGCGCGGCTGATGGTGGCCTCGGGATAGATGCCGACGATCTCCCCTGCGCGGACGGCTCGGTCTGCTTCGCGGTAGGCGCCCGCGCCGTGGGTGCGGTCCACGCGGATGTGTCCCATGTTGCGCATGAGTGGGCCTGCGATGGGGTTGTCGAAGATGGTGCGTTTGGCCATGAACCGCACGAGGCGTGAGCGGTGTGATGCGGCTAGGCCCATGAAGGTGAAGTCCAAGTAGCCGACGTGGTTGCTGGCGAGTACCGCAGCGCCGGTGTCGGGGATGTTTTGTGCGCCGATGACTTCGATCCGCAACCCGAGCACCCAGAACACGGCGCGGAAGAAGCGGTTCATGGTGCGGTAGGTGAACTCGGTCATCGGGGTGCTCCTCGCGGCAGCGTTCGTTGTTGAGGAGTTCGTGACCGAGTGGGCTAGCAGTTCTCAGCGTGGGGTGCCTGACCGATCACACGGCCTGGCCGCGATACCGATGCCCGGAAGGTTCCCCGGAACCGGTGCGTGCCTCGGACACGAACTCCTTATCACAGCAACTCTCCAAACGGAGTCCGACATGAGTATTCGCACTCGAACCAACATCATCCTGATGGCAGTCTTTGGCCCAGCCGAGACAGGTCCCTACGGAGAGGCTCCCCCGCCCCCGCCGCCGCGACCGCGCAACGCGAAAGGTCGCTTGCTCAGTCGCAAGAAGATCGAAGAGCTTGCCCGCGTGAATGCTGCCAAGGCCACGGCAGTCGCCCGCCTCGAGAGCGTTCGGCAGGCCCTCAGCGATGCGCTGACAACAGGACCCATCCCGCACTAGCCGGGCAGGCCGTCCAGGTCCGCGAGGGCATCTGCGATCCGCTGCAACGCGCTTGCCGCCGTCACCCTAACCATCTGCACCGGCAGCCCAAGTCTGGCCGCGATGTCTTCTTGGGTCAGTCGCTCGAAGTAGGAAAGCTGAATCACTTCACGTTGTGAGGCGTTCAACGATCTCAACGCAGCGAGAGTCTCCTGAGCCCAACCCACCCGCTCCACTCGTTCTAGGTCTTCATCCACCGTCAACCGGCCATCAGGACTTGGTCGAAACCGTCCAGGCAATAGGTCACCGTCACATCGTCAGATCACGAGCCCTGCCCAGCACAGTCTGAACCGGGCGAGACCAATGCCATGTGACCGGTCAGCCCGGCCTCCGCGACGCCAACCCAACCGCGGCGGCACACCCAAGTCAATCGAACCTGCCTGAACTCCGCGAATGACACCCCAATCGAAACATGCCCAAGCACGGACATCGGCAAAGTAGTGCGTGATCTCGATCCGAGTGGCGGGGGCGAGCCGGCAGCTCGAAGCCCGTCAGGTTTAGGCTGGCTTGGCTAGGAAATCTGCTGTCAGTCAGTGATCAGACACCGGCGCGGGGTTACGCTGACGGTGGCTATAACGACAGCCCGCCTGGACGTCGGCGCCTATGGCCGTCTTCGGGGCGCTACCCGGGCCAGGCACGATGACCGCACCGACTACACGCTCCTCCGGGCCGGCTGCGACGCTGTATGACTCCGAGCGCGGCATCAGCTATGTCAAGCCGTCGCTTCGAGGGTGGATGCACCTGGTCTGGTTCGAGGCCGCGCTGGTTCTTGGCACTCTTCTCATCATCGACGCCCACGGTGGGCGTGCCCGTACTGCGACGGCCATCTACGCGGCCAGTGTCGCGGCGTTGTTCGGTGCCAGCGCCCTGTATCACCGCGGCAACTGGGGCCCCGCCTGGAACGGGCGGTTACAGCGCCTGGATCACGCGATGATCTTCGTACTCATCGCAGGCACGACGACGCCGGTATTCCTGCTCGCCTCACCGAACACGCTCGGGCTGGTCAGCCTGATCGTGATGTGGAGCCTCACCACTGTCGCCATCACCATGCACCAGTTCTGGATGGATGCGCCGGAGAAGCTCGTTGGCGGAACCTTCCTCGCCCTGGGTGCTGCGGGAATGAGCTCCATACCGGCCGTGTGGATGCGCGTCGGGACCGCGCCGGCACTACTGCTTGTTATCGGCGCGCTGCTCTACGCGGCCGGCGCCGTCTCCTATCACCACCGCTCTCCCGACCCCCGCCCGGCCGTGTTCGGCTATCACGAGGTCTTCCACACCTACGTCTGCCTGGCAGCCGCATGCCAATACGTCGCCATCGGCGTCTTCCTCGTCTGAACCGGCTGGTCGAATGGTCCATCGGGTGAGCGTCGAGATAGGCGTCCAGGCCTCATGTGTTGAACGCCTGGCGGCGCCGTGTTTCGCCCATCGCCCTGCTAGCCGGCCACAGCGGGTCGGCCGCTTCCACGGCCTAACGCTTCCACGGCCCCGAATGCAGACTCGTGGGATTCGTGCGATCCTCAGCGGGTGCGAACGCTGGAAGGCTGGATGCCGGCGAGCGGGCCTGCGCTGATCGCCGTCGCTGCGCTCATGGCCATCGTCTTGCGCTGATGTTGCGAGGCTGTTGCCCCCCGGGCGAGGCACCCCGCAGGCGACGATGTCGTGCGAGTTCTCACGCGGGCGGTCGCGTGTTAGGCGCTGGCTTTGGCCCAGGCCGTCCAGCGGCGGCGAAGTTCGGGAAGCACCGCTGACAGGTAATCGCGTGCCTGGCGGTCTGTGGTGAGTGGCAGTGGCACCTGGACGGTGAAGTTCCCCCATCGGCTCCCTAGTACCAGCTCCGGTGCGTCAGCCAATGGCCTGGCAGGCCCGGTGCTCCATGACAGCAGTGCGATCCTGGCGTCCGGTGCCCAGATCCAGGCGTTGCCGCTGACGCCGTCAGTGTCAAACATGCCGAGAAAGAAACCGTCGACGTTTGCTTCGGGATCAGCCGTAGCAAGGGGGCCTCTCAGCATGGTGAGCCCGCTTCCCTGAGCCTCTACGGATCAGCCCGACCGAACGGCGGGCAGGTCCCGTAACCCGCACGCTACACCGCGTAAAGGGCGGCGCGACCTCGGCAGCCGCGCGCCAGTCGCGGCGATCGAGTGCGTGTCACGTCCCAGAGGACATGTAGGCGGCGAGGATATAGTTAGGGTGGCGGTCCAGGGTGTTGCGTGCCCGGTCGTAGCGCATCGTGGTCCTGGGGTCGGCATGCCGGGCGGCGATCTGGGTGTCTCGCAGGTCGACGCCGGCGTCGAGCATCGTCGTGACGAAGGTGTGCCGGAGCATGTGTGGATGCATGCGCTTGAGGCTGAACCCGGCCTGCTTTTGCAGACGCCGCAGCCGGCGCGTCGCGGCGTGACGGTCCATCCGATTGCCGCGCGTGTTGAGCAGGATCGGCCCACTCGTCCGACTCCCGATCGCCCGGTCGATCGCTCGGCCCACGGCCGGAGGCAGCGGTACTTGAACGATCTTGTGTCCCTTGCCGAGCACACGGAGAACTCGGTGGCCGTGCTCCTCGCCGAGATCGCTGACATCCAAGCCACACGCCTCGAAGATCCGCAGACCGAGCAGTCCCAACAGGCAGACCAGGGCGAAGTCGAAGTCGTTGCTCGAGTCACGGCCGGCGGCCAGCATCGCCTCGAACTGCAAATGGCTCAGCCCAAGGGTCGGTGACTGTGCCGGGACGTTGGGTCGTCGGACGTATTCGGCCGGCGAGTGCTCCAAAACCCCGTCGATCACACAGGTGCGGTAGAAGCCAGCGACGACAGCGATTCGGCGGCTGACAGTACTGGCGGCGTAATGGCGGTGCTCCTGCATCCAGCGAACGTAGAGCTCCAGATGTGGTCGACTGGCATCCAGAGGGTCAAGGTCTCGATCTGCACACCAGCAGAAGAAATAGCGGAGGTCGCTCTCGGAGTGGACGCGTGTTTGACCCTTGTAGCGGGCCAGGTACGCAGCTGCGGCCATCCGGAGACGGTCGTAGTGGATCGGAGGCAGGATCTGGGTGATCGTCGTAGTTGTCATCACCCCACGATGCGCCGAGACCAGCTCGACCTCCACCGCCACCTCGGTCCACCAGACACGCACTCAATTGGCACCCCTCTGTGTCAAGACACGGCGGCGAGGTCCGTTCTAGGCTTGTCGGTGGCGGGTCCGGGAAGTGACTGATCCGAAGTGCCGGCATCGGGGTGTGAGTCGGCCGCGCTGGATTGAAGAGACGCCCCTGCTTGTCCTCCCGGGCCCGTCGCCTTGGTCGTCAGCGCGTCGGTGAGTAGCTGGCGATAGACCACATCGGACAGTCGCCGTTTCAGCGCACGCATCGCCTCCATCGATGTCTTGCCTTCGGCTTTCTTGCGGTCGTAGTAGGCGCGTCCTTCGGTCGGGTTTCGTAGTTGGACGGTGGCCATGATGTGCAGGACCCGGTTGATCTGACGGTTTCCCCGACGTGACAGTCGGTGTCGGGTCTGGTCACCGGAGGAGGCGTCGATCGGGGCGGTGCCGTTCCAGGACGCGAAGTGCGCCTTGGACGGGAACCGGGTGATGTCACCGACTTCGACGAGCAGTCGTGCCGCGCCGGACGGGCCGATACCGTGCAGGTCGGTGAGAGTGGTGTCGGTGGCAGCGAGCAGTTCGTTGAGTTCTTTGTTCGCGGCCTTCTTGCGGGCATAGACCCGCTCGAGATCACTGATCAACTCTGCTGCGACACGACGCCGGGTCTTGCCTGCGGCATCACGCGGGCGGACCTTCGCAAGCAGCGCCTTCGCCTGCGCCGCGGACAACGATTTCTGCGCACCGCCGGGAATCAACTCCAACAGCAGCTGGTGAAGCTGGGACACCATCCGGGTGTGGTCCTCACCCAATGAGCGGCGACGGTCAACCAAGATCCGCAACACCGCGAGCTGTTCGTCGTTCACGACCGGGCGCAGACCACTCATTCGAGTGCCGACCACCGCGACGGTGTGAGCGTCGGTCTCATCAGTCTTGCGGCCCTGACCCGCAACGAGCATCCGAGTCCGAGCCGACAACTTCGGCGGAACATCCACTACCAGCTCACCGTCAGCGAGAAGCCGGTTCACGATGTGTTTGCCGATGCCTTGGCATCCCTCAACGGCCCAGGTCCGCTCCGGGAATCGCTTCCCGAAACGCAGCATCTCCCGATAGCCAACGACGTCGGTGGCATACCGCCCGCCACCGAGAATCGTTTCGTCGCCAGCCATCACCTCGATCGTCGCCGATCGCTTGTGTGGGTCCATTCCGATGATCACTGCAGTCATTTCGAGCCTCCATGCTCGCTCCGATACCGGTGTTCGAGCTGGGAGGGCACGACTACTTTGAGTAGCACAAACCCCTCTTGAGCCTCTCCCTGCTCACTGAAGCGACGCCCGGCTCGCGCAGGCCAATTGAGAGCCACACGACGACGCGTGCGCAGCCGAAATGAGAGCGACGAGCCGAGCGCCTAGACCGAGCCTCGCCAGGCACCGATCCTGCGTCAATGAAACAAGTAGCCGAGGTGAGTGCGCGTCGAGCGAGAGCCCGCCACAATGGCCCCGTGGAATGGGACATGGTTTTGGGCGGTGCCGCTGGAACGATTGGACGCGAATCGACCGCGCACTATGGGGGTAGTGAGTATGCGACCCGGATTCATGATAGTGGCCTGATCCAGATCCAAGTCGGCGCTGATTTTGCCGCTGCTCTTCCGGGTCCGGGTGGGCTGGCGTCGTTCTTTCGTCGCGCGGGTATTGGTGGTGTGCGGAAGGACCTATCCATTCCGCTCGAACCCGCAGTGGATTTGACGTGGATACAGGCACTCGACGGAGATGCTGCGCTCGTCGTCCGTGCAGGGGAGGAGCCCGATGCCTATGCGTACTTCCGACTCGGCACGCTGACGAGAAGCGCGCGTGGAGTCGGCGCGATCGGGAGGCTACCTGTGATGTTCTTCCAGGCCGAGGATTACCTCCCAGAAGCTCGCTGGTCACGGATGGTCCAGCTCGTGTTGGACAAGCAGGGATGGGGCGCATTGATTGCTTGCACGAAAGACGCGGCTTAGCTCAATACCGCACGCGCCGCTTATGCCGCCTGTCGGGCGCGCAAAGGCATAGCGTCCAACTATGCCGCCTGATAGTGCGCGGTCTTGCCGAGATCCGGTCGCGTTCTTCTCGTGATTGAGGCATGATTTTGCCGAACTGAGGGGGTGGAGCCTGACCCGGTTCTCCGGACACGGTGGGTGTGGTGATCATGCCGCCTGGTTGGCGGCGGTGTGAAGTGCTTCGAACTCGATGGGGCTGAGGTCACCGAGGCTGGTGTGGCGGCGGCGGGGGTTGTACCAGGCCTCGATCCATTCGAGATCGCCGAGGCGAGCTGCTCCTGGCTGGCCCAGCGTCGGGTGTCCAGTAGCTCGCGCTGCATGGTCGACCAGAACGATTCGATCATCGTGTTGTCGACTGAGGACGCGACGCGGCCCATCGATCCGAGCAGCCCGGCAGCGCGCAGCCGGTGCCCGAACACCCAACTCGTGTAGACACTGCCGCGGTCGCTGTGGACCACCGCGCCGGGCTCGGGTCGCCGCCGCCAGCTCGCCATCTGCAACGCGTCGACGACCAGTTCGGCGCGGATGTGGTCGGCGATCGACCAACCCACGACGGTGCGGCTGAACACGTCGAGCACGGCGCAACAGTAGACGGTCCCGGTGCTAGTGCGATGTTCTGTGACGTCGGTGCACCAGAGCCGGTTCGGCGCGTCGGCGACGAAGCGCCGCTGCACCAGGTCTTCATGTGGGGCCGGCGCTGGCCGCTTGCGTCGTTTGCGGTGGGTGTTGCCGCCGATCCCGGCCCGGCCGACGATCCGAAGCAGCCGAGCGACTCGCTTGCGTCCGAGCCGCATCCCCATACCCAGCCGCAGCTCTGAGTGCACCCGCGGAGCGCCATAGGACCGGCGTGACATGGTGTGAATATCGGCCACAGTGTTCGCCAGGTAGGCGTCCTCAAGATCGCGCGTCGAGGGTGGCCGGTCGCGCCACTCGTAGTAACCCGAGCGCGAGACTTTCAGGACCCGGCAGGCCACCGCGACGTCGATACCGTCGTCGGCCAGCTCTCGGACCAGCCGGAACCCTATTTTGGGAGCACGTTCTCCCGCGCGAAGAATGCCGAGGCTCGCTTGAGGATCTCGATCTCCATCTCCTTGACCCGCAGCTCGCGGCGCAACCGGACCAGCTCGGCCCGCTCGTCGCTGCTCAGCCCCTCCTTGCGGCCTTCGTCGACATCGGCCTGGGCCATCCAATTACGCAGGCACGAATCGCTGATCCCGAGATCCTTCGCGATCTGCGCGACCGGCTTCTCCCGAAGACGGGCCAGCTCGACTGCTCGCTGCCGAAACTCCGGCGGGTGTGCTGCAGGCATCCAGAACTCCTCTCCCAAGACGATCATCGCCTCAGGTCAGGTGTCCGGGAAAGCGGGCCAGGCTCCTCATCGCCTCAGGTCAGGTGTCGGGGAAAGCGGTCAGGCTCCGTCGATCATTCATCAATCGCCGCTTCAACCAGCGGTCTGCTGCGCGACTACGCATCGGCGTCACCTATCCGGGCAGCGGCCCCTTTCGTGTGCTGAGTACGAGGAATGGCGAGGTGGCGTGAATTTAGGCGTAGGGTTTGGGGTAGCGCGTGCGCCACATTGTCGGCTCGGCTGACTAGGCATGCGGCGGAGTGCAGCTGGCTCTATTGACGGGCCTTGGGTTGACCGATGAGCACATTCGAAACTCCAAAGAGCGGTGCAAGCCAGCACGAATCGGCGTGTTCGTGCTGTTCCCACCCAGCCTCGGCTCACGATCCGATTGCGACTCGCTTTTGTGACGCGACACAGCGTGCGGCGTTGACGCGCGCGTGCATTTGTCGTTCCAAGTGAGCAGTCTGGGCCGATTCGGCGCAGTTGGCCGGCGTCCGGCGTCGCGCGCGACGCTCGATGGATGGTCGGTGTGATCTCCTTCGTCTGGTCGGTTCGCGGACCACTGCCTGCGGGAACCGGCGGTTCGGAGAACTACACGGTAGGTCAGGTACGCGAGCTTAATCGTCGCGGTGTCGCGGCGCAGGTTGTGACTATCGGACTGGGTTGTGCGGATGGCCGAGACGACTTCACTGATGTTCCGTTCCGCTCACTGGCAGACTTCAGTGACATTGAAACACTTGACGGAATCGTGGTCTTCGTGAATGAGGCGCCGCCGGTGGCAACACGGCAGCCTTCTTTCCAGATCCTTCACAACCCGCCGCCGATCAGGCAACGGCATCGTGCGGCAGCATTAGAGGGCTCGCGCGATCGGCAGCTCATCGCGACGAGCCACTTTGCGGCTGGGCTCTGGTCGGTATTTCTGGATGTCGATCTTGCCACGATCCACGTGGTGTACCCGTTCGCCGAGCCGCCGTTCGGCCTCCAGACCCGGCCGGCCAACATGGGCGGGCCGGTACGTGTTCTCTATGCCGGCAGGCTCAGCCCGGAGAAGGGGATCTACACACTGCTGGCGATGTTGCACGTTGACGTCATCGCCGACGATCCGCTGCTCACCTTCACGGTAACCACAGCCGGGGCGGACAAGCCCCAGGGCATGATCATCGAGAGCGTCGTTCGCAGCCATCGCGGCGTGGTGGTCGTGCCTGCGCGCCGGACCCCGGCCTCGATGGCGGCGCTGATGGCCGAGCACGACATCGTTGTCATGCCGTCCAACAGCCAGTACTGGCATGAGACGTTCGGGATCGTGTCCATCGAGGCTCAGCACGCGGGGTGCCGGGTGGTGGCATCCGCGGACGGTGGGCTGCCAGAGACCGATTGTGGTGCGGTGATCTATGTCGAGCCGGACAACGCCGAGGCCCTCGCGATCGGCATCCGGGATGCGATCACGCTTGGTGCCCTGTCGCCTTCAGGTAGGGCGGGCGCGGCGGCGCGGTTCACGGTTGCGCAATCGGTAGACGAGCTTCTCGCAGTCTTGGCCTTGAAGCCGACGCCCTCACCGGCGACGGTCATCCGCGAACTCGAAGAGCTGATTCGGCTACCTGTTCATCAGGTGCCAGTCAGCCCACGCGCGGTCGCGGTCGCGCTCCCACGCGACGGCACGCCGGTCGACGTTCAGTTCGCGTAGATTCGCGCTTCCCACGGGCAGAGGTTGGCTGCGGACCGGTCGGTAGTCCCATAGTTGCCCATGATCATCGCCCCCACCGTCGTCTGTGGGGTGGACACGGTGCGACCGGACAGATTGGCCACGACCTCGAGTCGTTGGCCGGCGAGCGTCCGTCTGAAGGCAAAGGTGTCGGGATCGGTCGCGGGCATGAGCCGGAAGTCACCTTCGACGACAACGGGCATCGAGTGACGAAGCGCGATCAGCGCTCGGTAGTAGTGGTAGATCGAATGTGGATCGGTGGTCTGGCTGGCGGCGTTGAGCCACGTGTGGTTCGAGTTGATCCCGATCCACGGTAGTGAGGTGCTGAAGCCGGCCCCATCCTGCCCGGTCCACTGCATCGGTGTTCGGGCGTTGTCTCGACTCATGCGCCGCAGGGCAGCGATAACGGCCTCCGGCTTCTGGTTTAGCCGCCCCACGGCATCGGCATAGTGTCTGAGCGATTCGATATCGCGGAACTCCCCGATGGTGTCGAAACCGACGTTGGTCATCCCGAGTTCTTCACCTTGATAGATGTAGGGGGTGCCTCGATGCAGGTGCAGGACTGTGGCCAGCGCGGTGGCGGATTCCCGCCAATACGTAGCGTCGTCGCCGAATCGGGAGACGACACGGGGTTGATCATGGTTGCCCCAATACAGGCTGTTCCAACCCGACGGGGCGAGGGCGTCTTGCCAGTCACTTAGGGTGTCGCGCAGTTCGCTGACGCTCACCGGTTTCGGTGTCCAGCGATCACCGTCCTGGTCGAGCACGACGTGGTCGAACTGGAACACCATGTTCAGCTCGCCGGTATCGCGGTCAGTGAAGCGGCGAGCCTGCTGCGGGGTGACGCCTGGCATTTCCCCGACTGTCAGGTAGCTTCCGGGCCGACCCTTGAAGACGCGACTTTTCATCTCGGCGAGGTACTGGTGGATTCGCGGGCCTGCGGAGAAGTACGGCATTCCGTCGCCGAAACCGGTAGGTGTGATCACACCATCTGGCAGGGATGGATCTTTGGAGATGAAGTTGATGACGTCCATCCGGAATCCGTCGATCCCTCGGTCCAGCCACCAATTCATTACGGCGAACACGGCTTCGCGGGCGTCGGGGTTGTCCCAGTTGAGGTCGGGCTGTTCTGCGGAGAACAGGTGTAGGTAGTACTGGTTTCGATCAGGGCTCCACTGCCAAGCGGACCCGGAGAAGACAGAGCCCCAGTTGTTCGGTTCTGACCCCGGCTTTCCAGGGACGGTCCCCGGCTTCGCGTCGCGCCAGAAGTACCAATCGGCCTTGGCCGAGGTTCGTGATTGCCTCGATTCGCGGAACCACTCGTGTTGGTCTGACGTGTGATTGACGACGAGGTCCATGATTAGCTTCATGCCACGATCGTGCACGGCGCGGATTAGGCGATCCAGGTCATCTAATGTCCCGTAGATCGGGTCCACGGCCTGGTAGTCGCTGACGTCATAACCGTTGTCGACCTGCGGCGAGGGATACACCGGCGACAGCCAGACGACATCCACCCCGAGGTCGGCGACGTGGTCCAGGTGGGTGAGCAACCCAGGCAGGTCGCCGATGCCGTCGCCGTTGGAGTCAGCAAAGCTTCGCGGATAAATTTCATAAACGACGGCCGAGTGCCACCACACATCAGACTCCGGGCCGGCGCGCCAGGTACTCCCCCCGAAGCGGACGGTCACGCGTGAACCCCAGCGAAGGCCGGGATCAGGGGATTATCCGCCCGGACCAACACGGACGATCTGGTTTGCATGGTCAATCTGGGCGCGCTCGCGGGCCTTGGCGAGGGCCTGGACTGTGCCGAAGCAGTTCCCTGGGGAGGTGCTCATGAGCATCGCGGTGAGGGCGACGTCTTCCGGCGTTTCCGGCGGTATGAGGAGAAGCACGATCCGGGTCTTCTCGCTAGCGTGCACGACGGCAAGGTTCGGTTCGCCCAGGCCGTACCAGCTGATGTTGGTGTCGCGCCCGGACTTTGCCTGAAAGAACAATGGTGCCTCCGGCCAATCGACGCGGCTGAGCGTCACCCCGATTACGGAGTGAACTCGCGTCAGAACTCGCGAAAGCATCGGCGTCAGTTCTCGTTGAAGGTCGGTGGTCTGGGGCCACCACGCCCCGTGCAGATGATCGCGGCGCACGAGTCGTTCGGCCAGGACAACCCGGGTGCCGACGACGGTGGACGTGTTGATTCCACCGTCGTTGCTGTGCGTGATCACCGGGCGGCGATCGATACTGAGGTGTTCCGTGAGGCGCGCAGCGGTGCGCCCATCGCGTGCAGGTGCGTGAGAACCATCCGGTAGGAACCGAACAGGGAGGTCTCGGTATAGGGCACTCCGGTGCTCGTGCAGTGCGCACGCACGAGCGGTTGCGCGATTCGAAGTGCTGGTCTGGGCATGTTAGGGAACAGGTGGTGCTCGATCTGATAGTTCAATCCGCCCAGCGCGAAGTCCAGGAACCATCCACCGCGGATGTTGCGGGATGTGAGCACTTGACGGCGCAGGAAGTCCAGCTTCTGGGTCGCGCTGATGGTGGGCATGCCTTTGTGGTTCGGCGCGAACGTGCAGCTCATGTACAGACCCCACAACGCTTGGTGCACGCCGATGAATGCCACCGCCTTCAATGGCGACATCACGAGCAGAATCAGTGTGAGGTACAACGTCGCGTGGACGAGCAGGCCGACCGCCTCGTAGCGGCGGCTGCCGCCGCGCTTACTGCGGTAGCGATCGGTCTTGATCGCGACGACGCTGTCGACGTGCATGCTGATCCCTTGCAGCAGGGTCAGCGGAAAGAACAACCACGCTTGATGTCGGGCGATGAAACGGCTGGCCGCCCCCTTTCGCTTCGTGCCTTGCGCCCTGGTGTAGGTGAGTACGCCATCGCTGATGTCGGGGTCGAACTGTTCGTGGTTGGGATTGGCGTGGTGCCGGTTGTGCGTATCGACCCACCACCCGTAGCTCAGCCCTGTCAGCGCGTTGCCGAGCGAGCGGCCGAGGGCGTCATTGAGGCGACGGCTTTTGAAGATTGCCTGATGCCCCGCATCGTGGCCCAGGAAAGCCACCTGCCCGAAGGCGAAGGCGAGCAGCCCGGCGGTGACCAATTGCAGCCATGAGTCACCAACCCAGGTCATACCCCAGCAGGTGGCGGCGAAGACCGCGAGCGTGAGTAGCCCTCGAAAGCCGTAAGCAAGCAGGCGTCGTCTAAGCAGTCCTGCTGCACGCACCGACCTGACCAATGCCGCGTAGTCACTTCCCGCCGCCTCGGTCATGGCGATCCGCTCGCCCCGCCTTGATCGAGGCCAGCTCTCGTGAGGATTTGCTCCGGGCGGTAGGTGTTATCGGCCTCGCTGGCCATCGTCATCGTCTGCTGGGCGATGCGCGGCTCTGTGTTGGGGGCGATGACGAGGACATCGATTCGTTCGCGTCGCCAGCCATCGGAAAGACTGATGACGTGCCGAACCCCGGTGCGGAATCCGCCGAGTCGGACGCTGTGGCCATCGATGAGCATCGTGCGAGGTGCCGGTTGCCAGTCGGAGATGTTGTACCTAACGCGGTTTATGTCGCGACTTGCCGTCCACAACACCTCAAGCAAGGGCGGAAGCTCGACGGCCAGCTCAAGGCTGCGCGGCCACCACGCGGCATCGATATAACCAACCTCGGAGACCGGCTGACGAAACCTGATCCGAGCCCTCGGAGCGCCGCTGGTTGGGCGCTCGGAAGCCCCGAGATCGGCGGGAATGATGAGTTGGGCAGTGTTCTTTGCATGCCTCGAGGCTGGCCTGTTGGACCGACGCTTGTTAGATCGCCGAGGGCGAGGTCAGCATGACGGCTGGCGTACGAAATAGCCTCAGTACCGCAAGCCTACGCCACGAAACGGGTTCGACACCGACAGCGAGGCCCGGCCCTCGATCCACCGCGGTGGTGATCCTCGTTGCCCCAGCCGACACCTCCTGGCACCACGGGGCTATCGCTCACCGTGGGGATTGATCACATTCCTGAAATACATCGACCCTCGACTCTGGCCGCGCTGCAACCTAGCTTGCGCTCCTACCGGGCAGCCGCTCACCGGATCTGCCTCTGCCGGACAAGCGTAGCCACACTCATCTGCCGCCCGGCTATACCCGCTGGCCGGCGAACCAGCGGGCGCAACGACCAGTCGGGGGCCGAACCATTCACCGAGACCTGTGAGCTCGAGGACTGGTGGACCCGCGCGCCTACCTGCGGGGCTCAAGAACCTCAGCACGCGTTAGTCGCGCGGCGTGTTGGTACTCATCCAGAGACGGCAGAGTCGACAATGTCCTGCGCAGCGTCTGGAATCTGGAACGCCCCAACCGCGATTGGCCCTTGGGGATGGGCGGGTTTGCCACCAGTGCCCGTGTCACGATGACGATCTGCCAGCGACGCAAACGCCTCGCCATGATCGTCAACCAGCCGTGGGGCAGACCCGACCCGACATTTACCCCTTCCATCGATCCGACCACGGAGCACTCATCGCCGGTCGCGTAGACTTCAGCTTGTCAGGCCCTCTCGCATGTCGGCCATTCGATTCCGGCTACAGGCACTGGTGATCGCTAACTGGTCGCAGCCCGACCAGATCGGGGCCCACGATGCCCTTCCCACTCTCGCTCTCAACCGACGTCGACTCGACCCCCGCCCGCGGTTACGGCCCGACGCTGCGCTTCAGTCGATGCCAAGACACACGGCGCCACAACCCGCACGTCGACGCGGCATGGTGGCCGCGCTCGGCAAACCTGAAGGCGGAATTGGGCCACCTGCTGCGGGTCGCGCAAGAGTCCGGCTTCCAGGCGACCACCGTCGCCTATCGCATGGATAACGAATGGGCGGCGCCTGCTGACCTTGTCGCGTTCGGTGGGCGGATGGTCAAGGTGAGTGGTTATCACAACCATCACCCGAACATGATCACTTTGATCGACGGCATTTCCCATGAGCGGATGCAAGTCATGGTGGTTCCCTCCTCAACACCGCCCCTGTTGGCGAGGAGGGCGCTTAAAGTCGCGGCCCTCCACGCCGATCCGATCCAGGGCACCGATCTACTTGCTCTCGTGTGCGGCGAGCACCTCGGTCTGACCGGATGACCACGATCACCCCACGCCCAATCTCGATTCGGTAGTGCTCCCGGCGGACGGACCATCTAGTTCGGAGAGCGGTCTGACAGTGCGGGCTGCTATCGCCCTGGCCACTAGCTCGGTAGTGAAGATGAAGCGATGGGGATGTTCGTAGGCGGTTAGTCGCTGGGTGTGTCACTCAACATGCCGCTCCACAAGTAGGTGAGCGCGTCGGCGTACAGCTCGCGCGGTACGGCGGCCGGGTCGAGGCTGCGTTGGCTGGCCAGTCCCGTGGCCAGTGCCGCGACAAGGGCGGCGAAATGACTGCTTGGGATGGGCATCGCGATCTGCGTCCGGTCGCAGTAGTCATCGATCATCGACGCGATCTGTCTGCGAATGGTGTGCTGATGCTGCGCGAGCAGCTCGCGCGCTTGGGGACGGCTGACGGCGGCAGCGCAGAACTCGTTGTACGCGACGCTAAGCGATTGCGGGACGAGGAACGTGTCGAACCATTCCTGCAGGACGTCGAGTTGCGGCGGCCCATCTGCGGCGCCGGCGAGGTCGCGCGCGAGCGTGTCGGTGTGACGGGTGATCCAGTCGGTGAGGACGGCGGAGAACAGGTCGTACTTGTCGACGAAGTTCTTGTAGATAGCGCCCCGCGTGTATCCGGCGCGATCGGCGATGCGCTCGAGAGCGGCGGCGAGGAAGCCGTGCTCGCTGAACTCGAGTAGAGCCGCCTCGATCAGTGCGGTCCGGGTCTGCTGTTGCGATTCGACTCGGCTGATCGGTCCCACTGCGACCCCCTCGGCTTGACCGGATCCAATTTCAGATACATAGTGTATCTGGGATTAGAGGTCACTGATGACAGACATGGCACCGCCGAGCACGCTGGCTGACTCGTCCACTTGGGCCAAGACTGCGGACACTCGACGCTGGACTCGCTTCGTGTCGGGGCTGGCTGGCGCTCGCGCTGCTCGGCGGTCTCGCCTTGGTGGCTTCGTTCCCTCCGGTCGGGGCGTGGCCACTGATCTTCGTCGCGTTCGTGCCGATCGCGATCGCCCAACATCGCCTGCTTCCGCCGCGCTGGGCAGGGCTCGCTCCGATGGTCAGGGTCGGCGCGTACGTCTCTTACCTCGCCTGGGTGGGTTGAGCCCGTTGCAACGGTGGTGGCTACTACTTCTCATTCCGCTGCTGTCGGCAACCGGGGGGTTCGATCGACGCGCACATTCGCAGACCAGCGGGCAGCATCTGTGGTGGTCGAGCCCCGCGTTGTGGACGGGGGCGCTGTTCGCAGTCGGGCTGACGCCCATCGCGTCCTGGCTCGATCCCGCCTACGCGTTGTGCCGGCACCCGTTCCTGATTCAGCCGGTCAGCGTGTTCGCTGTCTCCGGTCTCAATCTCGTGATCCTGTCGCCCGATCCCAGGCCGGATCGGACAGATGCTTTATTCTCTAGCCGTTGTGCCTGTGCTGCGGCGGATCGGTTTGCTTCGCGCCTGTGGGCCCCATTCAGTCTGGGATACCTGGACGTCTAGAGACCCCAGTTCTTCGGCTTTACATCGCCGTAAGGGGGCTCCCGTCTAACAGGAGCCCCTATCGGAGCCCCTATCGGAGCCCCTATCGGAGCCCCTATCGGAGCCCCTATCGGAGACCCAGTACGCCCGGCCGATGCGACGTGTCCGTCGCCGTGGCGCAGTTGAAGTCGGCATAGGTAGACGCGTTGCGTTACGGCGCCGTGTCGGGCGGCGGGCGGTAGAACCGCCGGTTGGCCCACACCAGCTGACCGCTCTCGGCCAGGTGCCGAAGGCACAGGTACACAGCGTTGCGGGAGTGCGGCAGATTTTCCGCCGCAAGCCGGGCGTGCAGCTGTGTCGCTGAGATGCCAGCTGCCGCAACATCTGGATTGTCTCGGAAGAACTCGAGGACAGAGGGGGCGCACGGTTGAGTTTGCGCCTTACCGAAACTCACCCGCTCGGACACGACCAGGCGCGGAGGCGGCTGTGCAGAGATCACGTACCTTGCCGGGGGTACGGCTTCTGCGATCGTCATCGCGTTGGAGTACGCCGCCGCAAGGATCTGATCGGACATTCCGCGATCGCTGACGGCGCGGGCGAGCTGCATCGATGCCACCAGCACGGCGAACAGCCCTACCGCGCGATCGCGGGCGTCCTGGTCGTCCCCCACGTGAAGGTGGCGTGCGATCGCCCTGATCAGGACATCGGCTCCCTCGGTATAAGCCTGGCGCACCGCCACGTCGCAGCGGCTGATCTCATCCAGTAGCGCCGCGGAAGGGCAGCCGTCACCCGGATCGTCGCGATGCGCGGGGGATAGGTACTCCCGAAGGAACAACTCGACCGACGCGAGTCCGGCGGGCAGTGCGTCGACGCGCGCAGCCTGATCGGCCAACTGCTGGGCCACAACCGAGGCGACGAGGTCGCTCTTCGACGCGAAATGGCCGTAGAAGGCGCCGTTCGTCAAGCCGGCGTCGGCTACTAGGGT
>Ga0105241_10001696_pt1 | contig 16746 bp, 14 predicted proteins | sample KBSC64metaG_FD_80422 | JGI IMG/M metagenome (GOLD analysis project Ga0105241, IMG submission 80422) | Corn rhizosphere microbial communities from Kellogg Biological Station, Michigan, USA - KBS C6-4 metaG | ecosystem: Host-associated > Plants > Roots > Rhizosphere > Soil | place: Michigan, USA... | reverse complement strand
TCGCTATGATGTTGCGCGAGTATCTCGAGGAGCCTTCGGTGCGGGAACCGGCCGAGCAACCTACGTTCGCTTCGCTCGCCGCCGCTGCGGATACCTCTCGCACCACAATAATTCATTGTCTCAGGCGAATTGCTGGCGTTGCAACATTTGCCGCGGCGCCTGCGCAAGCGGGCTCCGCTCAACGCGATGACCCGACTACTCATTACGGTGGAGGCGCGAAGGGCTACACGGACTACCCATCGCTTGAACAGGAGCGGGGCGAAGCACCCAAGTCCTGCGTAGACGATCACTGGCGATAAAGCATCGGGCTGAAATGCTTTGTTGTCTGCTTAGCGAGGCGCGGCCCTTAGTCGGCCAGGAAAACTTGTCCGATGTCCGCGCCGGGGGTCCCCATCTTGACGCCAAACAGCCGATTATCCGCTTCCCGGAGCCGTCGGCAGACTTCCCGGCCCATATTCATCTGTATTAGCGCAAACTGCTTAAGATCATGCGCGTACACTTTGTAGAGGTTGGCGGCTGAAATACGGATTGCGATGCAATCTTCGACTGCACGGACGGCGGCACTGCGTGGGCAGTGGTCCATTACTGCCATCTCCCCGAAGCAGTCGCCCTCCTTCAGGATTTTGAGGAGGTAATCCTGTCCGTGCCAGGATTTGAGCACGGCGGCTTTGCCCGTTTCAAGGACGAACATCGAATCGCCTTCGTCGTGCTCGCGGAAAAAGAACTCGTTCGTAGGGACCGAAGCGATCGGACATAAGGCGAGTAGGAATTGGAGGATCTCTGTCCGGATTCCGCCAAAGATGGGCATTCGCTGCAGGAGCTCGATTCGCGCTTCTTGCATGGCACGCTCCAGATCGTCGCGACTGTGATCTGCGGAGCGCAGTTTAGCACGCTTGTGTCACGGACTCTGCGCGAATTCGCCCACGCTCCAAGCATTGCCGTCCTTGCTGAGCCGTAGTTTCGCGGTGATCGGCTGAATGCCGGATACCTCGGAATCGATACGATAAACGTATCCGATCACATCCTTGGACACGGGCTTCTTTTCCACCAGAGTTACCTTGACGCGTGGCTTGTCCTCGGAAGGCTCTTTCAATCCTGTCGCCTCAATGCGCTGCAGCGCCGCATCGAGGCTTATCTTCGCCGCGCCGCTCGCGAGCTTGGCGGCACCTGCTACGTCATCATCCGCGAAATACGCCCGAATAAACTGATCGGCGGTCGAGTTGGCCTCCGGTGGGGTGTCGGTGCAGGCAGCGATCAGCAAGGCGATGCCGATGATCGCTCCAGCGCAAGAGCGCACGATCATCATCGGTCGGCTTGGATTGGGAAAGGGAACCCTGGCTTCCGCATGAGGATAATCCTCCTACACGGCAAGGTGAATGTCTTGGACATGTTACGAGCACGGGCGAGCAATCGCAACGGCGAGCACTCCGGTCTTGCCCGTCCCCGTTGGGCGGCGGCGCTGGTCACCTTAGCCAAGAGCCAAGCTTTCCTTTGCCGCACCGCTTGTCGAGTGTTTTGAAACCTTCGAGAAAGCCTGACGACGAGTACTCAATTTTGATGTCACCACCGAATTTTGACTTGCCTATAACCCTGAAGTTGCCGGAAGCGGCAGCGAGGCCCTTGTAGACGTCATCTTTGCCGAAGCATCCTTTGTTCGTGCAATAGGACTCCGGCCGGAAGCTACCGCCAAAATTTTCCAAATTGATCTCCGATCCTGTGTCGAGGACCACGGCACTCCCCTTCTCGTAGATATCGTCGTCGCCAAAGTTTGCAGAAAGCGAATTACCCTTGTCGGACATTTTTCGGCTGATTTTGATGATCGGCAAGCGCATGAAATTCGGAGCGAACCTCCCTTCGATCGCCACAGGCTTCGTCCAAAGCGTGCACCAAACATCGTCTTTTTCCCACCACCAATCATCGATCGCCTCCGCTTTGCCGGGCTCTACGGTTTTGCCTTCGAAGCGCGACACATCCACGGGCGCGTCAATCGCCTTCTCGAATGTTTGCTGATCAATGTAGCCTGTGTCGCGCAGACCGTTCTGACGCTGGAATGCCCGCAGCATCTGCCGGCCCTCATCGTTCAGGAGTTTCTCTGACGACGATGAATCGTAGTCGGTCAGATCGTTCGCGGTCTTTTGCAGGGATGCGACCGTGCGGTCGAGCGGATTGATATACTGATGTTCCTGCTCGAACGTTTTGAAATAGGCGAGTTCGGCGGCAACGAGTTCGGCCTTGATGCGGGACGCGGCGTCCCGAGCCTCGGCGCTCTTCTTTTCAGCTTCGGCGGCAGCTTTTTCCTGCAAGGCTTTCGCAGCCACCCGATCTGCCTCGGCATCTTCGCCCCGGCCAAGAGACTTGAAGATTTCCGAGCGCGTCTGCAGGGCCGATCGCAACTCAGGGTCCAGCGCCACCGCCTTGTCGGCATCGATCAATGCCAAGTAAGAGCGGCCCGCCAAGTGGGACGCCCACGCACGAACGGCATAGCGATGTGCGTTCTCCGGGTCCAAGCGAATGGCCTCGGAATAATCCGCAATCGCATTCGGCGGAGCATTGTTCGCCGCATGCGCAAGTCCGCGCAGGTGATGAAGTTCGGGATTCCCGGGTTCTAACCGTATCGCTTCATCAAAATCGGCGATGGCCATCTCCGGTTTGCCTGCAAGCATCCTTGTTACCGCCCGCTCATAATATCCCGCGGGGTCACGTGATCGCTTTTCGATGAGCTGATTTTGAAGGCCAATCGCGCGCTCGAACTCCGACAATGCGCGATACGCGTTTGCGAGCTTGTAGACTACGATGAGATCGTCCGGTGCCTTCTTGTTTGCCGTCGAATAGTCCAGCATTGCCGCGTGAAACTCTTCTTTCTTGAATCTCACATCGCCACGGTTGACGTAGCTGTCGACATATTCGGGGTCTTTGCTGATAGCCGTATCGTATTCGACCAGAGCGGCATCCGGCCCTTCGATGGCGCCGATTGCAATGCCTCGCGCATTGTAAAGCTGCGCGTCTTCCGGATCGAGCTTGATGGCCGCATCAAAGTCTTCCACCGCCTTACGCAGTTCGTTGTTCAACCGATAAGCGTTGCCGCGGAAATAGTGCGTATCTGGATCCTCAGCGTTGAGTTTGATCGACTCGCCGTAACTGGCGATGGCTTTATCGAGCTTGCCTTGAGACCGGTAAGCATGACCCAGCCATAGAAAGATCGAGGCCTTAGGATTGATTTTGAGAGATTCCTCGAAATCCTGCGCCGCGGGATCGTACTTCTTCAGACCTAGGTTCTGAAATCCCCGGGCGGCGAACAGCTCCGCCAATGGTTCACCGCGGACAGATTTTGAATCGAGGATTCTAGTGCAGGCGGCAACGGCTTCGTCGCCTTTGCCTTTCTTGCAGGCTTCTTCATCGTCCGCCCGAACTGGCTGACAGACGACGCAGACAAGGACCGCGACCGACGCCCTCAGCACGGCCGCGCGGCACGAACACAAGGCTCTCGCTTTCATCGGGATTGACCTGTGGCTTCCTGGGTGTCGGTTGACCGTCTAATTTAGATTGTGCGCGTCTCATTATTCTTCTGGCGGCAACAGCGACCGGAATTGCCGATAGAGGCGATTTTTTTCGACTTCGTCATCCAGCGTCAGCAGAGTTTTCCGCGGACTTGGCGGCGGCGACATATTCGTGCGTCCTATCGAGCGCAAATAAGGATGGCACCAGTCGGGTACGGCCTGGGAAAGCCGGTTGTCCGTTTCGGTCTCGAGCGTCGCGAGATACGCGCACAAAACCTCGTCGGGAGGCGGTTCGCTAACAACCGGCACTGGGTCGGCTGACGCCGTATTCCCCTGGATTGGATCACCGGATGGCTCAGCTGCGCTGGCAGCAGCAGGCGATTGCGCCGGTTGGGTTTCCGAACCGGCGGGCGAGGCGGGTGGCGGATTCTTCCATATATTTTCGTATCCAACCTCGTCGAGAGCCGCTTGGACGCCCGCAGTCCCGTTGCGGCTTTGTCGTACTATTTCCTGGTTCATATCCCGCACGACGTTCCCAACGCGCGGGTCACTTGGTTGAAGACTATTCAAAGTCTCGACGAATAATCTCATCCGAAGCTTGAATCTCAAATTGGACGTCTGCCGTGTCGGACGCCAGACAGCGGCCGGCGATCGCCCGGTACCAACAGGGGTTGAACTTGGTGGACGGGGGGGCGGATACCGCGTGGTAGGCACGACCTTCGGATCGTACACGCGTTCCCGCAGCGAAGTATCTGTGGTGCATCCGCTGCAACCGATCGCGCGATTGTCGTTTCCCGCGAACGTTGATTGCGATTGTTCCCGCATCTTGCGGCGAAACTCACGCATTTGCGCTTCGAACTTACGCTCGGCCTCCTTCAGCTTTGCTTCCGCCTCCCGCGCGGCATCCTTCAGGCGGCGCAATTCGGCATCAAGACGCCGCTGAAGAGCTGGACCCGGTTTGCATTTGCCCGGATGTGCATAATCGCAAACCATCTCACCTTCGCAATACTGCGTTATCTTGCGCCGGCCTTCCCAATAGGTTTTGCAGATGTCCATTGCGGCCAGCAATACGGATGACGGCGCGCCTATTGCAGATGAGGGAGGGGGGCGGGCCGCGGCGACAACCCGGGGAGCTTCGGCAATACAAAAAACAACGAAAAGAAAGCCCGTCGCTATGAAAATCCGCATTGGTCACCCTTCGGCATAGCGACCTTGATAGGCAATATGCGAATGATGAGTACTGGGAACAAACCTACAGTCAAGCGGCCGACGCTTCATTGCGGCCTTCGATCCAGAGCTTTCTTCAAATTGCAGCGCAACAACCTGGCGGATCGAAGCGGCCGTTCCTTTTCGGCACGGTGCAAACTGTCACCAAAGCGTCGTGTCCGCACGCTACATCGCGTCGTTTCCCTGATCGCAATCGAAGACCCAAAAACCGATGAACCGATCTCTTTTGACTTTGATTGCACCTCTGGCGCTTTTAGCCGGGATTTCGCCGGCACTTTGCGCGAGCCCTCGCCATAACGTCGTTCTTTTCGTTCCTGACGGTCTAAGGGCCGGTATCGTGACCCCGCAAACCGCGCCGGCGTTTTCGGAAGTCAGAGACAATGGCGTCAATTTCGCCAACAGTCATTCGCTCTTCCCGACTTTTACGATGCCTAACTCAACCGGTATGGCGACCGGCCACTATCCCGGTGACACGAGCGTTTTCGGCAACAATATTTACGCCGGTTTCCCGATCCCCTCCGCGCGCAACGCGCCGATGGCATTCATCGAAAATGGTGCTGTGCTGGGAGATATTGACGAGCATTTCTCAGGCGATTTCATCGATGAAGAGACAATTCTTCACGTGGCCCACAGGTCAGGTTTCAACACAGCCGCCATTGGCAAGCTCGGCCCGGCGTTCATTTTCGACCACACCGCCCGCGATGGCACTGAGAGCGTCATTATCGACGATGCAACCGGCTCGAAAACGGGCATTCCGCTCGCCACCTGGGTCAGCGACGCATTGAAGGCCGCCGGACTTCCTGTCGTCGCGCCATCCCGCGGTGATAACGGTAAGCCCGGAAATTCAAGCGAGCCCGGAACGAAAATCGCCAACGTAGAACAGCAGGCATTCTTCGCCGACGCTCTGACGAAGGTCGTGCTGCCGAAATTCAAGGCCGACGGCAAACCGTTCGTCGTTGTCTTTTGGTCACGCGATCCCGATGGCACCCAGCACAATCAAGGCGACAGCCTCTTGCAGCTCGAGCCCGGCATCAATGGGTCGACCTCGATGGCGGCAATCCGTAATGCTGATGCAAACCTTGCCGCTATTCGGCAAAGCCTTGACGAGCTTGGGCTTAGCGCCACGACGAACATCATCGTGTCGGCGGATCATGGATTTTCAACCATCTCGAAGCAGAGCGCGACGAGCGCCTCCGCCAAAGCGAGCTATGCGAACGTGCCAGCGGGTCTGCTTCCGCCGGGGTTTTTGTCTATTGATCTCGCGACAGCTCTCAACTTGCCGCTCTGGGATCCAGATAGCGCCAATGCCCGTATCGAAAGTGGGAAACACCCGCGCGCCGCAAATGGATTGATCGGCGAAGACCCCAACGCTCCAAAAGTCATCGTTGCGGCGAATGGCGGCTCGGACCTCATTTATATCCCGGACCGCGACCGTGACATCACTCAGAAAGTCATCGATGCTTTAATGGCGCAAGACTACGTCAGCGGCCTCTTTGTCGACGACGCATTTGGCGCATTTGCTGGAACGCTGCCACTCAGTGCGGTCAATCTTAAAGGGTCCGCGCTCGCCCCCTCACCCGCGATCGCCGTGAACTTCAAGAGCTTCGCGACGGGCTGCGCCAGGCCCTCGACGTGCAGCGTCGAAATTGCCGACACGGGCCTGCAGCAGGGACAAGGCATGCACGGCGGGTTCGGCCGAGGCGATACCGAGAATTTCATGGCCGCGATCGGCCCCGACTTCAAAAAGGGCTTTATCGACGAGGCACCAGTCAGCAATCCTGATATCGGCAAAACGATTGCGGCGATCCTCGGCTTTCTACCGCGCAGCCATGGCAGGCTCATCGGCCGGCCCCTCGTCGAGGCGTTTGCCAACGGCACTCCCGTAGAATCGACGAGAAAAACAATCGTCTCCGAACCGTCGAGCAACGGCCTCAAGACAATCCTCAATTATCAAATGGTCGGCGACACGAAGTATTTTGACACCGCCGGGTTCGAGGGCCGCTCTGTCGGATTGGAGACTGAGGCTTCATTCGCCCAAGGCAAGTAAGAGCGGAGCCTATACGACGCGACAGAGCCACGCGCTTTCGATCATGTCAGTTGATTGGCAATGCAGTCGGGTCCGGCACCGCTCTTGGCGACGCTCATATCATTGCCGCGCCAGACAAATTTATTGCCGCTCCACCCCTCCAGCCACAAGACCGGCAGCAGCAGATCGCGAAGGACCCACGCCAGAGGCGAAAAAATTCCGATGTGCCAGCGCGCGGCCCGCGCCAGCACGGCTTCGGCGCCGAACCACAACAGCATCAAACACGAAAGTACGGAAAGCGGCTCGTAACCGAAGGCTTGTGCAGCAAAGACGCCTGAAGCAATCGGCAGTGCGCTTCCGGTTAGAAGTTCAGGCACATAAAACGCCGGGAACGTGGCACGCCTGAGCCGCGCCCATCGCACCTGCCGGTTCCAAACCTGTCCCCGTGATCTTGGCCCAAGCGGCTGTTCGAAGGGGCGATCGACAAGCCGGACATCGAGGCCACACGCCCGCACGACCTTGGTGGCGGCGGCATCCTCGGCAATTTCCGCACCGAGCACTTCGATACCCCCAGCGACATCGAGCATGTCGCGTCGCCAGAGCATCGACTTGCCCTGCGCAAATCCGAAGCCGATCGTGTCGGCGGCATATTGCCAGCGGGCCTGATAGCCGTTGAGGAACGCGCATTCCAACTCCGCCCAGAATCCGATCGGCCGGCTGCCGATCGGCGGCGAGCATACCAACCCCGTGCCGGGTCCAAAGCTCGCAAACAAGTCGTCGAGGTAGTGCTGAGGCATTAACACATTGTTGTCGGCGATCACGATCCACGGATGGCGGGCTGCCGCCCAACCTTTCACGATATTATTCAGCTTGGGGTTGAACGTTGGCCTCTCGTCGCCGATCAACAGCCGCGCTGGAATGTGCGGGTAGTCTTTGATCAAGCGCCGCACGAGTGGCACGGCCGCGTCGCCCTCGCGCGCCGCGCAGAAGATGACCTCGTAGTTCCGAGCCGTGAGTTCAAACGTCGAACGCAGCGTCAACTCGTCGAAGTGGTCGAGCCCGCAAATAGGCCGAATAATGCTGACCGGACCGGCCGCTGGGCAGCGCGTCTTCGAACTTACTGATGCAAACCGCGACAGTGCCAAAGCTGCCGATATGAGATGAATAGCCGTGGCCAAGGCGCAGAAGATCGCAGCCACCGTGGCGAAATCGGCCATTGCTCCTCCATCTAACGAAACCTCTGCACATGAATTTCAGGATTCAAATGAAATATCGACGACGGTTTCGCGACAGCCTCGTGACAGATGAACTTCGGCATCACTCGAACCGGCGGCGTTCACATTATCGGCCGGCAACTTCGCTGCTATTCGTTCCCAAACTTGCGCCGAATGAATCCGTCGATCGACAGTGGTCCGGAACCACTGATGACCAGAGATGCGAGCGACGCCAGATACAAGAGATCGGTCTCATAACCTGGCTGACCGAACTGCGCACCGGCCGCGGTGACGGCTTTGAGTGTGATCGAACTGAAGCCGTACGGCAGATGCACCGTAAACATGGCGACCAATAAAATCGCGGCCATCGGTAGGCTTACAAGCACAACGAAAGCGCCCAGAAGAACCGCCATGCCACCGAATATTTCGACCAGGATCGTAGCCCAGGCCATGAAATGCGGAGCGGGCACGCCAATCGCGTGGAGGATTGCCGCGAACGAGTCCGAACCCCTCCCCAGCTTGGCAAAACCATGCTCCATGAATCCATATCCGACGATCAGGCGCAGCGGAATTGGAGCCCAGCGAGGCGAAGGCAATCGACGTCGCAAGTCCTCAGAAATGCGAAACAACATCGTCTTATACTCATCCAGTTGCTGCAAACTTTTCACACTCGGTCATCTCCGTAAGGCGGCCGAACCCGATGGAACAGGCAGGGCATCACACCCTGCCCCGCTAATTCGCCTGCGCGTCCGCTTTTATTTCACGCGTCGAAAAACATTCAGCCGCCGTCACTCTACGCGGCGTGCGATTTTGATTCGAACTGCGACACACTCGTTGCATCAAACACGTCGCACTTTTCCGCAGTTGCGATTTTGTAGCGCTTGATCTACATCTATTTTGGAGCAACGGATCTATAATTCCCCGCCCGCTGAGCCTAGCGCGGTGAAACAGGAGGCACGGCAATCATGGGACGGCCGCGAGAATTCGACGAATGCGAATTTCTGGAAGCCGCAGCGGAGGTTTTCTGGGCCAAAGGCTATAGGGCGACATCGACCCGCGATCTGACGGAATCCACCGGGCTCACATCGGCTAGCATGTACAATGCCTTCGACGACAAGCGCGCGCTCTACCTTGGCGCGTTGGCGCAGTATCTCGATCGCACTCTGCGGGAACGTATCGTCCGTCTTGAAGCGTTGCCGTCGCCGGGCGCCGCAATTGTTGGCTTCTTCAAAGAAATCGTTGATCGATCGCTGGCCGACCCTGAGCATCGGGGATGCATGCTGGTGAATACGGCCCTCGAAGCGACATCCGATGACCGCGATCTGCAGCGCATCGTGGCGAACCATACTTTGATGATCGAACGCTTCTTCCATGGCCGGGTGGTCGCGGGACAGCGCACCGGCGAGATTCCAGATGATCAACCGGCGGACGATATCGCCAAGCTATTGCTCTCTGTGGTAATGGGTCTTCGCGTGCTGGCTCGCGTGCGCCCTGAGCCCGAATTGCTCACTGGCCTCGTGCGTCCCGCTTTGGCGATACTCAATCTTCCTTGGCCGCCTGGCAAAGACAGGGTTCGTAAAGCAGCGAAGAAAGCCGCCTCGGTTAGCCGACGGAAAACGGCATGACAAAACGTACATTCCTAATAACGGGCGCCAGCAAGGGTATCGGCAGAGCGCTATCCGACCGTCTCGCCAAGGCGGGCCATCAGGTCGTCGGCATCGCGCGCAACGGCGACGCGAGTTTTCCAGGCACGTTGGTTTCGGTCGATCTCAACGACAGTCAACGTTCGGCCGAGGCGTTCACGGATCTCGCCAATCGATATGCCTTCGACGGCGTCGTCAACAATGCCGCGCTGGCGAGAATGGATCCGGTCGGTGAGATCAAGCTCACGGACCTCGACGATATTATGCGCGTCAATCTGCATCCGACCATTTTGGCAGCACAGGCAATCCTGCCGACGATGAAAGCCAAGGGCTGGGGCCGCATCGTCAATATATCGAGCCTTACCGTTCTCGGTGTAGCGCGACGCAGCGCCTATGCCGCATCGAAGGCAGCGATCGTGAGCTTGACGCGCACTTGGGCGCTGGAACTGGCAGAGACCGGCATCACTGTTAACGCGGTCGCGCCCGGTCCGATCGAAACAGAGATGTTCCGCGAGAATACCCCGGCTGGAAGCGACGCCGAGCGCCGGTTCTTGTCGCTCATCCCGATGAAGCGCCTCGGCGCTCCAAACGAAATCGCCGCAAGCATCGCGTTCCTGCTTTCAGACGAAGCCAGCTATATCACCGGCCAAACGCTTTTCGTCGATGGCGGCGGCTCGATTGGCAAGGCGCTCATGTGAAGGACAAGGCGAATGGCGGAGGTCGGGTGCGGCGTACGAGCGGCTTTCGTAGCCGCCGGCGTCATTCCTGCGCCATCACTTTGCCTGCTGACGGATTCCGATATTCGGATGCGCCCGTTGTGCTCTAAAGTCAGCAATAAGTTCGGCGAAATGTCACAGCGCAGATGCATCGGCTCCGAGGCTTTGATAAAACCACCTTCGCAATACCCTAGACCGAATCCACTCCGATCAACTGCTCACACCGGACGTCATGACTTTCACACCCGACCGCCGACACGTCTTGGCCGGAACTCTGGCGACGTCCGTCTTAGGATGGACAAGGCCGGCACTCGCCACTCAGTCCGTTGGGCCGATGACGCTTGGAAATGCGGAACCATTTACCTTTAACGATCTGAAGCGGCGGGCAAAGGCGCTTGCGCAAAGCGCGTACACGCCGCCGCCCCAGCCGTCCGACGCCCACCCGCTGCGGGACATGACTTTCGATACCTTCGCGCAAGCGGTCTACAAGCCGGAGATGGAGCTATGGCATGGCGTACCTGGGGCCCAACCCGTGCGCCTGTTTCCCCAGGGGCGCTACTACGCCGAACCGGTCGCCATCTACGTGCTTGAGGACGGCAAGGCACGCCAGGTTGTCTATTCGCCCGACTTCTTCAACATGCCCGCCAACCATCCGTTGCGGACATTGAAGTCCGCCGGTTTCGCCGGCTTCCGCCTGATGAGCCGGGGCGGCGAAAGCGATTGGCTGGCGTATCTCGGCGCATCTTATTTCCGCGCCTCGGATCCCAATGACCAGTACGGCGCCTCGGCGCGCGGCCTTGCAATCAATACGGGGCATCCCGAAGAATTTCCGCGCTTCACGGCCTTTTGGCTGGAGCAGAACGACGGCGGAATGAACATCTACGCGCTGCTGGAGAGCCAGAGCGTGACGGGCGCCTACCGTATGGATAGTCGCCGCATCGATGGTGGCAAGGGCGGTGCGGAGCAGGAGATCGAGCGCGCACTATATTTCAGGGCGCCGGTCGAAACGCTGGGCATCGCGCCGCTGACGGGCATGTTCTGGTATGGCAAGAACTCAGGTCACTTCCGTGGAGACTGGCGGCCGGAAGTGCACGATTGCGATGGCTTGGCGATGTGGACGGGCGCAGGTGAGCGCATCTGGCGGCCGCTCGCTAATCCGCCGCGCATCGTCACCAATTGCTACACCGACGATAACCCTAAAGGTTTCGGTCTGATCCAACGCGATCGCAACTTCGAAAACTATCAGGACGACAGCCTGTTCTACGACAGGCGGCCAAGCATCTGGGTGGAACCCCTGTCGGGGTGGGGCAAGGGCGGCGTAAATTTGATCCAGCTGCCGACCGTCGGCGAGACCGAGGACAACATGGTCGCCTTCTGGACACCGGAGCAATCGGTTGTCGCCGGATCGGTGATCAATGCGCACTATCGTCTGCACTGGGGCCTGGGCTCACCCTCGCACGGCGACATCGGCCGCATCGTCGCGACCCGAATTGGTCTCGGCGGCCTGGGCGGACGCGACCTCGATCTACGGCATACGAAACCGGGTGCCCGCAAATTCATGATCGATGTCGAGGGCAAGGCGCTGGATAATCTGACCCGCTACGGCGGCACGCACACCGCCGTTACGGCGAGCTGCGGCAAGATCAGCGGCGTCGAGGCCTTTCCTGTGGTGGGTACCAAGCGCTGGCGCATGATGTTCGATCTATCGGATCTGGACGGCCAGCCGGCCGACCTGCGCGCTTTCCTGCAGAAAGACAATGAAGCCCTGAGCGAAACCTGGATCTATCAGGCGTTCCCGTAGAAACGCCGGCGCGGCTGCCTCTTGCGGCAAAACTAGAAACACTTGTGCGCCGGCTTTCAATCCACCAGGGCTTTGTCGTGGTTCTTGGCCTTGTCAAGGTTCACTGCGGCGTCGGCATTCTTCATTTTGCCGATCCGCGCCGAATTGAGATCCGCTCCCTCGAAGTTTGTTCCCGTAACATTGGCGTCGCTAAAATCGGCGGCCGCGAATTCGCCGCCACGAAGGTTGGCGTTGCTGAGATCGGCGCCACGAAGCGACGCAAACTCCATCATGACGCGTGCCAGGTTCGCGCCCTTGAAGGATGAGCCATCGAGCTTCGTGCCTTTGAATGCGCCACGCATCAAACCCATCGATTGGTTCTTCTCGTCAGCCGAGAGATCGGCGCGATCGAAGATGGCGTTCTTCACGCTTGCATCGGTGAAGTCAGCGGCGACGTGGGCATCGGAAAAATCGGCACCATCCAGCGTTCCGCCACCGAATTGCGTCGCAAAGAGACTGGCGTTCTTGAGGTTGGCGCCCGTCAGGTTCGATTTCAGCGCCCACGCCTGATCGAGCACGACGCCCTCGAGATTTGCGCCTTTGAAATTGACATTGTTGATCCTGGCCGACTGAAGTTTGACCCGGCGAAGGTCCAACCCCGAAAGGTCCAGGCCGTTGAGACTTTTACCGCTGAGATCGAGAATTCCTCCGGCCGGCAGTCTGGAAATCGCAGACTCGATGTTGGCGCGGCTCATCTCGGATTTCGTAAAGGCATCCGACGTGACGTCGAGGCCCGTCATATCCTGAGCGTGCGAAGCAGCTCCGGTGAGTAGCACCAAGGAAGCCAGGAAGGTTGCAGCAGCCGCTGATTTGAGCATCGTGGCTTCTCCATTCCCTCCTTTTTCAAGGGGCCCGCCTTGGTATTATACGCTCCGTTCTCCGTTTGGTATCGCGACGCAGCGGGGAAAAGCCCTTTGGAGCTCGCATACGGGCAGATTCCCGCGTGACTTGGATAAGGATCTAAAGTTGCCGGGCGGCTTCTTCAACGCCTGCCCTGACCGTGCTTTCCGTCAAATCTGCCGAGCAGAGCTCGACAAACCGATAGGCAAACCTCCGGACGTAGGTGGCTCTTCGCAGCGCAATGCGCGAAATATTCGGGTCGAAGAGATGCTGCGCACCGATAAGCCTCAACCGATGATCTTGCTTCGCATCAACAGCCATGGACGCGACAATGCCGACGCCGAGGCCGAGATCCACGTAGGCCTTGATGACATCGGCGTCGAGGGCCGACAGAACAATGTCGGGCGCGATACCTACCGCCGCAAACGCTTTGTCGATTTTCGAGCGGCCCGTGAAGCCTTCGCTGTAGGTGATGATCGGCCACTCGGAAAGCGCCTTGAGCGTAAGCGGAGTGACACTCTGAAGCTGGTGACCGACCGGTACGACGACACCATGATGCCACGTGTAGTAGGGAAACGACACGAGCTCGGGCACGTCTTGCAGCGCTTCCGTCGCAACTCCGATGTCTGCGCTTCCCTCGATCAGCATCCGCGCGATTTCACTCGGGCTGCCTTGATGCAGCACCAAGTGCACGTTCGGAAACTCCGCGCGAAATTTGGCGACGACCGGCAGAAGCGCATATCGCGCCTGGGTATGGGTCGTTGCGATGTTAAGCGTGCCTCGATCACGATTGGCGAACTGCTCGCCGAGCTTCTTGATGTTTTCCGTGTCGAGGAGAATGCGATCGACGATCTGCGCCAGCTCCTTGCCGGGCTCCGTCAATCCTAAAAGCCGCTTCCCGCGACGCACGAATAGCTCGACGCCAAGCTCGTCTTCAAGATCCTTGATATGCTTTGAGACGCCGGACTGGGACGTATAGAGCGCGTTTGCAACCTCGGTGAGATTGAAGTTGCGCCTGAGCGTTTCGCGGATAATGCGGAGTTGCTGAAAATTCACTAGCCTGCCGTGCCATTCTGTTCGGGGAAAACGCGGAGACGGCGGCTTTTGAGTTTCACGCGTTGCCCGGTCGATAATCCAAGGGTTGCCACATCCGCTCCCGGGATCTCGACTTCGAAATAGTCCTTGCGGCCTTCGCGCGCGTCACCGTTGGCCACGAGTTCTACACGCGCAATCGCACTGTTGCCAAGAATGCGTTTGACGCTCGCCGTGATCCCGTCGCTGCCCGAAGCCGAGAGGGGCACGATTTCCGTGTCGTGAGGCCTGACGAATGCGACGACCTCTTCGCCGTTCGTCAGATGCTTGGCGTTATGGAGCAGGCGCTCATCACCGATCCGCAAATAATCGCCTTCGACCCGGCCGCGAAATTCGTTAACCGCCCCGATGAATCCAAACGCGAAGGCCGTCGCCGGCTCCTCATAAACCTGCTTCGGCGTACCGATTTGCTCGACGCGGCCCTTGTTGATCAGCACAATTCGGTCGGACACTTCGAGCGCTTCTTCCTGGTCATGAGTGACGAAAATCGATGAGATATGAAGTTCATCATGCAGTGCCCGAAGCCAACGCCTCAATTCCTTGCGCACCTTCGCGTCAAGCGCGCCGAAGGGTTCATCCAGCAGAAGGACGCGCGGTTCGACTGCGAGTGCGCGGGCGAGCGCCACGCGTTGGCGCTGCCCGCCGGAAAGCTGCGACGGAAAGCGGTTGGCCACCCAGCCGAGCTGCACGAGATCGAGAAGCCGGCCGACCTTCGCGCGGATTTCCTTATCGCTCGGCCGATCCCCACGCGGCCTGACCCGCAGCCCGAATGCGATATTCTCGAACACCGTCAAATGCCGGAAAAGCGCGTAATGCTGGAATACGAAACCGACATGACGCTGGCGCACGTCCTTGTGCGTCGCGTCATCGCTATCTAGCAGGATGCGTCCGGTGTCGGCGTGTTCGAGACCGGCGATCACGCGCAGCAACGTCGTCTTTCCGCACCCCGACGGCCCGAGCAGCGACACCAGTTCGCCGTCCGGAAAACTGAGCGAGACGTCATCCAGCGCTTTGAATGTGCCGAACGTTTTACTAACGCCTTGGACTTCAATGCTCACGGAACCTGCTCCTCAGCCACAAGCTTCGGTGCGCGCCACTCGACGTAGCTCTTGAGCACCAGCGTAACCAGCGCCAACAGCGCCAGCAACGATGCGACAGCGAAAGCCGCCGCGAATTGATATTCGTTGTAAAGAATCTCGACGTAGAGCGGCATCGTGTTCGTCTCGCCGCGAATGTGCCCGGAGACGACCGACACCGCCCCGAACTCACCCATCGCGCGTGCGTTGCACAAAATGACACCGTAGAGCAGCGCCCATTTGACGTTTGGAAGCGTCACGCGCCAGAACGTCTGCAACCCTGAAGCACCGAGTGAAATCGCCGCCTCTTCCTCGTCTCTGCCTTGCGCCTGCATCAGCGGGATCAGCTCGCGGGCTATGAACGGGAACGTGACGAAGATCGTTGCCAGAACGATCGCCGGCACTGCGAATATGATCCTGATATCGTGCATCTTGAGCCAAGGTCCAAGCCAACCCTGCAGTCCGAATACCAGGACGTAGACTAAGCCCGCGACCACGGGCGACACGGAGAACGGCAGATCGATCAGGGTGATCAGGAAATTTTTGCCGGGAAATTGGAACTTCGCGATCGCCCATGCGGCCGCTATGCCAAAAACCAAGTTCATTGGCACGGCGATAGCGGCGGCCAGCAAAGTCAGACGAATTGCCGATAGCGCGTCGGGTTCGATCAGCGCCGCACCGTAGGCATCCAACCCCTTACGCAAGGCCTCGGCAAAAACCGCCAGCAACGGCAACAACAGGAACAAGACGAAGTACGAGAGCCCGACGCCGATGATAACGAGCTTGACCCAGCTCGGATCGCGCGTTGCCGGATTGGTTTCGAATTTTCCGCCACCGCGGACACGCGCATCGAAGGTTGCTTCCATGATAGCCATCAGAGCGTCCTTCCCGTGCGCCGCGACGTCCAAGCCTGCAGACCGTTGACGACGAGAAGCATGACGAACGACATGACCAGCATGACCGCGGCGACCGCCGTCGCACCTTGATAGTCAAACTGTTCGAGCTTGGTGATGATGATCAGCGGCGTGATCTCGGAGACCATCGGAATGTTACCGGCGATAAAAATCACCGACCCGTATTCACCGACCGCACGGGCGAAGGCGAGCGCGAAGCCGGTAAGCAGCGCCGGAAGCAGCGTCGGAAAAACGACGCGCACGAAGGACTGCCAGCGCGTCGCGCCGAGGCAGGCAGCGGCTTCTTCATACTCCGCATCGAGGTCTTGCAGCACGGGCTGAACCGTCCGAACGACAAATGGCAAGCCGATGAAAATCAGCGCTACGAGCACGCCGGCGGGCGTAAACGCGATCTTAATGCCGAGCGGCTCGAGAAGGCTCCCCATCCAACCGTTCCTGGCGTAGATGGCGGTTAGCGCGATGCCTGCGACGGCTGTCGGCAGCGCGAACGGCAGATCGATCAGCGCATCGACGATCTTGCGGCCGGGAAACGTGTAACGCGTTAATGCCCAGGCGAGCAGCAATCCGAAAACCGCATTGATGGCTGCCGCAAGCAGCGACGCGCCGAACGTCAATTTGTAGGAAGCGACCACGCGCGGCGACGTAACGGCCTGCCAGAAGT
>Ga0105241_10001693_pt1 | contig 16760 bp, 13 predicted proteins | sample KBSC64metaG_FD_80422 | JGI IMG/M metagenome (GOLD analysis project Ga0105241, IMG submission 80422) | Corn rhizosphere microbial communities from Kellogg Biological Station, Michigan, USA - KBS C6-4 metaG | ecosystem: Host-associated > Plants > Roots > Rhizosphere > Soil | place: Michigan, USA... | reverse complement strand
GACAGGATGAAGTCCTACCGGCAATGGCTGCCGGCCGCGAGTTATGAAGGCACCGGCTCGATTGGCGGCAGCTTCTACTCGGACAACATCGAAGACTACTACATGACTCCCTACGAACTGGGCTACGGACCGTTCGTGAAGTTCGACCACGATTTCATCGGCCGGGAGGCTCTGGAGAAAATCGCCACCAAGCCCCAGCGGAAGAAAGTCACTTTGAAGTGGAACTCCGAGGATGTCGCCAAAGTCTTCGAATCGATGTTCCAGCCGGGCAAGGAACACTACAAGTACATCGATCTGCCGTTGTCCAATTACACTTCGGCTTCGTATGACAAGTTGACCAACCACGGCAAAATGGTCGGAGTTTCAATGTTCGCGGGATACAGCTACAACGAACGTTCTATGCTGTCGCTGGGCGTTGTGGATCCGGATATTGAAGTCGGCAACGAAGTCACTCTGACCTGGGGTGAAGAGGGCGGGGGATCGAAGAAGACCACCGTCGAGCGCCACAAACAGATCGAAATCCGCGCGATTGTGAGCCCGGTTCCGTACTCCGAAGTTGCTCGCAAGACGTACGCGGCAGGTTGGCGTACCGGCAAGTAATAAATAGTAGGGCGGGCTTCAACCCGCTGGCGGGTTTGTAGCATGCGAAGGGCAACACCCCCTTTCAGAGCGGATCACGTTGGCAGTTTGCTCCGGCCGCAGCACCTGAGGGAGGCCCGCGCTCGGCGCGATGCCGGGGAGATCTCCGCCCTACAGCTCAAAGAAATCGAAGATCGCGCCATCCAGGATTTGATCGCCAAGCAAGATGCGATCGGACTGGATGGCATCACCGACGGCGAGTTCCGGCGCGCCTTCTTTCATCTGGATTTTCTGGAACAACTGCAGGGTGTCGAGTCCTATCCGGCTGGACAGAGCGTTCAGTTCAAGGGCGGCACGGCCAAGGTCAAGGGGTTGAAGGTCAAGGCCAAGATCCAAGCCGGCGTCCACCCCATGATCGAGCACTTCAAGTTTCTAAAGACTCACGTTCCGAACAAGGTCGCCAAGATGACCATTCCGTCGCCCAGCATGCTGCATTACCGCGGCGGCCGGAGCGCGGTCAGTCCGAACGCCTACCCTTCGATGGAAGAGTTCTACCACGATCTCGGCCAGGCGTATAAGAAAGTGGTCACCGACTTTGGGGCGGCTGGGTGCCAGTATCTGCAACTGGACGAAGCAAGCTTCCCGTACCTGTGCGATAACGAGCAGCGGGAAATGCTGCGGTCGCGCGGCGACGATCCGGCCAAACTGCCAGGTATCTATGCGGACATGATCAACGCCGCGATCTCCGGCAGGGCTCCAGGCATACGAATCACGCTGCATCTGTGTCGCGGAAACTTCCGGTCCATGTGGATCGCTGCAGGCGGCTATGAGCCGGTGGCCGACGTCCTGTTTAACAAGGTCCACAGCGACGCGTACTTCATGGAGTGGGACACCGATCGTGCCGGCGGATTCGAGCCGTTGCGGCTGGTTCCGAAGAACAAGCAGGTGGTGCTCGGCATTGTGACGTCAAAGTCGGGAGCGTTGGAAGAGAAGGACGACCTGAAGCGCCGCATCGATGAGGCCGGCAGATTCATCGATCTGGATCAGTTGTGCCTGAGCCCGCAATGCGGCTTTGCCAGCTCGGAAGAAGGTAATCTCTTGACTGAGGATGAGCAATGGGCCAAGTTACGGCGGATCGTTGAAGTCGCCGAAGAGGTGTGGGGTTAGTGAGCCGTCTGCTTGCCGTTGTAGCTTTGTTCGCCGCTGGTGCGGGCAGTATGTTCGCACAAACTGCGACGAAATACCGTGTGCGCGCGGGTGAAATGATATCCATCGCTGGAGATGTCACTGGCTCGCAGAGCAGGGGCTTCGTCATCGGGCCGAACGCGCGAGGGGATGAAGTACTGCTGGGCGTCTCTCTCTCGACGAAGCCAGGCGACTACACAATCAAGGTGTCCTCCGTAAACGATGCCGGCGAAGAGAGCACGTCGGTGGTCAACGTGATCGTGGATCCCCCTTTCACCAGTCCTTCCACGGCAACCACACCGCCCGTGGTGCTGTTGAATGGCTTTCAGCTCCAATGCCCAGGTTCCAGTTTCAGTACGTTCGGTGGCCTCGAACGGCTTCTGGGTACTGCGGTCTACTTCTTCGACAACTGCGAGTGTCCTAATTGCACCATCGAGGAACTGGCCGAAGATTTCGGCCAAGCGTTGAATCTGATTCGCTACGACAATGGTGAACTGGTGCCGAGGGTTGATGTGGTGGCGCATAGCATGGGCGGGTTGATCGTCCGGGCGTACCTGGCTGGCAAGCAAGCTGCGTCCGGCGCGTTCTCTCCGCTCAGCAATCCGAGAATTAGAAAGGCGATCTTCATCGCGACGCCCCAATTCGGCTCCTATCAGGCGGCCGGCCCATACGCGGCATTCTTGCCTTCTTTAACTCAGGCTAACGAAATGAAGCCGGGAAGCCAGTTCCTGCTGGATCTGGCGACGTGGAACCAAGGACGCGATGACTTGCGAGGCGTGGACGCGCTCGCCATTGTGGGAGATCAGGGTGTTTGGAACACCACAGTTCGCGCCAGCGATGGCCTGGTTTCCTTGACCAGTGCTTCTTTGGACTTCGCACAACCGGACGAGCGTACCCGCATCATTCCTTATTGCCATTTTCAAATGGACCCTGGCTCGCTGGCCGCCAACCTTCTGGGGTGTGCAGGTCCCGGTATCGCTTTTATAGATTCGCTGGTGCATCCGACGTATCAGATCATCCGGTCATTTTTGGATGACACCAACCAGTGGCAGTTCATCGGCACATCCCCAGCCCTGAATCCGCGGCTTGCAATCACTGGTGGAGTTGACGTCGTGCTCAAGGCCGCCGACGATACGCTTGTTACGAACCTGAGTTCTGTGACATTCGACAATGGCGCGGGCCAATTGAGTCCCGGCCCCAGCGCGTTTTATGGCGAGTTCGTACCCTCGGGTCCGCACAACTTCGTAGTGAATACTCCTTCCAGTGCCGTGAACGTAAACGGTACCGTTCTGGCTGGCGGGATTCGTCCGTTGGTGTTTAAGCTGGGACCGACGATTACGAGCGTTCAATCTGCTATGCCCACGGGTTTGCCGGGGAACACCGTCGCCTACGGATCGCCTATCGTTGTTACAGGAAGCGGGTTTTCGTCATCGAAGGGCGCGCCATCGCTTCTGTTCAACGGAGTCGTTTTGCCGAGCTCGATAGTTTCCGATCAGCAGATCAACGCGTATCTTCCGGTTCTTACTTCGGCGAAGTTTTCTCAGGCGGATTACATCGGGATTGCTCAGCTTAAAGTTGTCAACGGCAATGGCCAGCATACGATCAACGTGATGATGGCGCCCGCCGGCGTGGCCCCGGTGATCTCTCTTTCGACGACGCAGCTACAGTTCACGTACACCATCGGAGGCGCTTTACCCGCGCCGCAAACCGTCACGATCAGCAATAGTAGCGGTGGGACTCTGACCTGGTCCACGAGGGCAGGGATAGCCAGCTGGCTTGGATTTACTTCTCCTGACAACGCGACGCTGGTTGTGTCCGCGAATCCTGCGGGTCTGAGTCCGGGCACTTACACCAGCATCATTACGATATCGGCATCCGGAGCCGATCGCCCGCAAACCATCGTCGTCACGTTTACGGTGAACCCAGCGCCCCCCTTTCCTTCGCCCGGGCTGTATTCCGCCAACGCGACGGACTCGGGCGCAGCGGCGGGATTATGGATTCGTGTCGCACCCAATGGCTCGCAGACCACCGGCCTGCTTTTCGACCCCGCCAAACCCATAGGCAGCCGCGTTGCCGTCCCGGTGGATTTAGGCGCGTCGGCGGATCCAGTTTACCTTTCTTTGTACGGTACGGGTTTCCGCAACGCCACTCGGGCGATCGCCATGGTGGGCGGGTTAAACGTCCCGGTGCTCGCCTTTGCCGCGGTTCCTCAATTCACCGGGGAAGATGTCGTGAACATCGGACCGCTACCGCGCTCGCTCGCAGGGCGGGGCGAAGTGAGTGTGGTTCTGACGTTCGACGGAAAGCCGACCAACTTGGTCACCGTAAATTTCCGATAACCGTGGCATAGTAAAAGGTTGGGAAACGTACTGGTAGCAGGCGGCGCCGGCTATATCGGAAGCCACACTTGTAAGCTCCTGGCCAAGGCGGGGCGCGAGCCCGTGGTGCTGGACAATCTAAGCACTGGACATCGATGGGCCGCCAAATTCGGTCCTCTCTACGTCGGCGATATCGAGAACGGGGAGTTGGTACAGAAGGTCGTCCGCGAGCACGGCATCACCGACGTTATTGATTTTGCGGCGAAGGCCTACGTCGGCGAATCGTACACGGATCCCGGGAAGTATTTCCGCGAGAACGTAGGAAAGACCATTCACTTCGTGGACGCGCTAATTGCGGGCGGAGTCAAGAACATCGTGTTCTCTTCGACGTGCGCGGTATACGGAAGTCCCGATACGCTTCCCATCACGGAAGCCGAATCGAAGAAGCCGGTCAACCCGTACGGCGAAACCAAGCTATTCGTGGAGCGCATGCTGCACTGGTACGGAATCGCACATGGGCTGAAGTGGGTAGCTCCGCGATACTTCAACGCGGCGGGCGCCGATCCGGAGGGTGAGATCGGCGAGGTGCACGAACCGGAACCCCATCTGATCCCGGCCGCCATCGAGGCGGTGCTGGGCAAGCGTCCGCAACTGGAAGTGTACGGAACCGACTATCCTACTCCTGACGGAACCGCGATTCGCGATTACATTCACGTGTTCGATCTGGGCCGGGCGCACATTCTCGCGCTGGATTACTTGCGAAACGGCGGCGAGTCGATCGCCGTCAATCTAGGCACGGGCGTGGGCCAATCCGTGATGGACGTGATTGGCGCCGTGCGCGCTGCAACCGGCCGCGAAGTTCCGCACGTGCTTCGTCCGCGCAGGGCAGGCGATCCTCCCCAACTGATCGCGGATCCGTCCATGGCGAAGCGCGTCCTGGGTTGGACTGCGGAGTTCCAGGACATCCGGCGCACGGTCGAAACGGCTTGGGCCTGGCATCAGCGGCCCGTAACCGGATAGGCATCCGACCGTGATATAGTAGCTCGACTCTGACTTCCCACGTAGGAGAATTGCATGAAGCAACCCGCGCTTGGAATTGTAGCCACCGTCCTGATCATGGCGGTCTCCCTGGGCGTCATTTCCCTGTTTGATTTCCCGACATTCGGCAGTTGGGTTATCTTCGTCATGGCCGCCATAATTCCGATGGAAATCGTCATCGGCGTAACTTGGGGCGCCAATCCGGGCTTTGTCAGCTCTCATTCCCAGCCTTTGAAGGGCATTCTGCTGGTGCTGGTGAATATCGCTGTCGGTGTGATTGTGGGTGGCATTTGCCACGCGATCGTGGGCGGCAGCATTGCTCCGCCGATTCCGATTTTGGTCTTGTTCGGCATTGTTTCAGTAGTCGTCACATTCTGGATGGCCATCATGTTTGGAGGATGGCCGTTCACAAGCATGATCAAGAGTCCGGTGGGTGCCGGCTTGGCGATGCTGGCGGCGGTCTACATCATCAACTACCTGCTCTTCCGCCTGTTTTTTGATTTCAGTTTTATGGCTGGGGCCCCGTGGTATCAGGCGAGCCTCGATCCGCACGGGATGTTTAACGGAGTAAACGCGCAGGTGTTCTACGTAACCGCGCTCACCTTCCTGTTCGTAATGCTGCACTTCGATTTGTGGCCGTTTACATCGTCGCCGGCCGTGATGAAACAGCCTGTTCTAGGCATCGTGTGGACACTGCTGGCGCTGGCGCTGGGCGCTGTTGCGTACTACATCGGCGTTAATGCGATGGGCATGGATCCGATGATCTTCCTCACATCCGGGCCGATCCCGTTCATCTTCGGAACTATCGTGCTGCTGAATATGCTGCACAATTCGCTATTCGCCAGGTTCACCCAGCCCTTGAAGGGGATCTTGAACTGCGTGGCCGCCCTGGTCATCGGAGTCCTGCTGGCGAAGATGTATGGCGCGCTCGCGACCACGGTGACCGGCGTACTTAAGCCGGGCCCACCCACCAACGATTTTGAGATTTGGCTGGCGACGGCGCTGCTCGGCATAACCTTCCCGTTCCTGATCTTTTTCGCCGAGTTCTTCAAGATGTGGCCGCTGCAGAAAAGTAAACCGGAATAGACTAGTTGAAGAAGGAATTCGAAATCATATGCTACGTGCGATTGACGAAAACACCATTACCGACGCTGCTATTGAACAGATGGCGGCCACGCCGAATCCCCGGCTGAAGCAGATCATGGAGCCGTTGGTGAGGCACTTGCACGCTTGGGCTCGCGAGGCGGATCTCACGCCGGAAGAGTGGCTGCAAGGCATCAGCTTCCTGACCGCGGTGGGCCAGAAATGTACGCCGTTCCGGCAGGAGTTCATCTTGCTCTCTGACACACTGGGGATGAGCTCGCTGATCAACTCTCTCCACGACAAGCGCGCGGCCGAAGCCGGCACCAAGAGTAGCCTGGTGGGTCCGTTCTATCGCACGGATTCGCCCGCCATGAAGCTGGGCGATAGCATCGTCACCAAGCCGAGCAATGGGCTTGAAGTGGTCCTCTACGGACGCGTTACGGATAAGACGGGGAAGGGCGTTCCGAATGCATCGGTCGAAGTGTGGCAGCCGGATGAAACCGGCAACTACGATTTGCAGAAGCACGATCCATCTGAGATGGACTTGCGCGGACACTTCCATACCGATAGCGAAGGCCGCTACCACCTGCGCACGGTGGCTCCGCTTGGCTACATGATCCCCATGGATGGTCCGGTGGGCGATATGATTCGCGCGCAGAAGCGTCACGGGTATCGGCCCGCGCATATTCACTTTATCGTCGGCGCGCCGGGCTATCGCGAAGTGGTGACGGCGCTATATCTGGGGGATGATCCGCACGTGGATTCGGATACCGTGTTTGGCGTGACCGAGTCGCTGGTGACATCGGTGAAGGAGAAGGATCCTGCGTCGCCGATTCCTTCGCTGCCGAGCATCAAGTTCGACTTCCAGTTGGCGGCAGCCACAGCGAAGGACATGACCGGACGCGTGGGTGCGGATCCATCGCAAATCGTGGCGAAGGCGTAATGCTACGATAGCTTTTCGTGAAGTTTGAGGCTCTCTATTACCAGGACCGGCTGAAGATCGTCAATCCCGAAGGGGACGTCGCCATCACGACGCTGTGGTCCAAGGTAGAATCCGCGTATCAAATCCTGGAAGAAGCGGGCGTGGATCTTGCGCGGGAGTCGTCGCGCATCGGACCCATCGCTAACCTCTATGGGAATGGATTGCCGCAAATGCTGCGGAACCTGTTGTGGAATCCTCAAATACGGCACATCGTGATTTTGGGAAAGAACCTTTCGGGATCGCGCGAATGGATTCTAAACTTCTTCGAGCATGGCCTGGAGGAAGTCGAGTTTCTCGGCGCCAAGGCGTTTCGGATTCGCAACACGACGCGAACCATTGACGGCTGCGTGCAGCCGCAGAACTTTCCGCACCTCCCCGCGTTCACGGTGCTGGGCGATGTCGGTGACCCAGCGACTAAGGCCGGGCTGAAGACATTCTTCGACGGTCTGGCGCCGGCAGAGAAAACTGAAGACGCTCGCGTGGAGCCGCCACCGATTCCCGAACCCGTAGTGAGCCGTTTCCCGTCGGAGCCTCGCAGCCACACGATTGTGCGCGATACGCCGATGGAGGCGTGGTCGGAGCTGATTTTTAGATTATTCCGATTCGGCCATCGCAACATGGTGGCGAAGAAGAGCGGGCCGGAAGGCCGCGTCGAATTGCAGAACATCAAGGCGATCATCGAACGGCCGGTGGAGGAGGCGGACGAGATCCTGCAACAGTACGGATTCAGCCTGGAGAAGTTTCAGGGCTACCAACAGCGCATCCTGGATCCGAACAAGCCTGCGGACCTTGCCTATACGTACGGAAATCGACTGCGGGGTTACTTCCCCAAAGTCGATTCGCTGGAAATCGTCGGGCAACGGCTGAAGGAGAAGCCGGAATCGCGCCACGCCTATATCGCGTTGTGGGACAACGCCCGCGACCTACCGGAGGGCACCGACACTCCCTGCTTCGTCTCCGCGTTCTTCAGGAAGTTTGAAGGAAAGCTGACGTTGACGGCCACGTTCCGCTCGCACAACGCGATGGAGGCGTGGCCGGAGAATGTCTACGGCCTGATCGCGATTCTGCGATTCGTCGCGGAGAAAGCCGGAATCGAGCCGGGCGCTCTGACGGTGTTCAGCCACTCCATCAGCATTGATGTGTCGTCGCTGGAGAAAGCCCGCAAGATCGCCACCAGTAAAGAATCCGACGAGGTGCACGATCCAGCGACGGGCAAACTGGGGCCGCGCATGGATCCGAATGGGGCGTTTACGACCACCTTCGACCGCGCGACTTGGGAACTCGTTGTGGAGCATTCTTTCGACGGCATGAAGCTGAATGAGTATCGCGGAAAGAGCGCGGAAGAGATCGAGCGGCAACTGGGTCGCGATGTGGCCCTGTCCGAGATCTCGCACGCGCTGTACCTGGGGCGGGAAATCGCACGCAAGGAATTTGAAATGAAGGCCGCGCGTGCGAAAGAGAAGTCCGCGTGATCGTGTTATTCGATATCGGCTCGACCTTGATCGACGGGCCGAAGTTCGGTCCAGCGCGGCGGCTGGCGGACACCCTGGGGCTCGGTCCTGAAGTAGTCGGCCAGTTGGAACATATCCTGTTTCGTTCTCCTGCGCGAGATCCGGAAGAGCTGGCGAATACGCTTGTGAACCGTCTGCGCGTCGACTTCGACCAGGCACTCGAGGCCTGCACCAACTTGTGGAACGCTCAGCTTCAGGAAGCCTACGTTCTTCCCGGAGCGCGCGAACTCATCGACAGTCTCAAGTCGGCGGGGATTCCGCGTGCGTATCTTTCCAACATCTGGCCGCCGTTCTACGAACATTTCAAGCAGGAGTTTCCGGACGAAGCGGCGAACCAGCCGCAGTTTCTCTCTTTTCAGACTGGGCTGCTGAAGCCGGATCCCGGATTCTTTCAACTGGCGCTGCGGGCGGTGGAAGCGCGGGCGGAAGACGCCGTGATGGTCGGCGATACTTATAGGAACGATATCCGTCCGGCGATCGATCTGGGCATGCGAACCGTGTGGGTGCTGCATCGCCCGGAGAAAGAGAAAGCGGATTTGATCGCCGTCCTGAATGGAACTGCGCCGCCGCCGGATATCACGCTGTCTTCGATTGCCGACCTGAAACCGTCCAAACTACTAAGTCATGCAAATCACTAAATACGATCTTCTGGCCGAAGCGGAGCTACTGAGCCGGCTGAAGCGCACTCGGCTGCGCGGGTTCGACCAAGCCGAGGTGTATCGCGATGCGACGCTCGAAGTGGTGGAAGCCGATCCGGAATCGCTCACGCCTGCCCAGCGCTACGTGCTGCAGGAAGGCGTGCAGGCCATTCTGGACGTGGCGGATGCCTTCGAGCCGCGTGGGATCGACGTATTCGCGCTGCGAGGCGCGCTGCTGTTCTGGCCGGAGGGGTCGGATCCAGACGGTCCGCCGATTCCGTTTCTGCCGCCGGTGATTGAAGAATCCATCGAGCGCGACGGCAAGAAGATTCTGCTGATAAATGACGGCATCCATCGCGTGTATGCGGCGCGCAAGCGGGGACGGAAGCTGAATGTAGTGCTGGCACGCAATGTTCCAGTGGAGTATCCGTACTACGCGTATGCTTTACCAGAAGGATGGGCGCAGGTGGATGAACTGGCTGAACTGCAGGAAGGCTATCAGAAGAAGGAATATCGCAACCCGGAAAACTACAAGGCGCTGTTCCGCGACTTCAACGAAATCTTTGAAGGCGTACAGAAACAGCGCCCGCGAAGCAATCCCGCCCATTTAAAGGCGTAGAGATTCTATTGCTGTTTGCCGCCGTCGTCGGCGGATCCGCTGAAGATGCGCTTGCCGTCAGGCAGCGTAACGTTGCGGGCGTTGCCAATGTAGACGCCCTGGCCGTTTACCGGATCCTTGGCCCGAATGCCTTCGATGGTAACCATATCGCCCTCTTTGAGCGAATTCTTGGTCCATCCGTTCCGGCGGAGCGAGTTGGGTGGCCCACCTTCGAACTGCCACTTGGCGACCTTGCCACTGGCGTCCTTGGAGTCAATGTAAACCCAGATGTGCGGATTCATCCAGTCCAGCTTGGTGACCACGCCGGTCACGGTCACTGTCTTGGTCGGATCGAATTCCGCGGAGATCGAATGGTGCGCGAAAATCGGTACCGCGGCCGCAACCACCAGGCTGGCTGCAATCAGAGCGAATTTAGGTGTCATGAAAAAACCTCCAGAGACTTCGCGAACTAGAGTACTATCAATAGGTTGACTATGTCAATGGGCTGCCTTTGCGGCCGCCTTGGGCGGAAAGCTCTTGGCCAGGTATTCGACGATCTGGTCTCTCTCCTGCTGGGTTATGTCGGGATCTTCCTGAAGCATTTCCAATACCTTATCCTGCCACTCCGCCTTCGTCCCGCGTTTGGCCACCACGCGTTCCAGCGAATGGCATGCAGTGCAAACGGCTTCCACTAATTCTTTTCCGGGTCCCTCAGGAAGGGCCGGTGGCGATTGAGCCACTGCCATAGCCGCGAAGGTGATCAGCGCCAGCGATTTCACGCCCACAGTTTCGTGATCAAGCTGCCGCCCGTGACGGTGGGCCGCTCTGCCCGGCCGTTGTGCATATATGTCGTCTTCAGGTGGTCTAGACCCAGTAAATACAGGATCGACGCGTGGATGTCCCACACATGATGCGGTTCCTCGACTGCGCGCAAGCCGATTTCGTCGGTGGTCCCGATGGCCTGGCCGCCCTTGACGCCGCCGCCCGCCATCCACATGGTGAAACCCCAGGGATTGTGATCGCGGCCGTACTTTTCCGGAGTCTGCCCGGCGGAGATTTGCGCGAACGGGGTGCGGCCGAATTCGCCACCCCAGACGACTAGCGTGTCTTTGAGCATCCCGCGTGCTTTCAGATCAGCCAGCAGCCCGGCGACGGGTTTATCGGAAGCCTTGCACCACTTGGTGTGGTTGTTATTGACGTCCTGGTGGGCGTCCCAGCCCGAACCTGATCCGCTATAGACTTCGACGAAGCGGACGCCGCGCTCGACAAGCCTTCGGGCCATGAGACAATTGGCGCCGTAGACGGCGGTTTCCTTCTCGTCCATGCCGTAGAGCGCTTTTGTAGCGTCGCTTTCCTTGCTCAGATCTACAGCCTCGGGCGCCGACGATTGCATCTGGTAGGCCAGCTCATAGGAGCGCGTGCGGGCATCGAGTTCGGAATCGTCTTCTTTGCCGCGGCCGTACATCTCATTCAGCTTCTGCAGCAGGTCGAGCTTACTGCGCTGCTGCTCATCGGTGGTCCCCACGGGCGGCTTCAGGTTGAGGATGGGCGTATCGCCCTGACGGAACAGCGAACCCTGATACGTCGCCGGCAGGAATCCCGAGCCGTAATTCTGAACAGAGCCCAGGATTTCTTTATCGTCCTGCATCACCACGAACGTCGGCAGATTCTTGTTCGCCGTGCCTAGGCCGTAGGTGAGCCACGCGCCGAGCGAGGGGCGGCCAGCCAGGATCGACCCGGTGTTCATCTGGCACACGCCGCCGACGTGGTTCACAGCGTCGGACTGGCAGGATCGGATAAAAGCGATATCGTCCACATGCTGGGTAATGTGCGGCAGCCAGTCGGAAACCCACATGCCGCTTTGTCCGTACTGCTTGAAGGGCCGGCGGGCAGGGAAGAGTCCGTCACTGGGCTTGGCACCCTGGGCGGTCAGAAGCTGCTCGGGATGAAATGAAGCCGGAACGGGCTGCAGGGCGTACTTTTCCAGCATCGGCTTGGGATCGAACAGATCCACCTGGCTGGGGCCGCCTTCCATAAAGCAGAAGATGACGTTCTTGGCGCGAGGCGTGACGTGCGGCTTTTTAGGCGCGAGAGGATCGGTGGCGGCGTATCATTCCTCGGCCAGCATGGCGGCGAGCGCGATTCCGGCGAGTCCGCTGCCGGCCTGGGTGAAGAACTCGCGGCGGCTGGAGACATTCCAGTGATGCTTCAGCTTATTGAGCATTGGATCAGCCATGGTGTCTCCTAATTGATGTACAGGAACTGGTTCGAATCCAGCAGCATCTGCGACAAATCCACCAGCGCTGCCGCTCGTGCAGGATCCATGCCCGCGGGCATGTTGTTGGGCAACGGTGGCTTGGTTTTAGCGTCTGCCAGGCGCTGTGTCATGATCGGCATCTGCCTGGCGAGGAAGTCGGTGGCCAGTTTTTGTTCTTCCGCGGAAGGCGCGCGTCCGTAGGCGAGTTTGAAGGCCCGATCGATTTGGGCATCCGGCGTCAGCCCGCTATCGTTCAACACGCGCCCTGCAAGAGACTGCGCCCATTTCAGGATCAGATCGTTATTCAGCAGATCCAGCGACTGCGAGGGCGTCACGGTATTCTTGCGGAAATCGCAGCTCTCGAAAGTATTGGCGGAATCGAATTCCTGCAGCATCGGATAGCGTAGATTGCGCCGCACGAAGATGTACACGCTGCGGCGATTGGTCTGCGCGACATCCTTTTCGGTCTTCCAGCCGCCGGCGGCAGCAGTGGCCGAGAGATCCGACAGAGTGCCCGCTGGAACCGGCGGGAAAACGCCGGGGCCGCCCATCTTGGTATTCAGCAGGCCGCTGGTGAACAACATGGAATCGCGAATCGCCTCAGCTTCCATGCGACGACGCGACCAGCGCCATAACAGCTTGTTATCCGGATCGGTCTCAGCGGCCTTGGCCTGCAGATCGGCCGACTGCTGATACGTATTCGAGAGCAGAATCTGGCGCTGAAGCTTCTTTACGCTCCAGCCGTTCTCGACGAACGTCGCACTTAAGTAATCCAGAAGTTCTGGGTGCGTTGGACGCGAACCCATGCGGCCGAAGTCGCCAGGCGTCGCCACGATGCCGGTTCCGAAATTATAGTGCCAGATGCGATTCACCATGACGCGCGCAACCAAGGGGTTCTTGGGGTCGGTAAGCCATGCCGCCAGCGCCGTGCGGCGGCCGGTGGAGTTCGGCAGTGCCGTCACCTTGGCATCAGTGGGATCCAGAATCGAGAGGAAGCCGGGCTGTACTTCTTCGCCCTGCATGGCGAAGTTGCCTCCGCGCAGGATGTGCGTCGGCGGAGCCGTGGGGCCGATATCGATCATGAACTGGCCTTCGGGCAGCGCCGCTGGTTTCAGAGAATCGAATGTGGCCAGCTGCTTCCTCAGATCCGCATAACGAGTAGCCGAATCGCCTTTGAGAGTGCGGAGCGTTCGGGCGTCGGGTTCTTCGTCAAAGGTTACGCGCGGCTCGGCGGTGTGGAACATCATCGCCTGGAATGGATCGCGCTTGGCGGGATCCATCATGATCGCTGCCTTCACTTCTTCTTCGAACGTGTTGGACCCGCTCTTCAGCTTGGCGGCACGCAGTGGTTCTAGGATCTTGTTCATCTCTGCGCGGATATCTTTGGTCTTCGCATCCCACTCAGCCTTCTGCGCTTCGTATTTCTGGCGCACGGCGGGATCCTTGGGAGGGAGCGGACCGTCGCCAAAACTGGTGTTGGCGAAGAACGCCTGCAGGCGATAGTAATCCTTCTGCAAGATGGGATCGAACTTGTGGTTGTGGCAGCGGGCGCAGCCGACGGTCAGGCCCAGGAAAGCTTCGCCAGTGGCGTTGGTCATGTCGTCGAGAGTTTCCTGGCGGCGGGTGAAGAGAGCTGCTGCGTTGGTCTCATCGATCCAGTGGCGATTGAAGCCCATGGCAACCAGTGCGTCAGGATCGCCGGGATACAGTTCGTCGCCCGCGATCTGCTCTTTGATGAAGCGGTCGTAGGGTTTATCGGTATTGAACGCATCGATGACGTAATCGCGATAGCGCCAGATGTTGGGGCGCGTTTCGTCGGCCTTGAATCCGTTGCTGTCGGCGTAGCGTGCGACATCCAGCCAATGCCGCGCCCAGCGTTCGCCGTAGGCGGGCGAAGCGAGGAGGCGATCGACCACTTTCTCCCAGGCGTTCGCGGATTTGTCGCTCAGAAACTGCTGGATTTCTTCTTGTGTGGGCGGGAGCCCGGTCATGTCGATAGTGGCGCGGCGCAGGAGGGTGAGGCGGTCGGCGGGAGGATTGGGTTGGATCCCGGCTTCTTCCATCTTCGCCAGCACGAACGAGTCAATCGGCGTCTTCACCCACTGCTGATTCTTGACGGTGGGGAGCGGCGATTTCTTCACCGGCTGCAAGGACCAAAAGCTGCGCTGGGCGGGGGTGAAGATATCGGATTCGGCAGTGTAAACGATCCCTGCCGAGAGGGCTAAGCCTATAGCCGCGGCCGTAACCTGGCGCGTGAGATGGCGCATGAGGCCTCCTGATTTACCGGCGAGAATTATATCACTTCGGTGTCTGCAAGTACATGAGGGGGCTAGCACTTCCCCGAAATCATCCCCTTCAAACTACCGCGAGGGTTCTGCCTCGCGAACATCGCGATATGGATCCACAAAATGGTCATCGGCAGCCGATGGATTGTAGCGGACCAGGAAGGGACCGGCCTTAAGAGACTCTAGTAAGTGCTCAGCCTCCTGCGGATTGGCAAAATCTTCGCGGTAGACTCCCTCGTGCTGGCAGGGGGCAACTCCAAGCGGTCCTGTTGCCGAATAGGCGAACCACGCTTCCAAACGATATACGACACCGGATTCGCCCATGTTGACTCGATCCACGGAACTCCGAAAAATTGTTGCCCTCGTCAGTGGCCAGGCAAGTGACGTTCGACTTTTTCGTCGTAACTGGATTTTCGACCAGACGCTCTTGCCGATCACTCCCAAGAAAACCGCAAAAAATATCGCTAGGACGAATTGTTTGCCAGTCACAGGAGTTCATTCTACCGACACGCGGCCCTTGAGGTGGGCTAGATGGCGTTCGCTACGAGGCCGTCAGAACGCCCTGCTGAGCGTCCGAATCGACAGCAGCCGATTCCACCATGGGCAGCCGCAATTCGAACCAGAATTTCGAACCCTGGCCGAGGACGCTGGTCAGTCCCAGTTCGCCTCCCATGAGCTCCACTAATTCCTTGCTGATGGCGAGACCCAGCCCCGTGCCTCCGAAGCGCCGGGTGATGGAGGCATCCGCCTGCGTGAATTTCTGGAAAAGTTGATCCTGGACGTCTTCGGCGATGCCGATGCCGGTATCTTCCACTTCCACCCGCATGAGCGCCTTGCCATCGCTAATCTGCCGGCACTCCAGGGCCAGCGTGACACTACCCTGCGACGTGAACTTCACGGCGTTGCCGACCAGGTTCAGCAGGACCTGCCGGAGCCGGCCCGCGTCGCCGACCAAGGTTCGGGGATTCCCTGGCGACCAGCGCAACCCTAGCTCGATTCCTTTCTCCGCTGCCTGCGGAGCGAGCAGATCGACCACGTTGGCAGCTACCGAGCCCAAGTCGAAAGCCCTGGACTCAACCCGCATTCTTCCGGCCTCGAGCTTGGAGAAATCCAGCACGTCGTTCAGGACGCGAAGCAGAGATTCGCCCGAGCTGTGGGCTGTTTGGGCGAAGTCCTTCTGTTCGTCGTTCAGGCCGCTCTCCAGAAGCAGACTGATCATCCCCAGCACACCGTTCATGGGCGTACGGATCTCATGGGACATGTTGGCCAGGAACTCGGATTTGGCGCGATTGGCGGCGTCGGCGGCGTGCAGGGCGTCGGCCAGCTCGCGGGTGCGTTCTTCTGCTAAGGCGGAGGCTCGTTGTCCGGTGGACTGGAGATTCACCACCAATCCGGCCAGCAGCAGCGACAGGAGGGCGGTGCATCCGGCCACCCAGGCGGAAGGCGTTTTGCTTAAGTATGGAAATCCCGGACCGTGATTCCACGCCAGCGTCCACGCGCTGCCGTCCAACTCCAGTTTTGTGGTCCGCTCGTAGGCCCGTCTTTCAGAAACCGTCTTCCGGGAAGAGAACATCATGTTTCCAGGTGCTATGCTTTCGTCAAACGCCCTTAGAGATACCTGGTCTTCCATGCCGATAATTGTGGATTGGAAGAAAGCTTCGGCCGTGAACGCCACGGCCGCCCAGCCGATAAACGCCGCTCGGCGTTCCGCTACGGATGCGGGTGCGTCGGTACGATACACCGGTACAAACAACATGAGGCCGTATTGCGGTTTCGGCCGGGACTGGAAGGTTAGCGCTCGAGTCAGGGTCGCCGTGCCGGTATCGCGCGCTCGCTCTGCTGCGTTTTTCCGGCGCGGTTCGGTGGCTACATCGACGCCGACAATCATCGGTACGCCGCGAGCACGTGCAAGAATCGCGACATGGCTCGAAGGGCTTCCGCGACGCAATACAAGACCGCCATTGCGCCAGTCGGTCGCCAGAAATACCGATGGCGGCATGTCTTCCGCCGCTACAATTGCCCCTGCAGGTACGGCCTGATCAAGCTCGCCCGCAAGACGCCTCAGCACCCGGTCACGCAAATCACGCAGGTCAGATGCGCGGGCGCGGAAATAGGGGTCGTCGGCGTGGTCGTAATTCGCAATCTCCGGATCGATCGCAGCTATCCACGCACGGTTGGCAGCCTCACCATCGGCGATCAGCGCAAACGCAGGCGCAGCCAGATTTTCATCTTCGAGTAGCGCAATCTGGAACGAGAGAATGGCCTCGGCGTCGTCATGCTCTACCT
>Ga0105241_10001677_pt1 | contig 16836 bp, 14 predicted proteins | sample KBSC64metaG_FD_80422 | JGI IMG/M metagenome (GOLD analysis project Ga0105241, IMG submission 80422) | Corn rhizosphere microbial communities from Kellogg Biological Station, Michigan, USA - KBS C6-4 metaG | ecosystem: Host-associated > Plants > Roots > Rhizosphere > Soil | place: Michigan, USA... | reverse complement strand
TCCGAGAGGCTCCCCGCAGTGGTGCATTTTGTTCGTGCAAGCTGAATTCTATTTGATGATTAGCGACGTTTAATCGACAGTTTGCGACATAGGATCGGCGTGCCTCCACGGCTATTGCCACGCCCTGACGGCGCGGATCGCCCGCGCCATCCATGCCTCCCGTAGGATGCCGTCGCGCGGCATGCACGCCGCCGAAGAACAGGTTGCGCGCGGGCCAAGCGTGGGCTTTTTCGCCAAGCGCAAGCAGATCCGCTTGCATCGTCTCGGGCAGGCCCGGCTCGAAGCTCGTCTTGCCGTCACGCTCGACATGAAGTCGCGGCGCTTCCACAGCGTCTTCCAGACTCATGCGGTGATCGAGCAGGTTGACCGCGACCTGAAGGATCGCCGTCCTGATGCGGTTCGAGCCGCCGGTGCCGAGCGCCGTCACCGCTCCGTCAGGCTCGAGAATGACGGTGGGTGCCATCATCGAGGAGAGCCGTGTCCCTTCGCGCCAGCCATCGAGGCCGCCCGCCGATAAGTCCTCCTCGCCCAGCATGTTGTTCAGCATGAAGCCGAAATTGCCGACGATGTAGCCGTTGCCCTCGCCGTTGGAGAGGCTGACCGCGGCGGCATTTCCTTCTTCGTCGATGACGCTCACATGAGTCGTGCCGCGATAAGCTTGAGGATGGCGCTGCGCCTCGCGCAGCTCCCGCGCCAGCACCCCGCCGGCTAGTCTTGAGGCGAGACTTTCGCCGTGCATCATGCGCGCTTCGTTGGTCGCTTCCATGGCGCGCTTGAGCGCAAGCGCATCAACCTTGCCGCCCGCCTCTTGGAGTGCCTCAATGTAGGCGAGGCCGAACGCGATCAGCGGTCCGCTTGCCGCTGGCGGCGGATTGAGCGCCACAGTCGCGCCCCTGTGACGCCAATAAAGCGGCTCACGCAGCTCGACATGGTACTGCTTGAGATCGTCATAGGTGAGATGGCCATCAAGCGAGAGCGATTGCTCCACGATCGCTTCGCCCACGTCGCCAGCAACGAACAGGCGTGCGCCATCCTCGGCGAGCCATTCGAGCGTCTCCGCAAGCCCCTCGTTGCGAAACGTTTCGCCGGCTTTCATCAGCTTGCCGCGAGGCGCGAAGATCTTGGCGACGTCGGAGCTTGCCGTGAGGATCGGCGCGATAACGGTGAAGAGGTAGGCCTGGAACTCGGTGAGCGCAAAACCGGTGCGTGCGGCGCGCACGGCCGGTTCGACCAGCCTTCGCATCGGCAGCGTGCACAGCGCCTCGTGCCACAGGAAAATCCCTGGTACCGCTCCGGGCGTGGCGCTTGAGCCGACACCGATATGGAACTCCTGTTTAGCCGGGCCGAAATCGGCATAGACAGGAAAGAACTCGATCTCGTTCATCGGCCGGCGCTTCAGCGGCGTCTCGGTGAAGAAATCGAACAAGCGCACGGAGTCACTGTTCTCGCGGCGGCCCATGAGAAAGCCGCCTCCGCCTGGCGATGAAAAGACTGCCTCGGCGACAAAGGTCATGAAGATGGCCGCAAGCGCAGCGTCGAAGGCGTTGCCGCCGTCTTCCAGGATTTCCGAGGCGGCGCGCGCCGTCAGCTCATGCCCCGCGGCAACCACGCCCTTGGTCTTGCTCATGGAATTTGCCTAGGGCGAAGCCCGCGCCGCGGCAAGAGAGTTGCTGGCTCTCACACCGCTTGTCATCGCCCGGCTTGACCGGGCAATCCAGTAACCCCTGCACTAGCTAGAGAATGAAGGCCGGGGTTGCTGGATTCCCGGTTTCGCGGGAACGACCAGTTGAACTGAGCACACGTTCGGTCAGCCGAGGCGTTTTTCGAGCGCCGAGAGCTCATCGCTCAGAGCCTTCGGAAGCTTTGCGCCGAAGATCGCGAAATGCTCCTTGATGAGCGGAAGCTCTGCCTTCCAGCCCTCGTTGTCGACGCTCGTCATCTCCTTCATGTCGCCCGGATCGACTTTCACGCCCTTCACATCGATGGCGCCTTCCGCTGGCACCTTGCCGATAGGCGTGTCGACGGCCTTGGCGGTGCCATCGCAGCGCTCGAAGATCCATTTCAGCACGCGGCTGTTCTCGGAGTAGCCCGGCCACATGAACTTGCCGTCCTTGTTCTTGCGGAACCAGTTCACGTAGAAAATCTTCGGCATCTTGGCGCCGCCCTTCTCGCCCATCTTCAGCCAATGGGCGAAGTAGTCACCCATGTGGTAACCGCAGAACGGAAGCATGGCCATCGGGTCGCGGCGGATGTCGCCCTTTACTCCCGAGGCGGCCGCCGTCTTCTCCGACGCCATGATCGAGCCGAGGAACGTCCCGTGCTGCCAGTTGTTGGCCTCGGTAACGAGCGGCACCACGCTCGCGCGCCGGCCGCCGAACAGAATGGCGTCGATCGGCACGCCTTTGGGGTCCTCCCATTCCTTGGCGATCACCGGACATTGGCCGGCTGGCGCCGTGAAGCGCGCGTTGGGGTGTGCGGCGGTGCGACCCGACTTCGGCGTCCAATTGCGGCGCATCCAATCGATGGTGTGCTCAGGCACGTAACCCATCTGCTCCCACCACACATCGCCATCGTCGGTCAGCGCGACATTGGAATAGATGCAATTGGCGTGGAGCGTCTTCATCGCGTTCGCGTTCGACTCGTTCGAGGTGCCTGGCGCGACGCCGAAGAAGCCGGTCTCGGGATTGATGGCGTAGAGTCTTCCATCCTGCCCGAATTTCATCCAGCAGATGTCATCGCCGATGGTTTCCGCCTTCCAGCCGGGAATGGTCGGATTGACCATGGCGAGATTGGTCTTGCCGCAGGCGCTCGGAAAGGCCGCGGCGATGTACTTTACCTTGCCTTCGGGATTGGTGAGCTTGAGGATCAGCATGTGCTCGGCCATCCAACCTTCATCGCGGGCTTTCACGCTGGCGATGCGGAGCGCGTGGCACTTCTTGCCGAGCAGCGCGTTGCCGCCATAGCCCGAGCCGTAAGACCAAATCTCCCGAGTCTCGGGGAAGTGCGAGATGTATTTGGTCTCGTTGCAGGGCCATGGCACGTCTGCGGTGATGGGCGTGGAGAGCGGGTAGCCGACCGTATGCATACCGCGCACGAAGTCTTCGCTGTCGCCGAGCGCCTTCCACACCTTGTCGGCGACACGGGTCATGATGTGCATGTTGGCGACGGCATAGGCCGAGTCGGTCACCATCACCCCAATGCCCGCGATTGGCGAGCCCACCGGGCCCATGGAATAAGGAACGACATACATGGTCCGCCCTGCCATCGCCCCGTCATAGAACTTGCGGAGCGTCTCCTTCATCTCTTTCGGGTCGAACCAGTTGTTGGTCGGTCCGGCATCTTCCTTTTTTGCCGAGCAGATATAGGTCTGGTCCTCAACGCGGGCGACGTCCTTGGGGTCTGACCGCACCAGGATCGAGTTCGGCCGCTTGTCGGGGTTGAGCCAAAGCGCTGTGCCGCCATCGACCAGGGCCTTCAGCATGGCCTGGTACTCTTCCTTGGAGCCGTCGCACCAGTAGACCTGCTCGGGCTTGAACAGCGCGCGCGCCTCTTCGACGAAGGCGAGCACCTTCTTGTTCGTCGTCTTGGGCACATCGTGCCTGTTCGGCTTGGCTGCTTCAGGCGCGATCTTCGGCTGTACGCTCATGCGGGCGGTTTCCTGGCGCAAATTGGTGGATTGGATGTCGAAAGGCCGCTCTCACCTAGCACCGATCCAGCAAAGCTTTCAAGGCAGGCAGCGCGCGCCGGGCGCTCGCGGCGCCGGCTATTGGGAGCCCCTCAGAGCAAAACGCAAGGATTGGCCGATGCGCGTCACGATCGCGTCCCACTTGGCCTTCTCCGCAGCTGGGTAGGAGACGTAAAAGCAACTCAGCACATCCATATTCGGAAAGTTGCAGTGTTCGTAGTAGATGGTCGCGCCACGGGTTCCGGACACGGCATAAAAATCCGCCCCTATCTTTTTGTATGTGACGTCGCGGAGGCTCACATTGTGCTGGACGTAAGCTTGGGGCTCCTCACTGTGGAGGTTGTTGGTGCCATAGATGGTCAGCTCGGCGCGTCCGTCCGCCGTGTGAAACGTCTGCCCGTCGCCATTCTCGGGCGGCGGCTCCTGCACCGTAAAAAGGTCCGCCGGATACTCGGCCGTGGCTCCGAATCGGGGATTCGAGTAGGTGTCCCATTGCTCCTGCGCGAGTGCTGCTCGGCCCCAGAGGCATAGGGCAACAAATATTAGCAAGCGTATCATCACTGCTTCACTCCCGAGATGCAGCACGGGCTCGGAACGGGGTCGGAGACGCTCGATTTCAGCCAGCAACGCGCATTCAGGGCTTGTATGCCCGGCTTAACATAGCTGTAGGCCCTGCAGCTCGGATCGTTTGCACAAGCATCGCGGCAAAGCTCGTAACGAGCCTCGCTCAAATCGGGGACGGTCATGGGCGCTGCCAATGGTCGAAGCGTCAACCTCGGCCGGCAGAACACGGTTTACGGGGTCCTGGTTCAGTAGCGGCAAAGCTGGGCGCGCGGCATGACCCGCGCGCCCGCGCCTCCGCGGTTAGTGTGGCGTAGTCGTGAGCTACCAGACGCCGTTGATCTTGGCGGGAGCCATCGGTGCGCCCGGCTTGCACGCGAAGGCGTTGCGAAAGGCTTCTAGGTTAACGAGCACGCCGTTCACCCGATATTTGCCCGGCGCGTGCTCATCGGTTTTGGCATCCTCGCGCGCCTCTTCCTCCGTGTGGTTCTCGCACCAGCCTTGGGCGTAGCTCAGGAAGAAGCGCTGCGCCGGAGTGTAGCCGTGAGCGTCGGGTCCCGCCTTGGCGCCCGGCGTGCTCAGGAATGCCGAATATGAAAGCCTCGCGCCGCCATTGTCGGCGGTGTTCTCGCCGAGCGTCAGCTCGCCGTCCACGTGGATGTCCTTCGACAGGCCGCGCCGGCCCTTGATGGCGACGAACGCATCATATTCGCGGACGAGACCGGCGGCGCGCGCGTCAAAGGCCTTGGCGTCCTCTTTGCTCCACCAATCGATCAGATTGCCCTTGGCGTCGTAGTGACGGCCCTCGTCGTCGAAGCCGTGGGTCAATTCGTGTCCGATGAGCGAAGCGAGGTTGCCGTAGTTCTCCGCGTCGCCGGCTGCCATGTCGAAGTTGGGAGTCTGAAGGATGCCTGCGGGAAAGTAGATCGCGTTCAGCTGCTCGTCGTAATAGGAGTTGTTGGTTGAGGCGGTCATGCCCCATTCATCGCGATCGACCGGCTTGCCAATCTTGGCAAGGTCGCGCCGAACATCGAATTCGGACGCCCGCGCTATGTTGCCGAAGGCATCGCCGCGGACAATCTCGAGCTTCGAATAGTCGAGCCACTTATCGGGGTAGCCGACTTTGAAGCCGACATTGGCGAGCTTCTCGAGAGCGCGCGCCTTCGTCTTATCGCTCATCCAGGTAAGCGACTTGATGTCGGCCTCCATCGCGTTTGCGATCTGGTGCATCATCCCGAGCACGCGCTGTTTCGCCTCGGGACTGAAGGCTCTTTCCACATAGGCCTGCCCTAGCGCGTCGCCGAGCTGGTCATCAATTGCGTCGACACAGCGCTTCCAGCGTACCTCCATTTCCTTCTGGCCGTCGAGCTGCTTGTCGAAGAAGGCGAAATCCGCATCCACGAAGGCCCTTGGCGCAGCAGAGAGGAATGCGTCGATGAAGGTCCAGCGGAGATAGGCCTTCCAATCATTGAGGGAAAAGGCGTTGAGCGAGGTCTCGAGGCCCTTGAAGAAGCCTAGATCAGCTACATCCAGCGACGCAAATGCGGGAGTCCCGAGGCCGGCCAGGTAAGTTGTCCAGTCGAATGACGGCGCCAGCTTCACGAACTCTTCAAGCTTCATTTTGTGATGGACGTTCTTTGGTTCGCGCCGCTCCACCACACTCATCGCAGCCTTGGCGAGTGCCGTCTCGATGCGCCGCACCGTGTCAGCCTCGGCCTTGGCTTGTTTTGCACCATCGCCGAGCAGCTGGAACATGCGCGCGAGATGAAGCCGGTACCCGGCGCGCTCGGTTTTGTAATCATCGGTGAGATAGTAGTCGCGGTCAGGCAACGCGAAGCCATCCTGGTCCGCCGACGCAATCATCATTGTTGCGTCGGTATAATCAGGGATCGACGAGAAAGAGAACATTGGAGCCGCGCCGATCAGGTGCAGGCGCGCAACCTCGGCGGCAAGGTCATGCTTGTCCTTGAGCGCCGCGATACTCTCAAGCTCAGGCGTGAAGGGCTTTAGCCCTTTCGCTTCGATCGCGGCTTCATCGAGGCACGACGCGTAATAGTCTCCGAGCTCACGGCGGTTCTCGGTCTTGGCGCCCGGCCCCGCCGCCGCATCGTCAAGGATGGACGCCAGGACCTTGCGGATATGCTCGTCGAGCTCGCTGAAGCGCCACCAATCAGACTGGTCCGGCGGGACCGGGTTCGCCTTCAGCCAAGCGCCGCAAGCGTATTGGTAGAAGTCGGAACATGGCTTGACGCTATGGTCGATTGCTGTTGGATCGAACACTGGCGGCAGCGTCTTCTCCGTGTTCGTCGACGTCTCAGCCCGTACGGCCAAAGCCAAGCTTATCGCACCCAAAACCAACATCGCTACGAGGAGTCGCTTCATCCGCCATGCTCCCCGTGGCTGGCGCGAGCCTAGTCTTGTCCGGCGCGAGACCGCGCTTCCGCCGCTAGCCTCATCAGCTCTTTCCGCGCCTCGGCAGGTGTGCGCACAGTGACGGCAAACAGAATCCGGCGCGTGGCACCATTGAGAACGATGTCGCAGCCTTCCGGATCGATGCCCGTCATGCGCCAAGCTCCGGCAGAGGCGCCTACGTCTATCGCGTAGAGTTCGACGGCATCGGCGTGATGGCTGTTCATATGCTCGACGATGTCGGGCTCCGCCTCGATGAGACGCTTGGCGCTTTCGGTCTCCACCATGAGATCGCCAGGAGAGAGATCGAAGATGCGCCCGAAGCCGCCGATGTAATGTGCGCCGTCGACCGCAAGCCGCCAAAAGGCGAAGTCGGGAAAGTCGGCGTAAAAGGCAGCCTCAGGGTGACGCGCGAGAAATCTCCGCCTAATTCCTTCTTCCACATCCTTCTCGGCCTGGCCCCACACCGTGACTCTTGCGCCTTGCAGCGGATCGGCGAGAGCCCCCGTTTCGTCAACCATGATTGAAGCGCGCGGGTTGTTGGCGAGGTTCGCCGTGTGCCGCGCGAGGTTGGAAATGAGCATGGTGGGAGCGCCGGAGACATCCGTTCCCACCGTGATCAGCGACGCATACGGGTAACCATTGTTGCGGTCGATAGTCGCCAAGGAGCCCTTGAAGGCACGCCGCAACAGCCCGCGCGCAGAGGCTGCGATCTCGGATTTGAGGGGCATGCCCGGAGACTTATTTACTTGCGCCATAACGATATTTGTTGCATTGCGGTATCACGGGTGGCGAACCGCGCCCCAATGCTGCCACAATTAAAGGCAGCCCTGAACCCACACCCTTTAACCACGTCAATCGCCGCAAGGGGCTTCTAAATGCCAACAATCGCACTTGTCGACGACGATCGTAATATCCTCACCTCCTTGCGTATGGTCCTCGAGGCGGAGGGCTACAAGACCCAGACCTACAACGACGGGGCAAGCGCGCTGGACGGCTTCGCAGAGAGCCCGCCCGACCTTGCCATTCTCGACATCAAGATGCCGCGCATGGACGGGATGGAGCTGCTCCGCCGGCTCCGCCAGCGCAGCGAGCTGCCGGTGATCTTCCTCACCTCGAAGGACGAGGAGATCGATGAGCTGTTCGGCCTCAAGATGGGCGCTGACGACTTTATCCGCAAACCTTTCCCGCAGCGGCTTTTGGTCGAGCGGGTGAAGGCGGTCCTCCGGCGTGCTCAGCCCCGCGATGCGGCAGCCGGCGTGGTCGAGGACAAGTCCAAGGTGCTCGAGCGCGGCAAGCTCAAGATGGATCCCGAGCGTCACACTTGCGTATGGGACAACCGCCCGGTGACGCTCACGGTTACGGAATTCCTGATCCTGCAATCGCTTGCCGCGAGACCAGGCGTGGTGAAAAGCCGCGACGCGCTCATGGATGCGGCCTATGATGACCAGGTGTATGTCGACGACCGCACCATTGACAGCCACATCAAGCGGTTGCGCAAGAAGTTCAAGGCTGTCGATTCAAGCTTCGACGTGATCGAGACGCTTTATGGCGTTGGCTACCGGTTCAAAGAGTGACGGAACTAGCCGATGACCGCCGAGGCCGACAGGTCCTGGCAAAGGCCTGACGCCGCAACCGTCAAGGAGCGCGTTCGTAGCGTCGTGCGCATCTCGCGCGATCGCATGCGAAGCGCGGTCGGGTGGCTCGTCGAGCATCTCCCTTTCCGCAACGGCTTCTCCAGCCTCACGCGCCGCATTGTAGTGCTCAACCTGATCGGCCTTGCGATCCTCGTCTCCGGCATTCTCTACCTCAATCAGTTCAGGGCGGGGCTGATCGACGCCAAGGTGCAGAGCCTCGCCACGCAAGGCGAGATCATCGCTCGCGCCATCGCGGCGTCGGCCGGTGTCGATACCAACGAAGTGCAGCTCGATCCCGAGAAGCTGCTTGAGACGGAACACACCCAGGACAGCGACGACGAAGATCTGTCGAATTCGCTGGATTTCACCATCGACCCTGAGCGCGCCGCCCCGATCCTGCGGCCCTTGGTGAAGCCAACGGGAAGCCGTGCCCGCGTCTATAACCGGGACGGCGCCCTGATCCTCGACTCCGACACGTTCTACTCGCGCGGCGAGGTCTTGCGTTACGACCTGCCGCCGCCGGATGCGGAAAAGCCCGATGCGCTAAGTCGTTTCTGGCAAACGGTGAAGACGCGCATGAGCCAATACGATCTGCCGCTCTATACCGAGATCGGCGGAGCCAACGGCAAGGCATACCCCGAGGTGGCGACGGCGCTCACCGGAACCTCGGTGCCGATCGTGCGCGTCAACGACAAGGGCGAGCTCGTGGTGTCGGTTGCCGTACCGATCCAGCGCATGCGAGCCGTACTCGGCGTCCTTCTGCTTTCAACGCGGGGCGGCGACATTGACAATATCGTCTCTGCCGAAAGGTGGGGCATCGTGCGCGTCTCGCTGTTCGCGGCTGCCGTCACCATCGTGCTGTCGATCATCCTCGCCAACACCATCGCCGGCCCCGTGCAGCGACTCTCGGCTGCGGCAGAGAGCGTGCGCCACAGCGTCAAGGCGCGCGCCCAGATTCCCGACTTCACCGACCGCACTGACGAGATCGGCCATCTCTCAGGCGCGCTGCGCGACATGACCAACGCGCTCTATAAGCGCATCGATGCCATCGAGAGCTTCGCCGCCGATGTGGCACATGAGCTCAAGAATCCTCTTACTTCCTTGCGTAGCGCGACCGAGACGCTCCCCCTCGCCAAGAACGACGACTCGAGAGAGCGGCTGATGGAGATCATCAAGCATGACGTGAAGCGGCTCGACCGCCTGATCAGCGACATCTCCGACGCCTCGCGGCTTGATGCAGAGCTTGCGCGCGAGGATGCGACCGCAGTCGATATGGCGGAGCTCTTGCGCACCACCGTATCGCTGTTCAACGACATCCACCGCGACGATACGCCCGAGGTCGTGCTCGACATTGCTTACGCCCCTGGCGCGTGGCCTTACCGGGTCATGGGTCATGACAGCCGCTTGAGCCAAGTCATCGTCAATCTGCTCGACAACGCGATCTCCTTCTCCCCGCCGGGAGGGCGCGTCGCGGTACTCGTACGTCGCATGGGGCACGAGATTCAGATCTCGGTCGAGGATGAAGGGCCAGGCATTCCGGACGAGAATCTCGAGCGCATTTTCGAGCGCTTCTATACCGACCGGCCGCAGGAAAACTTCGGCCAGAACTCGGGGCTAGGCCTCAATATCTCGCGCCAGATAGCGGTCGCGCATGGCGGGCGGCTGTGGGCCGAGAACCGTCCCCCGAAGGGCGTGGGGCGCGGCAAGGGCGATGCAAGCGCGGGCAGAAGCGGCGGCGCGCGCTTTGTGATGCGGCTGCCGGCAACCTAACCATCCGGACTTGAACGAGGCATGCTTGAGAGAGGCGCGCAAGCTCGTCCACGGCACGGCTGTCGCTCTCGGCCGGCGCGCGGCGTTGCTGCGCGGCGGATCGGACGTGGGGAAGTCGGACCTCGCACTGCGATTCATGGCGCTGCAAGGGGAAGGCGAGCTCAAGCCGCAACTCGTCGCCGACGATCAGGTGTGGGCGGAGCCGAGCTCGCAAAAGTCTCTCATCGTCTCGGCGCCCGACACGATCGCCGGCAAGATCGAGGTGAGAGGACTGGGAATCGTAACAGTTCCGTTTCTGGCGCAAGCGAAGCTCGTCCTCGTTTGCGATCTCGTGAGCGGGGAGAACATACCGAGGATGCCGCCTGAGCCATGGGAACGGACCATGATCGCGGGCGTTCCGGTGCCGGTAGTGAAGCTGGATCCATTCGAGCTTTCGGCGCCTCTCAAATTGAAACTGGCGCTTTTTTTGGCGCCCGAACAACCTCTCTGACGTGCGAAAGCTTTGACTTGCGCATGGCACCGCTCCCGACAAAGATAACCGCCTTTGGCCGTGCGGCATTCACCCAAGAGGCAACATGATCGGTGTCGTCATCGTCACGCACGGCAAGCTCGCGCACGAATTCCGTGCCGCCCTCGAGCATGTGGTCGGGCCGCAGGAGCAGATCGAGACCATCTCGATCGGCCCTGACGACGATCTCGACGTAAGGCGGAGCGACATGCTGACCGCGCTTGCCCGCGTCGACAGCGGCGGCGGCGTGGTGGTCCTCACCGACATGTTCGGCGGTACGCCGTCGAATCTCGCCATCTCCGCTATGGAGCGCTCCAATGTGGAGGTGATTGCGGGCGTCAATTTGCCGATGCTGGTCAAGCTTGCGAGCGTTAGAGGCGAGTGCAAGCTGGAGGAAGCAATCACACAAGCACAAGAGGCCGGACGCAAGTATATTAGCGTAGCAAGTCAGATCCTCGCTGCCAGCTAGCACTGCGATAGGTTTCTCAATGTCAACCTCGAAGCGATGACAGAAGCGATGGAGCAGGTTACCCGGCGCAAGACGAGTGAGGAGGAAGCTCCCGACGGCCTCTATTTCGCCGAGGTGGTGATCCCCAACAAAAAGGGCCTGCATGCGCGGGCTTCGGCTCAGTTCGTCCGTTGCGCGGCGAGCTACACCGCCACGGTACGCGTGACGCGGGAAGGCCATACTGTGGGCGGCACCTCCATCATGGGGCTGATGATGCTTGCCGCCGGGCAAGGCCACTCGATCCTGATCGAGACCGAGGGGCAGGAAGCGAACACTGCGCTTGAGGCGCTGATCAAGCTCGTCGAAAGCGGTTTCGGCGAAGAGGACTAGCAGGAAGCCCCGGCATTCGCCGGATTCGCCGCATCTTTTAAGCGAAATCTCTCACTTCGGCGGCAGGCTTCATGGCCCGTAGGCGACGAACAAATCGCTTCGGCGCGCGTTCTTCCATCAAATCAGAAATCACGCAAAGGGAGGCCAAAATGGCAAGCAAGCGCCAATCGAGCGGCAATATTCGGCAGGCTCATCGCTCACAAGCCGACCTCGGTCAGAAGAAAGCCGAGCTGGCAAAGGCGATCAGAGAAGAGCTAAGGCATATGAAAGGCCGCACCGCGGCCAAGTCGGCCCAGCAAAAGGCAAAAGAAGCCGACCTTGGCCAAAAGGAAGCTCGGCTTGAGAAGATAAGCAAGGAAGAGCTCAGCCACATGGAAAGCGGTGATGCGGTCGCAGCAGCACGCAAAGGGAGGTCCGCGATGAAAGTTCAAATGGCGATGCACAAGGGCGTCGAGTGGGTTGGTCCTGATACCCCCATCGCCGAAATCGCGAGGTTGATGCGCAAGCACGACATCGGCGCAATTCCCATCGGCGAGAACGATCGCCTTATCGGCATGGTGACCGACCGAGACATCGTCTGCAATGGCTTGGCGAAGAATGGTTTCGATGCAAGCCGCGCGACGGCGCGGGACGTGATGACACCGGGCATACATTGCTGCCGAGAGAGCGATGATCTCGCCAAAGCAGTGCAGCATATGGAACAGCTGCAGATCCGCAGATTGCCCGTGATCAACGCGAACAAGCGCATGATCGGCATGCTTAGTCTCGGCGATCTCAGCCAAGCAGCACCGACTGACGTGTTGTCGGAATGTGTCAGGAGCGTTGCGGCCCATCACAGCTAAGGGACCCGAAACGAGCTCCACGACGCACTCCCCTCCGCACCCGCCAAGTCCTACCGCGGCGAACCTGCGGTCCGGATCGGAGTCAGGGAGCATGGCGGCGAAGGCAAAGAACGACGATGAGGCACCGGTCCTCTCCGAAGTCGAGGCGAGAGGCGGCGTCACGGGACATCACGTGCGCCACGTTCTCGCTTTCGGACTCGCCGGAAGCGTCGTCGCCCTTCGTTATGATTGCCCTCTATTTTTATTATGCCAAGCTGATAAGCACGCTTTCGCAGCTACCCGGTCGAGTCGACCTCGCCAAGCTCGTCTATTTTGCCATTCCGCTCGCTCTTGGGGCGGTGGCCATCGTGCTTGTGCTCGGGTTGTGGAACATGGTGGCGAGGCCCAGGCCAGAGGTCAGCCAGACCTTGATGCGCTGGCGGGTGGCGCTGCAATTCATTGCACTTTGCCTCGTCATGGCCGCCCTCTATTTGTCGGCCAGATCCTAGGCGTTTCAGCCCGACCGCCTCATCCCCTGCTAACCGTCTGCCCCACTCTGGGCGCTGGTCAGAGCCCTAGAAAACGTATAAGGAGTTCTTTATATCTTTATAGTATGAGGCCAAGAGTGAGAGGGCAATGAACTACCATGTGAGAGATATCGGGCTCGCCGAGTGGGGCCGCAAAGAGATCGCCATCGCCAAGACGGAGATGCCGGGACTGATGGCCGTGCGTGAGGAATATGCGGCCAAGAAGCCGCTCAAAGGCGCGCGCGTTGCGGGTTCCCTCCACATGACCATCCAGACGGCAGTCCTGATCGAGACGCTTGCGGCGCTCGGCGCCGATATCCGCTGGGCCTCATGCAACATCTATTCGACTCAAGACCACGCCGCCGCGGCGATCGCCGCCAAGGGCATCCCTGTATTCGCCTATAAGGGTGAGAGCCTCGCGGAATATTGGGATTACACCCACCGCATCTTCGAATGGGCCGACGGCGGCACTCCGAACATGATCCTCGACGACGGCGGCGACGCCACGCTGCTCGTCCATCTCGGCGTGCGTGCCGAGAAGGGCGACACGGCCTTTCTCGACAAAGCGACCAACGAGGAGGAAGAGGTCGTGTTCGCCACGATCAAGCAGCGTCTTAAGGACAAGCCCGGCTGGTACTCCGAGATCGCCAAGAACATCCGCGGCGTGACCGAGGAGACTACGACTGGCGTGCATCGTCTTTATGAGATGCAGAGGAAAGGCACGCTGCTATTTTCAGCGATCAACGTCAATGACAGCGTCACCAAATCGAAGTTCGACAATCTCTACGGCTGCCGCGAGAGCCTGGTTGACGGCATCCGCCGTGGCACCGACGTGATGATGGCGGGCAAGGTGGCGATGGTCGCGGGCTTCGGCGACGTGGGGAAAGGCTCAGCCGCGTCGCTTCGCAATGCCGGATGCCGCGTGATGGTCTCGGAGATCGATCCGATCTGCGCGCTGCAGGCTTCGATGGAGGGCTACGAGGTCACCACCATGGAGGACGCCGCGCCGCGCGCCGACATCTTCGTCACCGCGACCGGCAACAAGGACGTGATCACGCTAGATCATATGCGCGCGATGAAGGATCGGGCCATCGTCGCCAATATCGGCCATTTCGATTCCGAGATTCAGGTCGCGGCACTGCGCAATTTCAAATGGGAAAACGTGAAGCCGCAGGTCGATGAGATCGAGTTTCCCGCAGGCAAGCGCATCATCCTTCTGTCGGAGGGCAGGCTCGTCAATCTCGGCAATGCCATGGGCCATCCGAGCTTCGTCATGAGCGCATCGTTCACCAACCAGACGATCGCACAGATGGAGCTGTGGACCAATCCGGGCAAATACGAGAAAAAGGTCTACACCCTGCCGAAGCAACTCGACGAGAGGGTGGCGCGACTGCACCTCGGCAAGGTCGGCGCCAAGCTCACCAAGCTTAAGCCCGAGCAGGCCGACTATATCGGCGTGCCGTTGGAAGGCCCCTATAAGGCGGACACCTACCGCTACTAAGCTTCTCGGGCCGCGCCTAGCGGCTGTCGTGACGTATGAGGATCGACGACGACATATCGGGCCCTTCTCGTCGGTGACGATTGTCTCCAGTAGGGCAGGCATTCGATCCGATGATGCGAGAAGGGCGCGCGCTTCATCGGTGAGCTTCAGCTCCAGCACGACCTTGCTTCCCTGGCCGATTCTGGTGACGGGCACCTGCGCGAGCGCGAGCTTGCTCACTAACCCCATGAGCGTGGCGCTGCAGTCGGCACTCGGAGGTCCATCGCAAATAACCTTTACGGAGCCGTCGCGCGAGGCTTGAAGCTCGAGCCACCCGCCGCCAGCGGCGCAGGCCCTTGCCGGCGGTGGATCGTAAGGCGGAAGATCGATCGCCGGCCGCCGCTGCGTGAAGTCGAGCGCCTCGGCGAAGTTCTTCGCGTAGCGGTCGCGCAGAGTCATCGGCTCGAGGCCCCAGCGCCATTCGATCATCTTGAGGATGGAGCAGTGCTCCTAAGGCCCCGCCGTTTCGATCTTGCGCGGCGCGAATGGTCCCATGGCTATCGCCGGAACCCTGAAGCCGAGACGCTTCAAGTTCGGATGCGGACCTGGGCCGGCGAGCTTGGTGTCGTCCTGACATTCGGGCGGCGGCATGTGACCGAAAAAGCCGCCGTGTTCGTCGAAATTGAGCACGAACACCATGCGATCCCATTGTGGACCGTTCTTGAGCGCATCGTGCACCTTTGCCAAGAAGCCCTCAGCCACCAGCAGGTTGTCCCACGGGTGATAGTCGTTGGACGTGCCCATATCCTCTGCGCGGTCGGTGTAATTGGGATCGACGAAAACCACATTGGCGAGCTTGCCCTCGCGCGCGTCCCGCCAGAATTGATCGATGGGATAGGAGATGCCGTCATATCGCCGGCTGGCGAAGAGGCCAGTCTCCAATTTCCTACACTCGGGCTTATAAGTCCCGGCCGCCGACGAGGTTCGAGTCGCGTTCCAAATCTTCAGGGGCCCATAAAGCAAAGGCTCGGACACCTTAGCCCGAGCCTTAATCGCTTGCCTGAGCGGGCATCGGCGCTCATTGCGTGACAGAGAGCCGATACCGAAGGACTCCTTCAACTTACGCTAATGCGCAAAGTTCCCAATGTGCAAAAAGGAACGGCGGTCAGACGCCGGTGAAGCCGACGCAGCAATAACCGAAGATAGGAGCAGCAATCGTCGGAACAATGGCTTCTCGCTTGAGTTTCGAAAGGAAGCAAAGTCGGCCGTTTGGAATTTGCGCCCACCGTCTAGTCGGGCCGACCTCGAAGAGGCCCCGCGGATCAACCCGGGGCTTCTTTTTTTGACGCCTCCCCATTTGACGAAGGTGGGCGGACCGCAGCCCGCGAATCGTTCTGTCCCTTTTGGAACTTTCGATTTTCATGCCTGTTGGTTGCGCACAAATTCTGAGAGGCAACAAAAATGGTTAGCACTAAAGTTATCGTTCCCGAGGCCTCCGTCGAGAGTTCTGCCTCGGGCGTTCATTGGGGCGCGATTTTCGCCGGCGCCGTCGGCGCAGTCGGCGTCACGATCATTCTCGTCTCGCTTGGGCCGGGGCTCGGCCCGGCTACGGTATCTCCTTGGACTCCTTCCTCGACGCCTCCTGCAACATTCGGCATCGCCGCCGGCATCTGGTTGATCATCACGCAATGGTTGTCAGCCGGACTCGGCGGCTATTTGGCGGGTCGCCTCCGAGAGAAATGGATGGGCGTGCGAACCGACGAGGTCTTGTTTCGCGACACGGCGCACGGACTGCTCGCTTGGGCCTTGGCGACCATAATCCTGGTTGCGCTGCTGATCGTCGGTTCGGCGGTGGCTGGGGCTGTGGCGGCAGCGACCCCTGCGCCAGCCGCTCCAGTTTCACCCGAAGCTGCCGAGGCGGCTCGAAAGGCAGCGATCAGCTTCTCTTTCTTTAGCTCGCTCTCTTTTCTTATCGGCGCCTTCATCGGAGCCGTTGCGGGCGCGCTCGGCGGTTATCACCGGGACGAAATCTAGAGCGCACCCTGACCGCGAAGCGATAAATCTTTGCCCGCCTTAGTGCTCGCGCCAGTGGGCAAGACTCGGCGATGCAGCTAATCTAAGCTTGATTCGCCTTGAAGCTCGCAGGGTCGAAAACGACCCGCGTTAAGTCTGTGGCAGCGTTAAGCGGCGCTGAGCGCAAGGCCATGGGCGGCGGCGCGGAGCGAGGGACCATGCGGACCAGCGGGGGCAACGGCCTACCTTCATCAAGGTGGCCAAAGGCGCTGTCTCGTGTCGCCGCCTGCTTTGCCACTCTCTTCCTCCCCCAGGCGGCCATAGCCGCCACTGCAGGCATCGCGCTTGATGCGCGCATGCTGCTTCTGCTCGGCATCACACTCGGCGTCATCGCCTTTGCTATCGGCACGGCAATTATTTGCCTGCGTACCACCCAGCGCGCGCGCAAGGCTGCGGCTGAAGCCGCAAACGAGGCAGAGCGCTACCGGCTAAGCGGGAGCATGCTCGATACCGTGCTCACCGCTGAGCCGCAGATGCTGCTCACCGTGTCGGAGACGGGCGAGGCCGATCTCCTGGTTGCGACCTTG
>Ga0105241_10001676_pt1 | contig 16840 bp, 14 predicted proteins | sample KBSC64metaG_FD_80422 | JGI IMG/M metagenome (GOLD analysis project Ga0105241, IMG submission 80422) | Corn rhizosphere microbial communities from Kellogg Biological Station, Michigan, USA - KBS C6-4 metaG | ecosystem: Host-associated > Plants > Roots > Rhizosphere > Soil | place: Michigan, USA... | reverse complement strand
GCTCGGCGGCTCGGCAGCTCGGCAGCTCAGTACTCGGCGGCTCGGCAGCTCGGCACCTCAGTACTCGGCGGATCGGCAGCTCGGCAGCTCGGCAGCCCTACAACACCAAAGCCAGCACCCACACCGCCACCATCACCGCGGCCGGCCCGCCGATCAGCCACACCCAGCGCCACCGGTTCCGCCTTCGGGGCGCCGGGGCCGGCATCGGCGGCGGGTCGGGTTGCCAGCGCGGGGGTGATGCGGCGCCGGGCCACAGCTCGTAGCCGCAGATCTCGCAGCGCTTGCGGTGGGCCGGGTTCACCGTGCGGCACTGCGGGCAGTGCGGGCCGACGGTCGTCGCGTGCGTCGGCGGGCTGGTCCAGCTCGGCTGGGGTGCGGTGTAGGCGGCGGTCGGGGTCGGCGAGCGGACGCCGCTGCGGTCCAGGTCCTCGGTGGCGGATTCGGGTTTGTACACGAGCTTGTGCGGCTCGGCCTCGACCGCCGGTTCGTGCTCCAGCAGCAGCGGGTAGCCGCACGCCGGGCAGAGCTTGACCTCGTACGGCGGCACGGGGCGCCCGCAGTCGGGGCAGTTCCCTCCTCGGCCGCCGGAGCCTCCCGGGCGGGGCGGCACGTTCCCGCCGGGGCGATCCGATCCCGCCCGGCCAGGCGGCACCGCCGAACCGCGCGGGGGTTCCGACCGGCCGTACTGCGGCTGCGAATGTGGCTGCGGCTGCGGCCCCCACGGACTCGGGCCAGACGACGGCGTGCTCATGATCCCTCTCGCTCCCCGGCCCGGACCCGCAGCTCCACCCGCGTGCCGACCGGCAGCTCATCGTCCAGGAACGCCAGAATCTGCCGGCGTGTCAGCGACCCGAGGTGATCGATCTCGACGATCACCGAGTCCGTGGCGGGCGGCACGCTGTCCTCGGCCCCGAACACCCCGCCGGAGTCCGACACGGTGACCCGGCTGTCGGTCAGCGCCTCCAGCAGGATCTCGACCCCGTGCGCCGTCCCGCGCCACAACAGCGCCCTGCCGACCGCGCTGATCAGCCGACGCTGCGCGTCCCGCAGCCGCGCGTCCTCCGAGGCGACGACCGCCCCGTCGATCTCCACTCCCAGCCAGGACGCCAGGTAGCTGAGCATCTCCGAGGACGCCAGGTCGATGTCGAGCTCGTATTCGATGTCGTCGATCTGGTCCCTTAGACCGTCGCCGATCTCCTCGAAACCGCGCACGAACCCGCCGATCACCCGGTCGCGCCGCATCACCGCCGGCAGCTGGGCGAGCAGCCAGCCGGAACGGCCGCCGGGCCGGGCCCCAGCCTCAGCCTCGGCCTCAGCGCCAGGCCCGATCCCAAGCCCAGGTTCCCCGCTCACTGCCGCACCACCACCCGATGCCCGACCGACAAGAACAGCTCGTCCGGCGCCAGCCGCACCCGCTGCCCCGCCTCCTCCGGCTGCCGCCCGCCCCGCAGGTCGGCCAGGAACAGGTGCACCGTCTCAGCCCGGACCACCCCGGCCACACCCCGCAGCACCGAGAAGATGTCCCCGATCGACAGATCCGTGTCGAAGGGCCACCCGCGTCCGTCCGGCCCGCCGGTGATCGGGTTCACGAACGCGTACAACGCCGCCTCGGCATCGGCCCGGATCTTCTCCGGCCGCACCATCGACGCCGCGAACACCTCGGCCGCAACGGTGATCCCCTGATACGAAGGCACGTCGATCCGCACCTGCGTCGTCAGCAGCCGCCGCTCCTCCAGGTAGGGCTTGATCTGGTCCTCCAGCACCCGCGTCACCGCGAGGTCCTGCAAAGCCAGCGACTCCGGCGCGATCTCCACCCGAGGCACCACCAGCACCCGCACCGGCTCCCCGGCCTTCGCCGGCGGGATGCAGCGCGCCCGAGCCACCCCCGGCGCGGCCTCCATCGTCAGCCGCTCGAAGTCCCGCCTCGTGACCGCCCGATGCCCGCCGCGCAGCTGCAGCGGCCCGCGGATCTTCGCGTTCTCCACCGACTCGGCGTCCACGCCGCCGGTCGCAGGCTCCAGATTCCGCACGGCGTCGACCGAAGGAATCGCCGTCAGTGGCACCGTCAGCTTCCCGGCCCCGACGTTCCCGCGCCGGCCGCCGCCGTAGCGGTAGCCGGTCACCCAGATCTGCGCGTCCTCCTCGGGGATCGCGCCGTACTGCCGGGCCCGGCCGTCGCGCGCCGTCACCCGGGGCCCGAACCGGATCTCGCCGGTCGCGCCGGACCAGGTGAACACGGTGTCCTCCGGCGTAGCGTCGGAGAAGTCCGCGACCTCGGTCCAGGCCGCGCCCTCCGGCTCGACCCCGGCCTCGCGCCGCGCCGGCACCACTCGCACCGTCTCGCCGAAGCGCCGCGGCAGCACCGGGGCTCGGCGCACCACGAACTCCTGCCCCGGCTCGCCGGTGCTGACGCCGAGCAACTCGGCCGGAGCCGGCTCAGCATGGTGCGCGGCGACCGCGCCGCCGACCCCGGCCACGGCGATCTCGTCGATCATCGGCGAGGTGTCGTACGTCCGTCCCGGCCGTCCGTCGTGCGAGGCGTCGATCATCTTGCAGCGCAGCCAGTGCGCGCGCACCGTCGCGACCGTCATCGGTTCGTGCCCGCCGGCCAGCAGCAACGAGATCCGGCCCGAGGTGTTGAAGCCGTCGCTGGTGTCCGTCAGCACCTTGGCCGGCCGCCAGTCGCGGCCGTCCCAGGTCTGCCACACCCGCGGAGGGTCCCGCGGATCGATGCCGCGCCCCGCCCCGCCGCCGACGCTCACGTCCAGCCGGATCAGGTTCCGCTCCAGGCTCTCGGCGAACCCCAGATACAGCGCATCGTCCGGCGTCACCGTCGGGAACACCGGCACCTGCGCACCGGCCAAGCCCAGATCGTCGGTGTGGTCCGTGAACCGGCCGCCGCTGCGGGTCAGGCACGCCAGCAGCGTCGGGCTGACCAGGGTCAGATCCGAGTCGGTCATGAACACGACCTGGTCCTCCCCTCCCCCGCGCTCGGTGCCCACCCGGATGCCGGCCGGCACCCGGATCGGCCGCTCGGGCGGCGCGGCGAGGCTGAACAGCAGATCGGTGCGCGCCGGCGAAGCCGAGGCCAGCTCGATCCCGACCAGTTCGAGGAACTTGACGTACAGCCGATCCGGCACCTGATTCAGCCGGTACAGCAGCACCTCGGTCATCCAGGCGAACAGCTCGATCAGCGCCACGCCCGGATCGGAGACGTTGTGATCCGTCCACTCCGGGCAGTAGCGCGCGATACGGCGCTTGGCTTCGTCGACGATGTCCTGGAAGCGCCGGTCGTCCAGGTTCGGCGCGGGCAAGCTCATATGTGCTCTTCCTGCGGGATGACATAGAACGGATACACAAGGTTGCGGTGGTCGTTGGTGGCCCGGACCCGGTAGGTGAGCTCGATGACGACCACCGAGCCGTCCTCGCCCGGCTCGGCGCCGACCGAGGTCAGCTCCACCCGCGGCTCCCAGCGGGCGACGGCCTCCCGCACGCTCTGCTCGATCAGGCCCAGCGTGTTCGCGTTCACCGGCGCGAACACCTGCTCCCACATCGAGCAGCCGAAGTCCGGCCGCATCAGCCGCTCCCCCGGCGCGGTGCCCAGGATCATGCGCAGTGCGGCGTCCACTTCCTCGCCGCCGCCGACCAGCCGGACGCCGCCGCCGGGGGTGATCTGGGCCGGGAACGCCCAGCCGGTGCCGATCAGGTCCATGCCTCGTCCACTCCGCTCATCAACGCGTCGCCCCGTCAGCTCGCGAAGACGTCGCCGGACCCGGCGGTGATCGCCGAGGTCGGCGCGTCGGCCGGGTCGTTGCAGGTCTTCACCTGGTCGCCGACGCGGGCCAGGCCCTGGCCGTTGACGAAGACGGTGGTCGAGCCGGCCAGCACGCTCCCGGAGTTCGCCGGCGGCTTCTGGAAGGTGGCCGGCGGCGGGGCGAGGTGCGGCGGGGCGTTCTGCGCGACGCTGTCCACGGTCGCGGCCTGCAGGCCGTTGATGTAGACGTCCGTGGACAGCCCGGACACCAGCTTCCCGGCGAACGGCAGCGGGGTCGGCGTCGGCACCGGGCCGCCCGGGCTCGGTACCAGCAGGATGTGCGTGTCGGTGCCGGTCACCGGGTCGTTCTGGCGCGCTGCGGGCGCTCCTGGCATTGCGGTGTCCCCCTCCCTCTCGGATACGGCCGGCCTGACGACGGCCGGCCGGACCACAGCCGGCCGACGTGTTCGCCCCGCTCAGTTCAGCTGGATCGGCTTGCCGGTCAGTTTCAGCGTGTTGTCGGCGGTGATCTCCACCTGCTTGCCGGCCAGCGACAGCTTCTGCCCGGCGGTGATCTCGATCTGGTCGGCGGTGATGACCAGCTTCTGGTCGCCGGCCAGCTGCGAGGAGGACTTCTCCAGGTGCAGCAGGGCCTTGGCATCGCCCATGCGCAGCTCGATCATGCTGGTCGGGCCGTCGGTGAGGACCAGCCGGTGGTCCTTGCCGCTGGCCAGGATCCGCTGGTTCACCTTGCCGTCCTGGGTCGGCTTCTCCTCCGGCGGCTTGTCCTTGCGGCCCCACAGCCCGCCGAGCACCAGGGGCCGGGCCTTGTCGTCGTTCTCGAAGCCGACCAGCACCTCGTCGCCCACCTCGGGCAGCCACTGCACGCCGCGCTTGGCGCCCGCGCCCGGCGCGACGACGCGGGCCCAGCCGCTCTCGGAGTCGTGCAGGGTCGGGAACTTCACCCGGACCCGGCCCTGGCCGCCCTGCTGGTCGTCGTTGTTGGTGACGACGCCGACCACCAGCGAGCCCCAGCCGCGGTGCTGCTCCCCGCCGGCCGCGCCGCCCCCGCCGACCAGATCGGCCAGGCTGTCGGCGTCCTTGCCGCCGCAGACGAACCGGGTCACGTAGGGCCGGTCGGGGCCGTAGACGTGCTCGACGCTGGTGAGCCGGTAGGTCCCGGCCAGCCGCTTGCCGACCTTGTCCAGCGACGCCTGGCCGCCGGCGCCGAGGCGCGGGTTGCCGACCGCCTCGCCGCGCAGCACGACCTGGCCGCCGGACGACTTGAGCAGCAGCGCCTGGGCCCGCGCGTCGGCCTCAGCCTGGGTTCCGGACGGGAACTGCCCGGCGTGCCGGGTCACCGCGCCGAAGGAGTGCTTGGCGGCGTCGGCCATCTGCTGCGCGGCCGGCGCGTCGGTGCCGGGGTCGGGCGTGGTGGCGCGGCCGGTCACCGCCTTCTTGTCCACCGGGTCCCAGGCCGTCACCACGACCTCGTCGCAGACGTCGACCGAGGCGAAGCGCACCCGGAAGTCGAGCAGGTTCTCGCCCCAGACGAGCTTCGGCGGGTCCTGACGGCCCTTGGGCTTCTTCTTGAAGTGGAAGGTCTGGTCGGTGATCCACATGTCGTGCCCGACGCGGTCGGCGATCCGGCGCAGGAAGGCGTAGTCGGTCTCGCCGTGCTGCATGGTGTGCTCGTGGACCTCGCTGGTGGCGTCGATGTCGGTGTCCAGGCCGTGATCCCCGGCGATCTGCCGCGCCATGTCGCTGTCGCTCATGTTGGTGAAGGCGCGGGACTTCCCACCCCGGGTCAGCCGGTGCGTCAGGTCCAGGCCGGTGAGGATCAGCTCGTGCCGGCCGCCGACGCTGGGCTCGACGGCGATCGCCGTGATCTCGCCGGTGGTGACGACCACCGGATCGGACTCGGCGCGGAACGCGATGGAGATCCGGGTGCCGTAGCGGAAGCGGTCCTCGTCGAACAGCGTGAAGTGCGGGTCGTCGAAGCGCAGCTCGAAGGAGTCGGGGAGCTGGACCGACTCCTCGACGTGGACGAAGGTGAGGCGCGCGTACAGCTCGGCGGCCAGCGGGGCGCCGTCCGCGGTGACGATCACGCCGTCGAGGCGGCGCTGCTCAGCCATGACCGCCGCCGGTGACGCCATTGCTGCCGGTGGTGCCGCCGTTCACGCCATTGCGGAACGCCGCGACGGCGCCGTCCCGATAGCGCGCGCCCTGCTCCGGGATCGCCAGCGTGGCGCCCTCGGGCAGGTTCAGCGGATCGACGATGCCGTTGGCCTCGGCGATGATCCGCCAGCGGGTCGGGTCGCCGTAGTGCGCGGCGGCCACCCGGTCCAGGGTCTCCCCCGGCAGCAGCAGGTGCACGCTGTGCAGGGTCGGCGTGGAGGAGGTCGGGTTCTGCAACGGCAGTTCGGCCTCGTCGTTCCACTGCTTGAGGGTCAGGTCCGCCTTGGCCCGCAACGGCATGCCGCTGCTGGCGAAGTAGGTGTACCGGATCTTCAGCTGCTCCACGACGGCCTTGAACGAGTGCGTGGCGCCCCAGTGGAACTTCACCCACGGCGGACGCGCCTTGTTGCGGCCCCGGTCCGAGCCGGACAGGCCGGGATCGACCTTCATCACGCCCAGCAGCTTGTCGGTGTGGTCGGTGACCGCCGTGCCGTCGCCGGTGGTGTCGAAGGTCAGGCTCAGGGTCAAGGTCGCCGACTGGCCCGCCTGGAAGCGCAGCTCGGGAGCGTTCTTGCCCTTGGCCTCGCCGGCCGCCTTCCAGGTGTTGGACTTGCTGATGGACAGCTCGGCGGGGTTGAACATGCAGTCGATATGGTCGCCGCTCTCAGTCTCCAGATACGCCTTCACCGGTCCGGACATCAGAACACCCCCGCGTAGCGTCCGCCACGTCGTTCCAGCTGGCGCAGCAGGCGCTGCTCAACCGCCTCGATGATGCGCTCGACGTCGATGTCCGACGCGGAGCGCGCCGCGGATGCGGCTGCTGTGGCTCCGGCTCCGTGGCCCGCGGCGGCCGTCAGCGCGGATCCGGCCTCGTGGTGACCGGCGGCGGCGAGCTCGCCTTCCGCGGCCGAAGCGGCGGCACCGGCCGACGACGCAGCACCGGCCAGCTCTGCGGCGCCGCTCGGATCGGCCGCCGCGAGCGCGGCCAGCAGACCGTGTGCGGTGGCGTCGGCACCGGAAGCACGACTGGCGAGGTCTTCTCCGGCGCTCCGGGCCTCCGACACGGCGTTCCCGGACGCACCGCCGACCGGCAACTGATCGACCAGACCCGGCGTGACCGATCCGGGAGGCGGAACGGGGACGCCGGCTGCGGAGGCCAGAGAACTGATGCTGCGGTGCACCACAGGCGCCGAACCGTCCTGCGCTGCCGAGAAGCCCGTGCCCGCGGCGGCCTGCTGCCCGACGGTATGTGCCGCACGCTCGTCGGCGTCCATCGCACCGGAATGCGCACGCAGCAGGAACCGGGGCCGGCCGACCGGCTGCCGGGCGTGGGTCAGCTCGTGGGCCAGCACCCCGGTCAGCTCGGCGGACATCGCCGCAGCCGGGGCACCGGGCAGGTGCACGACGGAACCGGTGGTCGCGCCGAGCGCTCCGGCCTGCGCCAGCGCATCCCGTGTGGCAGGTCCGGTGGTGTAGGAGGCGGCGGAGTCACCGGCGTACCGGGCCACCAGCGGACGCAGACTCGCCGGGAAGGCCCGAGGGGCTTCGAGCGGACGGGCTTTCACGGCCGCGCGCCAACGCTGTTCAGGTGAGCTGGCGGGTGCATCAGACCCGGCAGACAAGCTCCGGCTCTCGACGGCAACCGTTTCCACGCCTTGCCCGGGCGCAGAGGCGGCTCGCGCGATGGAGCCTCGGCCGCTGGCCGAGCGGGACACCATGCCAGGTGCCGCGCTGCCGCCGGCAGTCTGAGCTACGCCCGACCGCACAGATCCGGCGCTACGCGACACCACGCTTGATCGGACCCCAGACCCAGAACTCACTCCCGTGGGAGCACCGACCGATCCTGGCTCTCCCGACCGGACCGCAGACCCCTCACCTCGCGACACCGTGCCCGGCGCAACCGCCAGACCCGTGAGCACGCCTGGCCTCACGTCCCTGCTCGCCGACTCCGGACCCAGCCTGGCCGCAAGCCCTTGGCTCGCTCCAGTCGGAGCACCGATCGAGCCCGGCGCCGCACTCGACACCGCAGACCCCTGACCCGATCCCGCCGCACCGACCGACCTCGCGCCCGACCAGACCGCAAACCCAAGCCCTGATCCAGTCGGAGCACCGACCGAGCCCGGCGCCGCACTCGACACCGCGGATCCCTGGCCGAACCCAGCCGCGCCGACCAAGCCCGGCAGCGCGCGCGATGCCGCAGACCCCTGACCCAGCCCGGCCGCACCGGCCGACCCCGCGCCGGACCGGACCACAAGCCCCAGCCCCGATCCCGTCGAAGCCACTACCGGCCCCGGCACCGCGCTCGACCGGCGCACAAGCTCGTTCCCGTGCCCTGCCACACCGACCCGCCGGTCGGCACCACCTCGCCGATCGCCGATCAGCGGCGGCCTCGAACCGGCCAGGGGGCGAGCCTCGCCTGGCCCCGGCACCTCCGCCGCAGCCCTGACCTGGCCGGCAGACTGCTCAGCCCCGTCCCCACCGCGGCGCACCGTCGCCAGTCGCCGCACCACCCCGCCGACCGCACTGCGCCACCACGGCGCCCGCACCGGCAGCGCCGCCGAGCCACCAGCCACCGCACCACCGGCGTCCCGCGCCGCGCCCCGCGGCCGGATCAAAGGCCGCACCCGGATCAGCGGCCGGAACAAGCGCCCCAGCCCGCGTCCGGCATCCTCACGTCCCCGGCGTGAAGCCACAGTGGCACACCTCCAGTTCCTCGGTCGCGAGGTCCCGGGCCGAGGCCGCCAGCTTCGGGCCCGTCCACTTCACCGGGTAGGCGTCCACGAAGCTCCAGCGCCGCACCGGCTTGCCGGAGGCGTCGAGCAGCGCGACCGAGCCGTGGTGCCGCTCGATCTTGTTGCCCTGTTCGGCCAGGCCGTCTCCCGAGCACTTGGCGAACCACTCGAACAGGTTGTCCTCGTCGGTGATCCCGCGCTTGAGGACCAGGTTGGGCCACTTCATGCGGCCCGGGAGCTTGTGCGTGTACTGGTTCTGGCCGCCCTCGGCCAGCTCCTCGGTCTCGATCTGCACCGACAGGCCCGACACCTCGGTGAAGGCGCCGATGGTCAGGCCGTCGACGGTGAACAGGAAGCGCCCGGCGAACGGCGGATCGGGCGTGCGGGACTGGCCGTTCATCGTCTTCCCCCCATCGCGTGACCTGTCGCGTACCCCGTCGCGTGCCCGTGCCTCATGGCGTGTCGCGGACCCCCTGCCAGAACCGCTCGTTCAACCCGCCGACCTCCTCCAGCAGGCGCACCCGGTCGCCGTGTTCGAGGTCCAGGAGGTCGTCCAGCCGCCAGTGCAGGTGGTAGGCCAGGTAGGCGATCTCCCGCCACAGCTCGTCGACGGCGTAGCGGGTCAGTCCACCACCAGCGCCTCCCGGGGAAAAGGGCTGCCGGGCTCCATGCTCTCCAGGATCGAGGGGTCCCCGAAGTTGATGACGCGGTAGAAGTCCTGCAGGTACCGGTAGTCGTCGACGAACAGGTTCTCCACGGTCTTGGTCGTCACCCGGCCGACCGCGCCCAGCTCGGTGATCACCTTGGCCAGCACGATCACCGTGGCGTACGCCTCGTTCTCCCGCACGCGGGGATCGCGCAGCGGCTCGACCTCGTCGCGGGCGCAGGCCAGGCGCATGACGCCGGTGCGGTGCAGGGTGCCCTCGTCGTCCACGAATCCCTTCGGGAGCGTGAAGGCGTACTCAGTGTTCAGAGCCACCGGTTCAGCTCCGCTCGATGCCCTCGTGGGTGATGACGACCTTCTCGGTGGCCACGTCGTTCGCGCCGGCGTCGAAGTCCGCGCCGGTCCACTTCGAGGGCCAGCCCGCGGTGAAGTTCCAGCGCGCGACTTCCTGCATCTTGGAGTCCTTGGCCACGATCGAGCCGTTGCGCCGGGCCTTGTCGATGTCGCCGTCGATGACCTGCTTGCGCCACTCCCACAGGTCGTGCGAGCTGTCGATGCGGCGCTCCAGGGTGATGTCCGACCACTTCATCGCGCCGGGCTGCTTCCGGATGATCATCCGGCCGTCCTTGGTGACTTCCTTGTACTCGATCGTCTCGGTCTCGGACTCGATCCCGGCGACCTTGCGGAAGCTGCCCATCTCCACGCTGTCGATCTCCAAGACGAAGACCGATGTCGTCGACAAGTCAGGCATGGCCTACCTCCCCCTCGCTGTCCTCGAAGCTCTGCTCAAGCTGTATACGGATGCTGTGACGGCCGCGTTCACTCCGTGGTGTCGGCGCCGCCCTGCCACTGACTGATCCGGAAGATCACGAACTCGGCCGGCTTCACCGGGGCGATGCCGACGTCGACGATGAGCTTGCCCTCGTCCACGGAGGACGCCGGGTTGTTCGACTCGTCGCACAGGATGTAGAACGCCTGCTCGGGCGTCGCGCCGACGAGCGCGCCCTGCATCCACAGCCCCCGCAGGAACGAGGCGACCGTGCGCCGCACCCGGGCGTGCAGGTCGGAGTCGTTCGGCTCGAAGACCACCCACTGGGTGCCGCGCCGGACGCTCTCCTCGATGTACGTGAACAGACGCCGCACGTTGATGTAGCGCCAGCTCTGGTCGGTCGCCGCGAGCGTGCGGGCGCCCCAGACGCGGATGCCGTTGGTCCCGAACGAGCGGATGCAGTTGACCTGCGCGGGGTTCAGCAGGTCCTGCTCGCCGGAGGTGATGTCGGCGGCCAGCCGGGCCACCCCGCGCACCACCTCGTTGGCCGGCGCCTTCCACACGCCGCGCGCGGCGTCGGTGCGGGCCCAGACCCCGGCCATGTGGCCGGACGGCGGCACGGTCAGGAACTTCTCGCCGGCCGTCGCGCCCGGGCGGGCCAGCGGGTTCGGGATCACCAGGTGCGGGTAGTAGGCCGCGCCGAAGGCGCTGTCGCGTCCCAGGGCGGTCCGCCACTCCAGGGCCCGCTGGGCGTTCAGTCCGGGCGGGGCGTCGAGGATCGCCATCCGGCGGTTGCCCTCACACCAGTCGACCAGCCGGCCCTGGCCGGCCAGGTAGGTGTCGGCGTCGAAGGACCCGTCGGGCCGGGTGGCCACGGTGATCAGGTCCGGGATGGCCACCATCGTGACCTCGTCGGCGATCGCCAGGCCCTGGTAGCCGGTCCGCTCGCTCTCCGAGCCCTCCAGCTGCTGCGGCGAGACCGCGCCGGCCGAGGGCGCGGACGGGGCCAGCGCGTACCGGCCGACCGCGGGCAGCCGCTCGGCCGCCGACAGGCCCGACACGTTGCGCACCTCGACCCGGATCAGCTTGGACCGCTCGTTGACGGCCTTCTCCACGGTCCGGCTGCCGCGCCCGCCGAGGGTCACGCCCGCGTACTCCTCCTGCACGTCGCCGGAGATCACCTTGAGCGTGAAGTCCTGGCTGGACGCCTCGGGCGTGTTGCCGCCCTCGGCCCCGGACGCCGGCGGCTGGGCCGCGGCGGTCGGCTCGATCACGACCTCCACGCGCGCCGCCGGATCCAGCGCCTGCACCGTCATCGTCTCGACCCCGGCCCGGCCGGACGCGGGCAGCGACCGGCTGAGCACGTCCCCGCCGCCGCGCGGGATCCGCACGACGTAGCAGATGCCGCCGCCGTTCTCGAAGAACCCCTTCACCGCGTGCGGCAGCATGATCCCCGGCGCGAAGCCGCCATAGACCCGCTCGTACTGCGGCCAGCTGGTGACCAGCTGCGGCTTGACGCCGGCCGGATCGGTGGGGTCGCCGGCATCGGCCCGGTAGGTCTCGGTGAAGCCGACGAACGCGGCCACCGCCGTACCGACCCCCTGCAGCGGCATGGACCCGCTGGGGCGCTCCTCGATATAGACGCCGGGCGCGCCGTAATTGCCCGCCATGATCTCTCCCCCTCGGCCGTTCCTCACCCGAACTATCGGCCTGACATGTCATTCGACAGCGCAAATGTATAGGCCGACGACATGGCCCGCATAGCGATCAGAGGGGTATCCCGGAGCGATGATCGCCGAATGTTGATCCGGTGCGGATTCGACCCTATAGACGGTTGTCAAGCCATGTATATTCATATTCGGTGTCGCCCCCACGCTGAAGCATGAGTCTGATATCAGAACGGTGAGCGCCGCGGTGCATTAGCTGTTTCCCATTAAGGGTGTTCCCGCTATCTCGGCGGGTGGGCCCGGCGAAGGCCGCACAGGGGCTGATGGCTTTGCGTATGAACCAGCGTGCGTGACGCGCCGGGGCTCTCCCCGGCGCGTCACGCACGCGACTGACTACGGAAGCGGTGCCTCAGCCGAGAGCGGACACCTGGCTGGCCGACAGCGCCGTCGGGAAGATCTGGACGCCGTCCAGGCTTCCCGGCCAGTAGTCCACCGGCTGCGCGTTGAACTTGGCGCGCCCGATGGTCAGCGAGCCGGTCGCCATGTCCGCCGGCGCGACGGTCGTCGTGCCTGCGAGGGTGCCGTTGATGTAGATGGACATGGTGTTCGCGGTCGCGTCCCGGACGCCGACGACGTGGTACCACGTACCCGTCGCCGGCGACCCGCCGTTCGCGCCGGTGCCGCCGACCGCACGGGCGTTCGCGTTGCTGAACGCGAACCGGTCGTCGGCGGCGTCGTACTGCAGGAAGAACACGCTGTTCACCGTGCCGTCCTCGCCGACGGCGGTGGCGAACGCGCCCTTCTTGCTCAGGTTGACCCACGCCGCGACGGTGTAGCTGTCGGCACTGTTGAGCACAGGACCCTGAGTCTCGGCGAACTGGTCGGTCCCGTTCGTCTGGAGGCCGCCGCCGTTCGGCCCGGAGGTGACCCAGGCCGGGCTGTTCGTCAGGCTCGCGTCGTCGCCGTTGCCGGACGTGTCCTTGGCGACGCTGCCGGAGCCGTCGGTCAGCGGCCAGGTGCCCGCCTTGCTGACGACGTTCTGGCCGCAGTCACCGGCGGTGCTCCCGGCGGCGATCACCTTGGCATTGGCCGCCGCGACCTGCGCGACGTCCATCTTCGACACCCGCCGGTCATAGGTCCACAGCCCGTTGACCTCACCCTCCACATCGGTCAACTGCGTGTAGACGCCTCCTGAGAGCTGGCACTGGGCCTCTTCGCGAAGCGCGTCGGCAGTCTGCACGAACTTCTGAGTCAACTGCGCGCTGTCAGATGCACCGGCGTAGTTGATGAAGCCCTGATCCCAGTCATGCACCGGAATCGCGAGCCCCCACCCACCGTGCTCACCGTCGATGGCGGCGCGGTTGCCGGCGTTGTCCGGCTGCGGATCGGCCGGGCCGGTGTAGGTGTGCCAGTCGATGACGTTGCCGGCGCCGGTGTCGGTGTTCACGCTGCCGCAGCAGTTGAAGCCCGACTCGGCGTCGACCAGCCGGCTCGGGTCGTCGGTGTGCACCTGCGCGGCGGCGAGCTTGACCTCGTCGACCGCGTTGGAGACCGTGTTCCGGTCCAGCCCCCAGCCCTCGTTGTACGGCTCCCACGAGATGATCGACGTCTCGCCGCGCAGGTCCTGCACCATCTGGTGCAGCTGCGACCGGAACGCGGTGTCGTCCGCCGGGCTCGCGGTGTACCCGGAGTTCATCGACGGCATGTCCTGCAGGACCAGCATCCCGGTGGTGTCGGCGTCGTAGTACCACCGCGCCGGCTCGACCTTGATGTGCTTGCGGATCGCGTTGAAGCCCATCGCCTTGGTCTCAGTGATATCCCACTTCAGCGCGGCGTCGGTCGGGGCGGTGTAGATGCCGTCCGGCCAGAACCCCTGGTCCAGGGTCGCGTCGACGAAGGTCGGCTTGCCGTTGAGCAGGATCTTGCTGACCCCGTTCACCGCGCCGACGCCCACCGTCCGCTCGCCGAAGTACGAACCGACCTGGTCGTGCGTGTACCCGTCGGCCAGCGTCACCGTCGCGTGGTACAGGAACGGATCGGACGGCGACCACAGGTGCGGGTCGGCCAGCGGGATGGTGAACGGGGTGTTCGCCATCCCCGTGCCCTGAGCCACGATCCGGTGGCCGTCGCTGATCACCACGCCCACACGGCCCCCGGCCGATGTGCTGCTGATCGCGTCCACGGTCACCGACGCGTTCGCGGTACTCGGGGCGCTCGGCAGGTTCGGCGTGAACACGACCTGGTCGACGCGCTTCGCCGGAGTCGGCTCCATCCACACGGTCTGCCAGATGCCGGTAGAGGCCGTATAGAAGATCCCTGACGGATCGAGCTGCTGCTTGCCCTGCGGCTGGTTCGGAGCGTCGGTGTTGGTGACGCCCACCGTGATCTGCTGCGGACCCGCTCCCTTCAGGGCCGCCGTGATGTCGGCGCTGAAGGGCAGGTAGCCGCCGGTGTGAGCAGCCACCTGGACGTTGTTGACCCAGACCGTCGTCTGATAGTCGACGGCACCGAAGTTGAGCACGATCCGCTGACCGCCGGTACGCCACGAGGCCGGGACGTTGAACGTGCGCCGATAGAAGGAGTAGTCGTAGTGCTGCTGCACGCCCGACAGCTCGGACTCCATCGGGTAGGGCACGACGATCGAGCCGGTGAGGTGCACATTGGTCGCCGGCGGCGTCTGCACATCGGTCGCGCCGGTGCTCTCGGGCAGCCCTTCGAAGCTCCACTTGCCGTTGAGCGACTGCCACAGCTGCCGCGTCATCTGCGGGCGCGGGTAGTCCGGCAGCGGGTTGTCGGGGTTGACCTGCGAGGCCCACGGCGTGGTCATGGTCGCCGTGGAGGTGTTCGCCAGGCCGGCATAGAACAGGGGTATGGCCGAGCCGTCGGCATACGCGGCGCCGCCGGTGCCGTCGTAGCCGACCGTGAGATCGGTCCAGGTCTTGTAGAGCGGGCCGGCCAGAGCGACCACGAGCGTCGCGGGGTCGTTCGGGTCCAGCGCCGCCGAGGAGATCGGGAACCCGCCGACGCTCAGGTGGCCGGTCGCCGCCGCGGGCCACGCGGCCAGCGGCTTGCTGAACGTCATCCGGACCCGCGTGCCGTCGGTCGAGAGCGAGTCGCTTGTCAGAGTCGGGACATAGCCGGGCGGCAGGGTGAAGGCCGAGGCCGGGACGGGCGTCATCGACTGGCCGGGCGGAGCCCAGGACAGCTGCGCGGAGGCGCCGCCGAAGTCCTGGAAGTACTGCGCCTGGATGGCGTGCTCGCCCGCGGTGAGGTTCACGGTGGCGGTGACCGCGACGTTCCAGTCGTCGACCCAGTGGTCGATGACGGAGGCCCCGTCGATCGTCATCCGGAAGCCGTTGTCCCCGTACCACTGGAAGGTGTAGCTGCCGGTCGTCGGCACGTGGAGGACGCCGGTCCACTGGATCCCGGCGTCAGTCGTGCCGCCGGTGAACTGCTGCAGCCGGGATAGGAGGTTCGAGAAGTCGATATCGGGGTCGACAAGCGTGTTCTTCACCGGCCCCAGGGTCCAGTCGCTGCCGCCGGGCGTACCCGTGGCGGGGCCGTACTGGGCTTCCAGGCCCGGGTATTCCATCGTTGTAGCCGCGTGTGCGGTGGCCGTCACCGGTGCGCACAGGCCGACGACGACGGCGAGCGCCATCAGCACAGCCGTCAGATATCGGGTTTGACGTGGTGTTTTGTGGGGTCGCAGAGGGCGATGAACGAACATCAGGGTTCTCTTTCCGAGCCACGGTCGAGGGGGAGGGTGTCGCGGAGTGGGCGCCGTTTACAACGTTGTATCGAACGTCACAGAACAACTTCCACCACAAGCCGTCAAGAACCCTTTACCTAGTCTTGACTCAGCGTCTTGACTCGGCCTGATGACGGCCTCGCCGGCCAGGGCCGCCTCGCCGACCCGGGCCGAGCCCGCCAAAAGGTGCCGAACTCACCGATGTCTGGCAGATTCGGCGGCGAGAGAACAGCGCGTCCAGCCATAACCCCGTGTTATCGCCGCATTCCCGATTGACCGGTACCGGCCCGGATCCCCGCGGGCAAGGATTGGCCGGGTGAGCGCGATATCAGGCGCGCGATCACCGCCCCAAAAGGAGAGAACGCCATGCCCTACGTGACCGTCGGCGAAGAGAACTCAGCACCGATCGAGATCTACTACGAGGACCACGGCGAGGGACGCCCTGTGGTCCTCATCCACGGATTCCCGCTCTCCGGCCGGGCCTGGGAGCGCCAGGAGCGCGCCCTGCTGGCCGCCGGCCACCGGGTGATCACCTACGACCGGCGCGGGTTCGGCCGCTCCAGCCAGCCGACCGGCGGCTACGACTACGACACGTTCGCCGCCGACCTGGACAAGCTCCTGACGGCCCTGGACCTCACCGACGCCGACCTGGCCGGGCACTCGATGGGCGGCGGCGAGATCGCGCGCTACCTCGGGAAGTACGGCTCGGCGCGGATCCGGAAGGCCGTGATCATCTCCGGCGTGCCGCCGTACCTGCTCAAGACGCCGGAGACGCCGCATGGCGTGCCGCAGGAGGTGTTCGACGAGATCGCCGCGGCGCTGACCGCCGACCGGTTCGCGTACTTCACCGAGTGGAACAAGAACTTCTTCAACCTGGACGAGAACCTCGGCAAGCGCATCAGCGCCGAGGCCGTGCAGGACTCGTGGAACACCGCGGTGTCCGCCTCCCCCACCGGCACCATCGCCTGCGTGTCCACCTGGATCACCGACTTCCGCGCCGACCTGCCCAAGATCGACATCCCGGTGCTCGTGCTGCACGGCACCGCCGACCGGATCCTGCCGGTCGACGCGACCGGCCCCCGCACCCACGAGCAGATCAAGGGCAGCGAGTACGTCCCCATCCAGGGCGCCGACCACGGCCTGTGCTGGACCCACGCCGAGGAGGTCAACGCCGAGCTGCTCAGGTTCCTCGCCTGAACAGTCCGGAAGATAGTCTGCCCGCCATGACCTCCCCCGAGCTCGGCCACCTGCAACTCCTCACCATGGTCGGCGAGCTCGGCAGCCTCGGCCGGGCCGCGGAGAAGCTGGGCATCAGCCAGCCCGCGGCG
>Ga0105241_10001672_pt1 | contig 16889 bp, 9 predicted proteins | sample KBSC64metaG_FD_80422 | JGI IMG/M metagenome (GOLD analysis project Ga0105241, IMG submission 80422) | Corn rhizosphere microbial communities from Kellogg Biological Station, Michigan, USA - KBS C6-4 metaG | ecosystem: Host-associated > Plants > Roots > Rhizosphere > Soil | place: Michigan, USA... | reverse complement strand
TCTCACGTCTCACGTCTCACGTCTCACGTCTCACGTCTCACGTCTCACGTCTCACGTCTCACTCACTTCTCAACGATTTCACCGGGTTGGCCAACGCTGCCTTTATGGCCTGGAAACTCACGGTCAATAGAGTAATCAGCAGGGCTCCGGCAATGGTGACCGCAAAAATCCACCAGGATATTGCTGTGTGGTAATTATAATTCTGTAACCACTGATTTAGAAAATACCAGGCCAACGGGATGGCAATAAGACATGAAATAAATACCAGTAAAGCAAAATCTTTGGATAGTATTTTCCAGAGATTAAACACAGTGGCGCCCAGCACTTTTCTTACTCCAATTTCTTTGCTGCGTTGTTCAGCGACAAAAGAGGCCAAACCAAAAAGGCCGAGGCAGGATATAAAAATTGCGAGTACTGCAAATACAGCTGCCAAGTTTCCTATCCTTACTTCATTAGAAAACTTTCGCGCATAATCGTCGTCAACAAACTTATAGTCAAACGGAATATCCGGGCCATATTTTTTAAAGACAACTGCAATTTTGGCCAGCGCTTCATTTACAGGCATGCCTTGTTTTATTCTTACGGTTATCACGCTCATCCAACTGCTGCAAAAGAAAACGGAAGGCTGCAATGGATCATATGGAGACTGGGTAAGCATATCTTTCACAACACCTACCACGGTAAAGTTTTTGTTGTCATATTTTATGATCTCGCCAATGGGGTCTTTAAAACCCATCACCTTTGCTGCACTCTCATTAAGTATAGCCGAGGATGAATCTGCAAAATCCCGCGAGAAATCACGCCCTTCCTGTACAGTCCAGCCAATGGTGTTTCCAAAATCGTGCATCACATTTACATCCCTGAAAAAAAAGGTGAGGCTGGGATCTTTATCTCTCCAGTACACGCTGTTATTATTATTAAATGCTGTGGTGGGTTGTGATGATTCTGCCATATTGGTCACAGCACCTGTCTGCAATAAATCGTTTCTTAGCGCATCGTAATGACCAAACAAATTAGGTGTCAATGGTATTGTAATCAGCCCATCACGTTTGTAACCTACCGGCCGATCTTTTGCAAATTGTATTTGCCTGAATACAATGATGGTTCCAGCAATTAAAGTAACAGACACGGTAAACTGTGTTACTACCAGTATTTTTCTTGGTAATGAGGCAAAGCGTCCGGCACTGAAGATACCCTTCAATACTTTTATAGGTTCAAAAGAAGACAAATAAAACGCCGGGTAACTGCCGGAGACTATTCCTGTAAATAATGTAAAGCCCAGTGATAAAATCCAGAACAATGGACTGCTCCATGCAACAGACATTTGTTTATCTGCAAGGTCATTAAAGAACGGCAATGACAATTGTACCAGCAAAATGGAAAGAACAAAGGCCAAAAACGCCACCAGCAATGATTCACTCAGGAACTGCCCTACCAGTTGTCTGCGCAATGAACCCATGGTTTTGCGTATACCTACTTCTTTGGCGCGTTTTTCACTTCTTGCTGTTGACAGGTTCATGAAATTAATACAGGCCAGCAGCAGTACAAATACACCGATGATGCCAAACAGCCAGACAAATTGTATTCGCCCGCCTGCCACTTTCCCATTTTTGAATTCAGTATACAAATGAATTTTATCAGCTGGGTGGAGGAGAAGGTATTCTTTCCATTCAGTAATGTGTGGCGTTGGCAGGTTTTTAATTTTAGCGGTTGTTCTGTCAAAACTGGCGTTGTCCGCAAGCTGTACATACAGACGTGCGCAATGGTTATTCCAGGTAGTTTGTGTACCCCGCGAGTTTTCTTTATTTGTCCACGGCAAAATGAATGTCACATCATAAAATGAAGAATTGCGTGGCAGGTCTTTATACACGCCGCCTACTTTCATATCAAGCCGATTATCGAACTTTATCGTTTTATTTAAAGCCTGCGCATTACCAAACAAAGCAATGGACATGGATTGATTGATTAGAACTGTTGAAGGATCTTTCAAAGCACCGCGGCTGCCTTCCAGCATTTTCAGCGTAAACATTTCGGGGAAGTCCTGTTCTGCCCATATACCAGACGATTTCAGGCTTTTTTCGCCTGTAGCCAGCAACCTGCGCTCTTCGCCCGATACCAGTGAAACATATTTGATATCATTGGTATAACTGGAACGCAATGCGGCGGCAGGTGGAATCGCAGAGGATTCCTCCGTACCCCACTCGTTGTTGAGTGTTTGCGTAACCATTACCTGCGCCAGCAGTTTATGATTTTCAAAACTGGAGTTGAAGGACAATTCATCCCAAATCCATAAACCAATTAATATTGCCACCGCCATGCCTACCGATAAGCCGGCGATATTAATAAACGAATGCATCCTGTTTTTTACAAGATTGCGCCAGGCGATTTTGAAATAGTTCTTTATCATGGCTGATGTCTGATTTTGGGATGTCTGATTTCTTTTACTACGTTTTGTATTGCGCCCCTGCAGGGCGCTGTTTAATTTCATTCATTTCTACCCCGGGGTTGTACCCCGGACTGGCATATGGCGGCCTTTCAGGCCTGCGCGAACAAACAAAAAATACTATAACTTGTGCTGCCAAATAATCTCACGTCTCACTCACTTCTCAACGATTTCACCGGGTTGGCCAACGCAGTCTTTATTGCCTGGAAACTTACCGTAATTATCGTAATCATTATGGCGCCAAAACCAGCTATCCCAAAAATCCACCACGATAAAGGTGCCCGGTATTCATAATTCAGCAACCATTTATCCATAAAATAATACGCTATTGGTATGGCTATCAATAAAGAAATAACAACCAGCGCTATAAATTCTTTTGATAATAATTTCCATACATTAAATACCGATGCGCCCAATACTTTTCTTACGCCAATTTCCTTAGTGCGTTGTTCAGCAACAAATGAGGCTACTCCGAAAAGACCCAGGCACGAAATAAAAATGGCCAGTGTAGCAAAAAAAGCAGAAAGCTTTCCGATGCGTTCCTCGTAGCCGAATTTTTTTTCGTACTGCGCATCTACAAAATTGTATACAAAGGGGCCGGAAGGATTGTATCTCTTAATAACGGCCTCCACTTTTGCAAGCGCTTCACTGGTGGCGGGTTGTTTTGCCAGTTTTATGTTGACCGTGTTCACCCCATTATAATTTAATCTGTAAAAAGATGGATTAACAGGCTTAAAAGGGTCTTCTTTTATCATATCCTTTATAACAGCAATTACTTTGTAGTCTTTGCCGTTCGCCTTTACAAACTCTTCCAGGGGATGCTGAAAACCCATTAGTTTTACAGCCGCCTCGTTTAAAATCACAGAAGCAGAATCGTTCGGGAAATCCCTGGAAAAATCCCGGCCTTCTTTTATTTCCCAGCCAACCGTCCTGCCATAATCGTGGGTGATGTCATTACGCATCACCAGCGGGCGTGCATCTGGCATTTTACCTCTCCATTGTATATCCGTGGTTCCGCCATATTGAACGGTTACGGAACCTGATGATTCAGACATATCATACACGGCACCTGTATTTAACAAATCGCTCCGCAATGCATTGTAATGAACCGCCAATTCCGGGGTGTTCATACTTACTTCAATCATTTTCTCGCGGCTGTATCCCACAAATCGGTTCCTGGCAAACTGAACCTGGCGAAATACAACGATGGTTCCTATAATCAGCGTAACCGAAACACCAAATTGCAAAACCACGAGCACCTTACGCGGCACAGCCGCAAAGCGACCTGCCCTGAATGTTCCTTTTAAAACCTTAATTGGGTTAAAAGAAGATAAATACAATGCCGGATAGCTACCCGCAATAAGGCCCGCAAGCAAACTGAAACAAATACCGGCCAGCCAGAACAGGGGATTTGTCCATAAAATTGTTATCCGTTTGCCCGCCACCGAATTGAAAAACGGCAAAGCCAGTTGTGCCAACAGTAAGGAAAAGATAAAAGCGAACATTGTAACCAATAAAGATTCGCTGAGAAATTGCAGAATCAGTTGTTTGCGGACCGAGCCGATAGCCTTACGGATACCTGCTTCTTTTGCCCGCTTCTCTGAACGCGCCGTGCTAAGGTTCATAAAATTGATACAGGCCAGCAGCAACACAAAAAAGCCGGTAATTCCAAAAAGCCATACAAACTGGATAGTGCCGCCTGTGTTCACACCGTTTTTAAAATCTGAATACAGGTGCCAGCGGCTCATCGGGAAAATAAAAAATTCCGGTTTGTACTTCGGCGGATCCTCTCTCTTCATCCTGCTGTCCTTTATTTTTGCAGATGCCATTTTAAAATCGGATCCTTCCTGTAATTGCGCATATACCTGGAAAGAATTTTCATCCCATTGTGTGCTGGCATTTTTTGCATACTTGTCAATCGACAGGTATAGATCCCAGGGCGCCAGAAAACGGGTATCTTTAAAACTGCTGTTGTCAGGAAAATCTTCATACACGCCGGCCACTTTTATATTTGTTTTGTTATCTATCTGGATCATTTTACCAATCGGTTCTTCATTACCAAAGACATTTTTAGCAAGTGTGCCCGACAATAAAATAGAATGCATATCCTTTAATCCATTCCGGTTACCTGCCAGCATTTTTAAGGAAAGCATTTCGGCAAACACCGGCTCAACATAGTTCCCGGTTTCTGTAAATTTTTTTTCGCCAAAAGAAAGAATGGGCTTTTTTTCGGCAGATGCACTCACATATTTAAATTCCGGGTATTTATTCCGCAATTCACCGGCCAGTGGTATCGGTACAACTCCATAAGCAGATTTTTCACTGGTAAAACTTACAAACTGCCATAGCTGGCCCAGCCGATTATAATTTGCAAAATTTTTGTTGAATGACAGTTCATCATTGACCCAAAGACCAATCAAAACAGCTACTGCCATACCAACAGAAAGGCCGGTAATATTTATAAAAGAATGCATCTTGTTTTTTACAAGATTGCGCCAGGCGGTTTTGAAATAGTTCTTTATCATGGCTGATTTTTATGGCTGATATCTGATGTAATCATGTCTGATTTCTTTTGCTACGTTTTGTATTGCGCCCATACAGGGCGCTGTTTAATTTGGTTCATTCGATCCCGGGGTTTCACCCCGGTCTGGCATATGATGCCCTTTCAGGGCTGCCCGAACAAACAAAAAATACTGTAATTTGCGCGGCCAAATAATCTCACGTCTCACGTCTCACGTCTCACGTCTCACGTCTCACGTCTCACGTCTCACGTCTCACGTCTCACGTCTCACTCATTTCTCAACGACTTTACAGGGTTCGCCAATGCTGCTTTAATAGCCTGGAAACCGACCGTCAACAACGCAATCAGCATAGCTATTACTCCTGCCAGTATGAATATCCACCAACTGATTGTAATCCTGTATTCATAATTCTGTAACCAGTTATGCATCAACCACCAGGAAACAGGGAAAGCAATGACACAGGAAATAAACACCAGTTGCAAAAAATCTTTTGATAACAATCCTGCAATACCCGATACGCTTGCACCAAGCACTTTGCGGATACCAATTTCTTTTACCCGCCGTTCTGCTGTATAAGTGGCAAGACCAAACAATCCTAAACAAGAAACAATAATGGTTAACACCGCAAATATGCCAGCGGCCCTGCTGATAAGCATTTCGTTGGAAAACATTCTGTTGAATTGTTCATCTACAAATTTGTATTCAAGCGGATAACCGGGATTATCCTTTTTCATGATTGCCTCTATTTTTGCAATAGCCTCATCAGCCCGGGCATGTGGCTTCAGGCGAATGTATAAGAGTTTGTCATCCTTTGGCGGTTTGCAGAAAAATATCACCGGATTGGATTGTCCGTACATATTGCCGAATACATAGTTATCAACAACACCAACTACTGTCAAATCAGTAAAAACGCCGTCTTTATTTTCACGGGGTGATTGAATTACCTTTCCAACAGCGTTTTCATCGCCCATCATTTTAGCCATGGATGCAGTAATGATTACATGGTTGCTTTCATACGATGCATCACTGGTAAAATCCCTGCCTGCCGCTATCTTCATACCCGATACTGCGATAAATTCAGGGCTTACATTTCTGAAGCAAATGGCGGTTTCATTACCCGGCTGCTTACCGCGCCATTTAAACCTGCTGTCACTGTTGCCACCGTAAATAGTAACATGATCGGTTGTCGCCGCATTTTCTACCAGTCCGGTCTGCAACAAGTGCTGTTTTATCATTGGAAAAACGCCGGAAAAATCATGACGCATATCTATTTCAACCAGGTTATCCTTATCAAAACCAAGCTTCCGTTCTTTTACGTGCTGAATCTGCAGGTAAACAACAGCAGTGCTGATGATAAAAACAACTGAAACAGTAAATTGAAGTATAACAAGACCTTGTCTAACCAAAGAATCCCCTCCGGCTTTTAGCTTCAGTCCTTTCAAAACCAGTACAGGGTTAAAAGACGATAAATACACAGATGGATAGCTGCCCGCAACAAGCCCGCAAATCATTGTTACCGCAATTAACGCAATCAGGTGCAATGGCCTGCCGGCATGCAGCGCAAGCTGTTTTTGCATCAGCATATTAAAACCGGGCAGCGAAATAACCATTATAAAGACTGCCGCAACCGCCGCAAGCGAGGCCATTAGTAAGGCTTCTCCCATAAACTGGGCAATCAACCCGCTTCGCTGAACACCCATGACCTTGCGTACGCCCACTTCTTTTGCTCTTTTCAGGCTGTTGGCGGTAGCCAGGTTCATAAAATTGATGCAGGCAATAAACAATAGTATCCATGCAACCAACGAAAACAGGTAAACTTGCTTTATTCTGCCGCCGCCGGTTTGTTTTCCATTCGCAAATTCATCATACAGCCGCCAGTCTTTCATGGCAAATAAAAAAATGCTGCTTTGCTGGTCAGCACTTTTCTGGTGAATAAAATTTTTTATTTTTTGATCGATGACTGCTACATCAGCTTTTGCATCCAGCTCAACATAGGTAAACGGTCCATAGCCCTGCCAGTTTTGTGAGTCTTCGTAATAAGGGGAGATTTGATACGGTGCCAGCCATTCAAATTGCAGGCTGGAATTTTCTGGCAGGTCTTTTATAACACCGGAAACAATAAAATCACGCTGGTTGTCGACCCGCACCGCTTTGCCAATAACATCGTTTTCATTACCAAAAAACTTCTTTGCCGCAGTTTCTGTAATCACCAGTGAATACAATTCCCTGAAGGCTGTCTTTGAATTGCCCTGCACAAAACGCAGTGTAAACATGTTGAGAAAAGAAGCGTCAGTATATCTTCCGCTGGCGTATACAGCTTTATCACCTAAACTGAAAAGTGCCCGTTGGTTTTCATCCGACGTCCTGGCCGTATTTACAACACCGGGTATTTCATTTTTTAAAGCGGCCGATAAGGGCCTGGGTGTTGAAGCCATTGTGAATAATTTGCCGCCGTAATTCATATTAACTTCTATTCTGTACAGCCGGCTCCTTTTAATATTCACGTCATTAAAGGTCATTTCATCTTCTACCCATAAAAAAATAAGACCTGCGCAGGCAATACCTATTGCCAAACCAAAAATATTCAGTAACCCATAGGTTTTGTTTCGCAGCAGATTGCGCCAGGCAGTCTTGAAATAGTTTTTTATCATGCCCGATGGAGTTATTTAGTAGTAGAGGCGTTCTTTTCAGGCTACGGGATAAAGTTTATTCAGATAAGGCGTATGGCTGTATATGAATTCAACAATGACGCAGGTATTTACATATTGTTGCCTGCCATCGCATATTTTATATTATTTCGGGTTTGGCCACACCTATTTCCTTTTCATAGGCTTTAATAATCTGTTCGCGTTCTTCCCGGGACTTATCCTTTGCATCTACTGATTTTTCTACTGTAATTTCTTCGCCATTTTTTACAAAGCGGTACTTCATGTACAGGATGCCCGATTGGGGGTTGTATTTTATTTCTTTTGTGTAAGGGTGATCGCCGCCAATAGTATAGGTTTCTGCATATTGGCTTCTTGAAGAAATGACCGGCGCAACCGGTTCTGCAGGAGGTGCGGGCGCGGCCATAATGACAACGCGGGGCGCAGTGGGAGCAATGGGTGGAACAGGCGCAACAGGAGAGGGCAGGCCCAGGCTATCATACACCCTTTCTTTCAGCGCATCTTTTTGTGCCTTACTCATGCCCGTTACATCAAAGGTCCGGTTATAATCAACTGGCTTACCATCAACAGTTCCCTTTATTTTAACCGACAATGTATTTCCATCATCATTAATACTGTGGCTGATGGAAACATTTTTTTGCTGTGCAGCAACTGAGATAGTTAGAAACCCTGCAATAATAACCAATACTGATTTCATGACGCGTGTTTTTGTAAATAATAAGATACCAGCACCATACAGAAACCATTTCTATGCCTGTTTCTAATGCCATGAATAACAGCCGGATAAGCTCCGACAATGTACGAAACAGTTCGTTTATGATACAATTACTGTTCGATTTTGATACAGCATCCCTGCAACCATTCATCAATATTACCGCTGCCTTATCTTTTCCAGGTTATTACTACAGCAGTATTACTTCAAAGAAAAATTGATGCTGCTTCCACCATGCACGGTAACAGGTACACCGCCGCCATTCAGGGTTCCGTCGATATGATCTTTTTTTACATCGCCTTTAAAACCAGTAAGCGCCACTGCATTCACTCTGTCGGCCGACAAATTCAAATCCATTCCCTGGCCCTGCGGTACCTGTAAATCAATATGCCCTCCTGAGTTGGAAATCTTTACATACTTACCCAGTGTTTTTATGCTTACATCAATATTACCACCACTTGTAGAAGTTTCAAGGCTGCAGACAAGGCCGGTCATAGAAACATTGCCGCCCGATGTGTGCGCGGACAATTCTCCTTCAATATTATCCGCATGTACATTGCCGCCACTGGTGGTCGCCTTAATGGTACCGTTCAGTTCGCGCAATGTTAATGAGCCGCCGGAAGTAGACAACCTTATATTACCACTTGCGTTTCCTGCATTGATGTTACCACCGCTGGTTGACAGATCTATATCATCTTTCAGTTCCGACAAGGTAATATTACCACCGGAAGTCCTGCCCTTAATATGCCCTGTTAAATGGTCGATATTGAGGTTGCCCCCGCTGGTAGTAAAATCCTGTGTGCCTGTTAAACTGGTAAGGCTGATATTGCCGCCACTGGTGGTAAGATCGGTGGATGCATTATGCGGAACATATACTTTAAAGGAAATGCTAAGCCCATGATTCCAGTCGCGGAATTCATGTTTTGGCTTAGCGATGGCCGTTAATTTGTGATTGCCGGCAGAAATAGTGAGTGTATAATCTTCTTCCAGTCTTTTTTTAATTTCTTCTTTTGATATATTCCGGTCGCGGCCATTGCTTGCCCATACATACACTTCTATGCGAGCCTCCGCATCTGCACCGGCAACGGCAATATTACCTCCTGTGGTTTCAACGTTTACATTTTGAATGGCTTCGCTGGTTAATGATTTTACCAGGTAAGGCTCTTTGGAAGAAGACTCCTGCGCATTGGCTGTAATAAAAAGCCCGGCCAGTAGTAAAAAGCTCAGATACTTTTTCATGATAATGCTTGCTTTAAATGATTTAGATGAAATGCCCGGCAAGGTGGTTCGCGGTTTACCCACCTTTCCCGCATTAGGGTATCAATTACATGCCAGATTACAGTGGGCTGATTGTCAGTAACTCAGATTACAGATATCTTCAGAAAGTACGGTTCTGATACATACCATGTCCGGTTTTGATACAATCCTGCATTTCTGATTTTTTGATAGCGGGATTTTGTGATTTGCAGTTGATTATGTTGCGTAAAGAAATCTCAAAATCGCCAAATACCGAAATCAGCAACTTCTTCATTTTCACATTCATCACATTTCCACATTATTCAGTTCGCAACGATTTCACCGGGTTCATCAATGCCGCTTTGATGCCCTGGAAACTTACCGTTAATAATGTAATCGCCAATGCTCCAAGTCCGGCGGTCCCAAAAATCCACCACGATATTTCCGTCCTGTACTGGTAGTTCATTAACCAATAGTGCATACAATACCACGCAATGGGGGTAGCTATCAGGAACGACAGCAGTACCAGTACCACAAAATCCTTCGACAGCAAAGTCCATAAATTTGTTACCGATGCGCCCAGCACTTTGCGAACGCCGATCTCTTTTGTTCGCTGCTGTGCAGCGTAAGACGACAGGCCAAACAAACCCAGACAGGCCAGTATGATAGCTATGGCGGCAAACAGGTTCATTATTTTACCCAGCCTTTGTTCTGCACTATATAACTTATTGTAATCCTCGTCCATAAAACGGTATTCAAAAGGCCGGTGGGGTACCAGGGTTTTCCACTGAGATTCCATGAAAGAAATTGTTTTAGGCAGGTTATGGCCACTTATTTTTACCAGCATTGTTTTTGCCCATTCCAGCGGAAATAACACCAATGGCTTAATGGATGTATGCAACGACTCAAAATGAAAATCTTTGATAACCGCCTTCACATAACCCGGGCGCGATGCGTCCAGAAACATTTTTTTTCCGATGGCTTCTTCGGGTGTCCATCCCAATTCTTTGGCAGCCGATTCATTTAAGATAAAGTGGAATAATTTTTTATCCTGGTCCCGGGTGTTCACATCTTTTATGTCCTGCTCCGTAAAATCGGTACCTGCAATTATCTGAAGACCTGTTGTTTTAATATAATCCTCATCTATGGGATTGGCTGTAACTGACAACTGCTGGTTTTCAGGCATTACCGAAGAACGCATATTGTACCCGCCCAGAATGTTTACGGGTGTATTGTAGCCGGCTGCCACACTAATAATATCCGGATCGGTCCTAAATTGCTGTTTGATGGTGGAGAGGCTGGCCAATACTTTACCATCCATTGGCAACAGCATAATATGTTCGCGGTCGTAGCCCAGTTTCTTATGCTGAATATAATAAAGTTGCTTTTGAATAATAAAAGTGGAAACAATAAGAAACAGTGAAATAACAAACTGAAAAACAATCAGCGACTTACGCAGCCATTGGGCCTGTCCTGTGTTCCTGAATGCACCTTTCAATACTTTTACGGGCTGAAACCCGGTTAAGATCAATGCCGGGTAACTACCGGCAAGAAAACTTACACAAATGGCCACCAACGCCGACATTACAACAAACGGCAGAGAAAATAGCGTCCATGCATTCAACTGCTTCTCCGATAACTGGTTAAACCAGGGAAGTGCTATAACGGCTATCAGCATACTGAATAAGACTGATGCCATACATAAAATGAACGACTCGCCTATAAATTGCCAGAACAATTGTTTTTTACCTGCGCCAATTACTTTTCTAATACCCACTTCTTTGGCTCTTTCCATTGAACGGGCAGTGCTAAGATTAATATAGGTAGCGCATACAATAACGAGGATCAATAGTGCAACAGCGCCAAGAATGTATATATACGTGATGCTGTTATTTGGCTCAAACCCGCCATATTCGGAATGCAGGTGTATTTTGTCAAAGGGTTCGAGACTGAAATTGACCGATGCGCCCTGGCCAGCCATTTCTTTTTTCATAAATGCAGGAATCTTTGCCTGCAGCGACGCAATACCCTTTTCGTTTTTGAACAACAGGTAGGTGGTGTAATTGGCATCCCAGTAAGTTTCTTCGTATTCTTTTCCAATACCCAACGATGAAAAGGATGCCAGGAAATCAAATTTTATCTGCGAGTTGGAGGGGCAGTCCTGTATGATGCCGGTAATCTTGTAGGGAACACTGTCGTTGCCAATACGAATGGCTTTTCCCATCGCGTCCTGCTGGTTGCCAAAATATTTTTTTGCCACACTTTCTGTTAGTACTACAAAATGGGTAGCAGATAGTGCTGTTGCGGGATCTCCCTGCAATAATTTAAAAGAAAACAATTCAAAAAAAGCGGGGTCAGCAAACATAAAACGCTTTTCACTCAACAACTGGTCATTATAGCCAACTACTTTCTCCGTGTTAGTCATTCTTACAGCCGATTCTACTTCGGGAAAATTTCTTTTAAAAACCGTGGCCACCCGTACACTGGTAAAATTTCCCTTTTTAAAATCGCTGCCCCCGTCAAACTTATATTCCATAATTACCCTGGCAATACGTTTCCCTTTCAGCTGAAAATCGTCATAACTGGCTTCGTGTAAAATGTACAGGGCAATCAGCAGGCAACTGGTTATGCCAATGGTAAGGCCAAATACATTAATAGCCGTAGCGGTTTTATTTTTCCAAAAATTGCGGAAGGCGGTTTTGAAATAGTTCTTTAACATGGTGTACAATTTCTGATTGCTGATTTTGGGATGTCTGATTTCTTTTGCTCCCCCGGGCAATATTGTTTTATCATTCCCGGGGTTGCACCCCGGTCTAGCGTATGATGCCCTTTCAGGGCTGATTTTATTGGTTGTCTTTTAGGTAGGAGGGCTACGCCCTCCTCTAATGTCTGGCGGCCTTTCAGGCCTGTACAAACAAACGACAAATACACTCACTTGCGCCGCCAAATAATCTCACGTCTCACGTCTCACTATTCGCTTCTCAAACTCTTCACCGGGTTAGCCGTTGCCGTTTTTATGGTTTGCAAACTCAACGTAATAACTGCTGCAACCAGCATCGCCGCGCCGCTTAAAGCAAATATCCACCAGCTCATATTGGTTCTGTATACAAAATCCTGCAGCCATTTATACGATGCCCACCATGCCAGTGGCGCGGCAATGATAAACGCCAGCAATACCAGTTGAATAAAATCTTTTGATAGAATTGAAATAATATTGGTAACCGAAGCCCCCAGAATTTTGCGAATACCGATTTCTTTTGTGCGTATGCTGGTAGTGTATATAACCAGGCCCAGTAATCCAAGACAACTGATCAAAATAGCCAGCCCGGTTGCCCATGTCAGCAGGCTGGCAGTGTGTTGCTCCGATTCATAAAATTTTGCAATGGTTTCATCCATAAACCTGTAATCAAAATCAGATTCAGGGTACATTTTTTTATACGCCAGCTGAATCTGCGCAATCGTGGTTTTCCATTGTTCGCTACCTGTAGTATTTGGTTGCAGTTTTACATGGATAAAATTGCCATTGGCACCGCCAAACGCAACCGCACCAATGGCCGATTTCATAGACATGTCGTGAAAATCTTTCATGATGCCTACAATGGTTCCTTTTTTCCGGTTCCATTTAAGTTCTTTGCCCAGTATATCTGCCGGACGCTGAAAGCCAAGTGCATGTGCCAGCCGTTCGTTGATTAATAGTTCTTTTACTGTATCACTGGGCAAAACATTTCTGCCTGCTACCAACCGAATCTGGTAAACGTCCAGGTATTCGGGGTTGCCCCATCTAATCTGTACTTCCACATCGGGTTTAACCATTTCTTTGCCATTGTCGAACATGATGTTTCCAAATGCAGCGCCATTATCTGCCGGCGCCAGAAAGCCCGAACTGGCAATGGCTATACCTGGAATAGTTCTGATCGCTTTCAGCAACTGGGGGCCATGAGTCTTAACCGTATCGCGTGGCATGGCAAAACTAATAATAGCGTCTTTATTAAAGCCGAGATCTGAATTTATTGAATAATTGATTTGTTTGCTTACCATCAGCGTGGCGATAACAAAAAACTGCGCAATTGCAAACTGTGATACGGTAAGCGTTTTCCTTACCCAGGCATTGCGGGTTTGCGAACTATCGGAAAAAGTTTGTTTTTTTAAGACCGAAACAGGTTTATAGCCCGATAGCACCAGGGCGGGGTAGAGGCCCGATAAAAAACTTACACTTACAATGAGCAGGAATAGAAACAACAGGAGCGATGGCTGGTGCAGCAAGTCAAAACGCAGACCCGGCGGCGTAAAATCCTTAAACATTTTAAGCAAAGCGGGCGTTAACGCCACAGACAGTAAGGTGGCAATAAGGGTAAGAAAAAAAGTTTCACCCAAAAATTGCAATACCAATTGCCGCCTGGAGCTGCCCATGGTTTTTCTTATACCAATTTCTTTTGCCCGCCGGACTGCCTGTGCAGTAGTAAGGTTAACGAAATTAATGCAACCTAATAATAATAGGAACACCGCAATAGCCAATAGTCCATACAACGTTTTTTTGCTGGCAACCCTTTGCCCAAAGCCCTGGTAGGAAGTATTAAAATGTAAATCATTCAGCGGCTGTAGGCCAAATGCCATTTTATTATTGGCATCTTTATTAGCGTCTTTATTATATTTATTCAAAATTGCATTTAATTGGGTCTCTTCTGAGGCAATAGAGGCGCCTTTTGCCAGTTTTACATATACTTGCGAGTAGGCCATCCAGTCGTTCCACACATCCATCATGAAATTGTTTTTCAGGTTGGTTTTGGCAATCGTGGCAAAAGAAATAAACTCTTCAGCGGTAAAGCTGGTATGTTTATCTAAATCTTTCACGATGCCTGAGACAGTTACCGCTACATCATTGTCGTAAGTAATTTTTTTACCCAGAACATCTGCAATGGTAACCCCGGGGAAATATTGTGTTGCCCGGCTTTCCGTAAGCACTACTGAGAAAGGGTCTTTTAAAGAAGCCTGTGGGCTGCCTGCCATCCATGAAAAAGGAATCAATTGAAAATATTGGGGATTGGTAAAAACAATATTTGCCTGATTTTTAAACACCACCGGGTTGGTGCTGTCTCTTGTTACAGCAACTTTCACTGTTCCATCGCCCTGGAAACTCATCACCGGCACGGTGGCTTCAATACCCGTCATCTCATTGGCTACGGCGCCGCTTAATGGCGCCTGTACAGCCGCTGAATGAACATCGTTTCCATTAAACTTTGCATCCATTACCACCCGGTAAATCCGGTCACCATCTTTTTCAAATTTGTCGAAACTGAATTCATAATATACAATCAGGAATATTACCAGGGCAGCGCTTATGCCAATGGCCAGGCCAAAAACATTAATGATTGAAAATGTTTTGTTGCTCAGAAAATTTCTGAAAGCGGTGGTAAAATAGTTCTTCAGCATAGTTTACAATTTCTGATTTTGAGATGTCTGATTTCGTTTGCTGCGCTCCCGGGTTTGCACCCCGGGTTATGCATATGACGCCCTTACAGGGCTGATTTTATTTGTTTTATTTATTATTCCCGGGGTTGCACCCCGGGCTATCATACAACGCCCTTTCAGGGCTGCGCAAACATGCAACAAATACTATAACTTGCGCGGCCAAATTATCTCACCACTCACCACTCACCACTCACCACTCACCACTCACCACTCACCACTCTACATTCTCACATTCATCACATTTTCACATTTCCCGCATTCATCACATTTTCTTCACCGTGCTATATTGCAATTCCAGGGGTATTTGTTTTGGGTCATTGCTTTCTGGTGTTACATACAACAGGTTCAATGAAGCATTTGCATACTTCTGGTAAAACTCAATACGTACAGGGTAAAAACCTTTTGTCAGCGGCAGTATAGCCGATTGAAAATTACCACTGGTATGTATGCCATTGTAATCAATCAGCAATTGATTGGCCAGCGATAATCTTGCGCCGCCATCTGCATCCACCCCAAACAAATAGTAGCCTTCGGTTTTTATTTCCAGTTGACCTTCCAGCACGCAGGCAAAATTTTGTTGTTTGGAAAGTTTGTTGACAGCAAAATCTTTTCCTGCAATACCGGTTTGTAAAGGTTGCAATTTTTTAAAAGCGGGCAGGCTATCCCAGGCGCCTTCGTAATAACTATATTGCCATCCGCCAGCCACTGCATTTTTTGCTTTTGCAAATGCAGGCAGGGGACCGGGCGCCAGTCTAAAATTACCCGTTACAATTTTGTTGTACATTTCCCTGTTGCTGGTTGATTTTATTGTTACCCGTGCAGCGCCGTTAATAAGCAGTGTATCCGTAACCAGCGGTGAATTTGCTGTTGGTGATGAGCCATCTGTGGTATAATGCAGGTTTTTAAAAGATTCATTATTGCTCATGCGCAGTGTTACAGGCTTATTTTGCAGCACGATACCATTCATGGGATGAAAATTGAAACTCTCTTTCATGTATCCGGCATAGGTATATTTCAGGCCATCATAAATAGTCCGGAATATCATGGCGTTGTGTGTTTCATCGTTGTACAGCATCGTTTTCCAATGGGCACCTTTTGCCCTGGCAGCGGCAAGAATCGTGTCTACAGCAGCAATGCCCATGTATTTATAAGGTGCGCCTTCGCGCCCGGTTATCAAAACCGTTTTATCCATGGGCACCAGCTTGTCCAGGTTTTCTTTTACCAGCCCGCGTATATAATTATTATCCCACCACCAGGCAGGATCAGCCATGAGGTAGGATTGAAAAAGTTGTGGCTCTTTACAAAATGCGTACATGGCAAATATGCCACCCAACGAACTGCCATACAAAGTATTCGCGCCGTTTGTCCTGTACTTCTTATTGATATAAGGCAGCAATTCGGTTTTGATAAAAGCCAGAAATTTTTCTGCCCCGCCCGATTCAGGCATGCCATCCGTATGCGTGGGCGTAAAATCCCTGCCACGCTGGTTCATATGATTGGGATACACATTGGGTATGCTTACAATAATATTTTCCGGTATAAACTGGATATTCAGGAATTGCCTGATATCAGAAACAATCCTTGTATTCCACTCGCCGTCTGTTACATACAAAGCATCAAATTTCATATTGGGCGATGTGGCATAGTTGGCGGGCAATACAATTTCCAGCGGGCGCATCTCTTTCAACAGGTCCGAATACAATGAGTCCTTAATGATAGGAAGATCGGGCAATTGAGCACACAGACTACCGGCGGCGAGTAGTTGTACAATTATCAGTGATGTTAATAGTTTATGCATGTTTGGTTGTTTATGGTTGATTGACTATTGACCGTTGACCATT
>Ga0105241_10001670_pt1 | contig 16898 bp, 13 predicted proteins | sample KBSC64metaG_FD_80422 | JGI IMG/M metagenome (GOLD analysis project Ga0105241, IMG submission 80422) | Corn rhizosphere microbial communities from Kellogg Biological Station, Michigan, USA - KBS C6-4 metaG | ecosystem: Host-associated > Plants > Roots > Rhizosphere > Soil | place: Michigan, USA... | reverse complement strand
GGGCCGAGCACGTTGGTGGCCCACTGTTGCTCGAGGCCGTCCGCCGTGGGGCGCTTGTCCATCACCCACCCGCCGGCGTTGTTGAGCAACACGTCGAGCTGGGGCGTGGTCGATGCCAGGCGTTCGGCGAAGCTCTGGATCGAATCGGCGCGGCTCACGTCAAGCTCCTCCAGTCGCAGCTTGGCTTTCGGGTTTTGGGTCTTCAGTTCGGCTTCGACGGCGCGCGCCTTTTCGAGATCGCGGCAGGCGAGCGTCACTTCTGCGCCCAAACCCGCCAGCACTCGCGTGAGCTCCTTGCCGATGCCGGCGCTGGCGCCCGTGACCACACATTGCTTCCCGCTGAGATTGACTCGGATTTCGTGTTTCATAAATTCAGTGTACGCATTGTACGTCCAAATAAGTTTCAGTGGACATGTTGTTTGTTGAAATTGCGCCGCCGGGCCGATTGTGCTACGGTTTCATAGGTTTACCGTTGCCCGCTGCCTCCAAACCCCGAGCCTACAAACAGCACAAGCGCGCCGCTTCGGCGGCCGCAACGCGCGAGAAAGTGGTGGAGGCCGCCCGCGCGCTGCTGCTTCACGAAGACTTTCAGGACCTCAGCATGGAGGCCGTTGCCGAGCGCGCCGAGGTGGGCCGCAGCACGGTGTATCAACAGTTCGAGAACAAGCAGCGGCTGCTCCGGGCAGTCGAGATTTCGGTGAGCGAGCGAGCGGGCGTCGAACGCTTGCTCGAAGTGCTGCAGCAACCGGATGCGCTGGGCTCGCTGCGCGCGGCGTTCGAGGTCGGCGGGGCGGTGTGGGCGCGCGAACAAGCGATGTTTCGCAAATTGTTCGGGCTCGCCCATGTCGACGCCGATCTGCGCGTGCTGATGGCTGACAAAGACAAGCGGCGCGAAGGCCTGGTGCAACACCTGGTGGACAAACTCGCCGCGCAAAAGCGACTGCGCCGCGGGGTCTCGCGTGAGCGAGCGTTTCAGGTGCTGTGGCTGCTCACGTCGTTTCAAACCTTCGACGCGATGAGCCACGTGACAGCCAGCCCCGAAGCGGCCGCGCGCGTCTTGCTCGATACGTGTGAGCTGGCGCTGCTCGAGTCAAAGCTCGGCTAGCGACGCAGCTCTGCTGTTGCAGCGGGCCTTACAGACCGTGTTCTTCCAGCTTGTAGTACAAGCTGCGCCGGCTGATGCCGAGCAGGCGTGCGGCTAGGTTTTTGTCGCCAGCGGCGCTGGTCATGGCGCGTTCGATGGCGCGGCGTTCGGCTTTGCGCAGGGCCTGTTGCAACTCCATCGCCGTCTGCTCCACGGCAATTTCGGGCGCGAATCCCGAGCTGATTGCGAACGCCAAGGTGCCTGGTTTTTGGCCGAGTTCGCGGCGCACATCGGCTGCCACGATGCGCGGACCCGAGGCCAGGACGACCAAGCGTTCGACCACGTTTTGCAACTGCCGCACGTTGCCCGGCCATGCTTCCGCGGCGAGCAGCGACAGCGCATCGGCGTCGAACGCGGGCGCGCGGCGGCCATTGGCGGCCGCGACGGTGGTACAGAAGTGCAGCGCGAGGGTCTCGATGTCGCTTTGACGCGCGCGCAGCGGTGGTACCCACAGCGCGACGACGTTGAGCCGATAGAACAGATCCTCGCGGAACTTTCCCTCGCGCACCAAGGCTTCGAGATCGCGGTGCGTGGCGGTGACGAAGCGCACGTCGGCCGAGAGAGTTTCGGTGCCTCCGAGCCGCTCGTAGCGCCGATCTTGCAGGACACGGAGCAGCTTCACCTGCGTGGCCGGGCTGATATCCCCGATCTCGTCCAAGAACAGCGTGCCGCCTTCGGCGAGTTCGACGCGGCCGGGTTTGCGCGCGGTGGCGCCCGTGAAAGCGCCGCGTTCGTAGCCGAAAAGTTCGCTCTCCAAGAGCTGATCCGGGAGCGCTGCGCAGTGCACTTTGACGTACGGGCCAGCGCGGCGCGGCGAGAGTTCATGCACGAGGCGGGCGACGAGTTCTTTGCCGGTGCCGCTTTCGCCGCGCACGAGCACGGTGGCGATGCCGTCTGCCGCGCGGCGCAGGGTGCGTTGCAGATCTTGCATGGCCGCGGATTTGCCGATCAGCTCCACGGTGGGCGCGAACAGCCGTGAGCGCGGCGGTTCGTCGCTGAGCGGCTGCACGCTCTGCAGCGCCTTGCCCAAGACGTAAGTGACTTCGTCCCGCTCGACGGGTTTGCGTAAGAAGTCCGTCGCACCGGCGCGCACGGCGGCGGCGCCGTCACCCGGGCGGTTGCCGTCCACGAGCGCGATCAGCGCGAGCTCTTGACCGCGCGCAGCGAGTGAAGTCAAAAATTCGGGCGCCGATAGATCGGTGAGTGCTGCGTCGACAATCAGCACCTCATAGGACCCCAAATCCAAAGCGGAAAAAGCCTCCGCCAGGTTGGTCACGCGCCGGCCGCGTGCGCCGCCCTCGAACAGCAGTGCCTCCAATGCCGATGCATTGGCGTCGTCTGCAGAAGCGAGGAGGAAGGCCGGCTCTTTAGCCATACCGGAGCTTATGTCGAAGGGCAGAAGCGAAAGCAAGGACCGGGCAGACGCGAAAGCAAGGACCGGGCAGAGCGAACGCGAGGGAAGGCGGGAAGCGCCGGTGAGTCGTTGTCGGCGTTGGCTGCCGCGCTCGCGTGCAAGGCGTTGCACGCGCCGGCAAGCGCTTGCAAGCGCCCGTGCAAGGCGTTGCACGCGGTGTGGCTCGAACCATGGATTCAGCAGGTTTTATGCTCGATCCGTGGCTGGCACGCAGGTTGCTCTAATGCTCGGACACGACGCGCAGCAACGACTTCGAGGCCACCTGGCTGGGTCGCTCGCGTCATCAACCCCGTTTTCGAGGAGGACTTTCCTATGACTTGCACTCGCGCATCCCTTCACACGTCCCTGGTTTTGATGGTGGCTCTGATTTCTGGCTGCGGCACTGCGGGGCACTCCGCTTCGGACGTGGCGGGCGAGCCGGGTATCGCCGATCCGAACGCGGCGGCGCAGCCGACCAGCGACGGTGACTCGGACGGCCTGCCGGCGGATCAAGACTTGTGTCCGAATACGCCCGCTGGCGTGGCGGTGGACGGGAACGGCTGCTCGCTCGCGCAACGGACCCAAAACAACGCCACACCGGTGGTGAACGGCACGGGTGGCGGCGCTGCGATGAACGCGGCGGGTGCTGGCGGCAACACGGTCGGCAACGCGGGCGGGAGCGCGGGCATGCTCACGGGCACTGGCGCTCCGAGCGTGGACGGTGCGGTGGCAGCCAACGGTTTTGCGGTGTTCACGCTCGACCCGAAGGGCGCAGTGCCGGTGACGCTTCGCACCTTGGCGAGCAACGTGCAAAACCTGGCTAACGGTGGTTTTTCGCTGAACGGTACGGTGCTCATCGATGCGCCGAACAACGCGCACATCACCTTGGCCGAAGCCAAGCTCTCACTCAGCTACGATGCCAGCAAGGGTGAGGGCTTGCAGGGCTTCAATGGCTCGGTGCGTTTGCCGTTCCCGGACCTCGGTTTCATGCAGGGCGTGAGCGTGGACAATCTGGTCTACGCGGCCGTCGGTTATGATTTGGGTGCCAACATTCAGAATGTCGACGCGCCGATCCAGGCCGACCGCAAATACCTGTACTTCACCTTTTCGGCGGGTTTTTCGGCCAATATCGGGCAACTCACGGTGTCTGCTTCCAAGAACCAGAGCGTGACCATGACGCTCGATCCGTCGGATCCCTCCTTCTTCGTGAAGGCGTCGCTCGGCGGCTTGATGGGGCCGGTCGATGAAGCGAGCGTGGGCTTCTCGATTGGTGGGCACTTGCCCTTCACCCCCGACAACACCTGGGGCATCGACGCGAACGCGGCGACTTTCGACGGGCACTTGTGGATCGGCGGGAAGATCGACCTGAACGATCTCAAGATCCCGCTCGCGATTGGCGGCAACACCGTCGTCAATCTCGATCCGGACGGCGACGGCAAGACGTTCTTCACGGATCCCTCGGGCGGTTTTCAGTTCGGTTCCAACTCCGAGCTGGACGTGAGCATCTCGGCGGGCGCGCTCGGGCTCGAAATCCCGGTGGCACAGAGCACGACGGTCGGCAAAATCGTGGGCAAGAGTGGCGCTGCGGATTACAGCGGCGTGGTGACGGCGGGCAACGGCTGGATGCCGGACGCGGTGCCGCTGAAGAACACCGCGCAGTTGAAAGCCGCGGGTCACGCCAGCACCCAGATCACGGACACGTACTTCAAGGCAGAGGGGGACCTGTCGTTCGACGCGAGCAAGCTCGGCCAATGGACGGGGCTCGATCTGAAGGACTTGGCCATGGCCAAAGCCACGCTGAATGCCGACAAAGACGGCCTCACCGTGACGGGCGTGGCCTCGACCAGCATCTCGCCTTACATCGGTTTGAAGGGCGATCTCGCGACGGTGGGTTACTTCAACGGCAACCCGAAGGATTGGTACATCACGCTCGACGGGCAATTCGCGGTGAGCGGCGTGGAACTCTCGACGGATGCCCACGCGCGGATGGATCAGACGGGCATGGCCGTGAGCGGCTCGTTCAAGACGCCGGTTGGATCCATCGCGATGCAGGGCAGCATCAACCGTTCGGGAGTCGATCTGGAAGGCATCGCGACGGTGAAGATCCCGATCACGGGTGGCAAAGAGGTCTTGCAGGTGGTGACGGATGCCGCCGTGTGCGGCTACGAAACGGTGACCGACGCCGCGGTTTGCGGCTCGGAGACGGTCGAAAATGGCGCGGTGTGCGGCTACGACACCGTGAAAGACGCGACCTTGTGCGGCACCACGGTGGTGCAGGATGCGGCGCTGTGCGGCACGAGTTACGTGCAAGACGGCGCAGAGTGCGGCTACCACGCGATCACCGACGGCGCGGTGTGCGGCTATGACTACTTCAGTGATGCGCTGCACTGCGGGGCCTCGTGCGTGGGCAGTATCTTCGGGATCGGCAGCTGTGATTGCAGCTTCGCGAAATCCTGCAACGTGGCCTCGAGTTGCAACATCGCGAACAAATGCAGCGTGGCCGCGACCTGCAACATCGCCAAGACCTGCGATGTGCCGAAGAGCTGCCAAAAGGTGAAGACCTGCGAGACGCACGTCACCGTGCCAGACTTCGATTACGGCGCGTTCGAGGGCAAAGTGATGGTCAAGATTGGAAGCAGCGGGCTCGAAGGTTCCGTCGATGGCGAATACTGCCCGACCGACAGCAGCTGCGCGCCCCTGATTGGTGGCCGCGTCAAAGTCTCGAGCGGCAAACCCGAAGCGTGCGTGACCATCGCCCCCGTAGGCGAAGTTTGCGCTCCCTTCTGAGCTACGACTGACACGGTTCGCGGGCTAGCGCGGGTTCTTCGGAGCCCGCGCTTTTTCGCGTGGATCGCTAGAGCTGGCCCAGTTCTGCGCATTGGAAAGTGATGGCCGAATTGAACGAGGGTTGGCACGGTCGATTTTCGGTGAACGTGGCTACTTGGGAGAACGACAGCTTCTGCCCCTGGCCGAGCGCGAGCGCATCGCCGAACGGCTGCACTCGTGCACTGACGGAGATCGTATCGGTGATGCGATTCGGCTCGCACTTCGAGCTGCAGCTAATGCCGCAAAATTGGACAACTGACCCGTTCGAGTCGCAAGTGTTCGGGACGCACATTTCCGTTAGACCGGGACACTCGACGCTGAAGAGCTCCTCGTCAGAGATGGTGAGCAACACGCTATCGCCGAGGTGCGGTAAAGCCCAATGTTTTGAGTCGCAAGCAAGCCCCGTAGAAAATGTTCCTGAGATCTTACGATGCAAATCGAGGTCGTTGAACAGCTGGCTGGGGACGATCACTGCGTCGATCTCGAATACCCCGCTGCTCACGACTTCGCCCTGGGCACCGGTTGTTTGGTCTAGTGAAAGCACCGTGGCCCGCGCCACATCTTGCCGGACCAATTGCTGACACCGACAGGAAAGGTTGCCGCACCAGGACGACTCCCCAGCGCTGCACCCGAGACTTAGCAAAGCCACCCCCCACCACCACCATTGCGCGAATTTCATACTGCACAGTGTTTGTCGGAACCCGTTACGGCGCTAGCGCGACTTAGGACAATTCATCGCGCGATATCGGGTTAGTGTGCTGCATTCCGCGCTATGATGCTTACCGTTTGCCGTATTCTAAGCCGAATCGTGTGCCACCGCGCGCGGCTGAATTGACTGCCGAGCAGCGGCGGCTTTCGACTACGCTGCGTGCATGAAAAGTCCTTGGGTGTGGTCGCTTTTGGGTGGGGCATTCGGGGCGAGCTTGCTCGCGTGCACTCCGGGGTACATGAAGGCCGCAGATCTCGAGCGCAAAGAGCAGGGGCCGAGCCACTGCGCGGCGCGTTGCGAGGAGCTCGGCATGCGCATGGGCGCGCTCGTGCTCGTGGGCGATGACCTGCCGGGCTGCGTGTGTCAGCCGCTGATCGTGCAGGGAAGCCCGCAAGCGACCCGGCCGGTAGTAGGGCCTTCACCAGAGGGCGCGTCAGCAGCGACCACCGGCTATGTCGTGCTTGCCGCCGCCGCCGCCGCGCAAAGGCAACAACAACAGCAGCAGCAGTATCAGTACCACGCCCCGCATTGAGCGCGTCGGCGTTGCGAATGTCGTCGCCTCACCCGATGAGGGTGTCCTGGCACGCCTTCATCGGGGATCAGGGTAGGTCGACACGCACGCGTCGTGGTTGTTCAGAAGCAATACCTCCGAATATGGCAGGTTTTTGCCGCCGCCGAGCGCGACCGTGTCCGCAAAGGGCTGCACTCGTAAACCAAGCGAGAGGGTACCTTCCGAGACGGTATCTGAGGTGCGATCCGGCACGCAGCTCGCACTGCAGTCGGAGAAGCAGGTCGCGATCTCGCTGCCCCCATCGAGACTGCAATTGTTCTCCAGGCAAGCATTCACCTGCGCCGAGCACGCCTGCGATTGGTAGGCTGCGTCCGAGATCGACAGGAACACGCTATCGCCGACCTTGGGGAGCGGCTGCGCTGTTCCGTCGCAGGCGAGATTCGTGGAAAATACTCCGGAGATTTTGCGATGCAGGTCGACCTCGTTGAAGATCGAGCTAGGAACGATGATCGCTTCGATTTCGAATACTCCGGTGTTCACGGCCGCGCCTTGTGTGTCGCTCGTCCGACCGAGCGACAGCACCGTTGCTCGCGCCCAATCCCGATCGATGAGTTGCCGACACTCGCACGAAAATACCTCGCTACGAACGGGGGACCCCGTTTGACCGCTGCTGCACGAGAGACTGAGCAGCGCCACGCCACTCCATCCCCAATGTTTGAAGTTCATGAAGCCTAGTGTTTCCGAGAACCGGTACGGGTGCTGGTGCAACTTAGCACAATTTGTCCCGCAAGATGGGTCAACAGTGCTCTATTTCGCGTTAGATGGATCATGATCTCCTTGCTTCTGAGCTGATCCGCGCACTTCGCGGAACGCGCTCTCAGGGCCGACTCAACCGCCGGCTCGGGCGGTCGAGCAACGTGGCGCATGCTTGGGAAAGCGGTTCGAGAAAACCTGCCGCTTCGGATTTCTTCAAATTGGCAAGCCTGGCTCGGATCGACGTGAGTCGAGTGCTGAGTGAGTTCGGTGACGATGCCGGCCACACGGGGGGCAGCGTCGAGTTCAGCGCGCATCGCATCGCTGGCTGGCTCGGTACGCTGGCGCGCGGCCGCTCGCATGCCGAGCTGGCGCGGGCCGTGCAGCGCGATCGCAACACGGTCGCTCGTTGGCTTGCCGGGAGCAGCGAGCCCCGCTTACCCGATCTGCTGCGCTTCGTGGAAGCCACGACTCAACGCGGGTTGGACTTCGTGGCGCGCTTCGTGGACCCGAGTGCACTGCCTTCCTTGAGCGCCATCTGGGGTGATCTCGAACGCCAACGACGACTCGCTTACGAGCTGCCCTGGGCCCACGCGGTGCTCCGCGTGCTGGAGCTCGAGGACTACGCGCGGCTACCCGAGCATCGACGCGGTTTCATCGCCGAGCGAATCGGCATCGAGGTCGAGCTCGAAGACGAGTGCCTGCAGGCGCTCGCCGGTGCCGGACAGATCCAAAAACGGCGCAAAAAATGGCGTGTGCGGCGAGTTTTGGCTGTCGATACGCGCGACGATCCCGCGGGTAACTTACGTCTCAAGCAACATTGGGCGCGCGTGGCAGGGGAGCGGCTCGAGCACGGTTCGCTCCCGCGAGGCAGTCAGTATTCTTACAACTTGTTCGCCATCTCCGATGCTGGACTCGAACAAATTCGCGAGGCGCACCTGCAGTACTACGAGCGGGTTCGCGCGATCGTCGCCGAATGCCGGCAGCCCACGCGGCTCGCCTTGGTCAATATTCAGCTCTTGCCCTTGGATACTTGAAGAGCAGGGCGTCGCGTTGCTGGTTGCGTGCACCCGCTGTGTTGCGCGCGTGCGCTGAGTTGCACGTGTAGCGGCACGTGGCTTGCAGCGTGGTGACGCGAGCGGGCCAGGTGCCGCGCTCTGTGTACTGCAAGGGAGCCGACTTCGATGCTTGGAATTTTCAAAACGCTGCGCGGATCGGCGCTGGTCGCCTGTGGCTTGGGCTTGAGTTTGGCGATCGCGTGTGGTTCGGACGCTGACCCCACTCCGGGAGGTAGCGCTGGCGAAGGTGGTTCTGCGGGGCACTTGGGCACGGCCGGATCTGCGGCTGTCGCCGGTGGTGGCAGTAGCGCCGCGGGCAACGGTGGCGTGGCTGGTGCGGCGCCGCTCGAAGAGGCGGGCGCAGGCGGCGAAGCAGGCGCGCTCGCCGATCCCGATCTCGAATCAGCAGCCGAGCAACAAGCGATCATCGATCGCACGCGCGCATTGCCCGAGCCGACGGGGGCCGACCCAACGGCGGATGCCATCGTTGCTGAGGTCACTGCTGCGGCCAACGCACCCAGTGCGGATGGAGCCGGCGGTGAAGGCAATCCCACCAGCTACTACGGCTGCGCTCAGAAAGGCGCGGCGCACGCGTACCCAGCCCGGCGCGTCGCTGGCGAAAGCATCTGCGACGAGCAAGTGAGCGTCGGGTCGTTGACCACCAAGTTGCTCGTCGCCGACAAGCAAGACAGCCTGCTGATCGCGTTCGCCGGCACTCAACTCTCGTTTTCCCACCCCGGTGACTTGGGGCGCGATCTCGAATCGCAGGCGGTAATCGAGCATGAAAACCCGCTCTTCGAGCACTCCGACGTGGATACCTCGTCGCTACCGGTGGAGCTCGTCGCCAACACCACGGGCAGCGTCGGCAGAGGTTGGGAGGCGCGCTGGCGCAGCCAATTGAAGGAAGCGAACGCGGCCAATTTGTACAAGGTCATCAAGCTGCTCTCTAGCGCCGATACCTATGCACCCGCGAACGCGCGCACGCTCACCGTCACCGTCGTCGGGCACAGCTTGGGCGCTGCCGTGGCCGAGCTCGCTGCGTACGACATCTATGACTACCTGCTCGCCAAGGGCATTCGCTTTCGAGTGCGTGTCGTGGCGTTCAATCCACCCAAGCTCGGTACGGAAGCCTTCGTCGATGGCTATCGCTACCGTTTGCTGCAAGGCCCCGAAGCGCCCAGCTTCGTGCTCAGCCAATTCAGTCGCAGCTACGACCCGGTACCGAAGGTGCCGCTCCTGCTCAGCCATCCGGTTTGGGACACGGACGTCGGCTCGAAGGTGATTGGGGACGGGAGCGACGCGGTGCTGCCGTATTGCCCTCAATATGCCCTCGACGTGTTTCACCTCGTGCTCGCTGCCCACAGCATCGACGGCTGGGCGACGGACATTCCTGCCATGCCGGCCGAAGCGCAGTGCCTGTTCGGGAGCCAACTCGAGGCGAGCGACCTTTGAGAGAAACGGCGGATCTTTTCCGCCGTTTCGCGCGTGAGACGCAACCCAGCGTAGCAAACCGCTGGTTGCGTCGGCGCGCCGTGGCGAGCGCCGAGCGCGCTCACATCGGTGAAGTGGGGCGTGTCGAGGTCAACGCGATTTCTTTGCGCAGCATTTTGCCGCCGTCAGCGGTGAGCCGAAGGTAGTAATCGGACGAGCACTTCGTGCCGTCTTCATCGAGCGTGACGAAGTTCGAGCCGTTCGGGATGCTGGCGGAAGTGGCGGCTGTTTTCGCGATCTGATTGCCTTCGTTGTATTCGTCGTACATCGAGATGTAGAGGCCGTCAGCGCCGATTTGGATCATGTTGTAAAACTGATGCCACATGAAATCGCCGTGGTGGCGTTGTTTGCCTTGCAGATCGCCGGGTAGCACGCACGGTTGGTAGTGTTTGCCGCGCGCGTGGAGATCGGCCACGTCTCCCTCGTTGTAGCTTTTGCGATTGCCGTCGGAGCCGGCGTTGTCACCGATCACGCCGACCATCCACGGAGAAATCGCGTCGAGCGCATCGAACGCGGTGGTGAAGCCCGCTTGGGACCAGCGTGAGCCGTCAGCCGTGCGCCAATCGTTGCCCAGGCCGCCGATCACGTACATCCCCTTGCTTTGGAAGTACGTGATGATATCGAGCGTGGTTTGCGGCGTGCCGGGGTGGCCGTTGTAACCGAGGCCCCAGATGCACACGACGGGCTTGCCGTTCTGCTTCGCGTAAGCGGGCGAATCGGTCAGATGAAGCTCGCCCAAGATGTGATCGGTCCAGTCGGACTTGAGATCGGTCTGAAACGTGTCCCAGCCGCTGATGTCGTACATGATGTAGAACTTGCGGCCGTGCGCTTCAGCCGCTTTGCGCACGTTGCCCGCGACCACGTTGCGCGCCTCACCCGTGCCACGAAAATCGCCAAAGCGTTGCAGCGCGATGGTGTCGATGCCCGTGTCTTGCATCCATTTGATCTGGGTATCCACGGTGGAAGCATCCCAGGCGGAATACAAATTCGCCGAGCTGCCGTTGCCTAGGTTGGCAAAGCTCGTCGGGTAAGTTTTCGTGAGCTCACTCACATCGGGCCAGGACTTGATGCCGATATCACCGGTGCTGGGCGTGTTGCGATCGGCCGTCCAGTGCCACCAGGGCGGGTTGATGCCCGACCCGTCGCCGGCCGCGTTGAACCAACCCTGATAACCGACGGTGATCTTGCCGACGATGTCTCCCGTCGAAGTATTGCCGCCCGTGGCAGCGCCAGCGCTTCCCGAAGAGCCGGCACTGCCGCCGTTCGAGTTGGATCCGGCAGCACCGCCATTGCCCGAGCCCGCGCTGTTCGAGCCGCCCAGGCCGCCGCTGGCGCCACCACTCGAAGAGCCAGCCGCTGCGCCACCTACACCGGCGCCACCCGTGTTGCTCGTCCCGCCGTTGGTCGCTCCGCCGTTGGTTCCGCCCGCGCCGCCGTTGGTTTTTCCGCCGCTGCCCGGAATTTCAGAGGGAGAATCGGTAGAAGTGCCGCAGGCGCTGAGCAGAACCAAAGCCAAACCGACCGCAATCGTGCCGCGAATCATTTTTGGATTCGTGGAAGCGACGGCGGGAGCGGATCACAAAAAGTGGCCTCACGGCGGCGCTGGGGCGGCATCCGGCATTGGGCTCGAGCAGGGGAGCGAAGCCGAGGCGCGGGCGGTCACCACCACGTTGACGCGTAGGTAGGACTCGTGCGCGTGCAGCTCCGTGAGCTCGAGCTTGTCGACATGGCCGACGAAGCACTCTTTGGCCGAGCCGAAGCTGAGATCCGAAGACAACTTGGCGCGCACCGCGTGCAAGCGTTCGGTTAGATCCAAGCGCAGCGCTTTGCGCGCTTCGGCCTTGATGCGCTCGCCATCGGCCATGGCCTTGAGCGAGAGTAGAAAATTGCTGGTCTCGATCGTGGGCTCGAGATCCGGTAGGGCGATTTCGTTGTCGACCAACGTGGGGTGGCCGACGAGATACAGATCGCCGTTGATGTCCGCGTCGATGCCGAACTCGTGCACGGGGCCTGCGATGTGCAAGCGGAGCACGAGCGCGCCCGATGATTGGTAAAGCTCGGGCTTTTCGAGATAGAGCTTCGGGTGTTCGGCGGAGAAGAAGAGCTTGCCGTCAGTGAACGCGGCGCCCAGGCCGCGCGTCAGCTCGGCATAGGAGGCGACGACGGGGATCGTCACGGTGAACGGCCCCGTGGGCACCATGGCTACATTGGCCAATGCCGGTAGTGGTTCCGCCGCGGCCTGTGGCGTGCAGGGAATGGTGATCGAGGGGGCGACCACGAGCGAGAGATCTTTCTCGATGCCGTCAGCGACGATCAGCGGCGCAGCTTCCACCCCGAGCACGCGCAGTTCCGCGCAGCCGTTCGCTTCGCCCATGGGCAGCGGCAACGGCTTTCGCACCCGCTGATAAGACTCCTCCAACAGCGGCTTCAGATCGTACGAGAAATCGCGCAATTTCTGGTCGATTTCTTGGCTCACGCGCGCGAAGACGCCGCCCACTTGGTCGATCACTTTGAGCCGGCGATCGTCGGAGTGAACCGCCACGTCCGTGCCTTGCAGCTTGAGCGCGTAGGCGGTGTTGATGATCGGCTCGGCCGAGATTTGCACGTCGAACGCGAGATCGATGCTGCTGATGGGCAGATCGACGTTCGACGCCACCGTAGTTTTGACGATGATGCGACCCGCGGCGAAGGAGATATCGAGCGGCTTTCGTGTCCAATGGTAGGCGCGCTCGCTGCCGAGCAGAGTGAACGTGCCCTCGCCGGTCTTCGGCACTTCGTCTTCGAGCTGCGCCCTGAGCGCGTCGCCAGACATCGCGACGTGAACGGTGACCCGCGACGGCGCCGGGTCAGCCACCAACGGCGAGGGATGCAGTGCGGGGCGACTCGGGTAAACCGGGCCGAAACGTGTGCAGCCCGCGAGCAAACTCAGCAGCAATATCCAGCGTGACACCGCCGCACCTAAGCACATTCTCGGCCAAAACGGACCCCCCCGCCCCGCGCTTGCCGAATGCCCGGGCGTTACTGGTGGACGACGTAGACGGTGTACGCTTCGACGATGGTGTAGGGCGTCGTGGTGATCGGGCCTGCGGACGCGTTTTGGTCGTAGTTGCCGAACTTGAAATAGAACTGCTTGGAGAGCGCCGAGGCGCTCGGGGTTTGGGTGTGCACCACGTTGCCGTTGATGGTCACCGTCACTTGGCCTTTGGTCAGCGCGAGTGAGAACGTGTAGCGCTCATTCAATGCCACGGGCGTCTTCAGATCCGTCGTTTTGCCGCCGCCTTTGGCTTCCTCGTAGAGCATCTTGAAGCCGCCCGCGCTGGTCGAATATTGCAGCTCGACGAGCGGGATCGAATCGGTACCGTTGAACAATTGGCCGACGGTCACGGTGCCGCCGGCGCCCGCGCCGACTTCCAACACTTTGCCGGTCACGGTCATCGTGTTCGTACCGGAGGAAGACCACGCGGCTTGCCCGCCGCCCGGTTTCGATTCACGCATCTCGGTCCGGCAGTGTTGCGAGCCCGACGTGGTGATGCCCGTTGCCGGATCCATGAAGGTTTGGCCGCCATCCGAGCCGGGATAGAAATACGCGTCCTTGTAGCCCTTCGAAAGGTTGCTCGAGGAGATGGTGGTGGGGGAGGTGCCGCTGCCCGTGGGCAGTTGCAGTACCCAAATCGAGTAATCGATGTCCGGCGGTTGAGTGCCCGAACCGCCCGCGCTTCCGCCGCCCGAACCATTGCCGCCGGCGCTACTCCCCGCGACCGAGCCGCTGCCGCCGGCGCTCACGCCGCCGCTCGCCGCACTGCCGCCGACGGAGTCGTTGCCGCCCGCCTCGGCGCCGCCGAAGGCGTTGCTGCCGCCGTTCGAGTTGGCGCCGCCGCTGTTCGTACCTGCCATCCCGTTGCTACTGCCGCCGCTGCTGCCGCCACCGTTCACGCTACCGCCGGAGCCGATGTTTCCACCGCTACCAACCGAACCGCCGTCTGCGGAGGGCTCACCATTCATGCTCGTGGTCGCATCGCTCGAGCAAGCGTTGAGCAGCAAGCAGAGGCACGCGAACGAAGCGGAGAGTGTTTTCATGGTTTCAGGCACGACAAAGCAAGTTGAGTGCCGCATCCGAACGCGCGCAGCGATCGTGTTTCGAACCGCTTTCCAAACGTAGCTCGTTTTTGCCGCGCGCGTCAGCGGGTAAACACCATCCCTACGGGTGATGCGGCGCGCGTTCGCTTGTTTCGCGAGCTTTGTGGTGCAGCGCTGTCGCCGCGTGGAGACGGTGTGAAGGTGGGAGTCAGGGACGAAACCCCCGACATGAAAGCTCGAGATGGCTCGCAAACACGCACTCACGAAGCTCGGGTCACGCGTGGTTACTTTCATTCGTGCACGACAAACTCGTCGTACGTGAATCGGTCGCCTCGCTGCGCGGAACGCTGAGCGACGGGGCGGCCCGCTTTGAGACGCGAGGCGGAAGTTCCCCGCGGGCCAACGGTCCGAAGCCGGGGTCGGCCCAAAAATCGTCCGGGGCTCCTATCCTTTCGCGCATCGTCTACGTTGTTCGGGCATGAGCACTTCGAACGAGCTGCCCGGCGCGGTTCAGACCTCGTGGCACGGATTTCTCGAGACTTATGAGCCACTTAGGCCCGATCTGTATCGCTACTGCCGGCACCTGACGCGGAGCGCGTGGGACGCGGAAGATCTGGCGCAAGACACCTTGGCGCGCGCCTTCGTGACGCTCGGCCAGATGGGACATTCGCCGGCCAATGCGCGGGCATGGCTGTTTCGTGTGGCGTCGAACCTGTGGATCGACCGCGTGCGCCGGACGCGTCGCGAAGAACCGCTCGACCTCCACGAGGGCGAGCCGGGGGACGCTCGGGTTTCGCGCTCGGCGCGCGAAGCGGCCGGCACGTTGCTCGGCCAACTGGCGCCGCAAGAACGCGCCGCCGTGGTGCTCAAAGACGTGTTCGAGCTTTCACTGGAAGAAACGGCCGATGCACTTGCGACCTCGGTGGGCGCGGTGAAAGCGGCGTTGCACCGGGCACGCGGCAAATTGATCGAGCCCCCTGCTGACCCGCCGAGCGTGCCGAAACCTGCGGTGCTCGACGCGTTTTGCAACGCGTTCAACGCGGGCGATCTCGATCGGTTGACGGCGTTGTTGCTCGACACCGCGAGCGTGCAAGTCAACGCAGCGACCACCCAATATGGCCCGGAAGCCGCGCGCCGCACCGTGCTGTGGGGCATGTTGTTCGGGGTCCAGCGCATGGTGACGGCGAACGTCAACGGCGGCATCGACGCGCGCTTCATGCAAGGCGTGCTGGCGGCGGCGCCGCGCGTGGAGGCCCGTTGGCACCGCGGCGCCTGGGTGCTGATCCATTGGTATGCGCATCACGATGGTGAAGCGGTGCGCGCGCTCACCCGCATCGAAGCTGATGGCGAACACGTGGCGCACCTACACAATTACTTCTTCGATCCAGACCTGATCGCCGAAGTGTGCGCGGAACTCGGTGTGCCTTTCCGCGCCAACGGTTACCGCTGGTTTCTGCCCAAACGCTGATTGGCCCATTTTCGAGGAGGATTTTACATGTCACTCACCTTGCATTTTCATCCGCTGTCTTCGTTCTGTCAGAAAGCGCTGGTCGGCTTGTACGAGCTGCAAGTGCCCTTCGGGACAGAGCTGGTCGACCTCGCCGACGAAGCGCAACGGGCGGAGTTCTTGAAGCTCTGGCCGATCGGTAAATTCCCGGTATTGCGCGACGAAACTCGCGGCCTCACCGTGGCCGAATCGAGCATCGTGCTCGAATACGCCGAGCAGTTCGCGGCAGAGGGGCGGCGTTTGACGCCCGCGGATCGAGAAGGGGCGCGCGAATGCCGCTTTCGCGACCGGTTTTTCGATCTATACGTGAACACGACGATGGGCAAAATCGTGACCGACAAACTGCGACCCGAAGGCGCGCACGACGCGTTCGGGGTCGAGCAAGCCAAAGCCCAATTGCAGACGGCCTACGCCATCATCGATGATTGGCTGCGTGTCGGGCCGTGGGCCCTGGGTGAGGCGTTCACGATGGCCGACTGCGCCGCCGCGCCAGCGCTCTTCTACGCGCGTCAGGTGCTCCCGTTTGCCGATTCTCAGAAACACCTGGCCGCCTATTTTTCGCGGCTCGCGGAACGGCCTTCGTTTGCGCGCGTGTTGGACGAGGCAAAACCGTATTTCGCGATGTTCCCCGGCTGAAGTTCGCTCGATGACTCGCTCGCCAACTCACCTGGGTGATTCTCACAACTTTGGGCGGCGCGTGAGCCTGCGCGAAGAGCGCGTGGCAAAGCCGCGCACGCTGCTCTGGGAGTGGCTCGTGTTATCTCCGGCGAGCCCATTGCGGAAGGCGTTGGCCTCGGCCGCGGAGGTCGACGGCTTGGGAGCGAGGTATTTCGCATTTTTGCCGGCGCTCGAGTTTTTCGGCTCGAAAGGCCGCGCGGGCGGCGAGGTCGAACGCGTCTCGCTCGCGCCTTTGCCATCGCTTTCGGAACCGCGGCGCACCGAACTGGCTGCGATCGTCGGCCGCTCACTCGCGCTCTTCAGCTGGCTGGGAGTCGCCGATCTGCACTGGGAGAATCTGGTGTTGGGGGCCGATGCGGAGGGCGCCACGGTGTTCGGCCCGCTCGATATCGAGATGATTTTGGCAGATCTCGCGCTGCCCACCGAGACCAAGTTGCTCCCCGATGCCGATCCGGAATACGCGGCGATTTGCCGGCACGCGAGCGGAGTGCGGCGCGTGTTGCGTACTTGGGCAAACCCATTGCAGCCGCTGATCTGTTGGCAATGCTCGCGGCCTATCTCGAAACGCTCGCCTTGCTCGACCGACACGGGCGCGCCATCGCCAAAGTGTTCGCTGATTTGCCGGAGCTCCGGGAGGCGCCGATCCGCGTCTGTCTGCGCGGGACGGGTGAATACGTGCAGGCGCAAACGGAGCCGCTCTGGCCGCCGCTGCTCGATGCCGAGGCCGAGCAAATGGCGCGCGGGGACATCC
>Ga0105241_10001666_pt1 | contig 16918 bp, 15 predicted proteins | sample KBSC64metaG_FD_80422 | JGI IMG/M metagenome (GOLD analysis project Ga0105241, IMG submission 80422) | Corn rhizosphere microbial communities from Kellogg Biological Station, Michigan, USA - KBS C6-4 metaG | ecosystem: Host-associated > Plants > Roots > Rhizosphere > Soil | place: Michigan, USA... | reverse complement strand
GATTGCTGGAATCTGGTGCGGAAGTGCTATGTGTCGATAATTATTTTACGGGACGTCGTGCCAACATCGCACATCTATTCGCCAACCTGCCCGCCGTCCAGGACGAACCAAAGCAGAGGCAGCCGGACATTGTTCTGGCGAATAAGCATCTGGGGTGGACCCCAACCGTCGGCCTGATGGAAGGTCTGGAGCGAACCGTCTCCTATTTCCGCCAAATCGTTTCCAGCCAGGCAAGATGAACGTGTTTGTGCGGCGCGCATTCAGCACCGTTTGGAACGCAATCGCGCACCCAGCATTCTGGCTGCCCATCATTCTCGTTGCAGCCATCACTGTGTACTTTGATGGTCTCCGCCTGGACGTTAGAAGAATAATTTCGGATGGCTGGGGCTATTACCTGCCGCTTCCCGCAATTTTCGTTTACGGCGACCCACACCTGGCTTTCCTCAATCGTCTCGATCTTGCGAGTGACGTCCTGCATTATCGGTTTTCGGACGGTCAGTGGCAGGGGTTGCACGTTCATGGTGTCGGCTATGTTGACAAATATGCGTTCGGTACCGCTGTGTTACAGCTGCCGTTTTTCTTGATCGCCTTGTTGATCAGTCATTTTCGGTACGTGTCGATCAACGGTTTCGAGGCGCCATTCCAGCTTGCCTGCGGGATCTCGGGCGCGTTTTATTTTGGTCTCGGTTCATTCCTCATCTTTCGGACGTGTCGCTTGCGATACGACGTGTTGCCGAGTGCTCTGGCGCTGGCGATCGTAATACTGGGAAGCAACATTCTTCATTATGCCTCTACTGAGGGGTCGTTTTCGCACGTCTATGGCTACTGCCTCGTGGCGGCATTGATGTATCTGACAGTCTCTCATGCCGAGTCGGAGGAGCCGCCCTCGCTCGGTGCCTTCGTTCTGTTCGGCGCCTTGATGGGGTTGGCCGTCGTGACGAGACCGACCAACGCGGTATATTCACTTCTTTTCATTGTTTTTGCCGGCAGGACGCCGATGCGGATATTGCTAACACGCACCGTTGCCGCGCTTCTTGCCTCGGCAATTACTGCCTCCCCGCAAATGATGTGGTGGTATGTCATGACTGGCCAGCCGATTTACTACAGCTACGAGGGCGAGGGGTTCAATTTTGCCTCCCCTCAGCTGATGAATTACATGTTCTCGATCCGCAAAGGCCTCTTCTTCTGGCATCCCCTCTATTTGCTGATGATTCTCGCGTTGGTGGCTGGTTTGGCGCGCAGGCCGCTGGAGTCCGCCGTTTCTCTTTTGATCGTTATCGTGGCGATCTATGCGGGCGCATCGTGGCACGACTTTTCTTTCGGCCACTCGTTTGGATCGCGCAACAGCATCGAGTTGTTGCCCCTGCTGGCGGTTCCCTTTGCGGGCGGTATTGCGATCATCCTGGGAAGCCGTTGGCGCGGGGTGGCGGCCGCGACTGCCGTTGTGCTGATCGCAATAAATCTCGTTCAGTTCCGAGGGTATTCCAAGAGTACCATCCCGCACGACCAGAGTACGGCAGCGACCTATGCGAGGTTCTGGGCACTCACATTGCGAATTCCAGCGATCGAGCGACTGGTCCCGTCGACGCAATAGATCCAGACCCATCGTTTGCAGGAAAGCGCAGAAGCTTTCATCCGAACCTTAGCCACGTGCCGGCGAAGGGTTTCTGCAGCTTTCCAGTATGTGCTGCCACTGCTCGCTGATGACTGACTTGTCGAACCTCGAAGCTTGCTTTGCAATTTTGGCCTGCATGCTGGCCTTGACCGCGGAATTTCCCAGGAAGCGGGCGATTGTATCGCTCATGCTCTGGGCGGAGTAGGGGTCAAAATAGAGCGCGGCCTCGCCCAGCATCTCACGATGGACTGGAATATCTGAAGCTGCGACCGCAGCGCCAGAGCGAATTGCTTCGACGCTTGGGAGATCGAACCCTTCGCTGATTGACGGACAAACAACAGCCTCGGCTGACGCGTAGAGCGTGCGCATTTCGGAGGATGACAGGGAAGACAGATGGAACAGCTCGCCAGCGGCCTGCCATCGGCGAAATGCCGACTTTAGGCCCGAATTGTTCCAGCCAGGCGAACCTACACACACGATCGCGGTGGGGCGATTGGGTGACGATCTCAACCGCTCCCAGGCTGCCAAAAGACCCTCGTAGTTTTTTCTCGGCTCAAGCGCGCCGACCGCGAGGATGTATCTGAAGTCGTCAGTCGAGCGCTTGATATCATAGCGGGCTATCCGACTATCCGCGGGTCCGAGATGCGTCGATGGATCGATCCGGTTTTTGATGATCTCCCGCACGGCTTCTCGTGGTTCGTCGGGTGGGAAGTAATCATCCCCAACGCGGTCGTAAACGACGAATGTCCGCTTTTCGATCTCCGGGAAGATTTTGAGCAGCTGCGACCGGCTGAATTCGCTGACGCAGGCGAAATAGGCGGATTTGGCGTTTTCTGATAGCGCCGACATGTGGAAGAACTGATGGAGACGGGATAGCTTTACCGTGTGTGGCAGGAAAATCGGCATGGCGTCGTGATAGCGAACCAGCAGACGTGTTTGATCTGTCACCTTTCCCGGCCACGGCGTTTGGGCGATGAACACATCGTAGCCACGTGTATTGACATGAGCGTATCGACCAACTGAGGACGGCAGGGCGGCCGCGTGCAACGCGCTCCAGGGCGCCCACAAGGCAGCATATTGTGTGGTCCGACAACGCTCGAACTCGGAGGGGGAAAGCGATTTCGAGAAGAGTGATTGCCAGAGAAAATCGCCGAACTCCGTGCCGTCAAATTGATCCAGCGAGAGGCCTATCCCGAGTTTGGCCGAGCCGTGAAACCAGGCCAGTTTTGCGGCGTCAAATAACTTCAGACCGATCTCGGCGCGATGGCTGCTCTCTTTTCCGGCAGAAGCCGCCAGCCGTGAATAGGCCCGTATTCGCTGAGCCGGCGTCAGTTGGCTTGCGGGCTGGGCGAACCCAAATGATCGCCGCAGAACCTTGGAAGGATGATTGATCAGCCCTGTAGGCTTGATACCAGGGAGGTCGTGCAGCAGGCTGAACATCAACCGTGTTTCAGTGGGAATGCCATAAAAGCCCTCAAATGCGGGCCGGAGGTCGCACAAGACAGATAACGGAGGCAGAGACAACGCAAGCTTTCCCTAATAAATACGAACTTAAGCGGCGGCAGCATCCTATTAGCCGGGGCGGCACGCAAGCAGAAATGCGCGCTGCGATCCCCAATGTAGGCCGGCTGAATTGGCTAACTTGCCGGATCTCGTGATGCGCAGGAATTCTTCAACGTTTGCGATGGAGCTTTGCGCGCGCGTCATTAAGGCGAGCTGCTCGGTAGCATCAAATTGGCTTTCCGCCAACGCCGGCTGGCGAGCAGCTTTGGCGATTTGACGTGTTCAATGGTTTCACTGAAACGGGGTTTTAGTGTCCAGAATTATGGTATGAGTTGCGGCTTGGATGCCATCGTACGCCGCGTCAGATGCAGAAAATCGAGTATGGCGGACCCTAAAAGTCGTTCTTTCAGGAGAGGGAGCCTTCTGAATGAAACCGATCAACTGATCTTCCGCGCGGCTACCGGATCGGGGCAGCGAGCCCTCGATGCATTCCGCTCTTGGCGCGCAAAGCTTTTGATAGACGACCTTCCGCAGACGGCGCTGAGCGCGATGCCGTTGCTGCTGGAATTGATCAAGCGGCACAGCATCGAGGACCCGCAACTCGGCAGAATGCGGGGTATGGGTCGCCACATCTGGGTTTCCAATACGCTGCAGTTGGACCACCTGTTCCAGGCACTGGATGCCGTTGCCTCCGGTGGCGAAACGGCGGTATTGATGAAGGGTGCCGCCTTGTACGCTCGCGATCCGGCCTCAGCCACTAAGCGACGGTCGAGTGACTATGACATTCTTGTCGAAGCAGAAGCGATTGGCGCAGTTGCATCGGCATTAGCGGTAGCCGGGTTTTCTCCGAAGCATCTGACCTGGGCCGACTTCGATCCGAGCCTTCCGGAAAGCGCGACAGCGGGTGTCCCCATCCGCAAAGACGGATTTCACAGCGAGATCGATCTGCATTGGCGGCCGCTGCCGAACATATTTGATGCCGCTCTGACCCGGAGGATTATCGCTGCTGCAGAACCGGCCAGCCTGTTGGGCCGAAGAGTTCTCATCCCCATTCCGGCACATCACCTGTTTCTTGCGTTGGCAAGATGCGCACCCTCGGAGAGCACGGAATCCTTCGCGCGGCTTTTGGAGGGCTACTTTTTGATGACAAGTAGCGGCGCCTCCGTCGATTGGGACGAACTGATTCATTTGGTTCGCTATTACGGGCTGCAGTCCGTTGCGCTTAGCTACCTCTCGACGATCGCGACAGAATGCGAACTACCGGTACCTTCCGACGTACTGAGGCAGCTTGAGAGCAGCCAGACGAGCTCGAGCAGCAGAGAGTGGGCCTTCCGCTGCATCCCTCCGGCTGAGCTGAGCCCGATGCAGAACCGCGCCCTAGTGAGTTGGGACGTCCAGTTCCATCGTGCCCAGCCAGGCACTTCACCTCCGGGAGTTATTGAAGCGCTTCTGACGTATGGACTTATGATGGGTGCTGTGCGTCCTGCGGTGCGGGTGATGTGGGAGTTCGCCCGTCGGCGACTGCACGGCGAATCTACAGGCAAACCCAGATTTCTTCAGGGCTTTTCCTATCCCGAGATCGAAGGTCGTTGGACCAACGCTCGCTATGCGGCAGTTGCGCTACCGCTGACAGAGGCACAGAAGAAAGGGCAGCCAGTTCGGCTCAAGGCGCACCTCTTCTGTCCCAAGGGTCGAATTGCCTCGGTGGCCGCGACGGCGGGCAAGGGCACTATCAGGCGAAAGATCCGCCATGCTGGCGAACCACTGGACATAGCCATCCGATGCAAATCTTTGCCATCGTTGGGCGGCGACGCATTGATATTGCTTTGGTTGCCTAACGCGATTTCCCCATTGGACGCGGAGGAATCGGCCGACCCGCGGATGCTCGGCCTCTATCTTTACCGCGAGTGGCAGAGGTAGCAGGGCGGCTGGTGAGAAATGAATGAAAATTCCATGTCGAAAAGATTGTACTTCGCACGTCTCGCTCCGTACCGAGCCATCGCAGAAAATCCGCGCAATTAAAACACTGCTGGTCCTCACCACTGGTTACGATCGGCGGCCACCTGCATGAGACCGCTCCGAGATAGGTGATATTGGCTCGGAGAACAGGACTCGTGTTCTACCTAAGAGTTGATCAGCCTGCCCGCGAACATCATCGATCCGAATTCAAGACGAGGGCCAAGCAATCGTGATGGAGACTGAACGGGTGGTTCCAGCCGTCGAGAAAGGAATGCGGCACAGGCTGCTGCTTCGGCTGGCGGATGCGGAAGTATGGTATTGGGTGGCGATTTTGCTGGCAACCTGTCTCTTCGTTCAGTCGCTGTTCGCCGCCGGACCCGCATGGGATGAGCCAGAAGAATTTGCCAAGCTTCAGGCTCAATTGGCATTTGCAGCCCAATTCTTATCCGGAAATAGCGGTCTGAGCTTTCACTCGTTGCAAGGCGACTATGCCTACTACGGCTTGGGTTCGGTGTTCATACCTTATGCGCTATCATATATCGTTGACATCGTGTGGCTGAAACAGCCGGTCCATACATACGCGCACAGCTATTCTGTTTTCCTACATATTCTCACGTTTTCATGTGCGGTCGTAACCGTCGTTTACGTGCGGCAGATCGTCGTTCTGATCACAGGGAATCGAGACGTCGGCATCTTTGCCGGACTAATGCTGCTGTTGACGCCGTTTTGGATTGGTTACGGGTTCATCGACTATAAGGACATACCCGTTGCGACCGGTGTGATTGCGGCAACCTACTACGCTGTTGCTTATTACAAGGACGGACTTTCGCGAACGTCGTTCTTGTTTTTTCTAGCCGTGTTTTTTATTGGGATCCAGAAACTTGCAGCGATCCCTCTTGCGCTACCGGCCTGCGTTGCCATTGTGGTTGCGGCGCTGCGCCAGCCATCGGCTCGGCGTCTGCCGATCCTTATATCGCAAGCAGCAATTTGTCTTTTTCTTCTATACTTGGCCACGCCGCCGGCATGGCCTCAGCCAATTCAATTCACCGCTGCCAGTATCCTCTACTCGTCTCAGCATAGTTGGGGTGGATGCACGTTGACCGCGGGGCGGTGCATCGGCCGTGAAGCCGCCAATGGTGCAGGCTATTCTGTTTTCAGATATTTGGGCCTTTGGTACGGCGTCAAGTTGCCGATACTTTTGTGGATCGGATTGCTTGGCGCGATCGCCGTCTACCTCCGCAGGTTTCGTCAGCTGCAGATGGGTCAACATCTCCTTGTCGCCGCGCTATGCTGGCCCATAGTGGCAATGGGTATTCGAAATTCGACGCTCTACGACGGTATTCGCCATGTTCTCTTTCTGGTGCCGCTCGCGGTGGCGGCCGTCTTCGTTGTCATCCCGGCCACTACTTGGCTGCGATTGCGTTGGGTCCTGGCTATTTATTACCTGTTTTTTGCAGTCGATTTGCTCAGGCTGCAGCCGTACCAATATGTCTGGTTCAACGAGGCCGCACGGTTTTTCGCGACCGATACGAATTTCGAGACAGATTATTGGGGTTATTCATTGCGAGAGGCGACGATGATGGCGCGCGGTCAACGCGGCACGTCCGATTGGATCGTCAGCACGCCTGGGGGAGCCAACCCGACTCATTTAGTCGGTATTTATGCGACGGAACGATTTACCCAGAACGTGGGATCGGTGCCGCCAGGAGCGACCTATTATGAGGTGAGCGTCACGCGAATGAACAGGCAGCCGCCTGCGCGATGCGGCAGTGTTGAGTATGTCACGAGGAAGGAATTATTCGCTCCTGCTCCGCTGCGCCTGTCGTTTGTCGCGAAATGCGAGCGGGGTGCACCCAAGCCGGGTCGGGATTAACATCAGACGCTTAATGTTTGGGGGAGGTCTCAACCTCGGAACTGGCGGATTCCTCAAACGTGCTGCGGGTAGCTTGCAAAATCCAATACGTGCATCGCTTGTCAGAACGTTGTTGACGCGGCCCATTTTACCTACTAGTAGGTAGGGTAATCTACCTTCTGATAGGTAGCCGAAGAGAGATAGGAGAATCGCCCATGCCGCGCGCCAACGAAACGCCCACCCAACTGGTACGCCGATGGCTTCCAACCTACTATTTTCTCCGGGCCGGAGTTTCAGCGGGGTGGATCACGCTCGCCGTCCTTGTGGGTAAAAATACCCCAGCGGTAAGCGCGGCTCTGTTGGTCGCCTATCCGGCCTGGGATGCCATCGCGAACTACATCGACGCGCAGAAGGTCGGCGGCCTTCGTCTCAACCGCTCCCAGATGCTGAACTTCTTCGCCAGCGTCATTACGGCGATCGCAGTTGCCTTCGCCCTCACGAAGGGCATGTCCGCAATTCTCCTCGTTTTCGGCGCCTGGGCTTTTATTGCTGGCGTGCTCCAACTGGTGACGGGTGTCCGCCGTTGGGAGCTTGGCGGTCAGTGGGCGATGGTTCTCAGTGGTGGCCAGTCCGCCCTCGTGTCGCTGTTCTTTTTTAAAAAGGCCGCGAGCGCAAGCGCTCTCGACCCGACCGCGATTGCTGGCTACGCCACCCTCGGCGCCGTCTACTTCCTGATTTCAGCGATCTGGCTGACGGTCAAGAACGCCCGCCTACGGCGGTCACGGCGTGACGTTATGCTTCAAGGACAAGACGTCGAGATCATCCCTGCCGAAGCTCAATCCGCGTCAAAGAGGACGTCGAGCCTAAGCATGTGAAGGGGCTCACGCCTTGCCTGCTCCTTTTTCCCGCCAACGCCGTGCTTGAACTGGGCGTGGAGCAGATACTCACGGGACTTGCGACACGCCGTCCCTGCCAGCGTTCACGTGCAGTGTGATCCCACCGTGATCCCTCTTGGACAAGAGGCGGGCTCCGTCGGAGGAGGGGCCCGAATGTTGATCCGGGCGGTCGAGCCCGGCTGCTCGCTTGCGACATGAATCATTCCCTCTTATATCGACCTACTAGACGATAGATGGGACGAGCATTGAACGATACCGCGGTCAAGCTCATCGACGAGGCCGGTCAGCTGATCGTCCACGCCGGATATAACGGATTCAGCTACGCCGACTTGGCGGAGCGCCTCGGCATTCGCAAGGCGAGCATCCACCATCACTTCCCGTCGAAGGTGGATTTGGTTGTCGCTGTCGTGGATCGGCAGCGGGCGGCGATCCGCGCTCAAATCGAGGCGCTCGAGAACGGGACGCCAGACGCCTTGGCTCAATTGCTGGCTTATGTTGAATACTGGAAGCGCTGCATCGTGGACGAGTCGGCGCCGTTCTGTTTGGTGGGGGTGCTGGCTGTCGAGCTTCCGGGCTTGGCGCCTGAAGTCGGCACGGCAGTTCGCGGCTACTTCAATGATCTCGGCCTTTGGCTGAAGCGTGTTATGGCCCTGGGGATCGAGCAAGGAACGATTCAGCTCGAGTTAGAACCTGAAAGCTCGTCGCAGTTTTTTCAGACGACGATCTATGGCGCGATGGTGATGGCCCGCGCGTACGGCGACCCCAGCAAGTTCAACCTTGTCGTAGATGCCTTTCTGAACCGGATGCGGACCGACAAAGGTCGCGTGACGGCAACGTCCAACGCACGGCGACCCGGGAAGCGCTAACTCCGGATGCCAGCGGCGAGCCTCGTACTGCTGCGCCGTGACCCAAGCATTGCCGATGATAGAACCGAATGGCTTTCCAGTTTCCACGAGCGCTTCGGCGGTGTTGCTATCAAAGGTGATATGTGCATCAGCTTGTGTACTAGACGTGTCATTTTCTTACGTAACAGGATCATTCGCGCGCTGTTTTCCCGTCGTTTACCGCGGGTTTGGCTAACTTCAATTGAGATTGAGCTTTGGGCTAATGGCAAGGAAGACCAGAAAAGCGGCGTCAGAGGACATGCGGGAACGTCTTCTCCGGGCGGCTGAGAAGTTATTTGCCGCTCGCGGAATAACGAATGTCTCGTTGAGAGAAATCAGCCGAAAGGCGGGCGCCAACACGGCTCTGTTGCACTATCATTTCGGATCCAAACTGAAATTCTACGAAGCATTTGTCCGGCGTTGCCTGGAGCCGGTCAACCATGAGCGACTTCGCCTACTCGAGGAGTGCGAAGCCAAGACCGGAAGTAAACTGCAGCCGGTGCTCCGGAAGGTCATCTATGCCTGGGTAGCTCCAGCGCTGATGCGCGAGTCCACAACCGGAGAACCTGCTCTACTTATCCGGTTGTATGGAGACATCGTCGCACAGACGGATCCAATATTTCGAAAGGCGCAAATGCCCTATTCGAAAGACACCATCGGCCGGTTCGTTGATGCGTTTGAGCGAGCTCTTCCTGATCTCGATCCATTAGAAGTTCACCTTCGCTTTTACTATCTCGTGGGTATCGTCCGAAGCATCTGCACCGATCCAGTGTTGCTTGAGCAACTGACAGACGGAGGTCTTTCGTTCTCCAACTTGAACGAGCTCGTCGACCGAATAGTCGACAGCACCGCCGCAGTTCTTGCGGCGCCCATCCAGGCTCCCGCCTCGGCTCGCAAGCGACTCGGTGGTTGACACTGCCAGCTTAATTTATTAAGCGCTTGATTAATGAAAAATATGTGTGTTTGCTTGGCATCCTGCGCAAAGGGAGGAAGTTCTAGCTCCATCCAATAGAATTGGTCGTCGGGTCTCTGAGAGTTTCATTTGGATGTTGCCGTGATGATCGCGGGTGGCCGCAGGGACGACTAGCGCGGGCGCATGCGGTCGATCTGAGAACTCACGAGTTGCGAAGGAGGACGTTGGGCATGGTCTCCGAACAAAGCAAACCAGTCACCTGGCCAAGTAAGCTGAACCAAGTTCCTAAAGAGGTCTTTGTTCGCGAGGACATCTTCGAGCGCGAATTGGAGGTCGTTTTCAGGGGGCCGGAATGGCATCCGGTAGCTCACGAGAGCGAAATTCCGAAGCCGGGCGACTTCAAGACCTTTCAGTTCGCTGGGGTACCCTTGCTCATCGCCCGCGATGACGGTGGCACGGTAAGGGTTCTTTACAACTCATGCACGCACCGGGGAACTCAGCTTGAGACGGCGGTATCCGGTAACAAGCGACACTTTGAATGTCCCTATCATCGGTGGCTTTTTAGCAACAAGGGAGATTTGGTAAGTTGTCCCAGGCGCGGCGAAGGCTACGTTCCTGGCTTCAACATGAAGGACTACGCGCTGCATCAGCCGCGCACCGAGCTATTCAAAGGCCTGATCTTCGTCAGCTTCAGCAAGGCTGCTCCGCCGCTCAATGAGTTTTTGGGAGAAATCTCAGACACCCTGGCGGCGGTCATGGGCGGGGATGGTCGTCTTAAATTGCTCGGTTACCAGAAGGTCGTCTTTGCCACCAACTGGAAGGCCTACAATGACAGCGATAGCTACCACGCTGGTCTGTTGCATGGGGCATTTCGTGCACTCAACTGGGCCGGCGGAAAGGGCAGTCAGGTTGTCAGCAGCCTTCGGGGCCATATCGCTGCGACCTCTGAGCTGAGCCTGCCCCGCGACGGTGGCAGTCGACTGCTCAAGGATACCTCTCTTTTGCAGTTCAAAGGAGAGGATCCGAAGGCAGGCTCGCGTGTCGTGAAAATGTTCCCGGTGTTTGTGGCCGTCAAGCATCTCGATGTGATCAACCTACGCTTTGCGAATCCGCTGACGGTCGATTCCACAGAAGTTCACTACGCCTATTTTGGCCTCGCTGACGACAGCGAGGAGATGCTGACCCATCGCGTTCGGCAAGCGTCGAATTTCACCGGTCCTTCAGGATTCGTCTCGATGGAGGATGCTTCCGTCTTTCAGCGCATCCACGTGGGAAGCGGGGCGCCGGGTGTGGCTGCCTTCCAGAAGGGCGTTAGCGACGAGTATCGGCTTGCCTCGGACTATATGCAGAACGAGGAGTCGTCCAATATTCCGAAGTGGGAGTATTACCGAAAGGCCATGGGCCAAGTGAGAGAAGTGTTGCGATGATGGACCCGCACGTTCTCGCGCAGATCGATGACCTGCAGGTTCGCTATGCGACCGCGCTCGACGACCGCGACATGCAGCGCTGGCTGGAGACCTTTCTTGAGGTGCCCGAAGCGAGCTACATCTGCACTAACGCCGAAGCAAAAAAAGCCGGGCACCGCACGGCCATGATGCTGGACGACTGTTACGCGCGTATCCAGGATCGGGTTACATTCATCACTAAGATTTGGGTCGGTACTTTCCAAGACTACCAGACACGGCACGTGGTGCAGAGACTTCAAGTGAAGCTGGAAGACGATGGCTGCTATCGCGTTCGCAGCAGCTTTCTGTGCAGTTACACGCCCGAGGAAACAGGACGAACGTCGCTGCTGGCTTCGGGGATTTATGAGGACGTGGTTGTCGTTAAGCCGGACGGCGCCCGCTTTCTCTCGCGTACCGCCATTTTTGACGCGAATGTCCTGTCTCACTATCTCATTTATCCACTTTAAACCCACCGGGCACGCAAGTGATGGGCATCGGATCTGAACACACTACTACGCAGAGACCGGCGTGAAACGCTATGATGGAAAAGTTGCGGTTGTAACCGGCGCGGCCCAAGGCATTGGTCGCGTCACTGCTCTCCGTTTAAGTAGTGAGGGCGCGACCGTTATGCTTGCCGACCGTGCGGCAGACGAGTGTGCTTCGGTACGCGACGAGATTGTCTCGAAGGGCGGTCAGGCATCGGTGACGGTTGTTGATCTTGAGACCGCTGAGGGCGCACGTACGTTAGTGGCCGATACCGTGAATCAACATTGTCGCATCGATCTCGCCGTGCATAACGTTGGCGGCACAATCTGGTTGAAGCCTTTCCACGAATATCAAGACGACGAAATCCAACGGGAAATTTCGCGATCGCTGTGGCCCACTTTATGGTGTTGCCACGCGATGGTTCGGCAGATGATCGCTCAAGGTAGCGGTTCAATTGTCAATGTAGGCTCATTCGCCACCCGCGGTATCAATCGCGTACCCTATTCAGCCGCCAAGGGCGGTGTTCATGCACTGACCGCCAGCCTCTCACTTGAGCTTGCTCATCTGGGCATTCGGGTAAATTGCGTGGCTCCCGGCGGAGTCGACAGTGGCGCGCGCAAAATTCCCCGGAACCCCGCACCGATGAGCGAAGCGGAAACCCGCTGGCGGCAAGAAGTGACGGCGCAAACCCTGGCGAGCACGCCGTTGCGACGTTACGGCACGCCCGACGAAATAGCAGCTGCCATATGCTACCTGGGTTCGGAAGAGGCATCTTACATCACTGGCCAAACCCTCTTTGTCGCAGGAGGGGGTGTTGGGTAACCAGAGCGAGCGCATCGGGCATCCAAATTCGAATTGTTCGTGCCAATGTCCGCTGCGGGTCGACGGCTAGCAGGTCCTGGAAGAGAACCTCGAGACGGGAAGATGTCAGTCATGACACTACTGAAATCCGGTGAGGTCGAGCTTTATTACGAACTGCACGGGGAGGGTCCTCCGGTCGTCTTTATTCACGGCGCAAGCGGTACCCATTTATCCTGGTGGCAGCAAATTGCACGCCTGCGCCATGATTTCACCTGCCTGATCTATGATCAGCGCGGTTATGGCCGCTCGCGCGCGAACCACGACTACGACTGCGGGGATGGCAATCTTCTGTACCAGGATCTCCGCGCCTTGATCGAGCATGTTGGATTGGGAGAAAGGAAAGTCAGTATCGTTGGGGCATCGCTTGGCTCCGCGCCGGCGATGCACTACGCGATGGAGCATCAGAGTCAAATCGACAAGCTCGTTCTGGTCTGCGGCGTGGGCGGCGTTGTGACGCCAACGATCAAATCGGGTTGGGACCAGAGATTTGCCCGGTTCAAAGCCCGCCAGCAGGGTATGGCAAAAGGTCCGCCCAAGCTTGGGCGACCAGGCCGTCTTGGTCACGTTCCGCCGATCCTGAGCGAAGGCGAGTTTGAGCGATTTACCGTCGCTTACCATCCCTATGGGCCCGTCGGAGCCACGATGCACATGGATTCGCCGGATATCACGTTTCTATATGCGGAGATCATGGCTATGTCGGGCGGGCCGCCGATCTTGGATGTATTGCCATGCTTCGCCTCGCGTCCTGTGACGGAGGAGGAAGCCTCCGCCGTTCCGTTTCCGGTATTGGCGGTGGGAGGCAGTGAAGATCCGCTTTTTCCTTCCGAGGAATTGGAGGAGCTCGGAAAGTTGTTTCCGAAAGGGCGGACCGTTCTCTTCAACGGCGCCGGACACGCTGCATATTATGAGCGTGCCAATCGGTTCAACGACCTGATCAGGGACTTCTTACAGCACGGCCACGAAAATTGAATTGTCAAAAGAAGGTGCGCACAGGTCTCGGCCGGGTATCGGAGAAAGATCAGAATGGATACTGAGAAAGAACCTCTGCATGAAGTTGCCCAGCTTGCGTTTGCGGAGCTGCTGACGCCACGGCTCAATGACAGTGTCGCATTCTTTACCGAAATCCTCGGCATGGAAGTGGTGCACTCGGAGGGCGGAAGCGTCTTTCTTCGCGCTTATGAGGACCCCTACCGGTACTCACTGCAGTTGACCGAAAGTCCAAAGGCCGGCGCGGGTATCGCGTCTTTTCGCACCTATTCGCCTCAGGCCCTGGATCGAAGGGTTAAGGTGATCGAACGCTCCGGATCAGGCCAGGGATGGTCTAATCCATCCTTCGGCCGTGGCCGGGCGTATCGATTCCAAAGCCCCGATGGTCACAGGATGGAGTTAGTCTGGGATGTAGAACCCGTAGAGGTCCCGGCGGCAAACAGAACTTTTCTTTTGAACCGGCCAAGCCGACGGCCGCTCCGAGGTCTTCCGATCAGAAGATTGGACCACATCAATTATCTCGCCAAGGATCCGGCCGCCAATATCGAGGCGATGATCGAGCTATTGGGTTTCAGACTGACTGAGCAGGTCGTTGGCAACGATGAATCAATCAAGGCGGCCTGGCTTCGCGTGTCGAACCTGACCCACGAAGTTGCCTTCATGGTGGACGCGCAGGGCGGTCGTGGTCGACTGCACCATCTCGCTTTTTGGTACGGGTCACCGACTTACCTGATGGATCTTGCGGATATCTGCCTGGATGCCGGAATAAGGATCGATGCCGGTCCCGGAAGACACGGTCCTAGCCAGGCGCATTATTTGTATGTTTGGGAGCCCGGCGGAAACCGGATCGAGCTGTTCGGCGATGTGGGTTATCTCATTTTCAATCCGAGCTGGAAGCCGGTTACCTGGAGAGACGGTGACATTGGAAGGGCGGGCCATGGCTCCGTTTTGACGCGTGAGTTTTATATGGAGGGGTCTCCATTCATTTCACAGCGCTGACGCTGGGTTTATGATCATACTTGGACGGCGCGGTCCTGACGCCATTTTCGCCTGAACGAACTTTCTACCCGAATTCGACAAACGGAAACATAAAACGACAAAATAGGGAGGATCTATAGGTGAACAGGCTTACCGGAATCATTGCGTCGTTATCGGCAGCCGTCTTGTTTCTGCCGGGCCACTTCGCTAGTGCGGCTGATACACCGGGTGTCACGGCCACCGAAATCAAGCTTGGCCAGACCATGCCCTATAGCGGTCCAGCCTCGGCCTTCAGCAATCAAGGGAGGATCACCGTCGCCTACATGAACATGATCAATGATCAGGGCGGCATTAACGGGCGCAAGATCAACCTGATCTCACGCGACGATAGCTACAGCCCGCCAAAGACGGTCGAACAAATCCGCCGACTGGTCGAAGAGGACAATGTTCTGGCTATATTCCAGATGACAGGTTCTCCGGGAGTTATTGCGACGGCAAAATACCTCAATAGCATGCGCGTTCCGCAACTGTTTTCGTCATCGGGAAGTTCGATACCTGCCAACGCAAAGGAATTTCCTTACACGACCATGTGGTCGATGCCGTTCAGGACGGAGGCGTTTATCCTTGCGTCTTACCTTGTGAAGAACAAGCCGAACGCAAAAGTTGGAATTCTTTTTCAGAACGACGAACTGGGCAAAGGCTACCAGAGGTTCTTCAAACAGGGATTGGGTGACAAAGCGTCGTCGATGGTGGCTTTGGAGGTTGGCTATGACATGACGTCACCGACCATCGACTCGCAGGTCGCGCAGCTGAAAAACGCTGGCGTTGATACCGTAGTTCTTGCCACGACGCCCAAGTTCGGCGCCCAGGCGTTCCGCAAGATGCACGAGCTCGACTGGCATCCGCTAAAGCTGCTGATCTACGCGAGTTCATCGATGCAAAACGGAATCAAGCCGGCTGGCTTTGAAGCCACCCAAGGTGCCCTGTCGGTTCAATATATGGTGCTTCCTGAAGATAAGAATAATTGGGAGCTTCCGGCCATGAAGGAATACTTTGAGTTCATGAAGAAGTATGCGCCCAACGAAAATGCCTACGAAAGCGGAGCACTGGCCGCTTACATCACCTCCACAATGATGGTCCAGGTATTGAGGAAATGCGGCGATGATCTGAGTCGCGAAAATCTCATGAAACACGCGAACGGCTTCCCCGAAGTACAGCAGCCGCTTCTCCTGCCGGGCGTGAAGTATAACGCGACGCCGACCGATCATACGCCGCTTCACATGGGAATGATTTCAATAGTCGAGGGTGAGCGGTGGGCTCCGACGGGAGAGGTGATCCGCGTCGACCCGCCCGCGGAATAGAAGATCCATATTTGCAGTGTTGAACGAGAGGAAAGGCCGCTCAAAAAAGGGTGGCCTTTTCGTTTCGCTACCGGCGATGAATGGCGACGGCATGGGATTCCCTTACTGAATTGTCGGGCCTGCGACAATCCAGAGCAATGATCGGGGCTAGCCTGACAAGGTTGCGGCCGTCAGTACGGGTTGAAGAGCGACAATCGGCCTGACGTGCCTGCGCCGTTGGGAGGCGCCCGGTTCGCCAGGCGCTGCCACGCCCGAAGAACAAGAGGCGTTGGTTGGGAGGATATCGTGATCGTAGACAGCAAAGCCATTGCCGCGGCGCTGGACGCGGATCTATTGCTGAAAGAGGCCGCCGAGATCAGCGGCCTGAGTAATTTCGGGGATCCTCACTTCATCGTTGCGCTACGCGCGATGGTGAAATGCTATGCGCAGGATATCCGGGTGGACGCGCGCGGCCTCAACACCGTCCGAAATACGATCATTCGGCAGCTGGTGAACCGCGCCCGCTTCGCGCGCGACGTCGTCCTCCATCCGGAAATCCTTGATGAGGATGTGAGCGACCCCATCATCATTCTGGGGCAACCGCGCTCCGGCACGACCAAAACGCATCGCATGATGGGTGTCGATCCCAATCTACTGAAGACCTACATGTGGCAGCTGACCAACCCGGCTCCATTTCCGGACGCGGAACCCGGAAAGCCGGACCCGCGCATTGCGGCGGCGAGGTTCCAGGACGAACTGATCCTCGCGAGTGAAACCAACGAGGCTCTCCGTGCCGGCCACCTCTATGCAGCGGAAGAGGTGCAATCGGACATCTTCCTGTTCAGTATGACCTTCAACTGTAAAGCTATGTCTACGGGCCGGCCCCCTTCGCCATCCTATTACGAATACATGAAGTCGCGGACTATTCCCTCCGATCTCGATAACTATAAATATGTGAAGTCACTGCTTCAGTATCTGCAATGGCAGCAAGGCGGCCGCCGCGGAAGGCGCTGGCTGATGAAGCAGGAGCATAGCCTTGCGTTTCTCGACGAAGTGCTGACGGTCTACCCCAAGGCCACGCTCGTGTTCCTGCACCGCGACCCGCTGGTGACTATTCCTTCCATAATAAAGCTTCAGCTCGAAGCGTACAGGCCGAACAACCCTGATGTGACCCCGGCCGAGATCGCGCCTTTGCTCGT
>Ga0105241_10001665_pt1 | contig 16929 bp, 21 predicted proteins | sample KBSC64metaG_FD_80422 | JGI IMG/M metagenome (GOLD analysis project Ga0105241, IMG submission 80422) | Corn rhizosphere microbial communities from Kellogg Biological Station, Michigan, USA - KBS C6-4 metaG | ecosystem: Host-associated > Plants > Roots > Rhizosphere > Soil | place: Michigan, USA... | reverse complement strand
ATTTTCTATGGCGTATATTTTTCGCACCATGTAGCGAGTTGCCCTGTACTCCTGCGGCGTATGCCACCGTTTCGTGACGCGGTGGAACGTAGGAACGACAGCGGTTATGAAACACTGCTCGTACTGTAGGCGAGTTACTGGTATCTCATCACTACCCGCGGCCGTTTTGGTCCACTCAAGGAGACGCTCGCGAGCGTCGCTCAGGCCCACTTTGCAGTCTGTCGCTGGTATATGCAGCTTGAGCGGCTTGTTGGTGAGAGAAGTCTCCTGGTGCGAATAGATACCACCCATTGCCGTAATGTAGTAGACTATCTGGGTCTAAAATACCTTTTTCGCCTCTGGGAACACCCTGCGGAGAGTGGTAAGGCGTCGCACTTCATGTCCATTGGCCTGACAGAGACTTCCACAGTTACGTTGGCACGGAGTCAGAAAACCGCCTGGCTCCCCGTTGCGCGTGCTCCAGGTGATGCCGTGTTCGCAGACTCCAAAGAAGGAGCGGCTGGCCTTGTCGTACCAAGTTGCGCTGGGCATCGTGTATATAAGCCTGAAAAGAAGCACTCATTTCGTGACCCATTTGCTGCTGTCCGAATTAGTAGACGGACGCGCTAACTAGAGAATCCACGTCTCTAAATATTCGCCGGCGGAAGATTCATGGTGGCGCCGCGTCTTGCTTCATCATACGCACCTAAGCCAGCGCGCGCTGAGCGTTGGCACAGATACGTTGCCCTCGGCGCATTGGGTGTAAGTCTTATTCTGATGCTCAGCCAGACACATATCACGCCCTACATAAGTCAAGGCGCGCTGAAGATAGTTACGGCGGTTCTCTTCTCTAGCAGCGTATGCTCTCTGTTAGGCGTTGGGCTGGAAAAATGAAAGGATGAGTGGGCCTCTATCGAACATGCACTCGTTCACTACCGCCTACGCTTTACAGGGCGCCGACCCGCGCACTATTATGCACTTCTTATTCGGAATGGCTGCGCTTCTGGGGGCCCTAGGGTCCTTTGAGCTATGTATGCGCATGGTAATCGAGCATGAACTCTCACGCGCTTTCCTTGCCTTATTCTCATGCATCGTCCTAATCGCGTCCGCGGTCTTCTTCTTACGCGAGGGCTACGAGTCGCAAGAGCGGATCACCCGCTGGGAGGATGACGACTTTGAGACGGTATAATTGAAGTCGCATTTTTCACGTTATCATTGGCAATGGATATTCGGGAAATGCTCCTCCAGAGCCCAATCCCGTCGCCTCACCCTCTCCTCATTTATGCCTCTATTATCCTTGGATCCATCTCTGTACTTATCTCAATTCTCGTATTCATCACCTGTTGGGTAATGATGCTGCCCGACGCAATGTCATTCGAAAATTGGCTGTGTATGGGATTGTTGTGCGTGCTAGCTGCGGCGCTCTCGGTAGGCGGCTGCTTGCTGACTATTCGCGGGCTGCGGGCGTGCTCGCGATACGAAAGGCGTTCTGAGTTTTGAATAGCCTTTCGTGAAAGGATTCTTTTGATGGCGGAGCCGATGGGTCGGGCGGCGCTCATAATTGCGATGGCCTCCGCAGCCGCAGTGATGGCGACGCTGTCCGTACTAGAGGGGGTTGCGCGGCTAGGTGACAGTATTGCGTGCGGCATTGTCAATTTCGTGCTCTCTGCGCTGATGGCCAAGTTAGCAAGTGACTTGCTCTGGCAGAGTCTGCTCGTTCTTTACATGCATGAGCCGCAACTGCCACCTTTCGCGAACTACGGGACCTTCTAGCGCAAAAAATCATGTGCGAGAACGAGAGCAAGAAACAGGAGATGCGAGAACCGGACGGGGGTCTTTCCTTTCGCTGATGTGCTTGGCTAGATTGTTCATCCAGTGGTTGGGTGGCCGTTTTTCCGGCTGCATTGCGCTATAAATCCTGTCATCGCGAATGTCAGCGCCTGATATCTCATAGCGAGTGGCGAATGCTTCTATCAGGTCTGACTGCAGTCGACTGCACATCGAGATCGCCATCCGCGCGGGCATGGCGGTGTTCTCGCACCGGTCGATTACTACTGACATCGCTTCGAATATCACCATCTCGTGGTTATCAGAGTCGAGAATTCCCCGCAGTGGTGCCCAGATACTATCTATGGGGTTTATCCACGGCGGATGCTCGATATCCCAGTCAATGGGGCGCGTTTCAACGAAATCCGGCATGGGAAGGTGCTACATCTAAGCCCCATTCAGATTTAGCAAAAAAGAATAGCCAGCTATGCTGCACTTATCAGTTAAGAGTCCTCGTCGGATTCTTCTTCGGAAGTTTCGATGTGATCTTGCACGTGTTTGGCTGGTTCAAAGAATACGCGAGTCGTGTCAAGAGCATCGGACAGCCCTCTCCGGACTTTCTTGTATCTATCACTATCTTCTTTCTGTTTTACGATGCCACTCGCATGATTAAGCATATCCACAGGAGTCATTCCGTTGGAAGCTTTTTGAGTGAAGTCGACCCCACACTCTATAAGCTTTGTAAACACATCAGAATATCGCGAGGATCCTCTGATCGCGGCCGCCAGGGCAACAAGATGGCCAACCGTGTACTCAATCTTGTTTTCTGTCCCATTCTGAACGCGAGGCCACCCCCATTCGCTGTCATTCATATTAATATCCCCCAATTGCATATAGGGTTTATTAATTGGGATTTGCATTGAAACAAGAGGCTCACCGATGTCAAGACCTTTTGGGGTGCGCAGGGCCACCGTGGCCGCATACATAGACGCCTTAGAATTCTGTTCGGTTCGCATTAGTGAGTGCTGTATTCCTTCAACTATGGCCTTCTGAAGTTTCTTGCTGAGAATGGCCTTCATCCCGCCTGGCAGCCAAGCCAGACTAATGCCATTATTCGCCATGGTTCGGAGGATTGATTTACTGCCAAACATGATTCTGATCGTTTGGAGCGCACGTTGATATACTCCTTCATCATATCCACAGCCTGGAAGAATCGCGACGTTACCACTTGGCAAGACCAGAGCGGTCTTGCCTTCTGGCGCGATAGTTCCTGGAGGCGCCACTTGCCCAACTGAAAGTGCCACTTGCTTGACCGGAGGCGCCACTTGCTCGACCGGAGGCGCCACTTGCTTAACCGAAGGTTGCACCTGAATCACTACATGGTCTTTGCATTCAGGATCCCCTAGCTTATTGGTTTCTCCAGCGAATGTAAAGACGCCTCTCAGGAGGTTCCTGGCGAGCATTTTGGTGTAGGCCAGCCGAGCCTCAATGACATCGCAGCTGAGCATCAGGTTCTTCAGCTGCTCCTCGTTGCAGCACACCATGCGCATGGGGCTGTGAGATCCGGGGGAGCTGGCTATGGCCAGCGTCAGAGAGGCATTCACGAAAGTAACACAGGATGCGTCAATTTGGTAGGTTGATGAAGCCATTTCGATGCGGAATAGGGTCTTTGGGTTGGCTTCAATTTTCATAATTGAAGACGAAATAGGTCACCAATCCAGTCCAATGGACAGCCAGATCCTCACTCTCTTGATCGCCCAGCCGGGCCGGAGCGCACCCGAAATCGTCAAGCATTTAACGGAGAATGCAGCAGATGGCGTGAAGATTCTGAAGCAAGAGGTTAACCAAACCCTCTATCGCATGAGCACAAAGAAGCTCTGCACTCACACGAATGATCAGCCACCGCGCTGGTCGGCCGTCGCCTCTACAAAGCTAGTAACGCTCGTGGCACCCCCGACGGGCTGCGCGCTGTGTGGCTGCACAGGAGCTTGCCGCGAACAAAAAAGAGCTGCAGTGACGCCTGTGGACGAGCCGAGTGCTCCGAACGAGCCGAATGGGCTGAGCGCCTCGCAGGAGCTAGAAGAGTTAGACGAACCACCCCCGCTTGAACCACTCAAGAAGCCGGCAAAAAGGGCGACCCGCGTCGCAAAAAAGGATACGGCGTAAGTAAGTGGGCATTTTTGCCGTCAAACCTCGCAGAGCATTGCGGTGAAAGCTGGTGTTGGAACATGCGGGCGAATCTCATGGGGTGTTATCTGCAGAAACTCGATCAGCATTGACGCAAGCCAGTAGTAACTACCCTCGCAGGCTCGGCGCACCGCACAGTAGTTGCTCTTTCGCAGGTCGGCGGCGGTGAGTCCGAAGCGCCTAATCAGCCACTGCGCGTTCCCCACTCTGCCCGCGAAACATGCGTCTCCGAGAAAGATACGCTCATTTGCGCGGACCTGCTCTTGGGTTATGCGGAGAGCGTTACTCACCTCTACAAGGCAGTTCATGTTTGGTCCCTGGCAGGCCGCGCGGAAGACATCGATAGCATCAGAAGGCGCGATATCGTACCTCGCTCCTGTCTTCCCCGGCCGCCGTGTCAGCTCCAGCAGCCATCGAACCACCTCGGAATGACCATGGTTCAGCGCTGCGTAAATCATGCGAAGAAAGAGTGGATACCGGATGGAGCTCATTTCGAGGATATTGAAGATAATCGCGAGCGCCTTCATTGAAGCAAGGTGGCCCGCTCTGGACGCACACTCGGCCGCGTCCGCGATCTCCCTGAATGTGTACGAGAACCGGCAGGTTAGCCAGGAGATTTTGGCGATGTCGTTATCCTTGCACGCAGTGTCGAGTGCGGACAGGCCGTCTTTCTTTCCCACGTCGGTCGCGCCCAGTTGGTATAAATAGTTCAAGAAGTAGAGCCCCGAGGTCTGTGCGCGCTTGACGACCGCGGACAGACAGGCGGGGCGGATGGCGCTCCACACAGGAACGTCGGCGGTGTATGTGTTAAGTAGCTTGCGGCTGCCGACTCGTAGGCGCATAAGTTCCTCAAGACTGAGGTAGCGGGCCAGATGCAGCAGCGCGTCCTCGGGTAGAGCGAGCAGCGCAAACCACGCGCGGGGGCGCCAAGTCATGGGCAGCAAATCTCGCAATAGCGTCGGGCCCGATGCTTCATTTTTAGTTTCTCTGTATGGATGCTTGGCCTCCTATATTAGACCGAGCCGCCAAAAGTGATGAGTCTCAAATGGTTGCAAAAGAATTGCAAACCGTAAGAATATGGCGGCAGATGAAGGCCACTGAGGAGCTCACTCTTTGTAGCTCCCCCTACAAAGAGCTTATCTGCAGCTTCCTTCTGTTCTGCGACATTCTGACGGTTAGGGGGTGCTCGAAAAAGGCGCGCGATGCGCTTTCTCCTGCCGCGACTATCGTCTGGCGCCGCGCCTTCGCGGAACTGTCGACAGTGATCGCTACAATCTACCAGATACAAGATGACAAAAAGACCGCCCCCGTTCCATATGACCCATTGTTTATAGTCACGCAGCCAGAAGGAGCTGCACTCGTCGAAGATGTGCGCAAGGCCTTGAAACTGACCTTGTCGGCGGCTGGCGCCAGCCATGCGCTCGTCGCCGCGTGCCGTTACGGACGGCTCCATACCGCGCAGTGGCTGGCATCGCATCTAACTTTCGCAGAAGTGCTTCCAAATGGTAGCGCGACGGACACCGCGGTAGAGTGCTTAGTTGCGGCGTGCGAGAACGATGACATTACTACTATCAAATGGATAGTCGACCACTTTGCGATCAAATCTCTGGCGTCTTGTGGCGGCCTCTTACTGCATGCCGCGGCGGCAAAAGGGGCGTTGTTAGCCATAAAATGGGTGGTTGATGCCGCCAGAATATGCTCCCCGGAATGTGTGGCGGAGCAGCTGCCGGCGGTCAAGCGCGCGGCGGAAGGCGGACATCTGGAGGCTGTACGATGGATGCTGGCTGCGTTTAAGGTAAGCAGAAAGGACTCGACGCTGGTGTTTCCGATCTTCTCTGCGGCTCTTGTGGGGGGGAGAATGAACGTCATCAAGTGGCTTACCAAAGAAGGCTTCGCAACTAACGAGGAGAACATAGAACAAACGGACATAGAACAGTTTCTGTCTCATACATGCACCAATGGCCACACCGCCGCGGTTGCATGGATTTATGATACGTGGGGGCTAGAAGCCGAAAAAGAACTTCTTGTTAGATTCTTCAGAGTTGCGTGCGTGCATGGGTATCTTGAGCTAGTTCGGTGGTTCCTGACAAAAGTTCCTTGCACCAAAACATCCGCTACCGACAGAGACTGTGCACTTATAAGGGGCATGTGCTCCAATGGCTCGGCCGAGATCGTGGATCTACTTTGCCGCGCCGGCGAGGTGCGCAAGCCCTGGCGCCACCTGGCAGCGGACATTAACAAGCTCTGTGAAAAAGGTCACCTCTCAGTCCTCATTGTCCTCAAAGAGCGATTCGTCATTAAGCTCGCAGAGAAGACACTGGCCCTCGCGGTGCAGTGCGCTGCAATTTCTGGACACTTTGGCGTCGTAAAGTGGCTCGTGGCCTTGTTTGGCCAGCCTCCAGTGACGGAGATCAGAGGGCTCGAGAAGCTCTGGTGCGGTCGCTCGCCCGAGGAGATGAACTGGCTCCACAAAAATAAGCTGTTCACGCACAGCGCAATTCACGAAGCGTTCATTCATGCCTGTTCGGAGAACCTCGTGCCTGCCGCCACCTGGCTTTACGGTGCGCAGTACATCGATGTTGACTGGATCACCGAACTCAAAAAGCAGGCTCTGAAAGCGAGAAATTGTGGCATAGTGCACTTACTGTGCAACGGAGAGCCCTTCCGGGAACCACCACCCTACAGGAAGCCAATACGCATCACAGCTGCAACTTCGCGATAAAGACCTCGATTGTGTCCTCCTTGCGGTCTAGCATCTCATCGCACTTATTCAGCACAGCCCTTACCTCCGCCGAATACTCCACCTGCGAGCCTTCTGCGTACACATGCTTCACGATATTCCGACGGTGCGGCGCAAGCTCCTCCGGCGAGTAGCTGTACCGCAGCACAAGCCAGACCGCGACCGCCGCGTGGCCGCGCGTGCTCGCCAGCTTCAGTGCCTGGTGGCCGCGAGACCTGGCATCCGCCTCGCATAGATCGAAGCGCTCATCGAGCCACTGCAGAATCGCGAGATGGCCGCCTGCCGACGCCAACCGGAATGCCAGATTGAAGTAGTTGCGGATGGAATCTCCGGTCATATTGTACTGGATGACCAGCCATTTTACAGCGTCAATGAGGCCTAAGGCGCATGCGGCATAGAATGCTGTGTAGACGTGCTGCATATCGTCAAATCCGAGAGAGGTCGCGATAGAGACGCTCAGGCGATGCAGCCCCTTCTTTATCCCGGCGAGGCAGCCTCTGCGCTCGACTTCTTCGGCTGCGAACTCCCCGCGGAGAACTCTGAGGGCTAGCATGTATGGTCGCCGCGCAATCGTTGGGAGGTTCGACAGCTTGGAAGAGGCAAGCTGTAGCCAGCACGTTTGGAGGCCGCCTTCTTCGCGGTCCAACGGTTCGCGGATGTACGGCAACAGCTCCGCCATCAGCTGCCAACGGGGATGGTTCTGCGAGCGGCTCGGCCACAAGCGGCGCTTTACGAACTCCCAGCAGCGCTTCTCCTCGCGCACCCAACGCTTCTCTTCGCGCACCCAGCAGTGCTTCTCTTCGCGCGCCCTGTCGCGTGAAAACGGAATGAGCGGCATGATTTGCGAGGAGCATGCCTTTTTACGCAATGGACGCGGCGCTCGCATGTCTGGACGATAATCATGGCGCAGGCCATTCAATTCTGGACGAAAAACGCCGTACCTTATACTGTTTCGCATGGCAAACGCCGTTGCCATCGCTGTCGGGATTGCGGTTCTGCTACTCGTCGCCTTCTTGCTGAGCCGGCAGCAGGGTGGCTCGGGTGGGGGCTGCGGACCCACCTCGCCGTGCCCGGATGGGCAGACCTGTGTCTCCGGAAAATGCGTGCCAGGCCCTTCATGCATTCCCTGCGGCGTCTCCACGCCTTGCAGCGGCGAGGATGTCTGTGTCAAGGGTACGTGCGTCTCAAAGCAGCAGTAAAGGAATACTGGCCAGAAAGACTGCCAGGATGTCTTTGCAAATGGTATTGGGCAAATCCGATCCGATATAAGACGCGATGCGTCTAAAGGTTCTTTCGGAGACGAACGCGCTGAGGAGTATTGTTAGGGCAGCATCCGCACCCAACCGCTTTTTCACATATTTGGCGGACCAGAGAATAGCTATCGCGATTACGCACAGGATCTTTCTCCCTCGCTTATCCAGCGGCTGCGGGCTCTCCGGCTCTATTTCTTCGGGCATTGCGTTTCCTACCGCGTCAAAGAGCGAGAAGGCGTTGTCGACCATTGGGGCGAGATGCTGGTTGGGCCGGCGCTTCAATTGCGCCCAAATATCTGCCGCGAAGATACTCCGAGCCATGGGCCTCTCTCTCGCGCTTGCCGCTCTGGTCGTGTGCATCATTCTCCTGACGTGGTACGTCGCGCGCGGCACGAGCTCAGGCGGGCCGTCGCTCAGGAACGGCGTTGGTGGTGCGGGCGCGAACCAGCCTTGCGCCGATGGCAAGGTCTGCTCGAACGGGATCTGCTCGCCGTGCTCTGGTGACGCGCCGTGCCCCGACGGCCTCGTCTGTGCGAGCGGCCAGTGCAGCTTCTGCAGCGCCACTGTCGCCTGCCCTGACGGAATTCAGTGCATTGGCGGCCTGTGCACGAAATGCGGCCCCGACGTCCCTTGCCCCGACGGCCTCGTGTGCGACGGCACCGGGAAGTGCAGCCCCTGCAGCAACGGCGACGCCGGGAACAAGTGCCCGGCAGGCCAGATCTGCTCGGCGGGGCGCTGCGTCCCTGCTTGCACCCAGTGCGACGCCTCCCACCCCTGCGGCTCCGGGCAGGTCTGCAAAGTCGGCGTGTGCGTTGTAGCCGCGTGAAAAATCTGCCGCCAGCATACCTCGCGCCATGGACTCCTTCTCGGTCGCTCTCGCCGCCGCGGTCGTCTGTCTAGTCCTAATTGCCTACTTCGTGACGCGCGGCACTCCTTCTGGAGGAAACGGCAACGGCCTTGGCGCCGCGGATGCGGGGACGCCGTGCCCCAACGGCCAGATCTGCATCGACGGGATGTGCGGCCCGTGCAACGACCCAGCGAACCCCTGCCCCGACGGCCTGATCTGCGCCGGGGGAAGGTGCAATATGTGCAGCGGCAACCTCCCGTGCCCGCCCGGCATCCAGTGCATCGACGGCGTCTGCACCAAATGCAGCGCGACAGTCCCCTGCCCCACCGGCCAGGTCTGCACGAACGGGATCTGCGGCCCGTGTGGCACCCCCGGGGCGAGCCCGTGTCCCGACGGCCAGGTCTGCTCGGCGGGCGTGTGCATTCCCAAATGCGTCGCCTGCGACAGCAGCCAGAACCCGTGCCCCTCCGGCCAGGTCTGCTACTCCGGCACCTGCCTGCAGAAGCCCAGCTAATCGCCCCAAAAAAAAGCGAGAATTGCTTATACTTTATTTTGCGCAATTGGCGGCCCGAGCACTAGACGGACTGAGCAACAAACTAGACGAGCTGAAAGGTGGACTTGCTAATAGTTGTTGCAAAGCACTCTGCTAGGGTAAACTTGCGGTTGGCTGCAGCTGTAAGTGCATTCAGTCGCGCCTCCTCTTTTGCCAATATGCGTAGAAACTTCGCATCATCGAGCTCATAGCGCTGAACAAGTTCCTGATATTCAGAATCAAAGCACCGCCGCTGTTTGACCGCGAATTGCTCCTTTTTCACTTCCCGGACAGCATCCGCCGCCGCGACTGCCTCTTTCAGTTCCTCTAGTCGGTGCTCTTGCTGCAGCTCCCGGAACGCGAGCTCTATCTCAACCTCTGTCAGCACGCTCTCGATCTTTGGGAACTCCCCTGGAAATGTTCGGGCTATCCATTGTATCGATCTTAGGCGTTCTTTGAAGCTACAGAACATCCGGTGCAGGAGCTTGAACTCGAGACAGTCGGCGCCACTGCGCACATCGTCGGCGGTGAGGTTGAAGGTTGTTTTCAGCCACTCGGCTATCTCAACCTGCCCTGAGAGTAGAGAGATTCGCAAGAGCGCGTTGTCGTGGGCGCGTATGTCCGCACTTGTGAGCCCTTGCTGGGCGACACCCTTCATCATGGTGAGGTCGTTGATTCCGCACGCGAAGCGCATGGCCTTGTACATGAGGTACGCGATCCCTTCATCCTTTGCCTGGGTTACGCGATCTCTGAGCCATTTCATCAGTGGCCTTGCGCCGTTCCGGCACGCAAAGTACATCGCTTCATCCTCTCTCTCGGTCAAGAAAGTTACATCATCAAAGAGGAGGTCCAGCGCGTAAATATTCGATGTGCGGCATAATTCCCGGAATAGGCGCCGCTTGCACTGATACATCGGCAGAAGCATCCAGGGCATGAAAGCGGCGAGTGCCGCGCGACGATCCTCCCAGGTAAAGGAATACATCTTGGCTAGCTCGGTTATGCTCGCGGGGGAGAGACAGTTACCGGCTGCTCTCTCTAACAACTTCACCTCGCGCGCTTTCTCTAGAGTGATGTTATGCGGGCAGGCCGCGAGCCATCGGAGAATACTAGACCGAATTTGCCGATACATGCAAATGTTGTCCAATAGGGCTTTTATAAACCCCTCTTTGTCAGCACTCTCTTCGTATAAAGCATCGATGTCTGCCACGTAACCGCCTTCGTATGCTGAGTGAATTTTGTCCTCAGTGCGCGGGGGTTGGGGGGCGACGCTTTTCTTTGCTGGTGCGATTCGCTTGGGCCCTCGAGCGGAGGCCGGCGGAGGGCGCTTTGCCCCTCTGCCTTGTTGACGGATTGGATTGCGGACCATGATTCAGGACGCTTTGGTATGCTTCTACTGGAACTGTTCATTTTTAAGAAATGCTAGGGGCATAATTGGGATGTGGGGCTACACTGCTATCGCGCTGGGTACTGGAATTGTGATTCTGATCGCGATCATCTATATTTGCGGCAAGGCTGTCGTCCGGATGCGCGCGGAAGGGACAGCCTACGCCGACGCAATGCGCCGCTCGGGCGAGACTGGCAAGCGGCTTGTTGTGCTCGGCGACCCGTCTAGAGGCTGGTTCGGCTCGGGCTATGGGGGAGGCGACATCTGCCTCAAGCGGACAGATGTCGGGTGGTTCGCGGAACAGCCCGACGACTCCGCGGTGGTGTTTGTTGACGAGAGTGTCGCCATGGCAGAAGTGGAGAGGGTCGCCGGCGACTCAATCTTCTACTCACAGAACCACCGGCCGCGCAAGGGCCGCGTCGAACCTGACGCACAAACAACCGAGCAGGCTTCCGGAAAGGAGCTTCCGTGATTTCCCGAGCTCGTTGACGCGGCTGACAAGAGTCGGGAGGTCGTCGAGCTCCTCGGTCGTGACAGCGACGCGGAAGATGCTAGGCCCGTCGCGGTTGGTCAGGATCACAGAGCCGCCGTGCGCTCGGTGCTGGAAGGCGATATCCCAGGACCGATTACGGATGGTCGTGCCGAATGCCGCGCGGGCAAACTCCATGCGGCTGTGGCCTAAGAAACTAATAACGAGACTAATAAGCGATGCTGGAAGTTCTAATACTAACAGAGGGGCTGCGACGGCTAAGAGCGCTGCGCGATACGCAGAGTAGGCGAGAGTGAACCGGCCATGAAAGGTGGCCAGCTCGCCAGAGGCGGCCATAGGCGGCTTTTTGGGCCTATTCCATGTGAAAAAAATGAAAGGGCATGCTATTCAGTCACCTTCCCCAACCAACTGCACCAACCTGCAATGACTTCCGATTACGAACAACACATCGCCTCCATCACCAATGGCATCAGCGATGGTCTCGAAAAGCTCTGGAAGCTCGAGACCAAAGAACATGGCAAAGCAAGAGACGCCCGCAATTCCTACGAATCTGTGCGCAATCTCTCAATTGCTGACATTGACGAACTCACCAGCCCAAGCCACAAGCTCACTCATCGAGCTCAGATAGACTTGTATGAGCTCAATGGCATCTTGGTGAGCTTCAAGCGAAGCAGTGCGTACTTCCTGAGATGTCAAGACATGAAGCAAGAGCTCGCTAAGGTCATTCCGGTAATGATCTCTACAATTCCTGCGGACTCTCAGTGGGCACCAGTAGCGGCACTCGAAGAGTTCGTGGTTTGGCTCAAGGCGTGAGCTGGACATCAGCACGAGGAAGACTTGGCCTCACAAAAAACAGTTGGGTGGACACACATCCCCTGTTTTTGCTAGTAGAGGCCGCAATGCGTCACGCCGAAAATGAAAGAAGATTCCTGTTACTCATCAGCCCGAACGATGACCGCCGAGTACTCCCCGTTTGTCTCTAGCACTATCAAGGGCATTAATGACCAGCTTGTGGAAATCGCGAGGATAGAAGCTATCACATTTGGCAAGACCCGCAATCCCAATCTATCTTATGTGTCCGTGCGGGATACGTCGATTGAAGAGCTCGATAGCATCTGTCACAACTCTGAGCACAGGGTCACAATGTCGCTCAGAGCGTTAGTCGCGATCTTGGTCAGCTTCCCTCAGAGCAAAGCGTACCTGAAGCACTACGACGCCATCAGCCGCGAGGTGGCCTCAGAGGTCAAGCGACTGCTTGCGGCAATCCCAGAAGACTCAGAGTGGTTGCCCGTGGCAGCGCTCAAAGAGTTCTTAACACAGCTTGATAAGTAATACAAAAAAGACACACGAGGGGGGACTTGATCTCACAAAATATCGAGGGCGCATTACACATCCTGCTTTTCGCTAAACTTGGACAGAAAGTTCTGATGCTAAGTCAATACCTTCTAAAGCTATTGCTATCTTTTTTGTGTAAATATCTACCATTACTACTGATTTTTGCAAACGAAGATTTGCCGCACGTTGCGCATGGCGGCATGTATTTATATTTCCGCATATACCAGTTGCGGATTGAGTTCCATGCCCACAGCGTATACAGGGTGATAATGTTTTGCAGTTGATGTGCTGCCAGCACAGGCCTGAAATGCTTGCTTTGTCACAAATAGTTCCATCGAGCCTGAGGTACGTACAAGGGGTATAGGGCATTCAGCCACGATGATCTATCTGTCAACAGCTCTAAATGCATGTGCACATACAATATATCCAACCTATCGGATAGGAACGAAGTGGCATATTATACAATCCCATATAGGTGGGCGATCAAAGTAGGTGAGAACTGTCAATTAGAAGAGAGCCTTGCGAGAGGATACCCCCGCGAAAATGCAGAGCGCCCTCAACGAAATCGAGCATGAGCTAGGCATCCCCGCGGACCCCGAGCCAGTTGCGGCCAAAGAAGAGGAGGCAATTGAGGCCGACCTAACTCCTTTAGTCGCTCTATTCCAAGCACGCAATGTACGCATTCTAGGCACAGTAGAAGACCCTCTCTTCTGCGCATTCGACGTAGCGACTTACATTGGTGATGTGGACCACTATATGCGGACACTCCGCAAATTTACGTCAGAGTATGTGCAAAAAATCGAGATCACGAATGCTCGTGGAGAAAAACGCCCCTTCTCATTCCTCACTGAGGATGGTGTCTACAAATACTTAATGCAAGCGAAAGGAGAAAAGGCCGAAGAATTCCAGCATTTCGTATTCAAACTGCTAAAAATAGAACGCAGGAAAACAGTAGACAGTATACGGCTTGCGTTAAAGATTGCGCGAAGTCAAACTCAGTTCCTGCAACGTGAAAAAGAAAGTCTGATTCGAAACGAGGAAAGGTTCTGCATGGCCGCAAATGATGCTCGCACAGAGAATGCCCGACTTATGAAAGAGGTTGCAGTACTGCGAAAAGAGAAACTTGCTGCAGAGAACGCCGCATATCTCATGAGTATGGGAAGAGGACATCTTATTGACGACGAAGAAGATGATGAAGGCGACGAAGGCGATGAAGGCGATGAAGAGGCTGACAATGGTCTTTGGTAATAAGTCGTAATTTACGCCTTGGCCCTGTTTTTGGCATACTCGCATAGCAACCGGTACAGGAGTTATTCGGGTTCGAAATTTCAAAAATTTATTTGGGGTAATAATTATTGGAATGAAGCCTACCTAGCGGAAAGCCAATTTTGGTTTTCCGTAACGAAATTAGATTCGCCAGCGCATCAGCAGAAAGTATCATCTTCACAACGTTTGGGGGCACAGAAGGCCCTTCTTAGCAGCACGGCTCGCAGCATGAACAAGAGATACAAGTAATTTTGGCGCATTTCATAAAAAAGATCCAGTTGCAATCTTATTTTCTGTATATTGAGGCTTATTTTACTATAATGTTCTTACGCTTTGCACCGTCGGTTTACGCCCGTTGCATTAGAAGCCCTTTTGTTAACCCAAATCGTCACACGGAGACCCTTCCAGTCAAGCCCATCCAAAAAATAGTGCTACGATGGTCGTGCAGCGTTTGTAATGGTGTTTACGCCGGCCAGGGCAGAAGGGCCTCCGTCATAGCAAAATAGACCATAGAAGACCTTCTGTCCTGGCCGAGGAAGGCCTAATGTTCAAGCGCCAATTGAATATGCGCACTTCTATAGCATTAGGCAAGAATGGGGAACCAGACATCTACCGAGGCATTTCCGCCGCTTGGCGGCATGACTGGGTCATACGATGGTGATGTTGCTGTTATAGTTGTCCTTGTTATTGTTGCGGTGGCTATATGCATTGTTCTGATGTGTATCAGATGTTGAACCAATCAATCGTCCGAGCACGGCGAATTGGGGTGCTTGCCCTGCGCAGAGAGTGCGGAACGAGAGCGCTACCGAAAGGAGAATGGTTACTTTCCGCGATAATGTGTATCATGGAGTCTGAGAAATAGAATGGGATTTCCACATCTACTACTTTGAAGTTTTGGCAACCTCGCCCTATTTTGTCGGGAGAGGCATCAGCAGGTTCACTCCGGCCAGGACAAAGGGCCTCCGTCATAGCAAAACGGATCATATAATCACCTCTCGTGGCGCGAAGTTGTTGTCAATATTTTTAGACCCTCAATCCATTTTGCGCACCCCTATAAGCACCAGGCGGAAATGGGGAACGAGATAGCCACTGGAGAATTACCGCCACTTGGCAGCATTACAGGGTCATATGGCGGCGATGTTGCTTTTATAACGGCTCTTGTCATCGTGGTGGTCGCACTTGTTATTCTGATGTGGATTAAGTGCAAGACTGACAAAGTATCCGAATACAGCAAGCGGAAGTGCGCCGAAAATGCCACAAAAGAAGAGCGCAGCCTACTTTTCGATAGAGCTCGGGTTTGGTTTAAAAAAATGAAACGTATTCCCTATCAAAACACGCAGATGGCCCTCAACGAGGGCACAATCGTGAAAGTTGTCTCGCACGATCTTCGGATCTTCAAGTCCTCTATAACTGACGGATTTTACGTTGAGCAAACATTCCCTGGCTATACCGAAAGTACGTATGTCTTAAACATGAAAGAAGCCATGGAAGAAGTGACAAAGATTATTGGAAAGCCGGAACAGAAGGCTAGCAAGATATGCGACTCCGACTCAGACTGCTTCGATGACATTGACGAAGTCCTGTTTGATTCGTTTGAACATGACGGACATCTCTGGGAACTTAAGCGATACTACTTAGATGGCTGCGAGTACGGATCGATTGGTATCTTCGAGATCTCGACGAAAAAATTCATAACAGGAGATTCTGGTCCTATGGCTATAATGCGAGAGAAGTTTGACAAGGCACGCTTAAGATCTACTTGAACCAGCTATGCATCGCCGCTACTTTTTGGCGGGCTTAGCTCCTTTTTCTGCTTTCAGCTCGAAGGCGATCACGGGATCGTTTTCGCTTTTGTTAGGGGGCAGATACTGCTTGAAACGAGCAGTAGCCTCGGCAGCCGTTTTTCCGGGGTAGACTTTGCCGACCCCCTCGGTCTTCAGCGCGGCCTCCAGGTTCGCGTGCTTCGTCACTCGAACGACGGATGCGTTGTGCTTGTACATGCCTCCTGGGTACTCCGACGTGTCGCCTTTCGGACGAGCGCGGACGACGGTGATCTGGTCGCCAGCCTTGATCCGCGTGAAGGGGGGCTTGTCGGGGCGCACCTCGATCGTTTTCTTGCCGTCAAGGAGAGAGGTGTACTCGGGGTCGGAGACGCGGAGGCGGAAGGGGCCGCCGCCGTAGGTCGGGTCGGAGTCGAAGTTCCCGTAGATGTCGTCTTCGCTGTCGCGGGTAGAGTCCTGGTAGTCATCGCCGCGGTAGTCGTCGCCACCTACAGCAGTGCCGCGGGGGACGAGCACGACGCTGGGGCGGTTCGACCACATCTGCATGATCCAGCGCCGCTGCCAGTAGCCGGCGAGCAGCACAACAATAATCAGCACGACGAGAATGACGCAGCACGCGCTCATCGCGACGGGTATCACTGCGCGGAAAAAATGCGTTGCGCGTTGAGCGGGGGTGGGCGCCGATTCTTAGGCGCTGTTGAGAGTGCCCCGGATGCGGCACTGGACGGCGGAGTAGGCGATCGACTGCGCGGCGCCGGCGAGGTTGCCCATCAGCTGCACGGTGTCGCCGGGGCTGAGGACGACGCTCGCCGAAGCGGAGGCGGGCATCGCGAAAGTCGCAAGGCCGGCGGTGAGGGACCAGCCGACCTCGCCGTGCGCGAGCGGGACCGCGGTCGCGCCGTTGATGCTGACGAAGTGGCGGAGCTTGCCGGCGGTGAGGATGGCGGGCGTCACCGCGAAACTGTAGACGATATCGCAGCGGCGGGGGGCGCGCGAGCCGGCAGCGACGTCGAACGTGGTGAGCCCATTCGAAGAGGTCGTGGTGAGCCCCTGCTGCTGGTCGGGCGTCACTGCGACGTTGATGGGCTGGGTTCCATTGAGGCCGTAGCCGATGGAGTCCGACGCGTTGGTCTGGGCGAACGTCGCACCGGGCATCCCGGGCACGAAGACGTCGATGTCGTTGCCGGCGAAGATGGCCTGGTTGGGCTGGCTGAGGTCGAGCACGACGCCTCCCGAGCCGGAGATGTTGTCTAGGCCTTCTTGGGCGGCGGCGCCGGAGATCATGAGGTCGCCGTTGCCGCTCGGGGAGATCACGACGTTCGCGCCGGCGACGAGGCCCTTGATGGTGAGGGCGGGCCCGGCGCCGTT